>Ga0209347_1001194_pt1 | contig 46149 bp, 41 predicted proteins | sample AutmiccommuBRH23_FD_187382 | JGI IMG/M metagenome (GOLD analysis project Ga0209347, IMG submission 187382) | Deep subsurface microbial communities from Mt. Terri, Switzerland - Autotrophic microbial communities BRH/23 (SPAdes) (version 2) | ecosystem: Environmental > Aquatic > Deep subsurface >... | reverse complement strand
GTAGGTAGCTTTTCACGATCATCTGTACTCATGCTTCAATTATGCCATAGAATTCTCATTGTAGCCAGCAGAATTTTATTCAGTTATTTTGAGGGAAGGCCTCTTGAATGGTTTACTGAATACGTACGATTCTTTTCTACTATACTATCAATTCGGTTTCCATAAGTATGTTCTTTGTCTTCTATTTCCTAGAGTGTGCTATTTAACTCTTTTACTAGGTCAGCCTTTGATTGATCATTTGTCTCTAAGGCTAAATTTGCTAATTGTCCTGGCACCTTTGAAACATTACCATTTATACTTTCCAAATCAAGTAAACATGGTACACTTTTTTCGTATAATATATGAGCAGTAGTGTCCATATCTCTTTTCTATATAACAGCCGGACTAATTGCAAGTTTCAATCAAGTAGCTTAGGAGTCTAATACAGAAAAAATACCCCCGCAAGTTTTGCTACGGGAGATCTAAGAGCTACGCATTTATTTATCTAGTATTCTATCTATGGATGAACTGACTCTGTAAACCATTCGCGCGGCAAATCGGTACCCATTCCTGACAGCCTTGCCCTCTCTAGAATAAGGGAACCCACTGCGGCAAACTGTAAACCAACACCGTCATTGTTATAAAAGAAAGTGATCTCGTCTTCTCCTACCCGTCCCAAGGCTCTCTTTGAAACAAGGTCCATTAGGTTATTAGACTGCTCCAATTTTTCCTTTTCTAAAATCCACCAGCCTTTCACGTGTTCTTTGATTATGCCGGGAGTACCTAACATAATATTATCATTATGCTGATCCTTATTTATGATGTGTACTACAACCCTGTCGCACCTCGCCAAAACTTGACTGTCAATTTCTTGAGGTTTAATGCAACTTAAATGAACGCCCTTTTTTAGCCACTCTGGTTTAATAACTGACAGCATAGACGATGTTGCCGCCAAAATTATATCGGCATCCTTAACGCACTCCTCTGGCGTATCAACCGCCTGAATTGGAATGCCATACTTTTGAGTAGCCTCCCGGGCGAACTGTTCCCGACTTTCCCTCCGTAAACTGAATACTTTCACTTGTTCCACAGCTCGTACTGCTAAAACAGCCATTAATTGTGAACCAGCCTGCCAACCGGATCCGATCAAAGCAACTTTGCGAGCATCGGGACGGGCCATATATTTGACTCCAAGTCCGCTACTCCCACCCACCCTCATCCTTTGAGCCACTCCGTCAGGGAACATTGCCAATAGTTCACCAGACTCCGTACTGAAAAGCAAAACCAGCCCTACCCAACGCCCTCCAGCTAACGGAAGTTTAACACGCCGCGGAATTCCAGCAACTAATTCGTGATTTATGATATCTGATTTGATCCTAAGCGCCTGGATACCCCTGTTTGGCCAAGTACCCCCAGTATGTTTAAAGGCGTAATATGCGTCCCCCCGTCCACTAGGAGCAAGATTATCGACTCCAGGTGAATATAGCGCCCTTCCCTGAGCTAAATCTAAATACGATTCCTCTAGAATTTCTATACAATCCTTCATTTCTAAAATTTTTGTGATCTCTTCATTGCTCAAAACAAGCATATACTTTAAACATCTCTCTTTTATAAAAATTTGAATATTAAATTATTTTACTTTTTATGTTCCTTAACAACAATTGGTAATCTTACTATATAAATGGGATTGTAGGCGTTTACGCACAAGAACACGAGGCTGACTGGGGAAGCAACGTAAAGAACCCCGTTTTCAAAGCAGATTCATAATAATCCCTTTATATAGATCCACTTTTAGGATCATAACAAACAGGATCATAATTACCAGCCAAGCCGAGAGAGAGATAGCAATCGAAAGGACCCAGCTTTCCTTCCCGGCCAAGCGAAGATATGCAAGTAGGAAAATTGGAATAACGAACAAAAATCCAAACAAATACACCAATATTAAGAGGGCAAAAAACCAAGCAAAAGTAATCAATAATTCCTGATTGCTAGACACCTTTTTAATTTTGGATTCCTTCTCTGATTGACTTGGTTTAGGATTACTCCAGGTATTCCATAACACCCCTGCTGAAAGAAGCAGAGAAGGAATACCTATCACCAATGGTACCATCCGAGCCTGTTGGTTATAGGTTAAAGCTATCCCTATAAACACAATGAAAAATAGAAAGAGCACGAAGGCAAAAACTACTGATCCCTTAATGCGCACTAACATCGCTCTCCCCCCTCTTCTTCAGGAAGTTCTTAATGATAGGTGTTCCTATTGTAAGAATAATAGCTAATAATAACAACAGAGTTATAGGTCTTAAGATGAATGACTCGTGATAGAGTTTTAGTGATAAATGCAGGTTTTTCTCAGCAATTGATCCTAAAACCAGGCCAATAATTAAAACCGCCCGAGGATACCCAAAAACCTTCATACCATAACCCAGAAGACCAAATACCGCAACTAAAATAACGTCTCCGAAGGTAGAATTAGTGGTATAAGCTCCGAGAATGGCCAGAACAAAAATAATGGGCACTAATATAGAACCACGTAAAAAAGTGAGTTTAGCAAGAGTGTTTGCCGCAAATAATCCAATAACTGCCCCAATAATATTGGCGATAACAATTGTCCATACCATAAGGAAGACTATATCAAGCTCTTGGGTTAGCATTTGAGGGCCTGGTTGAATCCCAATAATCATGAAAACTCCTAACAAAATAGCCATAGCAGAACTGCCGGGAATTCCAAATCCCAAGGTTGGTACCAAAGACCCTCCTTCCTTGGCATTATTAGCACTCTCAGGAGCAATTACCCCTTCAATAGCACCTTTACCGAAAAGCTCTTTATGCTTGGAAGTTTGAGCTGCGTGTCCGTAAGCCATGAAACAGGCTACATCTCCGCCTAGACCCGGAATAATGCCAACCAAACTTCCTATCACCGAACAGCGTAATACTAAAAACCAATTCTTAAAGGCCAGTTTAACTCCTTCCAACACATCACCTTTTACTTGTTTAACCTCCCCTTGAACCAGTGCTCCTTTTTTAACACCAAGTTCAAACATTTCTGCAATTGCAAACAGCCCAATAACTACAGGCACTAAATGTACTCCATCCCAGAGATAGAGGGTGCCCAAACCAAAACGGACAATCCCTGTAGAAGGATCCAACCCAACAAAAGATAGTAACAGTCCCATTCCTCCCACTAGAAGGGCCTTACCAAGAGAGCTTCCTCCCAGGACCGCAATAAATGCTATGCCAAGCATTGCCAACATAAAAAACTCGGGTGGTCCAAAGGCCAAAACTACCTGCCTCAATACGGGTAGGGTGGCCACTAATACCAAAGCTCCAAAAATTCCTCCCAAGGCTGAAGAAGTGAGCGCTAAACCTATAGCCTGCCCTGCTTTACCTTGCTGGGTGAGAGGAAAGCCATCAAAAATTGTAGCTGCATTAGGCCCTGAGCCTGGTGTATTAAACAGTATGGCTGAAATGGAGCCACCAGTAGCGACTACAGCATGAGCACCAAGCAAAAAAGCTAATGCCTGCTCCGGCGCCATCTTAATAACAAAGGGAATCAGAATGGAAAGTACAAAATTTCCGCCTAAACCGGGGATAAACCCAATAAATACTCCAAAACATACTCCTATTAACATATAAATTAAAGTAGTTATCTGAAAAACACTTGTTAATCCCTGTAGTGCGGCTTCAAGCAAAGCAATCCCTCCTTGCATAATTACTTTATCTAATAAGGGAGGAAATTGGTTCTATAAACTAAACCACCACTATGATCCACCTCATATGTGAACAATAAGTGGCGGTTCAATTGGAAAAGTGCTTCGTTACTATTTTACGGCTTCTTTGATCTGGTTCAGGATGTCTTCCGGAAGCTGAACGGCTTCTTTAACCATCTTTTCAGTCTGAGGACCATCAAGATAACTAATTGGCCGATACCCTTTTTTCGCACTGGCTACCACTTCCGGATCTTCTAAGGCTTTAACAAAGGCTTCTCTAAGGAAAGCAAGACGTTCAGGAGGGACATCCGATGGAGCAGCTACCATACGACCCGTCTCTAACATGGCTATTAAAGTCTTAACCAGTTTTTCCTTTTCCGCTGGTACCTTTAATTCACCCAAGGCGGGAATATCCGGTAACGAGGGATCCCTATCCTGCCCTATTTGCAGGAGGGAAAATGCGTCATTTTGTTTTACAAGCTTAATTTTACTGCTTAAGGAACCGAGGGTTCCATCCACCTCACCTCGAAGCATAGCTAAATCGGCTTCAGCAGAGGTTTCATATCCTGTTATCATATCCATCTTGAAATTGAGAATACCAGTAATCAATTTGCAAGTAATATATTCACCGCTCCCTACCCCTGTCATTGAGAGCTTAAATGGTTTGTCAGATTTCAATACTTCATCCAAATTTTTATAAGGTGATTTGCTACCAGCAATAAAAAGCCTAGGCTCTTTGGCCACCCGACCCAACCAACTCATTTTAGCAAGGTCATACTTGATACCCTCAGCACCGATTTGTTGGTTGATTACCATTCCCATACCATTGATAATCCCAACAGTTAGGCCATCAGCCTTAGACGCATATAATTGATTGGTGCCTACCAGACTTCCTGCTCCCGGAACATTTTTAACGACAACTGTTGCCCCTAAATATTTCCCCATAGCCGGAGTAATCATCCTGACATATTCGTCATAACCTCCACCAGGAGTATAAGGAACAATAAAATTAACCACCTTATCCTTGTAAAAATTGGCTGCTTCCTTTTGAGCATTTTGAGCATTATCTGTTTTATTAGAAGAATTACCATTTTTCGTAGTCTTTTGACTGCAACCAGCTACACTTAGAATTAAAAGTGCTACTATTAGCAGGGCTAACACTTTAGATCGTCTGAATACATACATGCTTATTAAACACTTCCTTTCTTAAAGCCAGGAACATCTTCAAATTGCCATCGATCCCAATCTAAATCATCCTGTCCATGTTCATTTTTATTTTTTCATTATCCAAAAAAACATTCCCTCCTTTGATAAAATAAGCAAGTTTAGTTTAAGCGTTAAAAGCTTTTTCCCATATTATATACTTGACTAAATTTTCAGACAATTGCGTATCTTGCTCTATTAATTGTACTTTTTAACCCGAGTTTAGCACATAAATTTCCAATCCCTTGCAGCGTAAGGACTATAGCTTCCAACTCTAAGTTTGTTAAACTTCTTTTAAAATGTCACATGTAAAAATAAGTCAAACAGCACAAAGTCAAATATCCCCATCCCCAAGGCCATGTAGGTTGATTCACGCCATTTACGATCCCCTTCAATTTTGGTAAAGAACAAGAGCCAGACCGGTACAGTAATCAAATAAGTGATAAAACGCAATGCAACTATAAAACCAGCTAACCATAATAGAATGCGTATTAATTTTACATTTTCATTAACCACTGTGCTATTATTTTCTTTTAAGGAAAGATCGTCCTCTTTTTTTTGTACATCTGTGAAAAATCCTTTTTCATTCATAAACTTAAAACGTTTTTGAAAAAAGGGAACATTATCCCCTAAGAACAGAACACTGGCCAGTAAAAACAAGACAGCACTAAATACTGCTGGGGCAAATCTTGCCCGAGGATTATAATCAAAAGAAATGATAAAAAACAACACACAGAAGGCTACTAAAGCAAGCTCAAATATACCTTTACCTTTAAGCTTCATAGTTAATACTTAATACCTCCTTTTTTCTTACTAAGCTGAGCCTTTATAAAAGGCATAATCAGCATTAATACAGTTGTAAGGAAGACTACCAAGGAGATCGGTCGCATAAAGAAGCCTTGCCATCCCATAGCTGACATTGTTTGATGATAGGTTTGCTGAAACATTGTACCTAAAACCAAAGCGATAACCAGCGGTACCCGCGTAAAACCGTATCTGTTTAAAAAATAGCCGATGATCCCAAAGACGAAGGCCAATACCACGTCCTCCCAAACTCCATGCGTGGCATAAGCTCCTACTATTGCTAAAGCAAAGATCATGGACGCAATCAATTTAACTGGAAGCAAAGTCAGTCTAGCTAGGTATTTTGCACCTAACAGACCGAACACACCAGCTATGATGTTACTGACTACTAAGGAAAAAATAATCACGTAGACTACAGTAGGATTATCTATCAGTAATTTGGGGCCCGGTTGTATACCATGTAAGATTAGCGCTCCTAGCAAAACAGCGGTTTCAACGCTGCCCGGGATTCCAAAGAGGATCGTAGGAACCATGGCTCCCCCATCCTTTGCAGTGTCAGAAGACTGAGGTGCAATAACACCCCTGATATCACCCTGACCAAAATGGGGATTATCACGGGTCGTTGATACAGCATGTCCATACGCTAGGAAATTGGCGACTGACCCGCCCACACCAGGAATCACGCCGATTATCGTTCCGATAGCCGAACAGCGGATAAATAACCAAAGATGCTTAAATACTGACATGATTCCTTCCCAGACCCCGGAATTCATATTAGCTGTCATTTTAGCGCCGCTCGTCAAGTCTTTACCTTTAACCATCATTTCCAGGGACTCAGATATAGCAAACAAACCAATCAGAGCAGGTACAATTTTAATACCATCATAAAGATAATCTGACCCAAAGACGTAACGGAGAGAACCTGTCACTGGATCATACCCGATCGTAGTGAATAACAAGCCAAGAACTCCCGCTGCTAAGCCCTTCCAAATCGAGCCAAGGGAAACAACTGCGATTACAGAAATGCCCATAAGGGCCATCATAAAGTATTCCGGATAGGAAAAGGCTAGAACAACCGGCTTACCGAGAGGAATTAATACAGACAAGATGAGCACGCCAAATATGGCGCCCAAGACTGAGGCGCTGGCACTAGCCCCTAGGGCATAACCAGCTTTGCCTTGTTTAGTCAACGGAAAACCATCGAACGTAGTTGCTGCATTTTGCGGTGTTCCTGGTGTATTAATCAAAATCGCACTAATTGAACCGCCAAAGGGTACAGCACCCATGGCCCCGATCAGCATGGCTATCGCCACATTACTTGGCATACCAAACGTGATCGGAGTTAAGAGAGCCAATGCTTGTGCGCCACCTAAACCTGGTAAAAAACCAAAAAGCAACCCCAGCATGGCCCCCAAGAACATAAATAACGGGCTAGGCCAAGCCAAAAACTCCATCAACCCTAGGAAAATCTCGTTCATAGACAGAACCTCCCTCATGCCTGAATATTATGAATATTTTTGTTAAAATACTCCTTTCAATATAATATCAATAATTTATTCCTCATGTGCCTTAGCTTTCTCTGCTTTTCAAGCGTTGTCGGGTGGCAAGCTTAATTTCTCCTACATCCAAACTAAAATCTAAAGCCTTTACGGAATGTGTTAATGCCCCGATTGAGATAATGTCAACACCAGTTTCAGCTACCTCACGCAAGCGTCCTATCTTTATTCCACCTGAGGCTTCAACAAGCGCCCGATGATTAATCAAGGAAACCGCCTGCCGCATCTGTTCTGTACTCATGTTATCGAGCATGATGAGATCTACGCCACAATTAAGCGCTTCCCGAACTTGAGCTATACTTTCACACTCTACTTGAATCTTAACCATGTGACCAATTCTTTCCCTAGCTTTCTCTACGGTAGTCGTTAACCCGCCCATAGCCGTTAAGTGATTATCCTTTAACAAAACCGCATCATATAATCCGAAGCGATGATTATAGCCGCCACCAATGCGCACAGCGTATTTCTGTAAGATCCGTAAACCAGCCAGTGTTTTCCTAGTATCGGTTATCTTAACTGGCAAACCGTTAATTTGGTCCAGGGCATCCCTTGTGGCCGTTGCTATTCCTGATAAATGCTGTATAAAGTTTAATGCTGTCCTCTCCGCCTGAAGAATACTGACTAATGGCCCACTGAGTTGCATTACGATAGCCCCAGGTACAAGTCTTTCTCCATCAGACATAAGGGCCTTAGCTTTTATCCGGGAGTCTACACGTTGAAATACTTGTTCTGCAATGTGGATTCCAGCTACAACCCCAGTCGCTTTAGAGTAAAGTACAGCATGCCCTTCTAAAGTGTCTGGTATAATCGCCGCACTGAGATCACCCGTCCCAATATCCTCTTCGAGAGCTCGATCAATAATCCCCTGTAATTGAAACAAAGCTAACATTGACACCCTCCTATTCTGTTAGTGGGGATAATAACAAGAGCATTAAAAAAATGCTCTTGTTAAACAGTTTGCTTAATATCCAATAATTAAGCGATTATACCGTTCGTGATAGCCTCCTGATATCGTTCCTTAGACATCCCGAGAATATCGCAGAAAAACTGTTCATTGTGTTCTCCCAAGCACGGACTTGGCCTATCCAGCACCGCAGGGGTTTCTGACAGTTCAAAGGGCGGCGCCTGGTAATGGAAAAGACCCATTTCAGAATGTTCAATTCCTTGCCAAATCTGACGATGCGCATATTGAGGATCAGAATAGGCATCCCTGATCCGGTTTACAACGCCGGCCCTCACCCCGACAGCCTGCAGTTTCTCCATAAGTTCCTCTGGCGTAAACCCTACCGTCCAAGCTTCAATTTTAGACTCTAATTCATCCTCATTGTTTTTACGGTCTAGCATTGTAGAGAACTTGCTTTCGGCTGCCCAAGCAGGTTCATCCATAACTTCCCTTAGCTTCTGCCACTCCGCATCCGTAAAGACACTTAGAGCGCACCACCTGTCTTGACCCTTACAGGGAAAGACACCATGTGGGGCTGCGTATTCATGGCGATTTCCCATACGTTCCCAGACCCGTCCATTAATATTATTTTCCAAAATGATTGGCGCCAAAAACTGAAGGCCGTTTTCATACTGAGCTAAATCAATATATTGCCCAAAACCTGTCCTACGACGATAATCTAAAGCTGCCATAATAGAAATAACCCCATATCCGACGCCAATAAAATCAATATACGGACCAAATAAAAGTGATAGAGGACCATCAGGAAATCCAGTTAAATTGGTAAAACCGGTTAGTGATGTTAATTGGGACCCAAACCCGGGATGAGTGGCATGTCGCCCACCTTGACCCTGATTGCAGGAACTGAACATAATTAGCTTTTCGTTAACTTTGCACAATTCCTCGTAACCTAAACCCAGTCTTTCCATCGTCCCGGGTGTGAAATTTTCAATCACCACATCAGCCCAAGCCACCACTTCTTTGGCGAGGTCGATCCCACCTTCAGCCTTAAGGTTAATCGTTATCCCATATTTGTTGTTATTACAAACCCCAAAGCATCCAGATCTGTTCACACCAGGTTTGTTTTCTGCAAACGGAGGATATTGCACTCGAAATCCATCCGGTCTACCACCTGACTCTATATGCACTACCGTTGCTCCAAAATCCGCTAAATGCTTTCCAGTCACTGGGCCAGCAGCATAAGCAGCGAATTCCACTACCTTGAGACCTTCTAAAGCCTGTCTACTCATACTATGATCACCCCCTTAAATAACCCCACTCTCTTTAAGCCTAATTACATCGATACTACTTAAACCGAGTTCTGTTTCCAAAATTTCATGATTATGCTCACCGATCATTGGTGCACGTCTATTAATACCACAACTAGCCTCAGAGAATTGTCCAAACGCCCCCGGATAGCTAATCGTCACACCTAATTCCGGATGCTCAACAACTTGCCAGAAACCGCGATCCATGAGTTGTGGATCAGTCACGATGTCCTGAGCTGAAGCTACTGGATAGCCTAACATTCTACGCTTAATTGCATTTTTGAAAAAGTCATCTTTTGTTTTGGTTATAAGAAACGCGGCGATTGGTATTTCAATTTCGTTAATTTCTTCTTGTGTTACGACAGCTATATTGAATTTATCCCAATTCTTTTCAATGAGGAACTGGGGAGCCATGTCTACTTCCTGCATCCAGGCTACTAAAGCATTATTGGTCGCTTTACCAGCAGACCCACCGTATAAAATGAAATTAATATACCCATCTTGGCACTTATAAATAGCCCTCATTTTGGCCCCAGTAACACTACGTCCTGTAATAAATTCCCCATCTCGACTTAAATCATTTTGCACTAAGTCCCAATGAGCCTGGGCGGGGGTTACTGCCATGAGCATACTAGCTTGAGCTGAAACGTCGATTCTTTGTCCCTTGCCCGTTATCCCCCTGCTATAGTTGGCTATTAGAGCACTCATTGCTCCAGTCATTCCTGCCCACATATAGGATTGGGGAACAGCTACACGAACCGGTGGACGATCTGGACTGCCAAATAACGTCATCAGCCCACTCGTTGCCATAATTTCTAGATCCGAAGCTTTATAGTCACTATAGGGACCATTTTGTCCAAACGGTGTTACTGAAACCAAAATCAAAGCGGGATTAAGTTGACTTAACTCGGCATACCCTAGTCCATTTTCTGCTAAGTATCCTGGAGCAAAGGATTCTAAAATGAAATCAGCTTTGGCGGCTAACCGGCGAAAAAGTGTGCGTCCGGTCTCCTTAGTAATATCAAGGGTTATACCCCGCTTATTATTGTTATAGGCCCACCAAGTAAGGCTCTTATCTGGATCAAGGATATCATGATAGAAAGGCCCCATGTTACGACCGAGATCACCACCGGGCTTTTCCACTTTGATAACATCGGCCCCTAAGTCCCCCATGATCTTCCCTGCTAACCATCCCAACTCATTAGTCAGATCCAAAACACGATATCCTTCTAGTAAGCCTCTTTTCACTGATGAAGACATATCATCACCCCCAACCGTGTTTATAATATTAAGATTTTTTTGATATAGGAAGCAGAGTAACCCTGCTTCCTATTGCACCAAAGATTTAGCAGGGATTAAATTCCCTTTCTAGCCATTAACTTAGAATATTCGTCAACGTTTTCTAAGGCTTTTTTGATATCATCTGCTTTGAACCACTTATCCAGTTTAACCCTGTCAACTGGATATCCAGCTCGCTCATAAGCCCATTTGAACTCAAACGGTACTGTAGCATCAATGGCAATTGCTCCTGAATACTTGGATTCAGAGCGTACCCATTCGGCGCCTGGTGCCGCTGCACTTCTCTCTGCTGGTTGGAATGTCTGTCCCATACCCCCGGCAGCGATCGTTTGAATGTCTTTATCTGCATCTACCCGAGTAGATAGGGCCCACATAATATCTTCCATGTTGTAAATATCCACGTCTTCATCTACTGCGATAGCCAGACGCAATCCTTGAGAAAGCGCACAAGCAGCAGCTAGGATATTCTTTTGCCAGCCTTCATCCCGTTTCCGGCGCTTTTTAACTTGGAAGATGCAGCCACCCCAGTCAGTCATACCGTAAGGGATATGGGTATCAACGACTAGTCCAGGTACAATCCGCTCTGCCAATTCGAAGAAGGTTGCTTCACGAACTGAGCAATCAATATAGTGGTCATCATAGCTATGAACGGCCAGCGGATAATAAATCGGTCGATCCTTACGATGGGTAACCGCCGTAACCTGGAATTTATACGTACGATAAGCCTTACCCATATAGCCTGACCACTCTGGATGGAAGGGGTAGATGCCCTGTTTTTGATCCTTTTCAGCCAGAGGACTTTCCCAGACCTTTTGAGTTGTATCCAGAAAGCCTTCGATAACAATCTCTGCTTGGGCGATAGAGTAGGCATCAATGGTTTTACATTTAACCAGATCAATCGCTGATCCCTGTACTGCTCCTGCTACACCAATTTCATCGCAACCTCTTGGCAAGATTGCATACATAAAACCACTACCTGCCATCAAGGTGCAAGCTGGAGGAACACCCATGTTAATCGTCATGGGAATAGGTCCTTTATGATACCATTCAGTGGCCACCATATCTGTATGTGATCCTGGGGAGATCTGGAAGCTGGAAAAGTCCTTATTGTCGCGGAAATTCATCCTGTTATAACTGATATGAGTTCCACCCCAGAAATACTTGCCGGTAACCAAGGTATTGCCACCACCCAGAGTCCGACCTGGGTCACTTGGGGTATGTTGGATCATTGGGATGATTGGCCACACGTCAATATTTTCGGTCACGCAAACTTCTTGGCAAGGTGCTTGGTCCTGTTCCACGATTCTTGGGGCGATAGGATTATTTATTCCATTGGCAATTTTAAATTTCAATTGACTGTAGTCTTTGACATCAAAAATCTTAGCAAGTCTTGAACCAGTTGCAAATAAGTTACAGGATAAACGAGCATTGTCATAGCCTTTTACATTTTCAAATAAGAGGGTTGGTCCTCCATCAAAGGACTTTTGGATTCCTGTCATTTCTAGAAAGGGATCAACTTCTACATCAGTAACTAAAATTTCTCCTTCTTCATTTTTAAGCCACTCCAAAGTACTTCTCAAACTGGTAATGTCTTTCTTTGGCATGAAATTTCCTCCTATTTCTCTGTTTTGATATATAAACAAACCTATGGGTTTGTTCTCCATAAAGAAATGCGGTTTTAATAACTAGATAATTTCTTAAGAAGTTCTGGTACTTGAAAGGTAAGCTCAGCGATTAAAGCTCCTGACGCTGTAAGTGCCTCAAATTTACTCTGAAAGGTGCCCTTACCCCTCTCAATGATTGCACCAGCATGCCCCATCCTCTTCCCTGGAGGTGCATTCTTGCCCGCAATATAGGCGATTACCGGCTTACTCATCATTTGCTTAATGTAGACCGCTGCCTCTTCTTCGGCGTTGCCACCAATTTCCCCAATTAAGACGACTGCCTCGGTCTGTGAATCTTCTTCAAACCTACGAAGCAAATCTGTGAAAGATAATCCTACTACCCTATCACCACCTAAACCTACAACCGTTGATTGTCCATAACCTGCAGCTGTCAGGCTTCCCACTATTTCATAGGTTAACGTGCCACTTCTGGCCACAATCCCGATGGGACCTGGGAAAAAGAATTGATCGGGCGGAATACCCACCTTACTTTTACCAGGAGAAATAATGCCAAAAGTATTAGGACCAATTATTATTGCACCACGCCTACGAGCAAAACCAATAATTTCAATCTCATCTTGTACTGGAATATGTTCTGTGATAACTACAACCACTTTGATCCCAGCGTCAATGGCTTCAAATGCTGCATCTTTAGCCAAACGAGCCGGAACAAAGAGGCACGATACATTAGCACCGCAACCTTTAATGGTCTCTGCGACCGTATTATAGATCGGAACTCCTTCAATTTCCTGCCCGCCTTTGCCAGGGGTAACACCAGCAACAATGTTTGTACCATACGCTAGCATACGTTTAGTATGAAAGATCCCTTGCTGACCAGTAATTCCCTGTATTACGACCCGGGAATTCTCATCTAAAATCACTGCCATTTTCCCACCCCCTTTCAGGCCCTATTTGCTAGCTCTACAACCTTTATGGCTGCCTCGTTCATCGTCTGATAGGCTTCTATTCCACATTCTCTGAGGATCTTCAACCCTTCTTCCTGATTCGTGCCAACTAAGCGGATGACAACCGGTACTGGAATACCTTTATCCTTTTTCACTTGAGCAAATGCCGCAGCTACATCATCACATCGGGTAATTCCACCAAAAATGTTTATAAAGATTGCTTTTGGTTTGCTATTTAAGAGGATTTCTAGAGCCTTTTCTGTACCTTCCCGACCAGTTCCACCCCCAGCATCGAGAAAATTAGCAGCCCGTCCCCCATGATATTGAATAGAATCTATCGTACCCATCGTTATCCCAGCTCCGTTGGCCATAATGGCTATATCTCCATCTAGTTCTACATAAGAAAGCCCTGCAGAATGGGCAAGTTTCTCTAGGTCAGTTCTTTCCTCTACACTGGGTATATCTTTTTGTCTAAAGAGAGCCGAATCATCAATTGTCACTTTAGCATCACCGGCAATAATACGATTACCACACAGGATCAAAGGATTGATTTCCACTAGTTCTGCATCTTTTTCCCTAAAAACCCTATATAGTGTAGATAAAACTCTAGCAAATTCCTTAGCAGCCTCTCCTATTAAACCCATTCGATAGGTACACTCCCTAATATGATAGGGCTGGATTCCAAGGTTAATATCTAGATGTTTTTTGATAATTTCTTCTTCAGGAACATCTTCTATATCCATCCCACCAGCCGCGGAAGCAATCAAGACTGGCATACCTTCCTTGGTGTCGATAGTAATTGCTAAGTAAAATTCTTTGTCGATCGTCAATTTTTCTTCTACCAACAGCTGTTCAACGTTAAGCTCCTGAATTTTCATCCCCAATAGTTCCTGTGCAGCTTTCTGCACTTCATCGCGCTGATTAACGAACTTTATTCCACCCGCCTTACCTCTTTTACCGGAAAGTACCTGTGCCTTTATTACTACAGAACCACCTATCTCCTCAAATGCTTTTACCGCTTCACTTGGGTTAGTTACCACCCTTCCTTGAGGAATCGGAAGTCCAAAGCTAGCAAAGAGTTCTTTGCCCATGTATTCATATAATTTCAACTCATCCCCGCCTTTCTTTATTAAGATTGACAATGTACATAGACTAGTGCAATCTTCATACCAAGTTAATCTTAAATAGGCTCAATTGCCATATCTAAGTGACAAACAATCGAAATTTACTGTTAAATGGTTTGAATCTATTGAATTAGATCTCTAGACATTTCTAATGGGAAAATAATAAATTTAATTTTTGGAACTTGTCGTTCCAAAAATAAAAAAGGAAAAAGAAAAACGATACTAATTGTAAAAAACCCCTAACTAATCTCTTAGCAGGAGTTTTCTAATAGATTTGGGATGTCTATTGTATGACCAATCATCTGGGATTATTGCTGATTGTTCTGAGCTTGGTAATTTTCATAACCATCTTTTTGTTTCTCAGTAAAGCATTCGTAAGAATCCTGAGGGGTTATACTTTTACGTTTTGCTTGTGAACACCAAATAGCAGTAACAACTTGTCTGAAAAAACGGCAATCCTTACATTTTTGTGTAGCCACTTTTATTCCTCCTTTTTGTTTTAAAAAAATAATAGTAGATATAAGATATCTGTTTTTGTTAATAAAGCAATTTTCTAGCCAAGGTTAACTTAAATAGCCTGAGTTGTAATATATAAGTGCCGAACGACCATAATGCAATGTTAAAAAGAAGTTCAATTGAAAGGAGCCATGATATATAACTATATTTTGAAATTAATTATTTAAAAAATGAAACTGAATGTTTCATACTTAGAACCTGAAAAGATTTAGAACAATGGCGGAAGTGCGTCGTGAGGAGAAAGGGTTACAGATGACGCCACCAAATACAGATTATTGCGCCGGACTACTATCTCCCGGACACCTGGGACCATCGAGACATTTTTCATAAAACACAGGAACCATTGCCTACCTATGAGAATAGAATAAATTATGTTAATTGATAATGGTTATCTATCTCGTATGAAGGAGGATTTAAGATGTGTGGAATCGTAGGTCAAATGGATTGGGAACGTGATTTAACTCTCCAAAAAGATGTTTTAATAGGTATGACACAAACCTTAATCCCTCGGGGACCCGATGCTGAAGGTTACTGGCTTACTCCTCGGGCCGCGTTCGGACACCGCCGATTGGTAGTTGTCGATCCCAAGGGTGGTCTTCAACCGATGATCCGTCGACGTGGTGAACATACCTTTACCCTAATCTACAACGGCGAACTCTATAATACACCCGAACTTCGTCAAGAACTTTTGAGCCGAGGGTATATATTCGAAGGGCATTCTGATACAGAGGCCGTTCTGCTCTCCTACCTAGAATGGGGACCCTCCTGTGTCGAACGTTTTAATGGAATTTTCGCTTTTGGAATCTGGGATAGCCAGGAACAACAGTTATTTGTGGCGCGTGATCGTCTGGGAGTTAAACCTCTCTTTTACAGTGAACTGTTAAAAGGCCTGGTTTTTGCTTCTGAACTTAAGGCATTATTGAAACACCCTGCCATTTCCCCGAATCTTGGGACAGAGGGACTGTCCGAAATTTTTCTTCTAGGTCCAGCGAGGACTCCCGGAGTGGGTGTCTACGAAGGAATTTCCGAACTTAGACCAGGGCATTTTTTAATCTATTCTGCCAACGGCCTGAGGATTCGAAGGTATTGGGCCTTACCTAATCATGTACATGAAGATGATTTACCGACGACCATCGCCAAGATCCGTGAGCTTTTTGTCGATACCGTCCAACGTCAGTTGGTTTCTGATGTACCGATCGGCACTCTACTCTCCGGGGGGCTGGATTCCAGTGCTATTACAGCGATCGCTGCGGAATTCCAGAACCTCAACGGCCATGGTTCCCTGCCGACTTTTTCAGTCGATTATGCTGAGAATGATAAGTATTTTCAGGCAAATGAATTCCAACCCAGCGCGGACGGACCATGGATTGAACGAGTGTCCCAAACCTTCGGAACTAAGCACACCAACTGTGCATTCAAGATCCCTGAGCTTGTTCAAGCGCTTAAAGCCTCTACTATAGCAAGGGATCTACCTGGTATGGCTGACGTTGATTCTTCGTTGTTACTCTTTTCCCGGGAGATCAAGAAAAAAGTTACAGTCGGTTTATCAGGAGAATGTGCTGATGAAGTTTTTGGAGGTTACCCTTGGTTCCATCGTCAAGATGCCCTCGACGCTCAAACCTTTCCCTGGACACTTCATGTTGAAAACCGTTTACAGATCCTTTCCCCTGAACTCCATGAACTTCTTCACCCCCGCGACTATTTACTGAAACGCTATGAAGAGGCTCTGAGCGAAATCCCCCTGCTTCCGAGTTCTTCCTCTGTAATTCACCAAGACAGTCGAACCTTGACTGGAAATCTGCAACGCGAAGCGCGAATCCGTGAGATTACCTATTTGACGTTAACCCGTTTCATGCCAACTCTCCTAGATCGCAAGGACCGCATGACCATGGCAACCGGACTTGAAGTACGAGTTCCTTACTGTGATCATCGCTTAGTCGAATACGCCTGGAACATCCCTTGGGAGATGAAGGCAATTGAGGGCAGAGAAAAAGGGCTTCTGCGCCAAGCCCTCACCGGAATCTTACCCGACGATGTGCTTTGGCGCCGCAAAAGCCCCTACCCAAAAACTCATCATCCCAGCTATCTTTCTACTGTTCGTACCTGGCTAAGAGACATCCTTGCAGATAAGACTTCCCCGGTTCTTCCCTTTATAAATGTGCCAGCCTTACGAGATCTCATGAAACTCTCAGATACCATGCCTTCTGGCCGTCCCTGGTTTGGGCAGCTGATGGACATTCCACAGCTCTTTGCTTACCTTATTCAAGTGAATTATTGGTTAGTGGAAAACAAAGTTAGGATTCTTTAGCACATTTAAGATCATTCTTCACTGAGTTTTGTTTCGAGGGGCTTACTCACGATCTTTACCTGGGTAATTCTAAATCCCATTACCTCAATAACTTCAAACTGAATTCCTTCAAAAAAAACGCTATCCCCTTTGACGGGTTTTCGACCTAGCCTTGAAAAAATATATCCTCCAATGGTTGTGACGGTTTCCTCTTCTAGTTGAATGTCGAGCATTTCTGAGACTTCTTCCATCAAGACACGCCCATTTAGTAGATATTCATTTTCAGATATTTTTTGAATGGGTGGTTGTTCCGACTCGAATTCATCATAGATTTCACCGACTAATTCTTCCAACATATCTTCGATCGTGACCAGTCCCGCCGAACCGCCGAATTCATCCACCACAACTGCTATGTGGGTTCGCAAACTTCGCATTCTTTGGACAAGATGAGAAATAGGCATACCCTCAGGAACAGCAAGGATATCCCGCTTAATCTGAATAATATCCTTCGCACCGGACTGTTCCTGTAACCGAAGGATGTCTCTCATATGAACTAAGCCGAGGACATGGTCTTTATCATCATCACACAGTAAATAACGCGTATGGCCATATTTTTTGACAACCTCGAGAACCTCCTCAAAGGTGTCCTGAATGAAAATGCAGACCATATCTTGCCGAGGTACCATCACTTCACTAGCGTTACGATCCGAGAATTCAAAGACATTATCTAAAAGTTTACCTTCTAATTTATCTAAATATCCATGCTTTTGACTGGCATCGACTAGCATTCTTAGTTCTTCTTCACTATGGGATAAATCCGCCTCATTGGCCGGTTCAATTCTCAACATACGCAAGACAAGGTTAGCTAAGCCATTAAGTGCTCGAATAATTGGATAACAGATCCAGTAAAAACCCTTTAAAAGCCCAGCCGTAGCCAGGGCGGTACTCTCTGACCTTTGAATTGCTAAGGATTTAGGTACGAGTTCACCTAATACAATGTGTAGCAATGTAATGATTGAAAAGGCTATTACTAAAGAGATAGTATGGGTGTAGATGGTACTCCAACCGGCAATCCCAGTAAACAGCGGTTCAATAAGGGTCGCAATTGCTGGTTCACCCACCCAACCTAAGCCCAAGGAAGAAAGCGTGATTCCAAGCTGACAGGCCGAAAGGTATGCATCAAGCTGTGAGGTAACATCTAGGGCAGTTTGTGCTCTGGGTGAACCATTCTCCGCAAGCTCTGCCAAACGTGTCTTACGTACTTTAATCAAGGAAAATTCAGCTGCCACAAAAAGTCCATTTAATCCAACCAACAAGAATGCAAACAAGATCATTATGACACTCCAAAGTAGACCGTCGATGATTTTTCTCCTCCTTGTTTTTTGGAAACAAAACATGGTAGTCCCTATTTAATTTAGTGTACTAATATTGGGATACATTTATACACCCTATTGACTAGTCAATAGGGTGTATAAATGTATCCACATGTTAAACTGCTGCATGTATATCCTTAACTTCGCTGGCTTTAGTTTCGAGGAGCTTTTTCTTGACCATAACCTTGGTAATTCTAAATCCAATCACTTCCATCACTTCAAAATGGAACCCATCAAAATAAATGACATCCCCTTTGACAGGCCTGCGACCTAACCTAGAAAAGACATATCCACCAATTGTCGAGACCGTTTCCTCTTCGAGCTCAATGTCCAGAAGTTCCGAAACTTCTTCCATTAAGACTCGTCCATTAAGGAAATATTCATATTCAGCCACCTTCTGAATAGGAGGCTGCTCAAATTCAAATTCATCGTAAATTTCTCCGACAAGTTCTTCCAGCATATCTTCAATCGTCACTAACCCAGCAGACCCACCGAATTCATCCACCACGATCGCCATATGCGTTCGTTGGCTGCGCATCTTCTGGACGAGATGAGAAATTGGCATTCCTTCCGGAACGACGATGATATCCCTCCTAATCTGAGTGATATCCTTCTCGCCTTCCTGTTCCCTAAGCCGAAAAATGTCCCGCATATGCACTAGACCGAGGACATGATCTTTGTCGTCATCACACAGCAGATATCGTGTATGACCATACTTTTTAACAATATCGAGAATCTCTTCAAACGTATCCTGGATAAAAATACAGACCATATCTTGACGGGGGATCATCACTTCACTAGCAATACGATCCGAAAATTCGAACACATTGTCTAATAATTTACCTTCCATCTTATCCAAATAGCCATGCTTTTGACTGGCCTCGACTAGCATTCGTAGTTCTTCTTCACTATGGGATAAGTCGGCCTCATTGGCAGGTTGAATTCCCCAAATACGTAACACTAGGTTAGCTAAGTTATTGAGCGACTTAATAATCGGATAACAGATCCAGTAAAAGGCTTTCAGAAAACCAGCAGTTGCCAGGGCAGCCGCTTCTGCCTTTTGTATTGCTATTGATTTAGGAACAAGCTCACCTAAAACAATGTGTAATAATGAGATGATAGAAAAGGCTATCGTTATAGAAATAGTATGAGTGTAGATGGTGCTCCAACCAGCAACCCCAGCAAACAAAGGTTCAATCAGGGCAGCAATCGCTGGTTCACCAATCCAACCTAAACCTAAGGAAGAGAGCGTGATCCCAAGCTGACAGGCAGAAAGGTATGCATCAAGTTGCGAGGTGACGTCCAAGGCAGTTTGTGCCCTTGACGAACCATTCTCCGCAAGTTCTGCCAAACGAGTCTTACGTACTTTAACCAAAGAAAATTCAGCAGCCACAAATAATCCATTTAACCCCACTAATAAGAATGCAATTAATATCATTATGACACTCCAGAACAGACCGTCTATGATTTTTCTCCTCCTTTTAATATCTAAAGACCTTACCATGATTGTATTATTATGATTATTTGTACTTATGCTAGACCATAATTATACATCACTATCGTTACTTATATCAAAGGAAAATTTCTATTTTCCCTTCATCTATTTCCCCTTTGTTTATCCAATCGTAAGACTCCCACTTCTACAAGTGGGAGTGATCCCCCCGGCTCCGCTTCGGTGGGGGTAGAGTCCGACTTCGCCGCTAAGAGTTCCTTTTGGGACGTGCGGCTTCGGCGAAACCCTCCACTGGAGGCTTTCGTTACCGAAGACTCGATGTTCAACTTTAGTTGAACGAGTTCACTGGCCCTTTTCACTTGGCATACCTTGCAAAACCTTTAGAACTGCCTCGTCCTCTTCTGTGCCGATAATATGCTTCATCATATACTCAAAACCTGCCGGTCGAATTGGTTTCTCCTCTCTTAAGGATTCCAAATCAAATTCACCGATCTGCTCAGTGTCTTGGTCAGGTACCTTGACCTCAAATAAAGCCTCTAATGAAAACGTTTCCGTTCTTTCAAGCTCATCGTCCGGCGAATCCGCCTGAATTTCCTGATCATTCACCTTAGAAGTTTCCTCATCTTCGGGTAAATTGCTTGCAGAGTTTTGATTTTCCTTCACTAATAGCTCTTCTACGCAGTTTCCTAATAGTACTTGTCTCAAAATCGCTTTAATAAAGGAACTTCGCTCCTCTGGTTCAATCTGCTGTATAGCTAACCAGAGGTCCGTCTCAGCTTCATCAAAAAACAGCGGAATAAAGGCAGGCTGAGCATTAATCATACTGGTGGGTTCGATTTCTTCGTTATATTATTCACCAGTGTCGTAGCCATAATCCGAAATCCTGTGGCATTACCAAATTGTGGATCGTCAATCAGAAGCTTATTTTCTAATTGGATATGCTCATAGACCATTTCTCCGACCTTTCCAGCAACTAAGACGGTATGCAGTTTACCAAGCATAGGTTTTAAGGCCTTTTTCACTTCCCGGGAGATATCAGTTCCTAACTGAGCAAGCATGTTCTTCATGATCGGATTAAGATTAATCGAGCCGTTATTCCAAGGATACAATCCCCCGTTCACTCGGAAAATTTTATCTAATTCCTTATCATCCGTCTCAATTGGGTTTTCGTGATTTGCGGTCAATTCCTTCAGTTTATCGGCCACTCCAATATACGCCCACTTTAAGCCCTTTTCAATACTAAAAGAATTGGGTGGATCAAGCATTACGCCATCATAAAAAGTGGCAATATCTGTCGTGCGAAAACCTGGATCGATGACCACCACATACCCGCTAAATAGCTTGGCGCTCGTCGGCATCCCATATTCATTAAGCGTTTCCTTAATAAAGACTCCATAACTTTGGGGAAGCACTCGAGAACGCAAGATGTTCAGTTGCCGTGTCAACCCTTTCATGGGACCTGAATGAAAGGTTACCGAAAAAGACCCCTTTAATTCAGCTTCATACTTGTCCTTTAAACTAGCATAATACTTAACGGGCACGCCAGTTCCAAGATAAACATTCGCTTTAGGAGTTTTTTGGGCTAGGGCTAAAGCCACTACCAGTAACGCTGTTGCTTCTTCATCCGAAGATTTGTCTTCATCCCAGCAATAATGAGCTTCGTTTGGATTCAAGCTTTCCGCCAAACTTCCCATGAAGTAATGCCGTTCCACACCCGTCGAATTATTCTTAACCATGACATCCAAGGTAGAAATCTGAGTTTCTAAGTCAGATCCTTTACTAATCAGGGAATTACCTAAGGTTGAGAAAATCCGCTCATTCCCTTTACAAATTACAGCTGGAAATAATACTTTTGCATCTCCAGTATCCAGTTTAATCGCTCCAAATCCCGGATCTGCTCCAGCCACGAGAATATCACTATCTAACACACGTGTTCCTCCTCGATTACAATCAATTATGGACAAACTAATAACACACAACAACTTCTACTGCTATATCTATTATTATATACGAAGCTAACACGCTTGTAAAAATGGGTTATTAATATTCTTCTAAATATTAAAATAGTAACCAACTCTAGACTTGAGATTAGAAAAGGGTTGTGGTATGCTAAAAGAAAAAATTGCTCGATTTTAGGTGCCCTTTGGGGAGAATAGGGAAGTTCGGTTCAAAACCGACGCGGACCCACCACTGTATTCGATGAGCTTTGTAGACCACTGGCACTTTGCTGGGAAGGTAACAAATTAAAGCGATGATTCGATAGCCAGGAGACCTGCCTAAAATGTTTAAGTCTTTCCACATCGTGGAAAGCGGCGGTGATGACGGTAAAGTCCCGACCACAGATTTATTTGTGGTCGGGATTTTCTATTTTTCAACAACTATATTAAGGAGGAGTTTTAATGAACAATTTGTCAGAAGCACAACTCTATGCCCAACTCGAAGCTCTAACTGCGAACATCTCAGAACTTGACGAGGATTCTATGGCTAAGGTCCAAGCACGCTTGGATATCCTGACCAAACCACAAGGCAGCCTTGGTCAATTAGAACAGATAGCCAAGCAACTTGGAGGTATCCAACGAACCTCTAATCCTCAAATCAATAAGAAAGCAGTCCTCTTGATGGCTGGAGATCATGGCATCGCAGCTGAAGGAGTCAGTGCCTTTCCCCAAGAAGTTACCCCTCAAATGGTGTATAATATCATAAATGGTGGCGCAGCCATCAATGTACTGGCTCGCCAAGCTAATGCCGAGGTTTTTTGTACAGATGTCGGTGTTGCCTTCCCCTTAGAAGGAAACCTTATTCACAAACGGGTTGCTAATGGAACCCAGAACATGGCCAAGGGCCCAGCAATGACCCGTCACGAAGCACTTCAAGCTCTACTGGTCGGTGCTGAAGTTGCCGCGGAAAAGATCCGCGCAGGATATAACCTCTTTGCTACAGGTGACCTGGGAATTGGCAATACTACCCCTAGCTCCGCAATCGTTGCCCTCTTTACCAATTCCCCCCTTGAGGATGTTGTTGGACGAGGAACTGGGATTGATGATGCCGGCTTAATTAAGAAACGCCAAGCCATTCAAACGGCCTTTGACGTCAATCAACCTAATGCAGACGACGCTTTAGATGTTCTAAGCAAAGTTGGCGGCTTAGAAATTGCTGCGATTGCTGGTTCAATCCTTCAAGCGGCAGCTAGCCGTGTTCCGATTGTCATTGACGGGTTTATCTCAACGGCTGGAGCACTTGTTGCCGCGAAAATCGCCCCGAAATGCACAGCCTTCATGATTCCCTCCCACGGTTCAGTCGAACCTGGTCACCGTAAGGCCTTAGCAAGCCTAGGCCTTGATCCACTAATTAACCTAAATATGAGACTGGGAGAAGGAACGGGAGCGGTCCTAACCTTTCACTTAGTCGAAGCTGCACTTCATATTCTTAAGGAAATGGCAACTTTCGGAGATGCTGGAGTCAGCGAAGCGAATTAGACACAAGGATATCTTGCATAGATAAACAGAGCCTAGTCTAGCTTAATCTAGCACTATAACAGAGGAGCGGTGAATGTTATGTCTCAATTTACACTGATTACAGGCGGTGCACGGAGCGGAAAGAGTAGTTTTGCAGAACTTCTGGCCGCTTCGGCAAAGCTTCCGGTCACATACATTGCCACCGCCCAAATCTGGGACGAAGAAATGGCCCACCGCGTTAAAAAACATCAAAACCAACGCCCGGCCACTTGGCAGCTCATTGAGGAACCGCTGAACATTCGAGAGACTCTTTGTCAACTCAAAGACGATGACGGAGTCATTCTACTTGATTGTGTCACACTCTGGCTTACTAATCTTCTCTTAGCCGAACAAACTAGACAAGCTGAACGAGTTACCCTTTCTGGTCATGAAGAAGATAACTTCGTACTAGACTCAACCAAACGAGATAAGATGTTCCCCGACATCGAACCAACAATCCTAGCTACTGTTCAAGAGGTTGCCTTACTTGCCCAAGAGATCAAACCTCAAGTCCTCTTTGTCACCAACGAAGTCGGCCAGGGCATTGTCCCTGAGAATCCTTTGGCTCGGGCATACCGTGATTTAGCTGGACGCAGCAATCAAATACTTGCCCGCTGTGCAGATCATGTCTATCTGGTCGTGGCAGGTTACCCCTTGGAACTTAAACACTCTGGCGGGCAGCTCCTTGCTTCCCTGCACAAGGAGTGATCTGAGATGCGCGGATTCCTCATAGCCTTTACCTTTTTTACTCGAATTCCTTTACCGATCCCTAAGAATGTTTCTTCAGAAGAATTCCTGCGCAGTTATAAATATTATCCCTTCGTAGGACTAGTCTTAGGTCTTATCCTCTGGCTGCTGGCGAAAGTCTTGTTGCCCTATTATCCTCCTTTAGTCCTCGGGGCTCTCATCTTGGTTGCAGAGTTAGTGCTCACCGGAGGAATCCATCTTGACGGATTCATGGATAGTATGGATGGTTTATTATCCGCTCGTAGCCCGGAAAAAATCTTAGATATCATGAAAGACAGTCGAGTTGGAGCCCATGCCTCAATGGCTCTCGTGGGCTTGTTGCTCTTGAAATTCACCTTCCTGGCCAACCTGACCGTTCCGATGTTACCGATCCTCATCGTCATGCCGATGCTCTCTCGCTGGGTCTTTCAGATTGGGATGATCGGATTTCCCTATGCCCGCTCCCAGGGGCTAGGCAAAGGGTTTCACGAAGCAACCCAGTGGATTCCATTCCTACTCAGCGGAGTGGTGGTCTGCGGAATTTCCTATTACCTGCTCGGCTTTGCTGGGCCGATCGCCTTTGGAGTTAGCGCCTTAGTCATATTTTTAATGGCTTCTAGAATTTCCTCCTTACTAGGAGGGCTGACAGGTGATCTCTACGGGGCTTTTATCGAACTTTCGGAAGTTATCTGTTTAGTTATCGCTTTTCCTTTTATAAAGTAGGCAGAGTGAGCTTCAATATATTTTAAAGCGGAAGGGTAATGAACTATCAATACCCTTCCGTTTTAAATATAGTTTTAAATATAGTTTTAAATATAGTTTTAATATTAGTCCATAAATGTACAATAAGGAATTTTTAGAGTACACTAGAGATAATAGGCACTGCTAATTTTTTAGTATCGCTAGAGAGGGAGAACCATGACAGACTTTATCCTCTTATTTTCATTTTATGCATTTGCCGGCTGGGTAATGGAAACAATCTACCGTACAATAACACAAGGTCGGGTTGTCAATCCCGGATTTTTAGTTGGCCCGTTCCTCCCGATCTATGGCTTCTTTACCACTTTGGTGATCTGGTCCTCTGGACTGTTATCTCAACTCGCTTGGGAATGGCAGTTTCTTAGTTTTGTGTTTTTGAGCACCTTGCTGGAATATGTCGCAGGATGGTTTTTCGAGCGCTTCTTTCGCCTGCAGCTTTGGGATTATCATACAACCCCGTTTAATCTTCATGGGCGCATCGCTCTCCAGTTCTCCCTTCTTTGGGGGATTTTAGGGCTGGCATTTCATCTCGTCATACACCCAGCCGTTCAAATTCAAATGTTGCGCATTACACCAACTGGCCGTTCTATCTTAGCTATTATCTTGACAGCCTATGTTATTTGGGATATTATCCGATCCATCCTCTTACTACGTCGTCTTGAACACTTTGTCTCGATGTTTCAGGAGCAATATGAACGTCTGGAACTCACGCTATTTCACTCAGCTTGCTCTCCGTATCAAAGATTTCTTCATGCTTATCCGAAAATGCGCCATACTTTAAGCGAAAAGATGGCTTTGCTATATGCTAAGCAGGAAGCTCTCGAACACTTTTTAAGCCTTCAACGGCAGAAATTCTCCAACCCAAGTAGAGAAAACGACCCCCACTCACTTGACTAGGAAGGTGAACCAATTTTGGATTTATCAGAGCACGTCGAGGACATTCTGAACCACGAAGAGTATCAACAATTGGCACGTTTTACCCATCATCGTCCTTTTACTACCTTAGAGCACTCTCTTCGTGTTGCGCAGATAGCCTATAACTGGTCACTACGCCTTGAAAGCAAGCTCAAATTGGACACACATGCTATTACTCGCGGCGCCCTACTCCATGACTTTTTCCTGTACGACTGGCATGAGCCAAGACCAGACCGATCCCGGTGGCATGGTTTTCGCCACCCTCGCATTGCCTGCCAGAACGCGGAACGATGCTTTCAGCTCAGTGAGAAGGAAAAAGACATTATTTTGAGTCATATGTGGCCACTTACCCCGCGCTTACCTAAAACCCGAGAGGCTTTTCTGGTCATGGTTGCCGATAAGATGGCCTCGATCCAGGAATTTCGCTTAAAGTTCAAACGTGATCTTCCGCCTTCTGAACGATACACGTCTCTTCGCCTTATTAAACACAAGTCATAAATAAATCGAACGTTATACTATTAACTTTAGCCTGTTCATCCCAAAGAAAAGAGCCTTTCACCGCTAAATTCGGAGTGAAAAGCTCTTTTCTTTAAGTTTTAGATACTTTTTTATCATCAGTTATTTTTTTAAATGCATTTTCTGTCACAATATGCCCCTTACCATTTTGCTTGCCAAGATAAAGCCGATGATCTGAAAGCTTATAAAGAGATTCATAGTCCGTAGATTCTGTAGGAAATTCTGCAACTCCTATGCTTATACCCAAACCATAGCTTTCTAAATCCAAGTTACTCTTTAAGCGCTGCATGATATTCATTGCATCTTGGCTTAACTTAAGATCCGTTAAAATGACCGCAAACTCATCTCCACCTGTGCGAGCGACAATATCTTCTTGTCGAACGGACTTCTGGAGATTATGTGCTACATGGCTTAAGGCCATATCACCCATGGGGTGACCTTTTGTATCATTTAAATTCTTAAATCCGTCTAAATCAAGAAGCAGAAAAAGGAACGTTGAACCACGTCTGAGTGTTCCCGCCATTTCTCCTAGGATCCTTTGCTCAAACCCTTGGCGATTCATGATTCCAGTTAGGCGGTCCGTCGTCGCCAGACGCTCAAGTTCCTTTCTTTGCCGAATAGCCTCTAATGCCATGCTTAACATCCGTACAAATGCGTACAGGATCTCTTGGGTATGTGCAATGTCTCGTGTCCTAGAATCAAATAGCCAAAGTTCCCCAACGACTCCACGATAGGTTTTAATAGGCTGAATAAGGATTATTTCCACAGGATATGGAATCTTATTATGTTCGTCTTCTTCAAGTATTCGCAGGGTAGGTGCCTCATTCGGTATGTATCCAAGCGGAAAATGGGTTCTTTTATCTTTTTGGATCCATTCTTGCCAAACATCCTCAGACTGTTTAAGTCGGCCAAAGGGAGAATGTATTTTCCATTCCCCATCGGTTTCCATATGAAAGAACCCTGCCTCTAAATAAAGAATCTCCATGGCCATTTCTCCGGCTTCAGCAAGTAACTGCTCTTCAGACACGGCCTTGACCAAAATTTCAGTTCCCCTGAGCAGCAATGATAAGGCTTGTTCCCGATCAACAGCGGCCATACGCAATTGTTGTTCATAAACACTGGAGGATAGTAGCGGCATCAACTGTTCTAACCAGTAGACGCTTCCCTCGTCAAAGGAAGCGGGATGATCACTGAAAAGTAATAAAACACCTAATAATTGGCCAAAATGAAGGAGAGGAATGCAAAAGATTCGCCGAACCTTGAAGTCCCTGAGAGTTGTCCGCCAAGCATTGAAACAATGCGTTTCCTCGGAATTCGATGGGTCCCGCTCGTCGCCATCATCATCAATCTCGTGAATCATTAATTTCCGTTCTACATAGGTATTCCCTTGTGCTACTTTTCGGATAAATAGTTGAAAGTCTGGAGGGAGAACATTACGGACTAAAAAACTTTCCTGAAGTTCAGTCCGAGCGTTAATGGCCATTGGGTGAAATTCCTCACCCCGCAATAGCCAGATACCTGCCATTGTGCAATTGAAAAAATCAAGCCCACGTTTGGTCAAGATTTTCAGAGCATCTTCTAAATCTTCCTCACAATTTATTTCCTGAAGGAGCTCTAAGATATCTTCCGGCTTAAGTCTATAATTGTGCGGAGGAAGCAGCATGGGCTTATCAACCTTTCATTAATCGCATGATTTTATATAACATTTTATCATAAACCTTCCAAATAAACCTATTTATTTAAAGTATAAATTAAAGTTTTGTATTTCTTTCGAACCCAGACTATTCCTTTCCTGACATAGAAAAAGCTACTCATATTAAACGAACTATGTTATATTTAACCTTCAATTATCTTACTTGTAACTTTAAGGAGGGGTATCTCCCTGAGTAAAAAATACGCCTCACTACTAACCTTGGTCATCTCACTCACCTTTGTGATACTACTTTATCCTAAGCTCCAACATCCTGATGCCTTTCAAGCGTTTGTTTCACAATGGGGATGGATCGGCATCTTTGTCGACCTGTTGATCATTATGCTGTTTGCACTCTTTCCAGTGATACCCTTTGTCTTAATAGCTGGGGTGAACACCCTTCTTTATGGTTGGGTCGGAGGATTTCTGCTTTCCTTAGTCGGTAGTCTGCTAGGGGCTGCTGTGGGTTTTTGGTTAGCCCGTACACTTGGTCAACCATGGGCGCAACCTAAAATGGGAAAGCTCGGCAAGTGGGGTAAACTAATTGAAGGTAATAGTTTCACCATCATTTTGATCTCACGACTCATCCCAATATTACCCTCTGCAGCTGTCAATTATGCTGCCGGCTTATCTCTAATGACCTTTCCTAGATTTCTGTTAGCGACTTTCATTGGTAAAATTCCTATGATTCTATGGGAATCTTGGGTGGGACATGACTTTTGGCGTTTGACGGATCATCCAGGTCGATTATTACTGGCCTTAGCGATCGGTGTTCTTGTCTTTGGCTTAACAGGCCTCTACTGGTATCTTTCCATGAAACGCCTTAACAACCCTGAACCCCGCTCAGACATAAATAAGTAATAGCCGCTGAGAAGGCGGCTATTACTTATTTATGAGCTTACTTATTCGATACTTTTCTTCATCCTAAACCTTAATATCGAGAAAACGCTTTAGCAATTACTTGATACCCGACAGCGTTCGGATGTGCCTGATCCTGACCGGTGAGCAAGCGCTCTTTTCCTTTAAACTCCCGATCTACATAAACGACTACGAATCCAAATCCCTTAGCCCATCTGATAATCATAGCATTACTATTATCAATCATCTCTTGCGCCAGTCGATAATAATGCGCATAGGGGCCCCACTCAGTCAAAGGATTATAAAGAGTTGCAACTTTAACGGTTGCATTCGGGCTCAGCAGCCTGATTTCTTGCCCCACTAGCTCCAAAGTTTTGGCCATATTCGCATAAATTAAGGGTATCTGAGCTGGATTTAAGCTCTGATGAGAGTTACCCATAAGACGAAGTAAATCATTTGAGCCGATGGTCAGTGTAATTAGAGAGGCTTGGGAAAGAGAATGACGAAGGCCCCGATTTGATTTTAATAAGTTTAACAGCCCCCTTGTTGTTAAACCGTTGATTCCTAAATTCAGGATGCGCAAATCTTTATCGTGTCGTCCCAAGTAATTTCCATAGACATTGGGAAAAGAAAAGGGGCTAGCTACGCCATATCCTGCAGTAATCGAATCACCTAATGCAACATATAGACTCACATTTATCACCGCTTTCAAAGCACCCATATGCTTCAGGATATGTATGTTCACTACTCTTTGTCACATCCTGAGCATAAATCTCCGAAAATATGGGATCATAATCAAAAAGCTTTGAAACGATGTGAGGATTATTGACGACAATTCGAGATCTCATTAGTAAAGGGAATTCTTCCTCTTTATATGCGGCACTTGGCAATCTCTTCTTGCTGATTATCAAAGGAATTGCCGCAGTTTCTAGTGGTAGCGGTGCAATGTTTGCTGAGGCTATGCATACTGGTGCCGACGCTGTTAATCAGCTCTTTGTCTTTATTGGTAGCATTCTCTCTGAACGAAAACCGACTCCACGGTTTCCATCAGGATTTGGGCGGCTTATCAATGTCTTCTGCATGGGGGCAGTCATCGTAGTGACCATCATGGCCTATGAAACGGTTCTAGAAGGAATCCATTTAATTCAACATCCAGCCCCCTTTGGCAAGCTTGGTTTGACGATTTTTAGTCTCGCTGCTTCAATCACTATTGATGGCTATGTCCTATCCAAGGCCATGCGTGAAATATTAAGCGAAACTCGGACTACGGGAAAAGGATTAGGCATTGTACCAATAGCCGTAAAAAATGTCAAACGTGCCTCTCCGGCTACACGCCTTGTCTTCTATGAAGATCTTGTCGCTACCTTCGGGGCCATTCTAGCCCTGATAGCTATTCTGATCACTCACTTTACTTCGATCAAGGCCTTAGATGGCTTTGCAGCGATCATTATCGGGCTCCTCATGGGTGGAGTCGCTTTTCAAGTAGGATATGAGAACATGGTTGGATTGATCGGTGTTTCAGCTCCCAAGGACGTTGAAGACAAGGTCTCACAAATTATCTTATCCGATCCCGATGTGACGGATATTAACAAAATGCGTATCCTCCAAGAAGGACGTTTTTTTCACGTCGAAAGCTACATAGAACTGAGACCAGGCCTATCCCTAGCTGTGGCTGATGACATCAAATTTAGGATTCGAGATAAGCTCTTGACCTACAAGGATATCACGGATGTAACATTAGGAATTATTGAAGATACTGGGATTAAGGACTGGGAAACAACTATCTCATAAAGAAGTAAAACACAAGGACAATAGTTCCCTTGTGTTTTTTACGTGATCCTTTGGCTCGCTTCTGAAGTCCCTTGAAGGACATTTCTTCAACAAAAACCTCCGTACCCTGGCTTATAATCTCGTTGGCCAATCGTTCGTGGGATTGCTTGCGAAGATTACTTAACTTACCTTGGATTCTTTGGAGTTTGCATTGATCTCTCAGATAGTGCTTAGACCTTACCCAAGGGTCATGATTACTCTGATTAAAAGTTCCATCGACCTTAAACTTGTTAGGGTTATTCGCCCGACGACTGCGATCCATTTTTCGTTGAAGCTTCCTAATCTCACGATATGGCGTATTGATCTCCGGTGCCAGTTCCAACAACCTTACCTTTTCAGAAGAACTAATCCCAACTGTCTGTGTGCCAATATCAATTCCAACGTTTGAGCTACCCACCTTGTTTCAATTTGCTTTGAATTTAACCCCTCGTACTTCGTTTCCTTTTTCAGCTTTCTATAGCTTTCTAGCCTTTCGATAGAGAGCACACCGTCACAAATGGCTTGTTGTATCGCACAATTTGGTTCACTGTTATGGGTACAGTCGTGAAATTTACACATTTCCGAAAGATCGTCAATGTCAGAATGAGCAGTGGAGAGTATCGCCGTGGGAACTGTCAAAGCCTAATACGAATATTCACAACCTAGATGTTTTCTACTAAAAACCTCTACTTCTATTGCAACTTGTTCTGGATCTTCATGATCAATAAGTACCCTTTTGAAGAAGCCTGCCATTATTTTCATATCGTCTTCTTTCATTCCTCTTCTTGTCACTTCAGGAGTACCTATTCTTATCTCTGCACTGTTCCCTGAGAAGTCATCCGAACATAATATTCTTGCCTTTTCCAGATGCTTAGCTGGGGCTTCATTAAAGTATTTACCCACATCTACCAATAACAGATGTGACTCGGAATAACCCTTTCCTTTCCCTAAAACGTGGAATCCAAAGTCATCCAACGCCTTGGCAAAGGCTTTCGTGTTCCGAACAATTTGTTCTGCATACTCTTTTCCAAATGCTTTCATTTCCATGATCGATACCGCTAACGAAGGGAGGCGATTCAAATGATGGCTCGTTACTAACGAGGGAGAAAGCGTATTCCCTACCTTTTCTATCAGCTCATAATTATTTGATACAACAAAGCCGCCTTGGGGTCCAGGGAACGATTTGTGCGTACTCCCAAACATAATGTCCGCGCCTTCATCTAGTGGGTTTGGAAAAACACCTGCAGCAATTAATCCGGTAACATGGGAAGCATCATAAGCGATCAAGATCCCTTGTACATCTGCAATTTCCCTAAGCTCCCTGACAGGTTCGGGAAATAAGGTTCCAGAACCACCAAAAATGATCAGCTTGGGTCTTTTTTCAAGGATTTGTTGCTTTAACTTTTCAATATCTACACAACGGTCCTCATCAAATAACATGTACTCCACTTTAATTGTTTCATCAAACTGTTTAATCTGGCACATAGGTCCTACCAACCCATGTCCCCAATCCTTCAGACTCACTTCTATCACTAAATCACCAGGTTCTAGTAGGGCCAACACCACCGACATCCCAGCCATATGTCCACCAATCGGTCTCAAATCAGCATACTTGGCATGGAATATTTCCTTAATAAGTTCCTGAGTGTCCGTTTCAAATTCTTGAATATATTTATTACCGGTATATTCTCTATCGTCCAAATTCGTCGTCACATAGCAGCCATATCTGTTTCCAAAATCGTTGCCTAAATAGCTGCGAACCTTTTCACTAGCAAAGTTTTCTGATGCGATCAGATTCAGACAGCCCTCTCTATAATTCATGTGTTTTTCGAGAAGAGCGTCGATATCTCCCGTTGTTCTAAGCATTGTTATAACCCCCTCCTCTTTTAACTAAGCCTTCTAGCCACCAGCCAATGGCTTTATAATAGTTACTGAATCCTTTTCATTCAATTTGTAATGATCATAATCTCGCATGAGTATTTGCTGGCTGTTAATAAAAACAGCGACTGACTTTGAAAAATCCATGCTCTTTAAAAGCAACCCTAAGGTATAATCAGCTGGAACAGATATAAGCTTATGATTTACTTTTAACTCCATGTCAAGTCTTTCTCTAGCAACCAGTCCAAGGACAGTCCGATTAAGGTTGCCTCTGTTGGACTCCCTGTTTTGGTATCCCAGCCTGCAAGCTCATAATACCGTTCTTTCGCCTTTTCAAAAGCCGCTTTGTCCAGTTGTACTCCTTTTGATGGCCCATCGTTAAACGCTTCAAATAACCGTTTCGGGAGCTGATCATCTTCCTTGGTAAAGCCTGCTTTGGCATTGAAGTACCTCATCATGTTGATTCTTCGTTCCCCTACCAACATTAGCTCATAGAGTGACGTATCCCACCCAAGGCCATATTTACACAAATCAATCAGATCCGTCGGCCCGTAAAGTTCCCAAGAAGGACCCCAAACGAATTGACACAAACATAGGCTGTCTAGGATAGAAAAATATTTTTGACTGGCTAAGGCAAATCTCACCTTTTCAGCATCCAGCTCATAAGAATTATCATAGCCTTTCCAGATACCAATTTGAGCTAAGCGCTGTCTTTCCCTACTATCCGGTGGCAGTACCAAAAATCCATCATGCTCACTGGATTGATGATCGGCACCGAACGAATTTACAGCGTAAATTAGTCCGACAGCAGGCTTAAATTGCGGCATATGGGCTGGCAGTTCTAGACCTTTCACTGAAATGCTCAATTCAATGGCATCCTGCCCAATTTGCAGAGCTGCCCGTAAACTGCCTTCAGCCAGCAAACGTCCAAAACCCTCACGCTTGGCAATTTTTTCTACTAAGATTGGTAGAGCACGATGATTCCCAAAGTTAAGTTCTAAGCCGTCGGTATCCTCCCTGGTAATCAACCCTTTTTCATAACACTCCATCGCAAAAGCAATTGTCGCGCCACACGATATCGTATCAAGACCATACATATTACAAAGTTGATTGCATAAAGCGACTGTTTCTAAATCGGTTACACCGCAGTAGGATCCAAAAGCCGCGCAAGTCTCATATTCGGGACCGCCATAGAGAGGATCGACCACACCAGGAATTTCGACGACTCGTTTGCATCGAACCGCGCAAGCAAAACAAGTATCTCGATTCTTTAAAATTGTTTCATACATCGTTGTTCCTGTTATATTGTTTGCACCTTCCACTAAGTGCCCGGCAGTCCAGTTGTTAGTGGCTAGGAACCCCTCATTGTTAAAGCCTTCTAAATCTCCATCCGTGCCATATTTGCCCAATCCGGCCACCGCTTCATTTTCTACCAATCTTGTTTTAACACTGGTTGCTAATTCTTTAAACTTATCAACGTCATAAGCCTTGGTCGGCTTTCCTTTTTTCAGTACCACAGCTTTTAAGTTCTTGGAGCCCATGACAGCACCCATGCCGGTTCTCCCATTGGCTCGCGTACACTGGTTGATAATACACGCGTATTTTACAAGGTTTTCCCCTCCAGGCCCGATCTGAGCAATTTCTAGATCGTTAACTCCAATTTCAGTCCGAATAATTGCCTCTGCTTCGCCTGTTACCTTGCCCCAAACATTTTGTGCGTCCCGTAGTACTGCTTCGTCTCCATTAATATATAAATAGACCGGTCGTTCTGCTCTTCCTCGGAAAACAACAGCATCCCAACCGTTTAATTTCAAATGTGCTGGAAAAAATCCGCCTGACTGGCTATCGCCAATGGCACCTGTCAATGGGCCCTTTGCGGTAATGTTTAATCTGCTACTACCACTGATAGGTAGTCCGGTCAAGGGAGATACGGTAAAAATAAGAGTATTCGCCGGAGATAGTGCATCATTTTCCGGTTCCATCTCCTGGAGCAACAAATAAACACCCAGGGCTGAGCCGCCTGGATAAAGCCTGTAGATTTCTCCTGATAAGAGCCTTGTTGTTATTATACTGGTTGACAAATTGACCTCTAAAATTTTAGCATCCGGAAAAATATTCATACAATTTTCCCCTTATAGCGATACACTGTTATATAAGTACCATAAGAGATACTTATATAACAGTCATACCTTTTTATTTACTCGCTTTCATCTAGTTTTCGAGATCCCTACTTCTATTAGTGGGGGGCGGGTGGTTTGTACGTAAACTTACTGGAGAGCTTTCGCTTCTGCCTGAAGTTGTAATAGAATCTCTTTGCCTTTTGGTCCAACCATTTCAGCATACTTATCATAGGCCGACTTGCTGGCTACTCTGAAGGCCTCTCTCTCTTCTTTGGTTAATTCAACAATCTTGATGCCGCTCTTTGCTTTGATCTTATCTAACGCTGCACCGTTGGATTTCGCTTGGATCGCAAACGATTCGGGACGAAGCTCTTCAATGGTACTCAGAACCATTTGTTGTTGATCTTTTGACAGGGAATCAAAGAATTTTGGGTTGGTCGAAGTTGTTGTCATATAGAGGTTTGAGCTAGCTAAGGTTAAATACTTCTGTACTTCATAGAATTTCATTTCTTCAATTGCAAATAATGGATTCTCTTGACCTTCGATCATTTTCAACTGCAACCCGCTGTATACTTCCATATAAGGAATAGGCGTAGGATTCGAGCCGTAGGCTTGATAGGCAGCTACAATCATGGGTGAAGGCATGGTTCTCATTTTTAGGCCTTTCCATTTAGCCGGAGTATTAACTTCGACGTTGGATGTCCACTCCATGGAACCTTCCGTCCAATAGGACAATACCTTTATGTTCTTCGCTAGATATAAATTTGACAGTGTTTCGTTCAAGGCTTTACTTGTTTTGAAGAGTTCGGCATTTTTGTCCATATTATCTGAAAATAGGAAATGAAGTGAGAATAACTGATTCTCTGGGACGATGGTACCCGTATTTCCCGGTGATACTATCCCAAATTCCAGACCGCCATTTTGGAGCAATTCAGCTTGCTGTGTGGCATCTCCAATTTGTCCGACAGGATAAACATCGACTTTTACTGCGCCGTTAGATTTCTTTTCAATCAATTCTTTAAATCGTTTGCTATATAAGTCTTGAACGCTCCCATCAATTTCCTCATGGGCAATTCTCCAGGTAACGACTTCCTGCTTCTTATCGGATGTGGTAGTCGGAACTGTCGGTGCGGTCGGTGCTTTCGGAGCACATCCAATTAACAGGGTAATCATCAGTGTAAGGATTACAAATAGACTCGTCAGTTTTCTCATACAGACCCCTCCTCAAATTTAATATAGTATCGTTAAATAGCCAAGAAATTTAGAACAGACCTTACATGCATTTCTACTCCGATTTTTAACGTATCTTCATCTATGTTAAACATGGGGTGATGATGCGGATATTGGCTATTCTTCTCCACATTACCTGTCCCCACAAAGTAGAAAGCACTGGGCACGCGGTGGGTAAACTCAGCAAAATCTTCTCCTGCCATGCATCTGTATTCGACAATATTATCTTCTTTGCCAAAGGTCTCCACAGCTGCTTGCTTCACATAGTTAACCATCGATTTATCATTGTACAGCGATGGATTGCTTGGAATAAATTTCAAGTAATACTGAACACCCATTCCTTCACATATTCCTTTGATCACTCGTTCAAACTTCTCCAAGAGAATGATTTTCTCGGTCTCTTCATTTTTGAATAAGAATCTGATGGTGCCGCCGATTTCGACTTTGTCGGCAATAATATTCCTACCGCTGCCACCATGTACATTACCCACCATAATGGTTATGGGAAGGAGTGGATCGACTTCTCTCGTTTGTATCGATTGCAAGCTTTGTATCACAGTAGCAGCAACTAGTATAGGATCAAGCGCAGTATGCGGTGCAGAAGTATGTCCGGCTTTTCCTATAATAGTGATTTCAAACTCTTCCGTACACGCCATGATCGGTCCAGTTGCTAAACCAATTCTCCCACTTTCGATCGGTGTCCAAAGATGTAACCCAAAGGCAGCAACCGGCACGGGATTCTCCAGTACTCCGGCTTGAATCATATTGAGGGCCCCTGCCTCTTCTTCATTGGGTTGAAAAACGAATTTAACATTGCCCTTGATTTCTTCCTTATGTCTGACTAATATCTTGGCTGCCATCATCAGCATCGCGGTATGCCCATCATGCCCACAAGCATGCATGATTCCTTGAGTTTTCGATTGATAGGTTAACCCTGTCTTTTCTTCTTGCGACAGAGCATCCATATCGGCTCTTAGTAAGACGGTATTCCCGTCATGGTTGCCCCTTAATAGCCCTACAACCCCGGTTTTTGTCATCATCTTAACTTCCAGGCCCAGCTGCAACAAATAATCATAGACAATTTTAGAGGTTCTGAATTCTTGATAGCCCAATTCCGGATGCCTATGAAAATCCCGACGCAATTCAATCAATTCATCCTGAAACATAGTAATTTCTTCTTTGATTTTACTCATATTCATACCTGTCTTTTCTGATTTTTTTACTTTATGTCGCCTATGAAATCAGCACCAATGAAAGCCACGGAAAGGCAATAATGATAATGGATATGACAACAAGCATTAACAAGTATGGCCCAAGCCCTTTGATGACTGCCAAAAATGGTCTGTCAAAGATTGCGCTGGCTGTGAAGATATTGCATCCAAACGGCGGTGTAATGGATCCGATGGCAGCCTGCAGCGTGACGATGATTCCCAAATGAATTGGATGAATTCCGGCGGCCACAGCGATCGGGAAGAAGATCGGTGTCACAATAATAATGACCACAATAGAATCCACAAAACTACATCCGATAAAGAAGAATATTGTGACCCAAACTAGAATCATGAGCTGCGAAGGATTCGGTCCCAGCAAACTCGATGTCAGCAATTGCGGTATTCTTGCATAAGAAATAACCCAGGAGAATAGTTGTCCTGCCGAGACCAGAATAAAGACAGCAGAGGTAACTACCGCAGTCGATAATGCGATCCGTTCAAAGTCTTTAAGCTTAATGCTCTTAAATATAAACAGTTCCAAGATCACAGCATAGAGAACCGATACCGCTGCCGCCTCCGTCGGACTGAATATGCCTGCATAAATACCTACAAAAATTATGACCGGAAAACCAAGCGGCGCGATGGCGTCCTTAAAGGCTTTCATTCTTTCTGCCTTGGAAAGAGTGGCTGATTTAGGTATATTCTTTCGCTTAGAGTCAAAATAAATAAACACAGAAAAGAATGACAGGATTAAAAGTCCAGGTATTAAGCCAGCAATAAACATATCTCCTACTGATGCGCCTGTTACGACGCTGTACATAATCATGGAGATACTTGGAGGAATTAGCAAAGCGATGATGGCCGAGCTGATGATCAGCGCAATGGTATCTGAATCACGGTATCCGCTTTCAACAAGCCTTTTTTTCATAGGTTTACCTACTGCAACGACCGTTGCCTGTGTGGAACCAGATATGGCACCAAACAAAGTACATGTGGCAGCAGTTGTAATACCCATACCGCCATGAATATGCCCAACAAAGACTTCTACGAAATCCAGAAGTCTTTTGGCAGTCTGACCAGCACACATGATATCTGCAGCAAAGATAAACATAGGCACGGCCAGCAGAACAAATGCTGATACCCCTCCGACCAGTTGTTGGGTCGCTAGAAACGGATTCACATTGGGATAATATTGAACTAATACCACAAAAGGAGCGATAATCATGCTGACCAGCATAGGGAAGTTCAGTATCAGTAATAGCACCATAATACTCATGAGCAATAAAGCCATTACTTCACCTCCTTATTATCTATCTCTGCGCATTCAGCCTGATTCTTCAGAGGAACTTTGCACGCTTTCTCATCAAGGTAATCCCGGATTGTTTCCTCAGTCGATATCCAAATCTCTTTTTCTTTCAAATTCTTAATGAAGGTTCTGCCATACTCTATTGCGCCTAAGAAAAACCCGATCGGCACAACGGCTACAATTAAATACATCGGTATTCTCATGGAAGGTGAAACTCTGCCTAACTCATACACATTCAACGTATAGAGAACCCCATAGTAACAAATATAAAACATTGCGATAGACGTCCCACCGGTAATGACCATCGTGAGTATTTTTTTATATCGATTACTTACTTGATCATATAAAGCAGACATCGTGATGTGTTTTGCTTTTTTTGCGGCATAGCCGATCCCTAAGAAAGTTACAATGAGCGTTAACGTCTGTCCAATTTCTTCTGCAGAAGTCCAACTGTAATTAAACACTTTTCGACTGATAACACTTCCAACTAAAACTACGGCCATCAGTATGACTGAATAAGCAAGAATGAACTCTTCGCATCTTGTTATCGCTTTAAAGAGTGACTTCCCCATTTTCCCCCTCCTTCACTTCACGTCATTTTCCAATCCGGTCATTGAAGAGTGATTTCTATTTAACTAACAGTTTTCTCGGGTAATTCGTAAAGGTTTCGCATCCATTTTCTGTTACTCTAAAAGATTCACTGATATCCACGCCGCAGTCACTAAGCCAGATACCCGGAATCATATGAAAAGTCATGTTTGGCTTCAGAATTGTCTTGTCTCCCGGTCTGAAACTCGCGGTGTGCTCGCCCCAATCCGGCGGATAGTTAAGTCCCATGGAATAGCCGATACGGGAATCCTTAATGAAGCCACTCTTGGCAATGCTTTTTGCCCACACGCGCTCGACCTCTTCACAAGTCATTCCAGGTTTTATAGCATTGAGCGCATTGGTTAAACCTTCCACCACAACTTCTGCCAGGTCTCTAACCTTTTGAGGAGCATCCCCCAAAATCATCGTTCTGGAAAGAGGGCAATGATATCGTCTATAGCATCCTGAAAGTTCTAAAATCACACTTTCTCCATCGACATAAGGGCCATCCGTCCAGCTCAAATGGGGTGTTGAAGTTCTAATTCCGCTGGGCATTAGCGGAATAATTGAAGAATAGTCACCGCCGTAAGTTTTTGTACCACTGATTTGGGCATGATAGACATTAGCCGCAGCGTCGCACTGTCTAACCCCTACATTTATCGAATTATAAGCGGCTGCCATTGCATTCTCTGCAATCCTGGCTGCTTTTCTTATGTATTCAACTTCGAAGTCTGATTTAATGATTCTTACCCAGTTGACCAAATTTGTCCCATCTTTGAACGTTGCATTGGGTAATCCAACCACTAATCGCTCCTGACATTTGGCCGTATAGTAATAACTGTCCATCTCAGTCGCGATAACCCTTTTATCGCATCGTTTTTCTTTAATAATATCCGAGACAAAATCCATCGGATGTTTGATCAATGATTGTACATAATCATCTGTGTAAGCCCGGATGTTTTCTTCTTGGAGCCAAGTTGTTAACCTAGCTGCATTACCATCTTGTCCTCTGCCGACCCAAATAGGTTCATCTTGATCAGCGATGACAATTAAGCATTGGTGCACATAAAAGGACCAACCATCAAAACCCGTTAAATAATTCATGTTTGCTGGGTCAGTGACAATAATCAGATCAATGCCATTGTCACTCATGCTTTGTTTTGTTTTGTTCAGTCTTTCCTTATATTCTCCAACTTCAAAATATAAGTTTCTATCCATTTTTTTGCATCCCCCTTTTTTTATTACTGTAGATTGTTGTTTGTGCATTGTAGTTTTACATTGTAATTTGCAGATTGTTGATTGTTAACAATTTAAGTCACAGTTAATAACTGTTTCTATGCGAATTTTCCATCTCGATAAGAAATAATATGACCTCTCAGAGCTTCTTTACACTTTTCTATATCCTTATTCCTTAAAAACCTAATAATGTCATAGTGGTCTGTCGCTGTAACCAATAAATCACCAGTCTCATTGGTGTCATAGAGCATAGCCATTCTTATTTGGAAATAGATACCCTTTAAAATATTTACCCTTCTCTTGCTGCCCGATTTTTGCCAAATGAATTTATGGAATTCCATATCTTTTAAACTAAGCTGAATCATTCTTTCAGAAAAATTGTCTGATTGGTTTACAATATCCACCATATCTTTGACAATATCCTCTAATACTTTAAAATCCTGTTCGGTTAGTTTGTCTTCATGAATCAAAATTTCGATAATGTTATATTCAAGTAAAAGTCTAATGTCAAATATCTCTTTAATATCTTCGAGTTGAAACTTTGTCACATAAGTTCCCTTACGCGAAAGCACCGTTACAATGCCTTCTTTTTCTAAATCTTTGATACCTTCTCGCACTGGCCCCCGACTTATTCCTAGTTTATTTGCAACTTCTGTTTCTAATATATGTTCACCTTCATTATAAACCCTTGCTAAAATCATCTCTTTTATATAGTCAACTACTACACTACTTAAATTATCTCTTTGATACCTGTCCGCATCGTTCAGACTAATCATCTCATTTCTGATATCTTTTTCATGCACTCATACATTGGTTATATTACTTAAATCAGAATCTTTTTTAGATTGTCAATTGTCAACAATTTTTATGTAAGTATTATATTCGCCATTAATTGAAATAACCCTTTATTATTAAAAAATTTTTTAAGCAAACAATAATCATAGCCAAAACAGGAATAGCTATTTTTGCCGTCGCAAGCAGCCATTCGTTTCTGAAGCAGGCAAGCTTACATTGCCGATAAGCGTGTAGACTTATCGGCGCTTTCAACATGCACATCCTTAACCCTCAAACCCACTCCACAAGTTGCTTTCAACTGTGATTCTTCAACATCGGACCTCTTTCCAATGGCCAGAAGTAAAAAGAAGATTTAAACTTTAGAGTCGAATGTCCAATCAACCCTCAGATTAAGTATGGGATTCACCCAGTCTTCCCTAATTTGTGCTTCGTGTAAAAGTCTTGTGGAATGCATATCCTCCATAGAACCAAAAGCTCCAGCCCAACTCCGACCCAAATCGATACAGGTGCATACCAAGTGACAAGCCATGCCACCCCTCCTGCTAATGCTGTCAGCCATTTATTCCAGGTAAGTGGACGAATGAGCAATAAGCATAACGTTACAATAAAGATCAGAGCAGACATCACATAAACTACGAACTCGGTGTTTAGTTTGGCCATTGGCTCTATTTGATTTTCTACCCGCCCTTTTACGCCTTGCAAAATTTCACGGACAGCAAGGTAATCTGTGAATTCTGTGAACAAATCAAGGGAAAGTAAACTTGGCTGGGTCCAATGAAAAGACCAGCGGATGCGACTAACCAAACGGGTATGGCTCTCATCTATCGGATATAGGGCCCATATAAAACTGCCTACATGATTCATTCCAGTCCAAATTATATACTGGTTTGGTTCAATAGCATAGAAGATCATGTTGGCTACAGCACTAATCGGAACTCCATCGCCAACTTTAAATTGCTGAAACTCTGGCAAGATGCTGTCAGCACTGTGAATTCCCCGCGGGCTTCCTAGGTTTTCCAGAATGTCATAACCATAGTACCCTGCTCGACCATATCCCATCTGTAGCAGCCAAGGCCAGATTTCCTCCGGTGTACCCGCGATGGTAATCCCGCGGGTAGCGAAGAATTCCGGATTGGGATCCAGCTGATCTCCCGGCATGGATTGTTTCACTTCCTGGCCTGTTGCTCCCCAATTAAGCTGGTAAGGACGTGCCCAAAGCATGTACCCAGTCATTACCAGAGCAATAAGGGCCAAGGTAGCCAGGATCCTATTAATTTTTATTAAAGCGAAGAGTTTTTTCATAATTATTTCATCCTTATTAATCATTTTCCTAATCTGGGGAAATAGCGCCTTAGTCCTGTACTACCTCCGTGATATTACGATAGAACCCGTCACGAATATTACCGTCAATATGGCAAAGATAAGGTGAAAACTGACTGAGCTATTATAATCGGCAATTTTATCTTTAGAAAAATGGATGTAAAGGCCACAAATGGTGGTTGAAAATAAGAGAATTAATGTGATTACGTTCACGATTGTCCTAGCGATATTCATTGACTGACATCTCCTCAATATTAAAATTTTTCTACACTATTGACCCAATATTCAACTGTCATTGCATTTCACCGATAACAAATCGATGCCCATATCTCGGAGTCTGCTTAAGATACCGTGCAGGGCTGCCTGATCCACTACCTCCCCTGCCAAGCGAGTTATTCCTTCGGGAAGCTGAGTTATCTCCAGTCCTGCAAACCAGCCCGCCCTACGCTGGTCAATATGACCTCTGATCATAATCTCGTAATACTGCATTTAATCACCACCTCACTCTTACACTTTAGTTATAAATCTTTAATGAGTCTTAGAAACCTCTCGAAAGTAGGGTTTTCCCACTATCCGAAAGTAGGGTTTCGAGACTTAATCAGTAACAAAAAAGAGGAGTTCTGCCAAAGATCTGCAAAACTCCAAAGATATTCTCACCTCTTAATATAAGTTCGTTCTTATTCTTAACAGTCACCTCAACTCTGATTGGCAAGTACGCCCATTTGCTGGGCCCTAGCAACTGCTTGGACACGATTCTTGACCTCTAATTTACCGAATATGTTTTTAACATGCCACTTAACAGTCCCAAGTGAAATAAACAAGCTATTACCAATCTCTTCGTTGGAAAGTCCGGCCGCCAGCAGCCTTAGAACCTCAAGTTCACGTTCGCTTAATAGTTCTATCATACCTGGTAACGTTGGACAAGTGGGCGCCTTCTCATGGGGATGGGTATAGTATGCCAGCAGAGGAGTTATGAACTCCGGTCTTTTAGACTCAACTGTAAACAGCAAGTCCCTAACTTCAGGACCTTCACTCAGAAATGGGCGTATATATCCCTCAACAGCCGCAAAATTCACAGCCTCTTCCATTGAATGAATTGCTTCCTCCCGCCTGCCAAGTGCCTTCAATACCAGGGATGTAACAATTTGTCCATAAATTAATCTCCCGTTTCTTCCCCTTTCTCTGTCAAACTGGCAGATGTCATTCAATAATTTCAAGGCCTGCTCGTACTGAGCTGCTTCATATAATGTCCTGGCTACAACCATATACGGTATCTCCTTAAACGAAGTAATGCTGTCCGCCGGGTACAAGCTTGACCTTTCGACCCAAGCTAGAGCTTCTGCTAAATCCCCTTGTTTTAGTAAAAGAAGAGCTTCAAAAGCATCGTACCTAACCTTTATGAGCGGGAAAGCCTTAGCATCAGTATTCGCTTTAGCCTTTTTCAGAAGATCCATAGCAGTTTGAGTATCACCTAAAGCCCAGTATACCAGGGCGAGAGTCTGCTCAGCATCGCCACCCAATATTCGATTTAATCCTAACCGCTGGCTAGCAATTATCCCCTTTTCCAAGTATTCCCTGGCTTGCTCGAGGTTGTTACCCTCATAATGAAGAATACCTAACGGTATATACAACAGTTCAACCATAGGCAAAGGTTTACCTTGAGTGTCCACATAGTCCCGAAAGGCCTGATCACACAATTCCATAGACTCCTTGCGCCCACCTTGAATCACTAAATTCATGGTTATATCCACCAAGGCAACTAAGCTGGTGAAGATATGCCCTGCAACCTGCGCCGTGTGATAGGCCATGTACAACGTCGCCGTAGACTCTCCCATGGGGTCACTTTTTCTTTGGGCATGGCCTAGGGAGAGTAGAGCAATTTCCCGAAAAAAGGGGTCTTGATCACCAATCCTCTCAATAGCCTTCTGTGCTATTTCCTTGGTGCGAGGGTCATCATGGTAATTCGCAATCCAACCACGCAGTGCCAATAGTCTTCCCTCCGTAAGTTGGTCGCTGTTTTCAGCCGGAATTTTCTCCGCCTTGGTTAGACAATGTACGGCCTCTTCGCTTTTACCTAGTAAAAATAAGGACCAAGCTTTATAACTAGCCAATTCCCCACTCATGTCAACCAATTCTAGTGGAAGAGAACTGAGCCAATCCAGGAGGGTGATCACCTCTCCCCTTTGGAATAGTCGGGATGCTTGGGACTTAAGCAATTGGCTAGCCAAATCATAAACCTGAGCAGCCAAGGCAAATTTGATCCCCTCTTCCGGCATTCCATTACCAGCAAACCATAGTGCAGCCCGGTGCTGAAGGTTAATAAGTTCGGTTCTTGCTAATTCTGTACGAAGAAACTCACCAAACAGGTGGTGATACCGGTACCATTGCCGCTCATTGTCCAAAGGAATCAGAAATAAGTTAGTCTGTTCCAGCTTAGCAATAATCGATTTGGCGTTGCTCTGACCGGTTAATTCATTGCCCAATTCAGCATTAAAACGATCCACAACAGCAGTGCGGGTAAGAAATACTTGTATCTCCCGATCCGTACTCTGAACTACCTCTTCCATTAAATAGTCGATGATATAGCGGTGATTTCCGCTAAATGCCTTAATGAACTCGCCTACCTGCTCTGCAACCTGTCCATTGATTGAAAGAGCAGCCAGTTGCAAGCCGGCAATCCAGCCTTCAGTTCGGGCACCGAGCGCCGATACTTCCTCGTGTTTGAGCTTGACGCTCACTGAGGTTGCTAAGAAGTCCCCCGTCTCCGCCAGATCGAAGCGTAGGTCATTCATCCGTATTTCCGTCATCTGGTTGCGGACACGCAAGCGTGGGAGGGAGAGTGCCGGATCCTCCCGCGTTATCATCACAAGGTGCATACTGGGCGGATGATTATCTAGTAAAGCCTGGACTACCTGCACAACAGATTCGTGCCTAATCACATGAAAGTCATCCAGGACTAGAATGAATGGCTCCATTGTTGCCACTATTTCGTTGATCAGGGTAACCACCACGGCTTTTACTGATAGCATTCCGGACCCGGATAACAGTCTTGCGGCCTCCAGTCCAATGTTTTTATTGACTCTTTGCAACGCAGCAATAATGTAACTGATAAACCTCACCGGGTCATTGTCGTGTTCATCTAAGGAAAGCCAGACCTGAACCTGGTTAACCCTATCTAGCCAGTCCGCTACCAGAGTTGTTTTTCCATACCCGGCGGGGGCCGAGATTAAGGAAAAAGCTCTATCCAAACGAAGTCCCTCATTAAGCTTTGCCAACAGCCTTGGACGCCTAACTAACCCCAGTATAGGTTTAGGTATGTGCAGTTTAGTTTTTAGTAGTACACTCCCCATATTGTTCTTCCCCCGCTATTCTCTTTTTCATTAGTATTCTTAAAACCAATTGAATTTTCCTTCCTTTCAATATTGATAATTGCAGATTTTTAATCAAGACTACGTTCTGGACGTCGTCGAAATTAAACCGGTTAAACGTAATTGTCAAAAACTCTGCACATAGCAATAGCCATTTAGAACTGGGATAATTACCTCAAGACTAATTGAGGAGGAATTATCCATGACACATGACGAGCAGTCTAGGATCAGACGCCAGCAGGTAAA
>Ga0209347_1001193_pt1 | contig 46164 bp, 37 predicted proteins | sample AutmiccommuBRH23_FD_187382 | JGI IMG/M metagenome (GOLD analysis project Ga0209347, IMG submission 187382) | Deep subsurface microbial communities from Mt. Terri, Switzerland - Autotrophic microbial communities BRH/23 (SPAdes) (version 2) | ecosystem: Environmental > Aquatic > Deep subsurface >... | reverse complement strand
ATAATCGCGGTTACCGCCATTATCGGTGGTTACGACCGCTGTACCACAGGCCATGGCTTCTAATGGTGGCATTGAAAAAGCTTCGAAATAGGAAGTCGACACAAAAATATCTGCCTGGGCATAGAAGCGGGCCATTTCCCTGTCAGAATGGGCCTCCACTCTCTCAAAGGGCAGGGGTACTTGATAATTTGCCCCTTCTGGAGCGACAACCTGAATATCAAAGGCAGGAATTAACTGAGTCAAACGCTGGCAAGCTTCCCAAAAGTCCTCGGTACCTTTCCAAGTATAGCCATGTTCCTTGGAACGTAGGATATAGGCAATTGAAAGGCGTCCGTTAGATAGAGATTTTTTGGGGTGAGGACAAAAAACCGTGGTGTCTACGCCCCCAGGGATTACGGTGCTATTTCGCCCGGTTCCTTGTAAAATTAATTGACGATGCCATTCAGATATGGCAATGATCGGGGCATTTATAAGGTAAGAAGTTAAAGCTTTTTCTTTTTCTTCCACCCATAAAGGCTCAAATCCAAGGCTCAGTCGAACGACTCGGCCTTTTTTTGATTCCCATGCAGGAAAAACAGTGGGATAGAAATTTGGAAGTATGAAATCCGCAGGCGGTATTGAATTAGGAGTAAGTGCTTTAACCCGAGTAATTTGTGCCTGCAGAGGCCAAGCCACAGAGGCCTTTTCAGGGAGTACGATTTCCACGCTGTGTCCTTTATCCACCATTTCATTGGCTAACTGATAAATAAAGCGTGTCCCTCCTGTTTCCAAACTTACGACTGGAATAACTAGTTTCATAATTTTGCCCCCAAATATATAATCACGAAAATTTATTGTCTTTTCAGTGTATGTTACGACCAACATCAGGTTGCGAAATTTGACAGCTAAATCTAATATTACAGGGATTATTTCTGGGAGATGCATACTTCTGTTGTGTCAACAATGGGTGGACTGCCATAACTTATAGTGATGATATTGGAGGAGGATGGATCCAATAATGAAAATTTGTGTCGTTGGGTTAGGTAATATCGGTTTTAATCTGTTCACTTATCTGGACCAGAAATTCTCAGGAGAGGTCATCGGGGTGGATGTGAATAAGAGTAGGGTCGACGAATTACGGCGCCAGGGTCATAGGGTGACCGCAGATTATAGAGCTTTAACTGGGATAGATGTTTGGTTAATGGCTCCTTCCACCGGTAATCAGGGACAAAATTTATTTTCAGCCTTAGAGCAAATGATCATCTGTCCAGGCTCTTTGATCTCCATTGAATCGACGTTACCTCCAGGAACCATGATGCGGATTCGAGAATTCCTGGAGAAAAGAGGGTTTGAATTAGGAACAGATCTTTTCTTGATTCATGTTCCACATAGGGTAATGTTTGGAGTGGACAAAACCGTTTGTGATACCCCACGCGTGATGGGGGCCTTTACAAGGGCTTGCCTTGAAAAGGGACGTCAGTTTTATACTTCGTTAGTTCCCCTTCTAGTTGAAGTTTCAGATGTTAGAGTGGTGGAATTGTCTAAGGTGGTTGAGAATGTAAAACGCTATGTTGATGTAGCTTTTGCTCAGGAAATTTATGGATATTGCGTTACTCAGGGTATGAATTATGACGATCTGAGAATGGCTGTTAATAGTAAGAATAACGTTGAACTTCTAGGTACTGACTGGGGTATTGGTGGGGAGTGTCTGCCTAAGGACATGAGTTTCTTACGAACAGTTTGTTCCTCAGCTTTATTGGAGGGAGCTGAACAAGCGGATCAGGACTATCGGGATCGAATCGTAAAACAGGTGGGTATTGGTAAAGAAGTCTGGGTCAGGGGTTTGAGCTATAAAAGTGGAGTGAAGGATCTTAAGCATAGCAGAGGGGTTGATTTGGTCAGAGCTTTAGAAGCGGCTGGTAATACTGTCTGGGTAGAAGATCCCTTATTTTTATCGGATGAGTTGAGTAATGCGGGCTTTAACTCCATTAATAAGTTCGAAGTCGATCAGGAAAAGAATAAAGAAAATCAAGGAGTTTCTTGGGTAGTATTGGATAGACAAAAAGCCTTAGAAGTTAAATAAAAGGTCTCAGGTTATCTGAGAAACTATCTAAAAATTTAAACGATCCTACGGCCTACAATAGTGGAAAAGGAGTAGATACGATGGCTAAAATTTTAGTAACGGGTAGTAGAGGAACCTTAGGTTCACGATTAGTAGAAGTACTCCAATTTAGAGAACATGATGTTTGGGAAGTTGATTTACAACATCATCTAGGGGAGAAATATATTAGAGCAGACATCTCTGAGTATCGCCAGTTAGAGCGTGTATTTGAGCAAGACTATGATTATGTCTTCCATTTAGCCGCTGAATTTGGCCGTATTAATGGAGAGCATTATTATGACACATTATGGAAAACAAACGTAATCGGGACTCGGAATATTTTAGAATGGCAGTTAAAAAAGGGTTTTAAACTGATCTTTACAAGCTCCTCTGAAATCTACGGGGAAGCAGCGGAACCCCTGTTAACAGAGGATTTACCGTTAAAAAAGACGATTATTCAACACAATGATTATGCTTTAACCAAATGGGCAAACGAAGTGCAAGTGATCAACTTTGAAAAGAAATACGAATCGCCTATTGTCAGGTTGCGTTTATTCAATGCCTATGGTCCTGGGGAATATTATCATTCCTACCGCAGTGTGGTTTGCCTCTTTATTTATCGAGCATTACAGGCAATCCCATATGAAGTTTACGAAGGTTACTATCGAGTCTTTATGTATGTAGATGATCTAATTCCGACCATAGCTAACGCTGCCCATAACTTTAAACCAGGTGAGGTTTATAACATTGGGGGGACGGAATATCGCAGTGTCAAAGATTTAAGTGAATTAGTGATTAAGTATACGGAGGGTAATCCGAAATTGGTTAAATATCTTCCCGAAGACAAGCACAATACGGTCAGCAAACGACCAGATATTAGTAAAGCGAAAGCGGATCTGGCACATGACCCTAAGGTGCTTCTAGAAGAAGGATTGCCTAAAACCGTAGAGTGGATGAAGAAAATATACTTGGAGGGAACTCGCTAATGCTACCTCCTAAAGTTAGTATCGTCATCCCCACGTACAATCACGCCCGGTATCTCCCCTATGCCCTAAATAGTGTCATTAATCAGAGTTATGCAAATCTTGAGGTGATAGTGATAGACGATGGGTCCACAGACGGAACATCTGAAGTAGTGAAGCCTTATCGTTCGAAAATTAACTATTTCTATAAGAGAAATGGGGGAACACCCAGCGCCTTAAATCTTGGTTTATCGGTGGCAACTGGCAAGTATATTTGCTGGTTAAGTGCCGATGACGCTTTGATAGAAGACAAAGTATATAGACAAGTTGGACTAATGGAAAGTGATCCAGGCTTGGGTTTTAGCTACACGAGCTTTGTGGTTATTGATGCTAATGGTGCAAAGCAATATAATGTGAATTCTGCTTATTATCCCAATAAACAGGAAATGGTGACGAAGCTTATGGAGGGCTGTTTTATAAACGGATCTTCCGTAATGATGAACAGTTCAGCGTTAAAGATAGTAGGATATTTCGACGAAGGCCTGCCCCAAGCTCATGATTATGACTTGTGGTTTCGTTTTCTTCGTCATTACTCCTGTGGATTTCTAGCGGAACCTCTGTTGGCTTACCGCTGGCACGGTGAAAATATGAGTCAAAATCCTATCGAAGCATGTTCTGTGATTGTTCAAGAGAGAGCAAAACGGCTATTCCCCGAGTGGTTAAGTTAAGGCGCAATTAACAAATGCAGAGACTTCTAGTGTTTAGGAGTCTCTGTTCGAGAAAAAGAAGTATCTGAACCGACTTAGGCAAGGAGGAGGAGCTATGGCTTCGTTAACAACCGGATTAATCAAGAATACTGGAGTCTCCGGCATGCAACCCAGTTCAACGCTCTCAGTTAGAATTTGCAATAATGACCAAATAGGTGCTACCATTCGAATAAATGGGTTCTATTTTACTGGCACAACTAAGACAGAGTACGTTTTGGATATTATAGCCTTGGCACCTGGAGAAGTAGCAAATAATAACTATTATGCACAATTTGAGGCCATTGAGTTTTTGTTTATCACCAGCGCAGATGCTGTAGAAGTTTCAGTTTGGGGGAAGGATTACGCAGGTGGATCGACTGTAGTTCATAATGTGCTGCCAACAGAATTTTTTCCAATGGGAATTGGAGAAATAACGGTAGCAAACGGAATGACAAATTCTTCCGCCCTTAACCAAATTTATGTGCCAAACTCGAACAGCAACTATATCTCGGTTATTGAGGGAAAGACAAATACCCTCATAGGAAACTTGGTGGTTGGTTCAGGGCCATTCGGAGTAGGTGTAAACCCTGTAACGAACCGTATTTATGTTGCTAACTATAGTAGCAATAATGTCTCAGTCATTGATGGAAACACCAATGCTGTTATAACCACCGTTATAGTGGGTACTAATCCAGTAGGCGTCGGTGTGAATCCTATCACGCATAAGATTTACGTTACAAATCAAGGTAGTCACAATATCTCGGTCATAGATGGAATTACAAACGACGTTATCTCAACTATTACAGTTGGTGCATTCCCAGAAGGGGTTAATGTAAATCCGACAACGAATCAAATTTATATTACAAATCATGGCAGTAACACAATTTCAGTCATCAACGGAAGCACCAATACTGTCGTAGCCACTGTAGATGTAGGAAGCTAACTAAGTGGATGCCTAAGATTGGCTTGGGGATAGGGTCCAACAGCGCTTTGGCGGCAATGGTTGCTAAACGGCTGCGGATTCCGGATTACCATATGAAGGCGGGTAACCGTTGTTATGATGATCGGGTACCGGAGGAAATCAATCGTCGAGTGGTGGATCATTGCAGCGATATTTTACTGACTTACACGGAACGAAGTCGAGCTAATCTGTTGAAGGAAGGGATTGACGGAAAACGCATTTATGTAACGGGTAACCCGATTTGGGAAGGTCGTGGAACCTCTAGGGCTGTTCGATTTTGTGTGTTTGGAGCAAAATGTGTTTTGAGCGATAGTGGGACAGTGCAAGAAGAGTGTTGTCTTTATAAAATACCTAATGTGATGTTACGGGATGTTACCGAACGACCGGAAACCTTAGAGGCCGGAAGTAATCTGATTGCCGGTTGTGAACCAGCAGCTATTTCACGAGCCGTAAAAACGGTTTTAAGTCAGGGGTGGGACTGGGAGCCACCGTTAGAATACATAGTGCCAAACGTTAGCCGGAAAGTCGTGAAAATTCTACTGGGTGGTACACCAATTATTTATTGACAAGATCCAGATCTTAAAGGGAGTAACGCCGCTTTTGAGAGATAATCCTAAAATTGCTGTTTATCTTATAAAAAGTTTGATTCAAAAAATGAGGGTACAATGGAATGGGCAGGGTTAACAAGTATTAAAGGAAAAGGAATAGCCTATTCAGAGGTCTTGAAGGGGTTCAGCATGAATCTTGAAGAGTTGTTTAGATGAACAATAGAGAAATAGCGGAGTAATAGCTACAGGGAGAACTTACAATTAGATTGTAAGCTCTCCCTGTAGTTTTTCTGGACTGTCGAGTTCAGGGTACACTTTGTTGATCAGATAAGATAAAAAGGGCCTTTGATAGAGGCCCCTATTAATACTAGTCAGAAAGGATAACTTATCGTAATATACTTTCTGGAAGGTCCTTTCTCGCCATCCTTGGCTACAGAGACACTCGGCAATCACGCGCCTTGCCATCCTTGGCGGCGCTCTAATCTCGAACGTCCTGTTCGAGTCATGGTCAGCGCATCAGTGCAACTAAGGCTACCGCCTGCGCCGGAGGCTTGGCACCAGCCAAGGTTTCTAAAAATTTCTATTGTTGTAAAAACTCTTGAACATAAAGGTTACCGTAAGCGCTTCCATAAGCGATTCCTACACCAACATGTGTAAAACGAGGATCTAGAACATTTGCCCTATGGCCCGGGCTTTGCATAAGTGCTGCCATTGAACCCGAAACGGATTTATTACCGGAAATGTTTTCTCCAGCCCAGCGTACCGTAATTCCTACTTGCTGCATCATGGCCCATGGGCTACCGTAGGTTGGAGAGGTATGACTGAAATAGTTGTTTACTTTCATATCGTTGGCTTTAGCTCGTCCAACGGCGGTTAGGCGAAGGTCTGCGCTCACAGGATTTATGCCCGCCGCAAGACGTTCTTGATTGATCATGTCCACCATAAGTTGCTCGTCGGCTGTTAATGCTGACACAGAGGGAATTGAAGGGGACGTTGGATTTGAAGGAGTAGGAGTAGGAGTAGGTGCTGGCGTAGGAGCAGGAGCAACTGGAATAGTTTTTGTTAGGTTATAATTTTTCAAAGAAACAACATTTCCATTGCTGTTGGACGGTAACTGACCAATATTAACATATGTAGTTGTTGGGGTTGAAACCGTAGTTTGGGTTCCTTGAATAGGAATAGGAATAGGAACAGGAACAGGAGCGGGATTTGGAGCGGGAGTTACCTGGGATGTTACAGGAATGGAGCGCAAAGTAACAACAGAACCTGATAATGTCTGAGGAGCGCCAATTATAAGGGCGGCTTGGACCGGTAAGGCCACTGCGGTCATTAAAACGCCGATTTGAATTCCGATTAAATATTTAGCTGCCTTTTTCATGATGAATTCCTCCTTTTGATAATTAAAGGCTTGTACTTTTTGTGACAACTTTAGTATATCATGCTGAGTTGTTTTCTTAAAATGGTACATTATTACAGCAGTAGTCGGTTCGTTTTTGATCAAGCTATAAATTTCCCTCAAGGAATAAAAAGCGCTATAATAAAGTTGAATGTTAATCAGCTTGGTGTCTTTCCAGGGTGATGTGCGGATATCTTTGCAGATTTGGCGGGGTGATTATTAAGTGCAGGCAAAAGTAGTACTGAAATTTTGCCCGGACTATACAGCGGATGTGGAAATGAGTTTGAGGGAAGGCCTAGCGGAATGGGGCGGCATGTCCATGTTTGTGAAGCCTGGGCAAAGGACTTTGCTTAAAGTAAATCTTCTCATGAAAAAAGGACCTGAGGAAGCAGTCACGACCCATCCCAGCGTTGTCGAAGCTGTGGTTCGCCTCGTTCAGGAAGCCGGGGGGATACCAATCATAGGGGACAGCCCAGGTGGACCATACACAGTGAATGCACTTCAAACGATTTATACAATGTCAGGTTTGCGTGAGGTAGCAGAGCGGACTGGAGCGATTCTTAATGAAGATGTCGGACAAACAACCATTCAGTGCCCTGAAGCTAAACTTGCCAAAAGTTTAACTGTTACCAACTGCGTCTTAAATGCGGATGTAGTGATCCCTATCTCCAAGCTAAAAACCCATGGCATGATGACCTTCACCGGCGCAGTTAAGATTCTTTTTGGGGTCATCCCTGGGCTCTTAAAAGCCGAATATCATTTTAAAATGTTCAAAACCACAGATTTTGCAGATCTTCTGGTAGATATTGCTTCTTGGGTAAGCCCAGCCCTAAGTATCATGGACGGGGTCGTGGGGATGGAAGGGGATGGGCCTTCGGCGGGTAAACCACGAAACATTGGAGCGCTTATTATTAGTACGGACCCTTTCGCCTTAGATGTTGTGGCCGCAGATCTGATTGGCCTAAAGCCAGAAAGGGTTCCAACGCTGATGGCAGCACGTGCTCGAAGTTTGACAAGCCGTCTTAATGAAATAGAATTGAAAGGGGATTCACGTTCTCTTTGGCATATCGAAAATTTCATAATTCCTAAAGCAGTATCTACGAATTTCTTAGACATGGTCTCTTTGCCACAAACTGTGAAGAATTTTGTTCTCAACCGTGTGCGTCCTTTTCCGATGTTTGAGCACGAAGTATGTGTAGGATGCAGAGACTGTGTCAATAATTGTCCTCCAAAGGCCTTGACGATGAATGAGAATCAGCGACCAATCGTAGATTTGCAAGCTTGCATTCGCTGTTTTTGCTGCCAGGAGCTTTGTCCACAGCAGGCGGTAAAGCTCTTCAAGCCTTGGCTAGGGAGAAAACTATTAAAGTAAACTATGGAAACTACTATTATGAAGTCCATGGAAATCAGATTCATGAGGGTATGTCTTTTTGGTGGAGGTTTTGTACATGAAAGAAAGCGTAATAGTGATTGATGTTGGATCTGGCACCCAGGATATCCTTCTCTATCAACCGGGAAAGAACCTAGAAAACTGTCCGAAGTTTATCGTTCCTAGCCGGACCCAGACTGTGGCGGCGCAAATTCGAAAAGCCACCGTTCAAGGGAAGAAAATCTTTCTCCATGGCCATTTGATGGGTGGAGGGGCGAGTGCAGTGGCACTTAGAAAGCATGTAGGTGCAGGTCTCAAAGCTTATGCAACTGCTCAGGCAGCGGTAACATTCAATGACAATCTGGCTTTAGTAGAGGGAATGGGAATTATACTTTGCGAAGAAGCACCGGAATCAGCAACTCCTATTTGGATGGGAGATGTTGACACATTCTCTCTAAGACAAGCACTTGAAGCATTTAGTCTAGACTATCCATTAAAAACAGCAGTTGCTGTCCAAGATCATGGTTTTAGCGTAACTGAAAGTAATCGGACTCTTCGCTTTCGACTTTGGGAGGAGTTTGTTATGCAGGGAGGAGACTTGCGAAAACTCGTGTTCACCCAGGATATTCCAAAAGTGTACACTAGAATGCGTGCAGTCCGACAGATTATACCAGAGGCAGTTCTGACAGATACGGGGACAGCGGCACTCTTAGGAATCATGGCTGATCATTATGTGAAACCTCACTTAAATCAAGGAATCTTGGCTGTAAATATTGGGAATTCTCATACTCTAGTTGCCGCTATTCGAGGGGAACGGGTCTATGGAATATTCGAGCAACATACTAGTATGCTTAACGTAGAATCTCTAGCGAATCTTATTCAACGATTTCAATTGGCCAAATTAACCAATGACGAAATCTATGAGCAGGGTGGGCATGGTGCAACCCTTCATCCTGAAATGCGCCAAGGCTGGAATTTTGTTGTAATCACTGGCCCCCGAAGAAGTATGGCAAAATCCCTTAACTGGTATGAAGCAGCACCCTATGGGGATATGATGTTAACAGGATGTTTCGGGATTCTAGCTGGTATGGGGATTAATTAAAGTTAAAAAATATTTTAAATGGCAAGGACTTTTTACATAAATGGAGAATTCAACTAGAGGCAGTAAAATGCTCTGAGTGACACAGATTGAGTGCGCAAGAAACGGGGGGGGACCATGGCCGAATTCTTATCACAATTTCGTAATTTTGGACTGCGGAGCGCTATCGATATCATCGTGGTGGCAGTGGTCTTCTACCAGTTCTATATGCTCATTAAACGTACGCGTGCTGTGCAGCTGGTTAAGGGAGTGATGGTTCTTTTAACTGTCTACCTGCTTGCAAAGTATTTTCAGCTAACAAGCATCAGTTGGTTGTTGGGTAAACTTTTGGAGATGTTTGTCATAGCCATCCCTGTCGTTTTCCAGCCTGAACTCAGAAAGGCTTTAGAGCAACTAGGACGAGGGCGGTTTTTCACTCGTCATCCCTTAGTTCCGGGTTTGGATACTTTGGAACAGGTCGTTGAAGAATTAGTGCGATGTACACAAGTCCTTTCTAAGAACCGGATTGGGGCTTTGATTGTGATCGAGCGAAAAACAGGGGTTCAAGATTTCGTAGAAACGGGAATCAAGATTGATGGGATGGTCTCCTCTGAATTCTTAGTGAATATTTTTATTCCGAACACTCCGCTTCATGATGGGGCAGTGATTATTCGGCAGGACCGTGTAGCTGCTGCGGGGTGTTTTCTCCCGTTATCCGAAAATCCCAATATTAAAAAGGAATTGGGAACACGCCATCGCGCAGCTTTAGGATTAACGGAAATTACCGATGCCTTGGCTCTTGTTGTTTCGGAGGAAACCGGGGCTATATCCATTGGAATTGACGGAGCTCTGACTCGCTTCACAGATGAGAAAACGTTACGAGAATTATTGTTGAGCGAACTTGATATTAAAAGTGTCTCCTCATCAGTCATTCCATTTTGGAGGTGGTAGCCATGGTTGAGATATTTCGGCGAAACCTCGTAGTCAAGGTGGTTTCGTTCTTATTCGCGATTCTCTTTTGGCTTTTTGTTTTGAATCAAGGAGAGACTAATAAGCTACTTCCTGAGCAGACACTAACAATTCCACTGGTAGCCAGTGGATTAGATCAAAATATGGTCGTTATGACCCAGCTGCCTTCAGTCCTTGTTCGTTTTCAAACGATTAACCCTAGTGGCAATATTAAAGATATCTTTGCGCAGATTGATCTTACGGGTGGAGTACCTGGAGAAAGCACCTATAAAATAAGTATCAATACTCCACCAGGAACAAATTTCTTGGACGTTCAGCCATCCAGCATTAGAGTGACCCTAGATTCAGTTCAGGAGAAGACGGTCCCAGTTCAGGCCATTGTTTCGGGTACCCCGGCGAATGATTATCAAGTGGGTAACCCAATTATTAAACCCTCGGCCGTCAATGTACGAGGACCGAGTTCGATTTTAGGTACTCTTGACAAAGTGATTGTTGAAATCAGTGTAACAGGCGCTGATGAGACGATTCAAGTCGCTCGACCAGTAAGTTTTCGAGATAAAGAGGGCAAACCAATTTTTGGACCCAACCCGACCTTAGATGTTCTTAGCGCCTACCCAAGCAGCGTAGATGTGATTGCTCCAGTCATTGCGAAGGAACTATCTTCGAAGAAGATTCCATTGAAGGTTACCAGTAATGGGACACCTGCCCCAGGTATGGAGCTTCGGTCATTAATTCCTTCTCCAGCTAGCGTACAAGTTTTGGGTACCCTTCAGGCATTGAAAGGATTTGACTCCGTGAACCTTGGTCCAGTGGACATTAGTAATCTAGATCAAGATAAAACCTTCCAGATTCCAATCGAACAAGTAACGTTACCGCCAGGAGTTTCCTTTCTGAAGGGGACAACCTTAAGTGTCATCGCCCAGATTAGACCTGGACCGGTCCAAAAAAGTATTTCAAAGGTAGCGGTTCAAATTCAGAATATTGGAAAAGATCTAGAGATAGATCAGCCTACTTCCCCCATAGATATTGTAATCGAGGGTCTTTCTAACACTCTAAAAGATGTAACAGCAGACCAGATACAACTTTGGGTTGATGCCTCTGGTCAGGAAGCGGGCAGTTATACCGATGTCAAAGTTTACTGGCAACTCCCTCCGGGAGTAACAATGATTACTATACCGCAAGTGAACTACAGTCTTAAAGCTCACTTGGAAGAAGGAGCAGAATAAATACGTGGATTTAGTATGGTCGAATTTGAGAATCCCTGTTGAAGAGGATGTCTTGTTAACGACTACGATGGCGCGCAAGTTAAAAGTACCGGAGCAAAGTATAAGCGGTCTTCGCTTCCTGCGTCGTTCCTTAGATGCCCGTAAAAAACCCCATCTCGTTTACGTTTATACGATTCAATTCTGTCTTGACGTGCCTAGAACCGAGGGGAATCGGATTTTAGCTCGGGTTCCAGGATTAAAGGAAGCGCCGATTGAAGTTCCCGTTATATGGACTAAGCCTAGTAAAGCTCTGACCTATCGTCCTGTGGTGATTGGTGCTGGACCAGCAGGGTATTTTGCTGCGTTAGCCTTAGCTCGAGGGGGGTATTCTCCGCTTGTACTAGAACGGGGTGACTCAGTCGAGGAACGAACACTTAAAGTTAAAGGATTTTGGGATACAGGAAACTTAGATACAGAGAGCAATGTACAGTTTGGGGAAGGCGGGGCTGGGACATTCTCGGATGGTAAGCTAACCACTCGAATTCAAGATCGACGGATTTCAGATGTTTTGGAGACGTTCGTCAAGCATGGAGCCCCGTCCGAGATTCAATATTTAGCCAAGCCTCACATTGGGACAGACATACTTAAAGATGTGGTCAAAAGACTTCGGCAGGAAATTGTAACTTTGGGTGGAGAGGTTCGTTTTCGAGCCAAAGTTACTGGATTAAAGACATCGTCAGGTCGTCTAAGAAAGGTCATTGTCAACGGGGAAGAGGAAATCCCAGCCGAAGCAGCCATACTTGCTATTGGGCACAGTGCTCGGGATGTTTACAAATACTTATGCGATATGAACCTTGCTTTGGAAAGGAAATCATTTGCTATCGGTTTGCGGGTTGAACACCCGCAGTCGCTTATTAATCTGTCCCAGTATGGAGTCGAGGAACATCCGCATCTCGGACCTGCAGATTATCAGCTAACTTATAAGGATGTGCGAACAGGCCGAGGGGCCTATGCTTTTTGTATGTGTCCAGGAGGAAAGGTTGTGGCAGCAGCTTCTGAAGAGGGAGGGGTTGTTACGAACGGTATGAGCGGCTATGCTCGAGAGACGAAGGTTGCCAACAGCGCGCTAGTCGTAACTGTTGGAGCGGACGATTTCCCGACTGCGCATCCGCTAGCTGGTCTGGAATTCCAAAGAACATGGGAGCATAAGGCGTTTATTGCAGGTGGGTCAAGTTACATGGCACCAGCTCAACGAGTTATAGACTTTCTGGAGCGGCGTGAAACAGATCGTTTTGATTTGTTACCCACTTATTCTCCTGGTGTTGTATCGTATAAACTACATGAGGTGCTTCCAGTTGCTGTTGGAGATGTGCTAGAACGAGCACTTCGAGTTTTCAATGGTAAAATAAAAGGATTTACTGGGGAAAAGGCGACTTTGACCGGGATTGAGACAAGGACCAGCTCTCCCATCCGAATTGTAAGAAATGCTCAGGGGGAATCTTTAAACCTTGCAGGGCTATATCCTGCAGGTGAAGGAGCGGGATATGCTGGGGGAATTACGAGTGCTGCCGTAGATGGGATAAGAATCGCGGAATTTCTTATGGCGCATTTTGCCCCTATAAAGTAAACTAATGTAGTTGACTTTGATCGTTAAGAATAGCAATGCTGAAGATTATGAACATTTTGATAAAAAAGTAATACACTAGATAGGAAGGGAGGGGACGATTTGGATCGACTCTTTGGAACTGATGGGGTGCGTGGTGTGGCAAACAGCCAGCTGACCCCTAGTCTCGCTTTTCGCTTGGGGCAAGCAGGGGCTTATGTACTTAGCAAGGAGCATCCACACCCCCGAATCGTAATTGGTAAAGATACCCGGATTTCTGGAGATATGCTCGAAGCGGCACTTATTGCTGGAATTTGCTCAGTTGGAGCGGATGTTTTGCGGGTAGGGGTATTACCAACGCCTGGAATTGCCCTCTTAACGCGTACCCTTGATGTTAGTGCCGGTGTCGTAATTTCGGCGTCGCATAACCCTGTCCAAGATAATGGAATCAAGTTTTTTGATTCAACAGGGTATAAATTGCCAGATTCAATCGAAGATGAGATAGAAAAAATCGTAGTTAACAAGGAAAAGCCTTGGCAGGTCCCAATTGGCGGCGAGGTCGGACGGGTTATTGAGGTAGCCGATGCCGAGTCCCGTTATAAAGATTTTCTTAAGTCTACGGTGGGACGTTTGGACGGGATTAAAGTTGTTTTGGATTGTGCCAATGGAGCAGCATCGTATGTCGGACCAAAAGTGTTAGAAGAGGTTGGAGTTGAGGTAATCTCTATTTGTAATACACCAGACGGTGTAAATATTAATTCGGATTGTGGATCGACTCATCCAAAAAGGTTACATAGTGCAGTTCTCGAATATGGCGCAGATCTAGGTCTAGCAATGGATGGAGATGCCGACAGGCTCATCGTGGTGGATGAACAAGGAACCATTTTAGACGGGGATTTCATCATACTTATTTGTGCATTAGCCCAAAAAGCAAAGGGGAAATTAGCACAGAACGCTGTCGTGGTAACCGTGATGAGTAACTTAGGCCTTCATCTTGCCCTAAAAGGGGCAGGTATCAAAATCTATGAGACACAAGTTGGGGATCGCTATGTCATGGAAGAATTAATTAGAACCGGAGCCCAGCTAGGCGGAGAGCAGTCCGGACATATTATTTTCCTTGACAACAATACGACAGGGGACGGACTATTGACCGCCCTTCAGTTGTTATCCGTAGTTAAGGAACGACAACTTCCACTTTCTAAGCTCGCATCTCAAATGCAGCGCTTACCACAAGTGCTCCTCAATGCTAGGGTTCAACATAAAGACCGATTAATGAACGATGAGAGAGTGCTTGCGAAAGTACATGAAGCTGAAGAAATCCTCAACGGCAAAGGCAGAGTATTGGTGCGCCCCTCTGGAACAGAGTCTCTGATACGGGTAATGGTCGAAGGCCCAGACCAACAAACATTAAAGGAATTGGCTCAAGGGGTTATTGACATCATTATTGAATGTGATGAATAAAATGCCATTGGATACCTTTTTAGAATTTGCTTATAATAGTTCATGTGCCTTTAGTAGTAAAGCTACAGTACCTTGTTGAAAGAGGCACATGAACTGCGTTAGATATGAAATCATTTCATAACTGGACTAGATTGGAAAGAAGGTGATGCTATACTTTGAAGGTTATATAAAGATACTTTTTGATGGACGATTGAATCAGCGAGGGCAATATATTAAAGCGCCAGGACCTTAGCAGTAATGTATTAATACTATCTAATAAGGTCGACGAGGAAGAGGGTTATCGAAGGATTCGGCGGATCCCTCTCGGTGGCTTGTCACCGTAAAGCTTACTTAAAGCCGAAAAGTAATTTTCGGGACAAAGGCTAAGCTGACAAGACAAGGGGAAGATGTGTTCAATTTGATCCCCCTTGCTTGTGTTGCCTAGAATCTGAATCAACAAAGTCGTCCATATTAGGGCGGCTTTATTATTTTTCCCGGAAGGTCCGAGGGACGGTTTCGCCATCACGGCATCTAGCCAATCCACACTGCAGGAGTATGGGTAATGAGTTGCAGTGTGGCGATAAGCTCGTTCCTTCGCCACGAAGTATCATTTTGGGTGTGTGGCTCGGCGATACTATCCACTGGAGAGTATCGTGCTTATCGTCATGGCGATGCTCTAACCTCGAACATCCTTGTTCGAGTCATGGAGATGTTCTAACCTCGAACATCTTAGTTCGAGTCATGGCCAGCATTTATCCAATCGTAAGACTCCCACTTCTTCAAGTGGGAGTGGGCCCCCGTACCCTGCTTCGGTGGGGGTAGAGTCCCCCACCGAAGTCTCGATGTTCAGCTTTAGCTGAACGAGTTCACTTTGAAAGGAGCTAACATTTATGTGTGGTATCGTCGGATATATTGGAAAAAAGGTAGCTATCCCCATTTTGGTAGATGGTTTAAAAAAATTAGAATATCGTGGGTATGATTCGGCAGGAGTAGCTGTCTTGGATTGTGGGAAAATCGTGGTTTCTAAAAGTGTCGGCAAGTTAGTAGCTTTGGAAGAAGAACTTAGGCAGGGTTATTCCCAATCTTGCATTGGGATCGGGCACACTCGTTGGGCGACTCATGGCCGACCCTCTCAAGTTAATGCTCATCCGCATTGTGATTGCAAGCAGGATTTTGTGGTAGTGCATAATGGAATTATCGAGAATTACCTGGAATTAAAAGATAAGCTTATTGAAAAGGGCCATAAATTTGTCTCGGAAACTGATACAGAGGTATTGGCCCACTTGCTTGAAGACTACTATGAAGGAGACCTTGAGGGAGCTGTGCGGAAAGTTCTGAAGACGATTCGTGGATCCTATGCAATGGTCGCCTTAAGGCGTCAAGACCCGAATAAGCTGGTAGCAGCTCGCAAAGACAGTCCAATGGTGGTCGGTCTTGGTGACGGAGAGTTTTTCGTGGCAAGCGATATTACGGCCATATTAAACTATACCCGTAAAGTCTATATTTTGGATGATGGTGAAATGGTAGTTATTACAGAAGATGGGGTTAAGATCTCAGACTTCGAAGGTAATTCTCGTGCGAAAGAAGTCTATGATGTGAAGTGGGATGCGGTAGCTGCTGAGAAGGGCGGATATGAACATTTCATGCTCAAAGAAATCCATGAACAACCTAAAGCCTTAAAAGATACGATGTTGGGTCGCTTGGAAGAGGAGAGAGTTGTCCTCCAAGAAGTGGATTTAACTCTTGAAGAACTTGCGCAAATTAATAAGGTATATATTGTCGCTTGCGGTACGGCCTGGCATGCAGGATTAGTTGGCAAGACCCTGATAGAGCGATGGGCACGTCTGCCCGTTGAAGTAGATATCGCCTCAGAGTTCCGCTATCGCTCCCCCCTAGTGGATGAGCATACCCTAGTTGTGGTAGTGAGCCAGTCAGGCGAAACAGCCGATACCTTAGCTGCTCTGCGAGAGGCGAAAAACCGTGGCGCGCGCGTGGTTGCGGTTACGAACGTAGTCGGGAGCACGGTATCCCGAGAAGCTCATGATGTGATCTTTACTTGGGCTGGCCCAGAGATTGCTGTGGCTTCGACGAAAGCCTACACAACTCAGCTGGAAGGAATGGTATTACTGGGACTCTATCTCGCTCAGGTCAAAGGGACATTGCCCTCTGAAAAGATCGGGGAGATTATCACTGCTCTGAAGAGGATTCCTGCTCAGGTTCAGGAGCTTTTGGATAAGGCGGGTCTAATTAAAGAGCTATCAAAGTCGTTTGCTAAGGTGGAGAATACCTTCTTCATTGGCCGCTCGTTAGACTGGGCCGTTGCCATGGAAGGGTCTCTGAAACTCAAGGAAATTTCCTATATCCACGCCGAAGCCTATGCAGCAGGCGAGTTGAAACATGGCACATTAGCCCTGATCACTGAGGATACGCCTGTTATTGCATTAGCCACCCAACGGGATGTATATGAAAAGACTATTTCTAATGTAAAAGAGGTGAAAGCGCGGGATGCTAAAGTGATTGGACTAACCTATGAGGGAAACACTAGCATGGCAAAGTCAGTTGATCATGTGATCTATATTCCGGAAACAATGGATGAGCTTTCACCGATTCTCACAGTCATACCGTTGCAACTTCTGTCTTACTATGTATCCGTGGCCAGAGGGTGTGATGTCGATAAGCCGAGAAATTTGGCGAAGAGTGTAACGGTAGAGTAGGAGGTTGATCGAACTGTGGCAGTTGTAGCGTTGTAATAAAGTTTGAACAGTATTAAAAATGTTTGACACAGGTAAAGAAGATTGAACAAACGATAAAATGATTAAACAGAACTAAAAAGCTGGCAACGTCCTCAATCGAGGTTTTTGGGTGGGAACAGACTCTGTTTTAAGTAAAACAAATAAAGAGATTTAAGTGTTAACAAACTTTCTCAATTAAATCTCTGGACCATCGCTCGGTGATAATGACCAAAGTGGTGGCACCAAACAACATTGCTATATTAGTGTCAATAGACCGTAAAAGCGACCAGTAAGGTCGCTTTCGTTATTGTATGGCATTTGAAGTAAGTAGTTATCTACAATAACTTCAGGACAAACATAATTGACAGTCCGAGACCCAAGGTGGCAATAATATTACGGCTCTTATAGGCCACAAAAGCAGCAACGATGCCCGCAATCAGGTAGTGATTATTTAAACTAATATCCAAATATCCCTTGGGTAAAAGTAATGATGGTACGATTAAGGCTGTCAATATGGCAACTGGGACATATTTTAACCATCTGTTTAACCAAGTTGGTACCCCTGTAAACCGGAACAATACTAGAGCTCCGATTCTGGTAAAATAAGTAACTAAGGCCATCCCAATAATGATGTATAATACTTCATTTCGCATGTTCCCTATCCCCCTCTAATAAACCCCCTATTAAGCTGGCTGTAAGGCAGGCGATAATAATATACCACTTACCGGGTAAATACAGAGCAGCAAATACCGAAACCACTGCAGCCGTACCGAATACAATTAGACTGGTGCGATCTGACAACAGCGGTATCAGCAATACGAGAAACGTTGCTGGCATGGCAAAATCAAGCCCCCAAGTTAAAGGGTCGGAAATGTAGCCTCCTAAAACTACCCCGGCTACAGTAGCCAAAACCCAAACTAGATAAAGCACAGTACTCACGGTCAATTGATAGAGCACACTGTATTTGGCCTTGTGTATGCGGCTAATGGTCAGAGCATAGGCTTCATCGGTCAAAAAGAATGCCAAGACTGCCTGAAGGGGAAACGGCAGTCTAGTCATATAGGGCGCCATGGATGATCCCATAATCAAGTGGCGCAAGTTTACCAGTAAGGTAGTAAGTATAATAATTCCCCAGCCCGTTATGCCAGCGCCCAGCATGGTAATGCCAATGAACTGTGACGCACCGGCAAAAACAAAGACGGACATTAAAATAGTTTCTACGCCGGACATTTTTGCTGTAAGCCCCATTATCCCGCAGGTGATACCAAAGGGCACTACCCCGAGCACCACGGGAGTGCACTCCCGGAGCGCTACCCATACTTCTTCCGCTAATTCGTTCTTACCTGAGATGAGATTTGACCGCAGCATAATCACTCCACCAACTTTCAATATTTCTTATACTAATCAAAAAGTTAACTTTCGTTGTAAACTTTTTGAAAGCAACTAAGGTGACCGCCTTCGCCAAGGGTACCTTCTCGCCATCCATGGCTACAGGGACACTCGGCCATCCATGGCCAGCGCTCGGTGCTAGCCAAGTTTTCTTTAAATCTTAACGAGTGGAGAAAACATTGTAAATATCCAATTGCGCTTATATAATAGAAATTGGATATAAAATAAGGAGAAATGCTAAATGGACATATCCAAACACCTAAATAGTGCAGAGTTGGATAACTCGGATAAGCAACCGCTCTATCTACAAATTGCCGCACTCATTGCTGACAAAATCCAAAAGCAAATCTTGCCTTCAGATATGAAGCTACCCCCTGAGCGGGAATTAGCCGACCTCTTTGCTGTAAGCCGTACAACTGCTATCAATGCCTATCGCAAGTTGGAACAGCAGGGACTGGTATGGACAAAAGTAGGTAGCGGGACTTATGTAGCGCAAGCACGTGATTTAGAGTCCTTATCTGAAGTTCCCTGGCCCCAACTGTTTACTGCCAATCCTCAAAACCCCTTAGCGTCAATTCTGAGGGATTTGGTTTCTACTCCTGCGCCAGGTACTATATCTCTGGCCGCAGGTACACCTGATCCAGCCCTTTATCCTTTGGAGATCTTTACCGAGTTATTTAACCACAATATTGGAAGGGCCGCCCCTGCAGATTTCGGACATATTCCGACGGAAGGTTATAACCCATTGAGAAGGGCAATCGCCGCAATGTTAAGCGAGAAGGGCATACCGGCTTCGACGGAGAACATACTCACTCTCTCTGGGTCCCAACAAGGCTTATATTTACTTAGCAAAGTGTTGTTGGAACCAGGTGACTATGTTGTGATGGAAGCACCCACGTTTATCGGTGCAATTCAGGTTTTTCAGGCTGCAGGGGCAAGGGTTTTAAGCCTGCCTTGCTCGGGAGAATTATCATTAGAGCTGTTGGAAGACTTTCTAATTCGCTACCGGCCAAAATTGTTATATATTATACCTACTTATCAAAATCCCACCGGCAGGGTAATGCCTGCACAGGAGCGCCAAGATCTGATAAAACTTGCCAAACGTCATCGGCTTGTGATAGTGGAAGACGATCCTTATAGTGATTTGTGCTATGGCGAACAGCCCCCTCAGTCTCTTAAATCAATGGATTCCTATGGAGGAGTAGTATATCTGGGGACTTTCTCGAAAATTCTGTTCCCAGGTTTACGTACAGGCTATCTTGCCGGCCCGCCTGTTTTAATCAATCGGCTTGCCATGGAAAAACAGTTTGTTGACCTGCATTCAAACAACATAGCCCAATGGCTTGTGACAATGTTCTTAAATGAAGGGAGACTTGCAGGGCATCTGATCACGGTGCGGAGGGAATATAAAAAACGCCGGGATACAATGGCTAAAGCTCTCCAGCGTTTGTGTGCAAACAATATTGAATTTACTGTACCTGAGGGAGGGTTTTACTTTTGGTGTAAGTTGAAACAAGCGGGCACTTCCCAGCGACTCCTACAAGAAGCCGGAAAAAACCGAATCTCCTTTGTGCCTGGCGAAGCTTTCCATACAGTGCCCACCCTTGATAGAGACTTTCGCCTCTGTTTTACGACTCACAATGAAGCAGTTTTGCTTGAAAGCGTACAGCGCTTGGCCAAAACCTTGACACAAATAACAAAAAAGAATAAAAATAACGATGCATCGCCTTGTTCGGTATGGCCGATTGTTTAACCTTCTCCTTGAAGGTAGTGTTGACTAAATTTGCGCCATTTTGGCAACATCAGAGCATATCTAGGAATTTGCTTAGACGATTTTCTAATTATGTACTTACTAATTCTGTGAAGTATATAGTAACCCTTGAATATAGACTCCTGTTGTAGATGACCATTCGTAATCTGCGACAGGAGTCTATATATATACAATTTTACAAAGTAGTAAATACCCTGATAGCAGGGATGTGGGGCTTTTTCTCAGATTCAAAAACAACTGACTAAGGATATTGGCAGTATGAACATATTGTTTACAGATGGTTGACTTTGGTACCCTTAGCCTTATGTGTATAAAGCCTTAAGAAGTTCTTAAGAATTAGACCAAGTTTATCGTAAGATTTAGTTGAATATCATTACCTTAGAGCAAATTATAGAGGGTGTGATATGATTGTATAAATCATTATATAGGAGTGATACATCATGAATATACTAGTTTGCGATGACGATAAAGAGATATTAGATGCTATAAAAATCTACTTAGAACACGAAGGCTATAAGGTATTTAAAGCGTCTAATGGATTAGCAGCACTTGAAGTAATAGAAGAGAATGAAATACATCTCGTTATTATGGATGTCATGATGCCTCGAATGGATGGCTTGAGAGCAACTATGAAGATCAGAGAGGATAAAAGTATACCCGTCATTATGCTCTCAGCAAAATCGGAGGATACTGACAAGATATTGGGCTTAAATATGGGGGCAGACGATTATATAACTAAGCCGTTTAACCCTTTAGAATTAATTGCCAGGGTGAAGTCCCAACTAAGAAGATATATGACATTAGGGTGCCTGGAAACAAAAAGTAATGTCTATAAAACAGGCGGACTTGTAATTGATGATGAGTGCAAGAATATATCCGTTGATGGCGATGAAGTAAAACTTACTCCCGTTCAATATAAAATATTAAAGTTGTTGACCGCCAATGCGGGAAGAGTCTATTCCATCGATGATATCTATGAAAAGGTATGGAAGGAAACTGCTTTTTGTCCAGAAAACGCTGTAGCAGTTCATATCAGAAAAATAAGAGAGAAAATAGAAATAAATCCTAAAGAACCAAAATACTTGAAAGTGGTGTGGGGAATTGGATATAAAGTGGAGAAAATATAGCCACTCATTGGTCACGAAGGTTATCGGTTTCATGATTGCAATAGTATGTATGACGAGTGCCATAACAACTTTTTTAAATTATGAACTGATCCAAAATGGTGATTTTGCTATTGCTATTGAAGAAGATTACTATCTAGGTAGACAATATTTACGTGACAGTGCAGAGGTCGTTGAGAGTTTGAGAAGGGTCGAACGATATAAGAGTGAGGAACATATTCTAAATGGCGGAACTCTTATTGAAGAACAACTTTTAATTGAAGAAAACAACTTATTTATAGAATTTGAATACAACTCAAAGAGCTATAACCCTAATTTAACTATTGAAGAAAATCATAATATATTCAAGGAAGTCTATGCCGATAGAATTTCTCAGATAAGAGATAATTATATAAAAGAGGCACTTAATGACTATAATTCAACCTTGCAAAGATTGGGCAAGTATCAAGGCCTAATTTATTATGCTAATAATGGTGAAAGCGAATTTACTAATAGTCCAAACAAAGCTAAGGACTATTTCAAATCCTATCCGTCTTATATGATTCTTGAGAACTTAGAACAAGAAGTATTTCCGGAAGAAATTAAAGAAAACCCTAATTATTACTGGGTTACATCAAATAATAATCAAATTGGGCAACAAGACGTCATGTATATTGCTTTTACAGAGGAGTATTTAAATCCTAGAATTGCTGAATGGAAAGAAAACAAACTATTTGTTACGAATAGTCTGTATCAAATGGCGGGCTTTCTATTAGTGCTGGCTTTGGCTTTAATATATTTAATACTAGTCCTAGGTAAAAAACCCCATGAGGATCAAGGGGTTTATTTAAACTCTATTGACAAAATCTATAATGATTTTAAAATTGGTATGTGCTTTTTACTGGCGTTTTTATGGGTTGTAATCATGATTGAATTGGACCGTTCCAAAATCTATGATTTTATATTCCCAATTACCTTGCTAATAGCTGCCCTCAGTTTAATATTGGCTCTATCCTTAATTAAACATCTTAAAAATAAGACATTGATTAAGCATACCTTCATCTTTAAGATCTTCCATAAACTTTTTAAATTTTTAAACGATATCTACAATAGTGGAAGTGTAGGGGTAAAGGTTGTCTTAATTGTCATAGGCTATCCTATACTAGTCGCGATAACCTTCTTTATTTTTCCCATAACAATAGGCGTAGCGGCCTGGATAACTCTTAAGAAGGTAAAAGAATTTAAGGCTATAAAAGAAGGGGTAAAGCGGGTCAAAGAAGGAGATGTCCACTACACGATAAATGTGTCTGGTGATGGAGAGTTCGCCAAACTTGCTACGGATATTAATAGCGTCACTGACGGCTTATATAAAGCAGTCGAAAGTGAGACCAAAAGTGAGCGCTTAAAAGCAGAATTAATTACTAATGTGTCTCACGATATTAGAACCCCCTTAACCTCTATTATCACCTATGTCGATTTATTGAAGCAGGAGAGGGATCAGACAAAGGTCAAAGAATATCTAGAAATAATTGATCAGAAGTCGCAACGGTTAAAAGTATTGACTGAAGATTTGTTTGAAGCAGCTAAGGCCTCTAGTGGGACTATCTCAGTAAACTTTGAAAAAATAGATCTGGTATCGCTAATAACCCAGGGATTAGGGGAACTTGATGATAAAATACAAGAGAGTAAGTTAGAATTCAAGCTCAGTCATCCTAACGATAAAGTATATCTCAAAGCTGACGGAAAACTATTGTGGAGAGCTATTGAGAATTTGTTATCCAATATATTTAAATATGCGCTTGAAGGGTCAAGAGTATATATTGACATTATTGATTTAGGCACCGAGGTAACGCTAATCATTAAAAATATCTCGGCCTATGAACTGAATATTTCTTCTGATGAGCTAATGGAACGTTTTAAAAGGGGCGATGAATCCAGAAGCAGCCAAGGGAGTGGGTTAGGATTATCCATTGCCAAAAGTCTGATAGAAATTCAAAAGGGAAGTTTTAATATTGATATAGATGGAGATTTATTTAAGGCTATCATTCAAATGACCAAAGTAAGTTAATTAAATTGCCATGAATGGAAAGTATAGATAACTCACACAGTCTTTGGCAGCTACTGTGTCTAGCGCGACCATATCGGACAGAAGACACTTTGTTTTAACGATGAGCAAGGCTTTGACTCGATAGGCGATCCGGATATATGCTTGCCAGAGCGTTCAATTTTTGCACGCTCTGGCTTTTTTTATACTAATCAGAAAGTATAACTTTTCGTTACATACTGCAAGAAGGCTAATACGTGCGAAGACAGTGCTGCAAGAAGGTTAACCCGTGCGAAGACGGTGTCTTCGTCGTCTGAAAGCATCAGTGCAACTATGGCAATCGCCTGCGCAAGGCTGACAGAATGCCTAATACGTGCGAAGACAGTGTCTTCGGGCGCCAGCCAAGTTTTCTTTATACTTATCAGAAAGTATAACTTTTTGTTACATACTTTCTGAAGGATAAGTGCAACTATGGCAATCGCCTGCGCCTGAAGGCTTGGCGCTAGCCAAGTTTTCTAATTCGCACGGGTAATCTGAATTTTTTAATAGTGTGGTTGTTATTTTTCAAGGATATATTTGTGAACCTACTTCGTATATAATATTTACGATGGATTTATTAAGAAACTTATTTTGGTAATAAACCTATCTAAAACGGCCGAGTAAGGATCTTATGATTCGGCTCTTTGAAAAAACAAGCTCAGGAGAAAAAATAACTGCTACAGCTGTATGAGTTCAGGAACAAATAAACCGGCACACTGCAGTAAATGCAGAATTAAGTTTGGCGATGAACACGACAAAGCAGAGTTTAGATATTGCTATGAATGCCTCAAATGTGGAAGTGAGTACAGGTAATTGAGAAGGGCGAGGGTGTTAAAATATGACAATTAGAACTGTTTCAATTATAGGCTTAGGTGCTTTAGGAATATTGTTTGCGAAGCTTTTTTCTGATAAATTACCATTGAATGATGTTCGTGTTATTGTAAATCAAAGCCGTAGGCAAAAATATGAGAAAAATGGTATCTATTGCAATGGTGAGCGTTGCGATTTTAGTTATGTTTTACCTGAAAACGAGCAAAAGCCTGTAGATTTATTGATTTTTTGTGTGAAATTCAATCAATTACAACAGGCCATTGAGGATGCAAAACTTCAAGTGGGAGAGCACACAATCATTCTTTCGGCCCTAAATGGAATTTCCAGTGAAGAAATCATTGGAAAAACCTTTGGAATGGAAAAAGTACTTTATTGCGTTGCACAAGGGATGGATGCAGTAAAGATTGAAAACGAGTTAACATATAAGAACATGGGAATGATATGCTTTGGTGAGAAAGAGAATATAGTATGGTCTGAGAAAGTGACTGCTGTCGCAGAATTTTTTGATAACCTTGATTTTCCTTATGAGGTCCCGAAAGATATGGATCACCGCTTGTGGGGAAAATTTATGTTAAATACAGGAGTAAATCAGACAGTAGCAGTATTTTCAACCAATTATGGGGGTATTCAAGTAGAAGGTGAGCCTAGAAAGGTTATGATTGCTGCGATGAGGGAAGTTATCGCCCTCTCTCGAAAGGTGGGTATAAATCTAGGCGAATCAGATTTAACGTATTGGTTAAATGTTCTAGCCCAGTTAAATCCGTTGGGGATGCCTTCCATGCGTCAGGATATGGCAGCAAACAGAAATACAGAGGTAGGACTTTTTTCAGGAACAGCCATCGCCTTAGGAAGACAATATAATGTTCCAACACCGATAAATGAATGGCTGTATCATAAAGTAGAAGAAATGGAACAGGACTTTTAGGCTGGTGCAATCGATTCTGAAACATGCCTTGGTTCTGGAAAAAGCTTTAGTCAAAAGGAAAATCGCCCTTGCCATAGATATAGCGAAGAAAGAAAAATCAGGTGAAGCTGAGGAGGAAGTCCAATGAGCATTTATATTGCATATTTAGCCGTATTTTTATTAGCAGCGACTCCCTTTCTCGAAGTAGTTGGAGTCATTCCAATCGGTGTGGCTGCAGGGCTTTCCGCTCTTCCAGTTACAGTAATTGCGTTTTCAGGAAATATCCTTACGATTTGGTTAGTAATACTGATGATGGATCGTGTAAAAGCTTGGTTGCAAAAACATAACGATAAAAAAGGAAACGTTGCTTCGGAAAAAAGAGGAAAACGGGCCTCTGATATTTGGAAGCGGTATGGTCTTCCTGGTTTAGCCATTGTTTCTCCGATTTTAGTGGGGAGTCACCTGGGTGTAATTTTGGCCATGAGCTTCGGAGGTAAACGGAAGCAGATTACATTCTGGATGACCTTCAGTGTTCTGGCGTGGGCTGTTGTGATAGGGATTGCTTCATACTTTGGGATTGATTTTTTATTTAGTCAAACAGGCAGCGAAGGTTTTTTAACTAACTTGCTTGAAACAAAATGATCCTAAATGTTAGTTTTTCAATAGGTTTATGTCTCTGACCTTTGGAGAGCCGGAGATTTTAACTTTAAGCTCTTCTCGCTTCAATGTCTCTTCAAGGTGTTTTATATCCTCAACCTGCTGTTTATATATAGAAACATCCTCTAAAGCAACCTTGTGTTTTATGAATTCGACCTGTTCTTCACTAAGGAGTATTCGGATAACCTCTATAGGCTCCTTCTCATTGGGTTCAGGGGTCGCTGAAGCAAGGGCTTTCTTCTCTATTACGAGCTCTTCGCGTTTAACAGGCACAGTAAAGCTTTTTTCCTGGATGTAAGCTTCCTTATAAATCTTTACTTCTCCAGTTTGAATCCACTTTTTTGCTAAATTAAGCTGTTCTTCTTTAAGCTGAAGGATCACATTTTCAATGGTGAAGCGGCTTTCTTCAGGCGTGCTTGTTTCTGGTGCAAATTCAGTATTATTCATAATTTTTTGATGATTGACTGTCAAATTCTTTTCCATGTCTTTACCCTCCACGTATTCGGAAAAACACCTCACCAATCATGAATACGATGGGTGAGGTGTTTTCTGTTTTAATGTAACTGGGGATCGGTTTCACTGTCGACTACTGCAGGGTTACCAATTTTATTTATCCGAGCTTCTTCTCGTCTAAGGGTTTCATCGAGATGCTTGGTATCTTCAATATTATGTTTGTGAGCTGAAACCTCTCCTGTTACAACGGTTCGTTTATCTACTTCAACTCTCTCTTCACTGACAGGAATTCGGATAGTTTCTTCATCAGTAATAGGAGAATCACTTTGTTCGTTGTTTAAGGTTCTTCTTTCAATGACGACTTCTTCACGTGTTATAGGAACATCAACGGTTTTTTGTTCTTCAATAATTTCCTTACTAAACTCTACTTCCCCTGTTTGCACTCTGTTTTTGCCAATATTGAGCTCTTCTTTGCGGAGAAGAAGCTTTGCGTTTTCATCACTAGCTTCTTTTTTTGTCTCATCTTCATTTCCATTTCCAAAAATATCATTTAAAATACCCATATATAAACACCTCCTTGTTTAATCCCTTTTTATAATGCCCTGCTGATGAATTCTTATCCTATATTTATTTCTGGGGACAAAAGGAGTCTAAAGATATATCCACTCTCACAGAAAATGAGGCGATTTTGTATGGGATTGGCCAACCGATCATCTGGATGAGATTTCAAGATATAAAATGCCCTATGTAGGAGATTATAGGTGTATGGCCGATGGTAGATACTACCTTTACATTCAGTGGGAATTTTACTTACTTCAAGAATGTATCTTGAGATTCTGGAGGAAGGTAATTTTAATAATTAAAAATTTGAAAGGGGCTGAGTAAACTATGAGTATTAATGAAAATGTGCTGAAAGCAATGAGAGAAGCAGGAAAACCTGTAAGTGCGGGAGAAATTGAGAAATTGACAGGACTTGACCGTAAAGAAATTGATAAAGCATTTAAGGAATTAAAAAAGGAGAATTCAATTGTTTCCCCTGTAAGATGCAAATGGGAGCCTGCTGAATAAACCCGAAGAGAATCAGGAACTAAAGGACAGACTATAACTGTTTTAAGCTACATTGATCCAATTTTGGCCGTGATCATTGCCGAAATATTTTTGGGAGAGAGTATGAGTTATATTCAAATGCTGGAGGGTATCCTCATATTAGATTCTACTTTTTTGAGTGAGAGACTAGAAACAAAAGATCAAAGAACTTAAGTCTAACTAAATGTCCACTGACAGCAATAGAAGGGAACATATTGCTCTGATTTCTATATTGGGGCAATTAAGCAACCTGCAAGACAAATTATCATAAATTATTCAAGCACCAAGCATCAAAACTGTTTGGTGCCTTTTTACCATATAAGTGATAATTCAGAATTATATGACAAGTATCGACATATTTGCCAAAGGAGATTAGTAGTTTCATGTTGAATCCCATTCAGGGACTATATTGAAGTAATTTAAATATCCCTTTTTAAAGAATACTTAGCTATCACCCACGAAGACACTGTTTTCGCACGAATTAACCTTCTCGCAGACACTGTCTTCGCACATATTAGTCATTCTGTCAGCCTCTGGCGCAGGCGGCCGCCTTAGCATGCTCTAGAAAGCACATAAGTTATACTTTCTACTCTACTCTGAAAAATCCATCTTGAAAAATAAAGACCCAAAGGAGCTTCTCCCACAGGAGTGAACGAATTTCACGTAGAGGCAATACAAGCCCACAAAGCATTCGTGGGAAGCGTAGCCACGGGTTCACATCAGGTACTACCCTGAGGTTTGGCGAAGCTCCCACGAATGCGTGTGTGCGAGCCCCGGAGCGCTGAGTGACACGAAGACACTGTCTTCGCACGAATTAGCTTTCTTGCAGGATGTGGGAGAAGCTGCCCGACCCGAGCGACCCTATTTCATCCTCTGGTGGTGCTGCAGAGCAGCATGTAGGTCTGCCCTGAAATGAAAACTCATTTTATTTATCAGTGGTGCCGCGCAGCGGCATGAGGGTCTGATTAGTACAAGAAAGGAAGTGTAGCATGAGGCTCAATATAAGGTTATTCTTAGGATTTGCTTCTATTTTGGTCGTAATGGCTGTTTTCTTAGGGATCTCGATCTATTCCCTAGATCGAGCAAATAAGAGCGTAGAAAGAAGCCAACAGGAGCGATATCAAAAAATAGAATATTCTAAAAACGTTGAAAATGAACTTAATAACATCAGCAGGTACTTAAGAGACCTGGCTTTGCTGGACATCAGTTATGATTTCGTAGAGACTATTGACTTAATCCGGGCTTCCAGAGAGGAGGTAGAGTCAGCCCTAGATTCCCTTGAGGCTTCGGCTATCCGTGATGTAACAAAAAAATTGCTCCGCCAGATAAGAGCCGAAAACCTCATTTACATAGAACTGCAAGAAAATTGTATTGCATTGGCTTCTTCCGGTCAGAAAGAAGAATTTGAGCGGGCCATAAATGAGGGAGCGATGGAACGGGCTCAGATATTCAAGTTCGTTGAGGAATTAAATAGTCTTGAAGATAAGGCTATGAATGACTTAATACAATCGTCCGCTGCTGCCTATAACCGAGCAATCCTGTTCGTATTCGTCTCTCTACTGTTGACATTGCTTGCTGGAGTAGGGATAACCTTCTGGATTACACGTAGGGTTACAAGTGGCATACGTAATATCACTGACGTAATGAACCGCTTTTCGGCGATTCAGGAGCACATTGATTTGCCCCGTATTGATATCTCTTCAAATGATGAGGTCGGGGAGATTGCAGCCGCCTTTAATGAGATGGCCCGTTCCATAGAAGAACACGCTATAAATGAGAAAGAATTTATTGAAAAAATAGAGGGGCAAAACTGGTTGAAGTCTGGAAGCGCAGAAATTACTGCCTTATGTCAGGGGGTAGAGGACCTAAAAACGCTGGCAGATCTTTTGATCACCAAGATAATCCCTATGGTTGAAGCAAGTTATGGCGTCTTTTATATGATGGAGGGAAACGGGGACAAGCAGTGCCTCAAAAGGTATGCTGCCTATGCGCCTAGTCCACTGGCCTCTGCAGGGGAGGTTTTTCTTCTTGGGGAAGGTCTTGTGGGGCAGAGTGCTTTAGAAAATAGAACCATCATGATGGGCAGGGTCCCAGGAGATTATATTAAGATTTCCTCTGGTCTCGGGGAGACATTACCCCAAGGTATTATTATACTTCCGGTAGCGTTTAAGGGGCAGGTAGTAGCTGTCATGGAACTGGCGTCTCTTCAACCATACACCCCCCTACAACAGGAATTGCTAGAACAGATCTCAAAGAATATTGGGGTTACCATAAACCGTGTTCAAGCTCATATGAAAATTGGAAGCCTCTTGAAGGAATCACAGGTCTTAACTGAAGAACTTCAGTCCCAATCAGAAGAACTCCAATTGCAGCAGGAGGAGCTTAAAACCTTTAATGAGAATTTAGAGGAACAGTATAAACATTCTGAAAAGAGGGCGACGGATCTGGAAGCATTGAAAGCAGCCTTTGAAGAAAAAGCGCGACAGCTTGAAGAAAGCTCAAACTATAAAACAGAGTTCTTGTCCAATATGTCCCATGAGTTGCGGACGCCGCTGAATAGCTTGCTTATCCTTTCTCAAACGATGGTCGAGAACAAGGAAGGGAACTTGACTCCCAGTCAAGTCGATTATATGAAAACTATCTTTTCTTCCGGAAATGAACTATTGAACTTGATTAATGACATATTAGACCTGTCTAAGATAGAAGCGGGCAAGGTAACAATACATCCTGAGATTTTAAGATTGCCTGATGTAATAGACTATCTCAAACAGTGTTTCCTTCCTGTGGCTCGCCAAAAGAATCTAGACTTTATAGTTCAGATCAATGAAGACCTGCCTGACACCACTCATTTAGATGAATATCGGCTCTTGCAAATCTTAAAGAATTTATTATCTAATGCGTTTAAGTTTACAGACAGTGGAAGTGTCTTGCTACAGGTCCGGAGAGCGGAGGATCAGGCGATTGAAAATAAAGATATATTTAGAGACGTGGAGAAGGTTCTGGCCTTTTCCGTGACAGATACGGGCATTGGAATTCCGAAGTTCAAGCAGACCATGGTCTTTGAGGCCTTCCAGCAGGCGAATGGGACAACCGCCAGGAAATACGGAGGTACAGGCTTAGGCCTAACCATTAGTCAGAAGATCGCTAGATTAATGGGCGGGTTTATCGATATTGACAGCGTTGAGGGCAGGGGGAGTACCTTTACTCTTTATCTGCCTGGCTATGATGTTGGAAAAGAGGTTTCCGTTATATCCCGCGCCGAAGCAGCCATTACAAGCATTGATAATTCTCCTGCTCAAGGGACTGAATCCGACGAAGCCGTTTCTAAAGCCGTGTGTGCGGTGGGTGAATCTCAAAAACCAGAGAATGCGAATGTGCGCTTGGAAGGGAAGATCTTAGTCGTGGACGATGATATGCGGAATGTGGTTGCCCTTACTACAGCCCTTGAAAATCAAAAAATCAAGACTATATTTGCGGAGAATGGCAGGGAGGGTATTGAGGTTTTACATAAAAATCCGGATATCGACTTAATACTTATGGACATCATGATGCCAGAGATGGATGGATATGAAGCGTTACGTCGCATTCGTCGAATTCCTGAATATGCCGACTTACCGATTATTGCCCTCACGGCCAAGGCTATGAAAAACGATAGGGAAAAGTGCATTGAAGCGGGTGCCTCGGATTATATTAGTAAGCCGGTTAATCTTGATCAGCTGTTTTCACTGATCAAGATCTGGTTGTATAGATAGGGTGGTTAGGGTTGAGTTCAAAGGAAAGCAGGAAAATCACGGAAGCGGAAAGTCCAGATGAATTGGAAAAGATTGAAATACAGCTGCTTTTAGAGGGGATATACCGTTACTATGGTTTTGACTTTAGAAATTATGTGTCTGCTTCGATAAGGCGAAGAATCTGGAATCGCATTCGGGCTGAAAGGCTAAAAAATGTGTCCGGCTTACAGGAAAAAGTTCTCCATGACCCCTGTGCCATGACACGACTACTCTCAGATTTTTCGATTCACGTATCAGAGATGTTTCGGGACCCGTATTTTTTTAAGTCTTTCAGGGAAAGCGTAGTCCCGCTTCTTAAAGAAATCCCCTTTGTCCGAATTTGGCATGCGGGTTGTTCCACGGGGGAAGAAGTTTACTCCATGGCCATTATTCTGCACGAGGAAGGTCTATACCATAAAACAAAGATTTACGCCACAGATATGAATGAAGATTTGTTGAAGAAGGCGAAAGAAGGTGTTTATCCGTTAGATAAAATGCAGGCATACAAAGACAATTATAAGGAAGCGGGAGGAATAAACGAGTTTACGCAGCTTTATGATGTGTGCCGGGACAAAGCTATTTTTCAGCCCTTTCTAACCCGAAACGTGGTATTCGCCCAACATAATTTGGCTACAGATCATTCCTTTAACGAATTTCATGTGATTATTTGCAGAAATGTCATGATTTATTTTGATAGAGTCCTCCAAAACCGTGCGCACAGGCTGTTTTATGAGAGTCTTTGTATGTCAGGAATCTTGGGGTTGGGCCGCAAAGAGGACATTGCCTTTAACAACTATTCTCATTACTATGAAGCATTTAACTCGGAACAGAAAATCTATCGGAAGGTAAAGTAGCTAAACCTAACCAAAGATCGGTTTAATCCATTATTAATGAAGAGAAATAAAAGAATCTGAGGGTATCGGGGATGAAAAGAAAATGAAAATCTTGATTGTTGATGACCGCAGGGAAAATTTACTGGCCTTAGAAGCTGTTCTCACATCACCAGACTATCAACTGGTTTTTGCCAGTTCTGGAGAAGAGGCCTTAAAGTGCTTACTAAAAGACGATTTTGCCGTGATTCTATTGGACGTGCAGATGCCGGGAATGGATGGTTTTGAAACTGCCGAGCTCATTAGGGCACGAAAAAGGCACGAAGATACACCCATTATTTTCATTACAGCGATTTACCAGTCCACAGAAAATATTGCGCAAGGGTATTCCTTGGGCGCGATTGATTATTTGTTTAAACCATTTAACCCGGAAATGCTAAAATCTAAGATAGAAGCATTTGCAAAGATGCATTTTCATAAGAAGCAAATTAAGCTTCAAAATGAATTGCTGAAACAGCGTGCCGTTGAACTTGAAACTATGAATGAAAACTTAGAACGAACCACTTCGGATCTGCGCAAGGCTGAGGCGTTGGCCCATGTGATTGGAGAAACATCCATAGATACTGTGATCATCATGGATGCTTTTGGCCGAGTTTTAAATATTAATCCTACAATAACGGCGATGTTCGGTTATGAACATGAGGAATTACAGGGACAGCATGTCTCAATTCTTTTTCCTAGAGATAGCTTTTCTTTTCTGAATAGAAAGAGTGACCTTGCTATGAGTAAAAGCAGCAAGATACTAGATGCTACGGCCATGCACAAGAATGGTACGATTTTCCCCGTAGAGATTCAGATCGGAGTGGCTAGCCTTGGAAAGCAGCAGATTCTTGTCTGGTCAGTGAGGGACATTACTGAGCGGAAACAGATAGAGAAAGAGCGAAGAGACCGATACAAAACTCTTGAAAAACTCGTTCTTGAGCGAACCAACGAACTCTTCCAAACGAATGAACAGCTCAAAGAGGAAATATTTGAACGCAACAAAATCGCGAAACAGCTCAGGGAGGCAGGCCTTAGGCTCAACAATATTCTTGAAAGCATAACGGATGTCTTTTTTACCCTAGATCACCAGTGGAGGTTCATTTTTGTCAATGAAGAGGCGGAGAAATATTGGCTGAAGGGGCGGGAAGAGTTAATCGGTCGAAATATTTGGGAAGTTTTCCCAGAATCGCTCTCCGAGTTTCACCCTTATTTTCAAGAAGCTATGAACACGAAAGAAGCCGTGCATTTTGAGATTAAGGGACGCCATTCTAATGCACCGTATGAAGTGCATGCGTATCCTTCTGAGGAAGGTTTGTCAGTGTATTATCACGATATTTCCGAACGTAGGATGTTTGAAAAGGAAATGGCCAGACTAGACCGATTGAACCTTGTGGGACAAATGGCGGCGGGAATCGGCCATGAAGTTAGAAACCCGCTAACTACAGTTCGAGGTTTCCTTCAGTTACTAGGGGGTAAAGAAGAATTTATAAAGTCCAGGAGTTATTTTGAGCTGATGATCGAAGAGCTTGACAGGGCAAATTCTATCATCTCAGAATTTCTGAGCCTAGCCAAAAACAAAACGGTAGATTTGAAGCCATTGAGTCTGAACAGTCTAATAGAAAACCTGTTCCCTTTGATTCAGGCGGATGCAATGGTAAGCGACAAGGAGATTAAAATGGAACTGCAGGATACTGAAATCTTGTCCCTAGACGAGAAGGAAATACGCCAGCTTATCTTAAACCTTGTCCGAAATGGCATGGAAGCGATGTCCGGCAGTGGAACACTGACTATAAGGACGTTCATGGATGGAGAAGAGATCGTTCTGGCAGTACGGGACGAGGGAAGTGGCATCAAGACCGAGAACCTAGAGAAGGTCGGGACACCCTTTTTTACCACCAAGGAGACCGGCACTGGGTTAGGGCTGGCTACCTGTTACAGCATTGCGGCTAGGCACAACGCAAAAATACAGATTGATACGGGAGAATCGGGTACGATCTTTTTCGTGCGGTTTAGGTGCAATAAATAAAATTGGACATGTAGTAAAAGGATTTCTCAGCGCACATGTAAGGTTATTCCGCCAACTGGTTATATAAGGGTGCTGAAGGTGGGTCCATATGAATTATCGGCTGTTTGCATTTTCTATATGCAGACGGCCTATTTTTTCGCTTCCTACCGGGTAAACTTTTGAATACTAGCAGTAAACACATTAGGAATTATTAAATTAGAAATGAGAATGCTATTATAGGTATCCAAGGAAAAAGGGGATATAAAAGTATGCATAGAAAAGGCTTAATTGTTTTCGGCTTGATTTTTATTGTAGTATATATTGCTTATAGGTTTACCTATGCTTGGTTCACCGATCCGTCCGCATGTGTGAGATGCCATGAGGTAGAACCGTATGCTATATCATGGGAGAAATCCCCTCACAATAACATAGACTGTCAAGAATGCCATGAAACTAGAGGGCCCTTTCATAGACTTGACTTCGCTGTTCGTGGTGTAAAAGACCTTGTAATCCATTTTAAGGGCAATTACTCTTTTCCAATGAGGTCCGTAGTTTATGATGTTAATTGCATCAACTGTCATACAGGTAATTTCAAACCAGAAATAGATGCACCAACTATGCCTAAAGACCATGCAAAATTAATTAAGAACAGCGTAGGGTGCAACAATTGCCATAGAGATGTGGGTCATAAGAATGGCCTTGGCGTTGATGCAGAATTTGAATAGTTACATGCTTGTCTCATCTGAGGAAATATAATCTTTAATCAATCATATACTGTGTGTTCCAGAGACAAAGAGCCTTTTATTTCAGTGGGATGAAGTAAAAGGCTCTTAATTGATAGTAATGGGTCAATGAACTATAAATCTTTATAGTTTCTTTATGGTCTTTATTTCAATCTTTACGTCTTTTATATGGATAATAGATCTATAATAAGGCTGCATTCAGTATGAAAGGTCGAGTTTGTTAGACAATAAATATGTACGTGGAAATAACGAGGGTGATGTAATTGGCAAAGGGAAAACTTACAATTTTCTTAGGGGCAGCTTCGGGGGTCGGAAAAACTTATGCGATGTTAGAAGCGGCCTTAGGTAGAGTGTCGGAAGGCATAGATGTGGTTGTGGGTCTAGTAGAAACTCATGGCAGAGCGGATACCGAGGCTATGCTCAAAGGATTATCGGTCATTCCCAGAAAATCTCAAGAATATTTGAGTAAGATTTTTCACGAAATGGATATAGATGCAATCTTGACGCGTCGTCCTCAACTAGTCTTGATTGATGAACTAGCCCACACCAACGTAGAAGGATCTAGGCACAAAAAACGTTACATGGATGTCCAAGAATTATTGTCAGCGGGAATCAACGTTTACACTACCTTGAATATTCAGAACTTAGAAACGCTTAATGATATAGTTACGCAAATTACAGGGTTTACTGTACGGGAGACAGTTCCCGACCGAGTCTTAGAAACTGCATCCCAAATTCAACTGATTGATATCCCGCCCGAAGAGTTAATTCAAAGGTTAAAAGATGGTAAGATTTATGTTCCTGACCAGGAAACAGAAGGTTTAAAAAACTTCTTTCGTCCTGGCAATATCAACGCTCTGAGGGAGTTGGCCCTTCGCTATACAGCGCAACAAGTGGATCATCAGCTAGAATCCTATAGGAAAGTCCATGGAATTGATGGACCCTGGCCCATGGGAGAAAAGATTTTGGTCTGTATAAGTGCTAGCCCCTTCTCCGCTCAGTTGATTCGGATTGCAAAAAGAATGACCGAGAAGGTACAAGGGGAATTATTCGCCGTGCATGTCGAAACTCTGCGCCGCTTTCCCAGTAGTGAGGCTGAAAAAGATTCATTGGCCAAAAATCTTCGATTAGCGGAGGAACTTGGGGCAGAAATTATCGGTTTAACAGGGAATAGTGTCGCCGAAGCTATCTTGGAGTTGGCCAGAAAACGCAATGTTTCCCAGATAATTATTGGCAAACCAGAGCATACACGATTTTGGGAGATAATCCATGGATCGGTCGTCGACAAAGTGATTCGGCAAAGCCAGGGAGTTAGTATTCATGTTATCCCTGGACGACAACTAGACACAGGACCAGTTCAAATTCAGGCAGCGAAGAATGGGGAAGAAGTAGGTGCTAAAGCTCGACGCTGGAGTTCTCCAAAAATTATTCCATATTTAGTGTCAAGTCTGATGGTTATTGTCATGACGTTAGTTTTTACCTTGGTAGATCTGTTTCTAGGGCTGGTTAATATTTCTTTGCTCTATCTACTCCCTATTCTAATAAGTGCGGCCCTCTGGGGAACCCTTCCCGCCATTGTCACTGCGTTAATGGGGACAATCGCCTTTGATCTTTTTTTTGTCCCTCCATTTTTTAAATTTACTGTTGCTGATCTCCGTTATCTAATCAGCTTTGCAATTTTCATGTTGGTGGGTTTGATTACGGGAACTCTATCGGATCGGTTAAAAAAACAGGTGAATTATTCTCGACAGCGAGAGAATAACCTTTCAGCGCTTTATTCTCTAAGCCGAGATATCGCTGCAGTTGATAACCTGGATGCTGTGTTAGATTGTATTGTTAGTAATGTCTCCAAAACGTTAGAGGGCCAAGTTATGTTGCTTTTACCCAATGAAAAGACTCAACTGGTACTGAGAAAGGACTCTGGGCTTAACAATTCCCTAGATAAATGTGAACTTTCAGTTGCCATCTGGGTCTATGAAAGGGGACTAAAAGCTGGTATTGGAACTGAGACCTTGGGCAATGCTAAGGCCCTATATTTGCCACTAAGCACAGAGCAGGGAACTCAAGGAGTCCTTGGAATTTATAGCAATGAACGTAAAGCACATTTTGACACAGAGCGAATTCGCTTATTGGAAGCCTTTGCGGGATTAGCTGCCATGGCCATCAATCGAGTCAAACTAGCGGAACAAGCCAGAGAGTCCCTTTCGTTAGTAGAGTCTGAACGCTTACGCACGGCTCTTTTTAATTCACTTTCTCATGATTTGCGGACACCCCTCGCCTCCATAATTGGGGCCGTCACCGGGCTTCTAGAAGATAAAAATGTTGTCTATAGCCCTGAGGCCCGCAACGAGTTGCTTAAAACAATTCTACATGGAGCTGAACGAATGAATCGATTTATCAGTAACTTATTAGATATGGCACGCTTAGAAAGCGGTATGCTTAGATTGAATAAAGAATGGTGCGATCTTCAAGATATCCTAGGAGTGGCGATCAATAGGCTGGGAGACACCTTAACTCGACGGCCTTTGGATATTGATATTCAAGAAGGCCTACCCTTGGTGCAAGCTGATGGTATTTTGATAGAGCAGGTGTTGATCAATCTGCTGGATAATGCCCTTAAGTACTCTGAAGCCGCTAGCAAAATAATCATCTCGATCCGGCAACAAGGAAAGCAACTAGAGATCGTGGTCGCTAATCGGGGCCATGGCATTCCTGAGACGGATTTAAGCAAGGTCTTTGATAAGTTTTATCGTCTTAGTTCCCCTCTGCAAGTAAGTGGAACGGGGCTGGGTCTGGCAATATGTAAAGGACTTATTGAAGCACATGGCGGGGATATTTGGGCCGAAAATAATAAACTTGGCGGTGTGACAATTACCTTTACCTTGCCGTTAAGCGGCCAATTTTTGGGGATAGTGCCTGAGATGAGTGAAGGAGAGTAAGATGGAAAACAAAGGTCAGCGGATTTTGATTATTGATGACGACACACAGATTCGGCGGTTTTTGCGTGTAGCCTTAACCAGTCACGGATATGTTGTGAAAGACGCCAGAACGGGCAGAGAAGGTATTGAGACAGTCGCGATGTTCAGTCCGGACTTAGTAGTCTTAGATTTAGGGTTACCTGATCTCGATGGATTAGACGTAGTGCGTCAGTTGCGAGAATGGACTAAGGTGCCCATTATCATTCTTTCGGTCAAGGAACAAGAAAGTGATAAAATTACGGCCTTGGACCTTGGTGCTGATGACTATGTGACGAAACCCTTTGGGATGGGTGAATTGTTAGCTCGAATTCGAGCGGCAATGCGTCATACAGTTGGGGTAGAAGAACAGCCGGTGATGCATTTTGAAGACTTGACCCTTGATTTATTACATCGCCGGGTCACAAGGGATGATCAGGAGATTAAGCTGACCTTAACGGAATATGAGATCGTAAAAAATCTGGCGATTAATGCAGGAAAAGTTATGACCCACAGTTATTTACTTCGTACTGTCTGGGGACCATCCTATGAGAAGGAAGTACAGTATTTGCGGGTTTATATTGGCCAGATCAGGCGAAAGTTGGAACACGACCCATCCCGCCCACGGCATATTATTACCGAACCAGGGGTAGGATATCGATTGCTATAATGGAGACTTACTTCGAAGGTTTTTTACACTAGCATTCTTTAGAATTTATCCAATCGTAAAACTCCCACTTCTTCAAGTGGGAGTGGGCCCCCGTACTCCGCTTCGGTGACGATAGTCTCCAGTACGATAGTCTCCAGTGACGATAGTCTCCGGTGGAGAGTATCGCCGAAGCCGCTATCCTCAAAGGAATACCTACCGGCGTAGGATAGAGTATCGCCGAGCCGCCTTCCCAATAGAAACACTTAGCGGCGAAGGAGGTAGAATCCATCCTACGGCGCTGAAGTATACTTCAGTGGTCTGCGCCTTCGGCATAAGTCATCCTTAGGTGGTTAGTAATCTATGGAGCATGCGCCTTCGGCGATAGTGTCCACCGGACACTATCGTCACTGGAGACTTATGTCACCGAAGTCTCGATGTTCAACTTTAGTTGAACGAGTTCACTATTTCTTAAAATAGACCATGGAGGGAAAAGGGATTGAACGCATTAGGGAAAATCATGTCACCATCTCGAGTTTTAGTCTTAGGATTTGCAGTTCTTATTCTGTTTGGGGCGGTATTACTGACCTTACCTCAAGCAACTCAGGATGGATTGGGATTAACTACTTTGAATGCCGTCTTTACTGCAACTTCGGCAGTTTGTGTTACAGGGTTAGTGGTAGTGGATACTGCGACGACGTTTACGCTCTTTGGGCAATGGGTCATTCTAGTCTTGATTCAAGTGGGTGGACTCGGTTTTATGACCTTTGCCACTCTGTTTGCCATGATTTTAGGGAAGAAAATTACCCTTAAAGAACGATTGTTGTTGCAAGAGGCCCTAAACCAGGTTTCACTCGAAGGAGTCGTTCGATTAACGAAGTCTGTCCTGCTGATTTCCTTTGCTTTTGAAGCGATGGGTACCCTTATTCTAACCTTACACTGGTATTCCGATTTCGGCTTTAGTAAAGCGCTTTATTATGGTCTCTTTCATTCTATTTCAGCGTTTAATAACGCGGGTTTTGATCTCATGGGTAATTTCACTAGTCTTACTGCTTTCGTTGGAGATCCCGTCGTTAATATGACCATCATGCTTTTGTTTATTTGCGGAGGATTAGGCTTTATTGTTATGGCGGATCTATTGGCACATCGGAAAAAGTTTAGACTTCATACGAAAATAGTCCTACTGGTTTCCGGAGTCCTTATTCTTTTAGGGACAGTAATTATTTTGATCATGGAATTTGCAAATCCAGATACCTTAGGGCCACTCCCCTTAGGGACAAAGATTATGGCGGCCTTATTCCAATCGGCTACTACTCGGACTGCAGGATTTAACACCATCAATATAGCGGGTATGTATGACACAACCTTACTCACAATGATTGTGCTTATGTTTATCGGAGCTTCTCCCGGGGGAACGGGCGGAGGGATTAAAACAACAACGTTTATAGCGATCTTCTTATCTGTGTTGAGTACCTATCGTAGTGATCCTCATGTTGTCTTACAGGGGCGGACCTTACCTAAGGATGTTATTCAGAAAGCTTGGGCAGTCACGACTTCATCTGCATTTTTGATCTTCTTAATACTATCGATACTTTCACACACGGAAAACTCAGATTTAAGGACCGTGTTTTTCGAAGTAACCTCCGCCTTTGGGACAGTGGGCCTTTCTCTAGGAATTACACCCGCTCTTTCCGAGATTGGTAAAATGGCGATCATTTTAACGATGTTTATAGGGCGGTTGGGGCCGTTAACCTTGGCATTTGTACTTTCACAGAAAAAAAATAAACAAGCAGCCCACCTTAAATATCCGGATGAACGAATCATGATTGGCTAGGAGGAGAAATTAATGCGCAAACAATTTGTGGTTATTGGCTTAGGGCGATTCGGAACCAGTGTGGCTAAAACTCTCAGTGCATTAGGCCATGATGTATTAGCGATGGATAAGGACGAACATGCCGTTCATGACATAATAAATGATGTCACCCACGCGGTGCAGGCCGATGCACGTGAGGAGGTGACACTCCGGGCATTAGGAGTGAGGAATTTAGATGTAGCAATAGTAGCGATCGGGGATGATCTTGAAGCAAATATCCTGATCACTTTGATGCTTAAAGAAATGGGAATTCCCTATGTTGTCGCTAAGGCTCAATCAGTCCAACACGGAAAGGTATTGGAGAAAATTGGTGCAGATAAAATTGTTTATCCGGAACAAGATATGGGAATTCGCTTAGCCAACAACCTAATTAGAACAAATGTCATGGATTTTATAGAATTGTCCTTAGATTACAGCATTTTCGAAATAATTGCTCCATCCCAGTTTGTCAATAAATCAATAGGGAAACTAAATTTGCGGGCGGTTTATAAAATCAATGTGGTGGCAATCAAAAAAAGCGCTGATCAGATTGTTATTGCGCCAGGGCCAAACGCAGTCGTTGAAGAAAGAGATATTCTAGTCATTGTTTGCAACAAAAAAGCTCTTTCTAGGTTACCAGACTAATCCTATCGCGGTGCTCTAAACTCAAACATCCTGTGTTCCTTTTGGGATAGCGAGGATTTTCTTTAAGTATTTAGGATCAAGAAGATTCTTAGTATTCTTCTGATAAATAGTAGTGCCTCAATTTGTTTAAATTGAGGCACTACTATTTAAAATTTCGTTGATCAACGAAATTTTGTAGTGTGATGAGGTCTGTTAATCTCAATTAACTTAACAATTCCCCAAGCTATGACCGCATAAACAATCATTGCAATTATAGTCGTTGGCTCTAAAACAGACTGGGCCTCAATCCCTTTATTGACTGCCGATCTAAAAATCCCAGTAAAAGGTGATAAGAATGCTTGTGATACAGAATAGATTAATGACACAAAGGGACTTTGAGGATTTGCGCCTAGAAGTTTGAAGACCAAGCGAAAGGCTAATAAAACTTCTATCACACCCAAGATATAGTAAACTATATTCCTTGCTTTCAAATTCTCAGGGTGAGTTTTTATATCGGTCGTTTCGTTCATTAATTATCCCTCCATAGTTGTTATAGTGTTTATCTTTCCAAATTTCATACGAACTATTACACGTTTGGATTTGATCAGGAAATTAGTGACAAGATTGAGCTTAAATTTATCTTTAGTTGAACGAGTTCACTATGAAAAATCTAAGTTATTGTAGTTTTTGCATGGCATGTACATATTTAACACTGCTGATGAGCAGACTTTCTAATAGTAATTACAAAAGGGGGATAGGCAATGTCTGAAACCATATTGGAGAAGACCGAAGGTCGAGTAAGTTACCATGACTCTGTAGAAGAAATGTTAGGAAGAATCCGAGAAGACGGTATGTCCAATTCCTTTGATCGTTGGACTGAACAGGAGAAAATTCGCTGTAAGTTTTGTCTTCAAGGCCTAACTTGTCAACAATGTGCTCAGGGACCTTGCCGAATCAGTGAGAAGAGTGGGCAGGATAAAGGGGTTTGCGGAATCGGACCTGATGCCATGGCTATGAGAAAGTTTCTTCTTCAAAATATTATGGGAGCAGGGACCTATAGCCATCATGCCTATGAAGCATTCAGAACCCTAAGGGCGACGGGAGAAGGAAAAACTCCGTTTATAATTACGGATGTCAACAAACTCAAATGGATGTGTGAAAAGCTTGGACTCAATTCGAATCAGGATACTAACCAGATGGCCATACAATTAGCCGATCTCCTCAATGCACAAATGAATATCGGATCAGAAGAGCCTAACCTTATGGTTGAAGCATTTGCTCCGAAGAAACGGAAACAAGTTTGGAAGGATCTACATATCTATCCAGCAGGCGCAGTTCATGAAGAGCAAAATGCTGTTGCGAGCTGCTTGACCAATGTCGATGGAGATTATGTATCATTGGCACTTAAAGCCTTGCGCTTAGGACTTGCAACAATATATAATGCTCAAATCGGGCTGGAAATGACCCAAGATATTTTGTTTGGCACGCCTAAACCCCACGAAGTCAATGTTGATTTAGGAATTATGGACCCTGATTACGTCAATATCGTGTTCAATGGTCACCAACCATGGCCTGGAGTTGCAACCATTCAAAAGGCTAAAACGAAGGAAGTTCAAGAACGGGCCAAAGCGGCTGGGGCGAAAGGACTTAGAATTGTAGGTTCTATCGAAACCGGACAAGAATTGATCCAGAGATTTCCTGTAGATGATGTGTTTGTGGGTTTAATGGGGAATTGGCTGACCATTGAGCCCCTTTTAGCTACCGGAACGGTGGATGTCCTAGCCATGGATGAGAACTGTTCGCCACCAGCCATTGATATGTATGCAGAAAAATATCAAATAACTTTGGTGAGTGTCAGTACGATCATTGGTGTACCGGGGCTCCAACATAAGTATGCGTATCATCCGGCTGAAGTTGATGCAATAGCTGATCAACTCATTAACTTAAGTATTGAAAACTTTAATAAGCGAAAAGGAACCATTATTCCAAAGGTTCCCAAAATAACTCAAAAGGCTATTGCGGGATTCTCCACTGAAGCAGTCTTAGAGGCTCTTGGCAACAAACTAGATCCACTCGTTGAGGTCATCGCAGCAGGAAAAATTAAGGGTGTTGTAGCCTTAGTGAGCTGTTCCACCATAAGAAACGGTCCTCAAGATTGGAACACCGTCAATCTGGCTAAGGAACTGATCAAGAGGGATATCTTGGTGGTGTCTGGTGGGTGTGGAAATCACGCATTAGAAGTTGCGGGACTTTGTAACATGGATGCCATTAAAATGGCGGGTAATGGCCTAGGAGAAATATGTGGTGCCTTAAAAATACCACCCGTCTTAAGTTTTGGAACCTGCACGGATACAGGGAGAATCTCAATGCTCGTTACAGCGCTGGCAGATCATCTGGATGTCGACGTGCCTCAACTACCTATCGCGGTAACTGCGCCTGAATGGATGGAGCAAAAAGCGACGATTGATGGAGTATTTGCTTTAGCATACGGAGCCTACACCCATCTATCCCCCACACCTTTTGTTACTGGTGCTCCTCAACTAGTCAAATTACTAACAGAAGACTTGGAAGGGTTGACCGGAGGAAAGGTCGCTCTGGGAGATGATCCTGTCGAAGTAGCTAACAACATCGAAGCTCATATTATGGCGAAGAGAAAAGGTTTAGGATTGAGCACGAACCAAGCAGCTAAATAAATTTCTACCTATTAAGCTACCGATAGTATGCTGTATCGGTAGCTTTCTTTCTGGGTTGATTAAAATCGATTGAGTTAGCGGGCCCCTAGGTCATAGGGAGTCTCTTGATAGACGTAGTAATTTAGCCAGTTCTGAAAAAGTAAGTTAGTATGGGAGCGCCAGTTGTGGACTGGCGTCTGGGTTGGGTCATCATTTGGAAAATAGCCTCTTGGAAGGGAAATTAAAAGTCCTTTCGCGATGTCCCGATCATACTCTTCTTTTAAGGTTAGAGTGTCGTACTCCGAATGCCCTGTAACGAAGACTTGTCGTCCATCTTTGGATACGACAATATAAAGACCAGCTTCGTTAGACTCCGATAAAATCTCTAATTCTGGGTGTATTTCAAGGTCAGCCCGCTTGATTTCGGTGTGACGAGAGTGGGGAACATAAAACTGATCGTCAAAACCCCGTAGGAGCTGCATTCCATTTAAGCTGCTCTTATTAACATTGTGCTTAAAGACACCAAACATTTTCTCAGCGAGAGGATATTTAGGGATCCCATAATGATGATACAGACCCGCTTGGGCTCCCCAGCAGATGTGAAGCGTAGAGGTCACATGAGTTTTAGTCCAATCCAGGATGACTTTCAATTCTTCCCAATAGGTGACGTCCTCAAATTCTAAGTGCTCTACTGGTGCTCCAGTAATAATCATACCGTCAAACTTCTGGTTTTTAATCTCACTAAAACTCTTATAAAAAGAATCCAAGTGTTCTTGAGCCGTATTTTTAGAGATGTGGCTATCAATATGCAAAAGGGCAATGTCAACTTGTAAGGGGGAATTGCCGAGCAATCTTAAAAGCTGGATTTCTGTAGTTTCTTTAAGCGGCATAAGGTTGAGTATTATAATTTTTAAAGGACGAATATCTTGGTGAAAGGCGCGTTCTTCTCCCATGACAAAGATGTTTTCTTGATGCAATATATTTAGAGCGGGTAGATTTTCAGGTATTTTAATCGGCATGAATTAACCCCTTTCTCGAGGTGCAAGGCTCAATGCACGAAGTTCGAATTTAGATTCAACTATCGCATGGAGCCTGCCCTCATATAGTTTGTTCAAGGACTGTCGCGAAATCACGTCGCGATTAATTCACTCTAAATTCTTAGGCCTGCTGACTGGCCTGAAGGGCTTGATCTAAATCATACAGTAGATCATCGATGGTTTCTATTCCGATGGAAAGGCGGATCATATCCGGTGAGACTCCAGCGATGCGTTGGGATTCTTCATCGAGCTGCTGATGAGTGGTGCTCGCCGGATGAATAACCAAGGATTTAGCATCCCCGATGTTTGCCAAATGAGAAAACAGTTTAAGGCTGTTAATGAATTTCTTCCCTTCGCTCAAGCCACCCTTGAGGCCGAAAGTAAAGACTGCTCCAGATCCTTTAGGCAAATATTTCTTTGCTAGTGTATGATAGGGACTTTTTTTAAGGTCCGGATAGTTAACCCATGTGACTAATTCATGTTGATCGAGAAACTCTGCTACTTTTTGGGCGTTATAAACATGGCGTTCCATGCGTAAGGGGAGTGTTTCCAATCCTTGCAAGAACAAGAACGAGTTAAAAGGAGAAAGGCACGCCCCGGTGTCCCGGAGAAGAGATACTCTAGCTTTAGTGATATAGGCAGCGTTACCGCAGGCTTCTGTGAAGATAATGCCGTGGTAGCTAGGATCAGGCTTGCTGAGTCCCAAGAACTTGCCGTTGTTCCAGTCAAATTTTCCGGAGTCGACAATCACGCCGCCAATAGAAGTGCCGTGTCCGCCAATGAATTTGGTAGCTGAATGAAGCACAATGTCTGCTCCGTGTTCGATAGGTCGACATAAATAGGGTGAGGCAAAGGTATTGTCAACGATTAGAGGAAGGCTGTTATCGTGAGCAATATGGGCGATTTCCTCTAGGTCGGCGACATTGATCAGCGGATTTCCGATAGTTTCAGTGTACAGGGCTTTGGTATTCTCCGTAATTTTAGAGCGGAATTCTTCTGGTTTGTCAACATCAACGAAGTGGACTTTGATTCCAAGCTTAGCGAATGTATAGTTAAACAAGGTGAAAGTGCCACCGTAAAGAGAACTGGAAGCCACAATTTCATCTCCTGCTTGTACGATGTTTAAAAGGGCGTAGGTAATTGCAGCTTGTCCGGACGCAGTAGCAAGTGCTCCGACGCCGCCTTCGAGCAGGGCGATGCGTTGCTCAAAGACGTCTTGTGTAGGGTTCGTGATCCGAGTGTAGATATTGCCAGACTCTTTTAAGGCAAATAAATTGGCAGCATGGTCCGTGTCATTAAAGACAAAGGAGGATGTCTGATAGATTGGAACGGCGCGTGAATTTGTCGCAGGATCTGGGATTTGCCCTCCATGTAAGGAAATAGTTTCGATACCTAGTTGTCGTTTCTCAGTCATGAATAAATCCTCCTTAAAATAATATTAATCTTAATATTCTACCGCGAGAGAATGATTGCAATTCTATAAATAAAAAACGGCCACTTCAAGAGAAGCGGTCGTTATGTTATTTAACACGCTACTCTCATCTCTCAGAACCTATGGTTCTGTTGGAATTAGCACCTCATAGCTTGCACTATCGGTTGCCGGGCATCATTGGGCCAGTCCCT
>Ga0209347_1001192_pt1 | contig 46240 bp, 42 predicted proteins | sample AutmiccommuBRH23_FD_187382 | JGI IMG/M metagenome (GOLD analysis project Ga0209347, IMG submission 187382) | Deep subsurface microbial communities from Mt. Terri, Switzerland - Autotrophic microbial communities BRH/23 (SPAdes) (version 2) | ecosystem: Environmental > Aquatic > Deep subsurface >... | reverse complement strand
ATCATGGTGACGGGCATCCTCTACGGCCTCGCCATGGACTACGAGATGTTCCTCGTCAGCTCGATGCGCGAGGCGCATGTCCACGGCCACCGCGGTCGCGACGCGATCGTCCACGGGTTCGACCAGGCGAGCCGTGTCGTCGTGGCCGCGGCGATCATCATGGTCTCGGTCTTCGCGGGCTTCATCTTCAGCGCGGACCCGATGATCAAGCAGTTCGGCCTCGCGCTCGCCGTCGGCATCCTCGTCGACGCCTTCCTCGTCCGCATGACCCTCGTCCCTGCCGTCATGTCGGTGCTCGGCGAGGCCGCCTGGTGGCTGCCGCGCCGACTCTCCGCGGTCCTGCCCAACCTCGACGTCGAGGGGGACCAGCTCAAGCGCCACCTCCGGAGCCAGCCCGACCAGCCCCCTCCGGCCCATCGCCCGCGGCACGTGGCCGTGGCGACATCCACCCAAGTGACCGGCAACGGCCACCATCCCGAAGGAGCTCGTTCGATGGCCTTCCAGATCCCGCCTTCCCGCAAGGGCCTGCCCGAGAACCGCTTCGACTTCACTCTTGACGGGACCACGGTCAACGACCTGCCGCTCCTGCCCTACGCCCCGCTCGTTGCCGTGGAGGCCTTCCAGGCGGGCGAGGCGCTCGAGGCGGTCCTCACCGCCTGTGACACGGAGGGGGCGCGGGAGGTCATCCGGCAGCTGGACGCCGACCAGTTCCGGGCCTTCGTCGAGGCGTGGGAGCTCGCCTCCGCCGAGCGCGTCGACCGGTTGTCCTCGCCTCAGCACGTGCCATGAGCAGGCCGTATGCCGCTGAGCCGGCTCGGTGGCCTCCGGCACCTCAGTGGGCGGTCGGCTTCCCGTGGTCGACGAAACGGATGAGGTCGGCGACGGACTCGACGATCCGGCTCGGCCGGTAGGGGAACGTCTCGACCTGCTCGCGGCGGGTGGACCCGGTGAGGACGAGGACGGTGCGCAGGCCGGCCTCGAGCCCGGAGACGATGTCGGTGTCCATCCGGTCGCCGACCATGATCGTCGTCTCCGAGTGGGCGTCGAGGCGGTTGAGGGCGCTGCGCATCATGAGGGGGTTCGGTTTGCCGACGTAGTAGGGCTGCCGCCCGGTCGCGGTCGAGATGAGTGCGGCCACCGACCCGGTGGCCGGCAGGGTCCCGAACGGGCTCGGGCCGCTCGGGTCGGGATTCGTCGCGATGAACCGGGCGCCCTTCTCGATGAGGCGGATCGCGCGGGTGATCGACTCGAACGAGTAGGTCCGGGTCTCCCCGAGCACGACGTAGTCGGGATCCCGCTCGGTCATGACGAAGCCGATGTCGTGCATGGCCGTGAGCAGTCCCGCCTCGCCGACGACGTAGGCGCTGCCCCCGCCTCGCTGGTCGGCGAGGAACTGGGCGGTCGCCAGAGCGGAGGTCCAGAGCGCGTCCTCGGGCACGTCGATGCCGCTGGCCAGCAGGCGAGCCCGCAGGTCGCGGGGCGTGAAGATCGAGTTGTTCGTGAGGACGAGGAAGCGTCGGCCGGACGCCTGCAGGGCCCGGACGAAGTCCGCCGCCCCCGGGATCGCCTGCTCCTCGTGGACGAGGACGCCGTCCATGTCGGTCAGCCAGGTCTCGACCGGTCGGTGCTCGCTCATGTCGGCCATTGTGCTGGACGGCTGCGGAGTCGTGCCGGATAGCGTGTTCTCCGGACGTCGAAGAGGAAGGTGGACGGGATGGACCACGCCGCGCAGCGCTCGGCCCGGCCGGGAGCGACGAGTGGATGGCCTTCATCCGCGACGCGGAGGACAACCTCGTCGGGCTCGTCGAGCAGTGGGTCCGTTCGTGACCGCCTTGCGTGAGTCGGCCCCCACCGGTCTGGCCGAGCCGTGGGGTGGGCGGAGCCACGTGGCGGACCTGGGCGGCCCCGTCCACTGGGTGGAGTTCACCGGGCCGTATGCCGCTGGGCCCGCATCCGTGAGTCCGTCGGCTCCCAGCGGGGACCCGTCGGTCGCGCCCCTCGTCCTCGTCCACGGCCTCGGCGGTTCGCACCTCAACTGGGTGCAGGTGGCCCCGGCTCTCGCGGAGGGCCGCCGGGTCGTGGCGCTCGACCTGCCGGGCTTCGGCCTCACGCCCGCGGCCGGACGCGACACCGGTGTGCACGCCAACGCCGAGCTCCTGGGGCGTTTCGTCGACGAGGTGGTCGGCGGCCCGGCCGTGCTCGTCGGCAACTCGATGGGCGGGATGCTGGCGCTGCTCCTGGCTCACGCACGACCAGAGGTGGTCACGGGCGTCGTCCTGGTGGACCCGTCGGTGCCGACGGGACTGTCCGGCCTCGACCGCCTCGTCGCCGTGCAGTTCGGCCTCTACGCCACGCCGGTCGTCGGTGAGCGGTTCCTCACGCGGATGCGCCGGCGCTACGCGGCGCACCAGCGGGTCGCCGGCACCATCCGGCTCTGCTTCGCCGACGCCGCCCGCGCCGATCCTGCGGTTCTCGAGGCCGGAGCCGCGCTGCTCGCCTACCGGGACGAGCTGCCCGGGGCCGAGGCGGAGTTCCTCGGGGCGGCCCGCTCCCTCCTGGCAGTGCTGCGTCGCCGTCGGGTCTACGCCGACCTGCTCCGCGCGGTCACTGCCCCGGTCCTGCTCATCCACGGTGCGGCAGACCGGCTGGTCCCCATCTCGGCGGCGCGCCGGGTCGCCGCGGCCAACCCGCGCTGGCGGACCGAGTGGCTCGCGGACGTCGGGCACACACCGCAGCTCGAGGTGCCCGACCGTTTCGTCGCAATCGTCCGAGCCTGGCTCGCGGAGCCGCGCGGCTGAACGGGCAGTGACTCAGCGCCCCGCCGGCGCGCCCGGCCGGAGGTCCGACCGGGCACCGAGCTCGTGCCCCCACCCCTCGGCGCGTTCGAGCTCGCCGGTCCTGAGCGGTCCGTCGGTGTCCTCCACCCAGAACGTCTCGCCCTGCTCCACCCGCCGGAAGCCCCGCGCGCGAAGCGCCCGGGCGGCGGACTTGGCCGCCGATCCGGGCATCAGCCTGACCTTGACGCGGGTGTCGAACGTGACGACGGGCAGCTCCGGGCGTGGGACGACGGCGTCGACCCACTCGCGGATGCCGAGCCGCACGTGCTCCTTGGCCCCCTTGGCCTCGGCGTCGGTGCGCGTCGACGGGCGCGTCATGCTGAAGGCGTGTGTCGGCCCGCCCAGGATGAGCAGGCTGACCTCCTCCGGGATGACGCCCGGGGCCTCGTCCGAGCGGAGCAGGTCGACGGCGTCGGGTCTGCTGCGCGTCAGTCCGCGCTTGACGGCCTCGGCAACGGCCTTGGTGTTGCCGAACAGGGACTCGTGGATGATGAGTGCCTTCATGGGCCAACCCCCTTGGTCTCCACGCCTCACGCTAGGACGTTCCGGTGCAGCCGGCGCCGGATGGTGATCCATCAGACCCGTTGCGGCGCCGGGACCAGCTGCGGCGCACAATGGACGGGCCCAGCGGGGCAGCGGAAGACGCGCAGAGGAGGGCGGAGATGGACGCCAAGGACTGGGACGAGCGATACGCCACGGCTGACCTGGTCTGGTCGGCCGAGCCCAACCGCTTCGTCGAGGAGATCGTCGCGCCCCTCACTGCCGGCACGGCCATCGACATCGCTGCCGGCGAGGGGCGCAACGCCATCTGGCTCGCCCAGCAGGGCTGGACGGTGACGGCCACCGACTACTCGAGCGTCGCCGTCGAACGGATGCGGGCCCGGGCGGACGCGCTCCTCGGTGCGGAGGCGGGTCGGTTGACTCCACTCGTCGCCGACGCCACGGTGCCGGCGCCAGGCGGCCCAGCGGCATACGACCTCGCGCTGTTCTGCTACCTCCAGCTCCCCGCCTCCGAGCTGCGGGTGGCCCTGCGCCACGGCGTCGAGGCCGTGCGCCCGGGCGGGCGCGTCCTCGTCGTCGGACATGCCGGTCGCAACCTCGCCGAGGGCTGGGGCGGCCCGAGCTCGCGCGACGTCCTCTACGACCCGGACGAGGTCGTCGACGCGGTCGACGGGCTGCCCGTGGTGGTCGAGCACGCCGGCATCCGAGTCCGCCCGGTCGAGACGGAGGAGGGACCTCGAGAGGCCCTCGACACCGTCGTCGTGCTCCGGCGAGACTGACGAAGGACACCCCCGGGTTGGCCCGGTTCCGGATGTGAGGTGTTCGGATACCCGGCGGGGTATCATGGGCCAAACTCGCGCATATTTCAACCGGAGGAGGAAGCCATGGAGCTCGACGTCGCCGAGATGCAGTCCGTGATCCGTCGTCTCAACCGAGCTCGTGGCCAGCTCGGCGGGATCGTCAAGATGATCGAGGACGGCCGGGACTGCCGTGACATCGTCACCCAGCTGGCGGCCGTGTCCAAAGCCGTCGACCGCGCAGGTTTCGCGGTCATCGCGACCGGCCTCAAGGAGTGCATCACCAACCCCGACGGTGAGGCGATGGACATCAGCGACATGGAGAAGCTCTTCCTCTCGCTCGCCTGAGGCGAAGGTCACACGGGCGGCCGGATAAGTCGGCGCGCAGGGGTGGACGACGGGGCAGTCGAGGACCACGATGGAAGCCACCCGAGGAGGCCGCATGGATGCCAGTTCAGACACCACGATGTTCCCCGACGCACCAGCCGAGACCGACCCTGCCCCGTCCGGTGCCGCTCCCAGCGGCGAGTTCACCGAGCACATCGAGCGCTTGCGGGCCCACCGGGCCGAGCTTCGCGACGCGGTGCGCGGCGTCGTCCGGGCCCTCGAGGCCCCCATCGCCCAGGCCAGCACCTGGCGCGACCGGGTACGAGCCGCGCTGACCGTGCTGGCCCAGGACTTCGACGAGCACATCGCCATCACCGAGAGCCAGGGCGGGATCTACGACCGCGCCCAGCAGAGCGCACCTCGCCTCGGCGGCGCGGTGACCCGGCTGCTCGCCGAGCACGTGGCCTTCCGTGAGCAGATCCACAACCACCTCGCCAGCCTCGAGCACGATGGAGCAGGTTCCGACCTGTTCGCCCTCCGCGAGGAGCTGACCATCCTCGTCGGGCGACTCATCCGGCACCGCCAGGCCGGCGGTGACCTCGTCTACGAGGCCTACAGCGTCGACCTGGGGGGCATGGGCTGACGCCGCGCCAGCCCAGCGGCATCCGGTCCGGCCGAGCTCAGGTGAACTGCGGGCGCAACGGGTACCCGGACGCGCCCGACTCGCTCGTGCGCGTCGCGAGGACCTGGTGCAGCTGGATCCCGTTGTCCTCGAACCCCACCCGCGAACCGGCCAGGTAGAGGCCCCACACTCGCGCCCGGCCCACCCCGGCGAGCGCCACGCAGTCGTCCCAGTGCTTCGAGAGGTTCGCGCTCCAGCCGGCCAGCGTCAGCGCGTAGTGCTCGCGGAGGTTCTCGTGGTGCTTCACCTCGAACCCCTCGTCCTCCATGACCCGCACGATGTGCCCGGAGCCGGTCAGCTCGCCGTCGGGGAAGACGTAGCGGTTGATGAAGCCGCGGGTCGGCAGGCCCGGGTGCTGGTTGTCGGGCCGGGTGATGCAGTGGTTGAGCAGCCGCCCCTCGTCCCGGAGGTGCTCGCGGAGGAAACGGAAGTAGTCGGGGTAGTTCTTCACCCCGATGTGCTCGGTCAGGCCGATCGAGCTGATCGCGTCGAAACCGCGCTCGGTGACGTCCCGGTAGTCCGCGTGGCGCACCTCGGCCCGGCCCTCCAGCCCGTCCCGCCGGATCGCCTCCTGCCCCCACGCCGCCTGCTCCCGCGAGAGGGTCACCCCCAGGGCCGTGACGCCGAAGTGCTTCACCGCGTGCCGCACCATGCCGCCCCACCCGCAGCCGACGTCGAGCAGCCGCATGCCCGGTGCGAGCCCGAGCTTGCGCGCGACGAGGTCGTACTTGGCGAACTGGGCATCCTCGAGCGTCGTCTCGGGGGTCTCGAAGACCGCGCAGGTGTAGGTCATCGACGGCCCGAGGACGTACTCGTAGAAGTCGTTGCCCACGTCGTAGTGGTGGTGGATCGCCGCCGCGTCACGGCGTCGGCCGTGCCGCAGCCCGTAGGTGAGGCGACGCAGCTGGCTCGGCGTCTCCTCGGGCGGCAGCTCGGGCACGCTGATCCCGGTGGCTCGGACGACGCCGACGATCTCGCGAAGGTCGCGCCACGCGGGCAGCTTCGCGCTGAAGTCACCACCGAGGTGCCGCAGGACCTCGATCGGGTTGCCCTCGTCCATCCCGTCGATGCTCAGCTCGCCCTGCAGGTAGGCGCGGGCCGCCCCGAGCTCGCCCGGTGCGGTCAGCAGGTAGCTGATGGCCCTCGGTGAGTGGAGCCGGATCGTGAGCCCGTCGTCGGGACCGCCCGCGGAGCCGTCCCACGCGACGACGCGCAGGTGGGCGTCCCTGCCGAGGATGCGCTCGAATGCCTGTCCAACCGAGATCGTCATCGTGCCTGCACCGCCTTCTGGTAGAGGGTGGGGAAGCGTCCGCGGGGGTCGTAGCGCCGCTTGGCCGCGGCGATGGCTGCGCCGCCGTAGAGGCGCGCGAACGTCGCCTCGTCGTAGTAGGCGTCCGAGTAGAGGGACTTGTGCCCCCCGAGCTCGGTCACCTTCGCCTCGATGGCCCGGTTGACGTCGCCGGGCCGGGCGCCGGGCCGGATCTCGACGGACGACCAGAAGCCGACGTTGACGTAGGGGACGCCGGGCTGCATCGGGTAGAGCGGCCAGGGTGGGCTCCCGTGGTCGCCCGGCTCGTCGAGAGGGGGCCGTATGCCGCTGGGCTCGCTCCCGCTGGCACCGTCCTTGCGTCTCAGCTGGATCGGGCACACCCAGAGCGGCTCGATCGGAACGTGGTGCAGGAACCAGGTGAGGAACTCCGCGGTCCCGTCCAAGGGGATCTCGACGTCCTGGATGACCCTCTCCCGGGGCAGCCGCCCGCGTCTCGCGTCGATGGCGGCCATGACGCCGTGGCGCTGCTCGAAGGCGACGATCTTCCAGTAGACGTCGCTGCGCAGCTTGCCCTTCGGCCAGAGACGCCGGATCGTGGGGTGCTGGGCGCCGAACGCCGCGGAGCACCAGAACCAGTCGGTGTCCCAGCGCCACAGGTAGTCGTGCGCGGTGAGGACGTCGGAGCGCCGCTCCCGGAGCGACCGGTAGTAGATGCGGTCGCCGGTGTAGTCGCTCGGGCTCGGCTGCCCCTCGACGCGGTCGGACCAGTGACCGAGGGTGAGGTAGGCCTCCCGGGCCCCGAAGACGACACCGTCGACGAAGTCAACCCGCTGGCCCTCCCACACCCGGGTGTCCATGACGAGCCGGATCGCGTCGGTGAGCCCGTCGAGGTCGTCGAAGCGGACGTGGCGCAGGGCCACGTAGGGAGAGGCCGGCTCCAGCTCGATGACGAGGTCGAGGACGTAGCCGAGGGAGCCGTAGGAGTTGGGGAAGGCGCGGAAGAGCTCGGCGTGCTCGTTGTCGGGCCTCGCCGTGACCACCTCACCGCGGCCGTCGGCGCCGCCGGTGAGGACCCGCATCTCGAGGACCGACTCGTGGGGAAGTCCGTTGCGGAAGGAGGACGCCTCGATCCCGAGCCCGGTCACCGCGCCGCCGATGGTGATGGTGCGCAGCTGCGGCACGACGAGGGGCACGAATCCCTCTGGCAGGAGCGCGTCGACGAGCTCCTCGTAGGTGGTCAGGCCACCGACGCGAGCCGTTCTCGACTCGGGGTCGACGTCGAAGACGCCCACGAAGGAACCGAGGTCGAGACCGCTCCTCGCCCGGTTGCGGGCGGTCCCGTGCCGGAAGAGGTTCGAGGTGCGCTTGGCCAGGCGCACGGGGCGGTCCGGCGGCTGGGAGGCGAAGTCCCGAGCCGCTGCCTCGATGGAACCCACGATGTGATCCGCTGCCACCCGAGTCGGCATGCTTCGAGTCAACCAAAAGCTGCGAGCGTTGCCAATGGACATATCGGCGGTGAGGCGGTGGACTGCACTCATGTGCCGACCCGGGTGCCGAGTCGCGCACGAGCACGGTTGAATTGGCACATCAAGCGCCGGGCTGCGCCCTGCTGGTCCCCGATGAAGGGTCACTCATGGAACCCCACGCCCTCCACAACGCTCTGGCCCAACCGTCCGAGCCGTTCGAGCCGGCCGAGACGTCGCCCCCGGTCGAGATGTCGCCCTCGTCCGAGCCGACGTCGCTGCACCGGCCCACGGCCTCGGACTTCAGTGAGGCCACCGTCCTCGGCCGCCGCGGGCAGGCGGCCCGGAGCGGCTGGCGGCACCTGCTGACCGACCTGACCGGCGGCCGTCTGCGGCTGCCCCCCAGCCTGTCCGAGATGCGCCGCAACCAGCTGATGACCCGCGTCCGTACGCCGTTCGACGGAACCCGGCGCATCGTCGTCATGAGCCGCAAGGGTGGCGTCGGCAAGACGACGGTCACCGTCGGCGTCGGGTCGACCTTCGCGGCCGTGCGCGGCGACCGGGTCGTCGCCGTCGACGCCAACCCCGACGCCGGCAACCTCGCCCACCGCATCGCGGGCGACTGTCAGCGCACCATCACCGACCTGCTCGCCGACTCGGGCCGGGTCCGGTCCTTCGCGCACATGCGGGGCTACACGTCCCAGTGCGTGGAGTCCCGCCTCGAGGTGCTCGCCTCCGACGACGACGCCCGCATCGCCCAGGGCCTCGACCGGGACGCCTACTGCCAGGTCGTGTCGCTGCTCGACCACTTCTACAACCTCATCATGCTCGACACCGGGACGGGCATCCTCGACAGCGCCAACCAGGGCCTGATCAACGAGGCGGACCAGCTCCTCCTCGTCGTGCGCCCTGCGCTCGACGGCGCGAAGGCCGGCGCGCAGACGCTCGACTGGCTCGAGGAGCACGGCCACGACGAGCTCGTCGCCTCGGCCGTCGTCGTCGTCAACGGCATCGAGCGGGAGAGCGACCCCATCGTCCAGTTCGCCCGCAAGCACTTCGAGAGCCGCTGCCGCCAAGTGACCATGGTGCCGTGGGACGCGACCCTGGAGGCGGGCGGTCGCACCACCCTGTCCGGTCTCCAGCGGGGGACGAGACGGGCCTTCCTCGACGTGGCAGCGGCGCTCGCCGACGGGTTCTCCGAGGAGCCGCTCGCGCAGGGTTCACGTGAGTCCGCCACGCACGGCTTCACGTTCGGTCCGCTGCCACCGGTGGACCGCGCCGACTGACCGCACCTCCCGCCGTCGGAGGGGCAGGAGCACACTGAGGGGGTGCCCACGTCGAACCAGTGGATCGCGTTCCTCATCGCCTCGATCCTGTTCATCCAGGTCCCGGGACCGAGCCTGCTGTTCACCATCGGGCGCGCCCTGACGGTCGGGCGTCGCGAGGCGCTGCTGTCGGTCGTCGGGAACGGCCTCGGCATCACGACCCAGGTGCTTCTCGTCGCGGTGGGTCTCGGCGCGGTGGTGGCCGCCAGTGCCACGGCCTACACGGTCGTCAAGATCGCCGGTGCCGGCTATGTCATCTGGCTGGGCATCCAGGCGATCCGGGACCGGGCGGCCGCCCGCGTGGCTCTGGAGGGTCAGATGGCCGCGAAGCGGGGGCACGCCCTGCGGATCGGTTTCGTCGTCGGGGTGACCAACCCCAAGACCATCCTCTTCTTCGTCGCCTTCCTGCCGCAGTTCACCCGCGCGAGCGCCGGCCATGTCGGTGCCCAGATGGCGGTGCTCGGGGTGGCCTTCGGCGTGATGGCCATCTGCTCGGACAGCGTGTGGGCGCTGGTCGCGGGCAAGGCTCGAGAGTGGTTCGCGCGGCATCCCAGGCGGCTCGACCACCTCGGCGCGACAGGCGGTTCGATGATGATCGGCCTCGGGGTGACGATGCTCGCCCGCGAGTAGGCCCGGGCCGCGCGCCGGCCGGTCAGGCGCGCAGCTTCGCCAGCCTCGCCGCCAGGGCGGTTCGCCGGTGCGCGTTCCCCGGGAGCTCCACGTAGCGGCTGCCGAACGCCTCGAGCAGTGCGTCGTCGAGGTGCCGGACGGCCCCGGGCGGGTACTTGTAGCCCATCCGTGCGGTGATCAGGGCGGTGTCGACCGGAGCGAGGACCTTCTCGAGGGTCTCGACGTCGGTGATGTCGAGGTCGCGCAGCAGCCCCGAGATCCACGCGTAGTGGTCGGTCCGGGACCAGCCGGCGTCGGCGTACCGGCTCGCGAGGAACCGGGCGAGGTCCTGCGACCCGATCTGCGGTTCGGCAGGTGGCTGGTCCTCCTGCGGCTCCGCGGGAATCGCCACCTGGAGCCGGTCGCGGATCGCGGCGAACTCCCGGTCGGCCAGCTCGAGCAGTCCGGCCGCCAGGGTGAACCGTCGGTCGAGGTCGGAGGCGTGCTCCTCGGGCACCGTGCCCTTGTAGCGGATGTCGTGCTCGAACTCGGCCCAGGCGTGCTGGAGCACCGTCCGGATCTGCACGGACGCGCTGAGCCGCCGGAGCGGCTCGTACGCCGCGGGCACGGTGCGGCTGGCGTCGACTGCGACGAGCAGGTGCCGGCTCGCGTAGCCCCACCGTCCGGCGCGGGCCGTCTCGAGCCCGAGGTCGCGGTCGTCGAGGACGGCGAGCTCCTGGGCGAGCAGGTCGGCGACCGCGGTGACGTCGGCCTGGACGTAGGTGATGACCCGCACCCCCATGACGTCGGTGATGTCCTCGCTCGGCCGGGGGTGCAGCGGAACTCCGTCGGCCATCCGCTCGGCCTTGCCGCGGAACGAGTCGACCGACTTGGTCCGGCCGGACACGCTCAGGTAGTTGATGCCGGCGTCGTCGAGGAGGTCCTGGACCATCTCGACGAAGAGGCGGGTGGCCTCCACGAGCTGCGGGTGACGCTCGCGGTACTCGGCGACCGCCCGCTCGACGACTGCTTGGTGACCGCTCCGCGAGGACATACCCCCATCCTGCCCTGCCGCTCCCGGCCACCACGCAAGCACGCCGTATGCCGCTGAGCGGGCTCAGCGGCATACGGCCTCGTCAGGTGCGGGGTGGGGTCACCAACCCCGGACGCGGAGCACGACGCCGGCGTGGTCGGAGGGCCAGAGGCCGGTCGTGGGGTCACGGTCGGTGACCTCGTTGCCGGTGATGAAGCCCGCGTCCACCTCGAGCGGCCGTCCGCTGAGGGTGTGCGAGAAGACCATGTCGATCCGGTGGTCGAACTTCGCCGCGGTCTCGTCGTTGACGAGCTCGGAGAGCCCGGAGGTCCAGCCCTGCTCGGCGGGCGCCCACTCGAGCCACTGGTCGGTGTAGCCGCCCGGGCCGGTGATCAGCTGGTAGGGGGCCTGGTGCGGGACGTTGTTGTCGTTCTCCTTGACCGAGCTGTCGAGCGGGTCCGAGTTGCAGTCGCACACGAAGACGGTGGTCCGGTCGTCGGCGGTCGCCTCAGCCACCGTCTGCTGCGCCTGGAGCAGCGCCAGCGTCGAGCTGAACGCCTCGAAGTGGCTGTTGACGAAGCGGAGCTTCCGCTTCCCGGCGAGGACGTCGACCCACTGGTACCCGCGGGAGAAGTCGAGCTGGATTCCCGCGATGGACACGGGCAGGTTGGCGTCGAAGATCTGGTCGTCCATGCCGGTGACCCGGAACGAGTTGTCGGCCTTCTTGAGGATCACGTCGTGCATCGTGAGGCGGACGTTGCGCATGTTCTGTCCGGTGGGGGTGAAGGCCGGCGCCTCGACGTCGGCGCGGGCGCCGACGTTGACGGCGTCGTAGTCCGCACCCAGGGCCGCGAGGTCGTCGAGGAGGATCTGGAGGAAGTCGTAGTCGACGGTCGACGCGCTCGGGTCGGCGATGGCTGCCGGGTTGAACGGCCCGGACCGCCACAGGGCGACCTCCTGGAGTCCCACGAGGTCCGGCTCGGCAGCGGCGATCTCGGCGGCGAGCAGCTTCGACCGGACCGGGAAGCTCGTCTGGTCGACGATGCGTCGGGTCGCGTCGGTCGCGACCGCGAGGGCCGTGATGATCGACTGCTGGGTCGCGCCCGGCTGGGCGGCCGCCTGCTGGGCCGCGAGGACCGGACGGTTGATGTCGGCGCCGAGGTAGATGTTGCGGGTCATCGCCGTGAGCGGCTTGCCCGGGCGGGATGCGGCCGGCCCGGCGGGGCCGTCGGCGGCCTGGGACGGTGCGACGAGCAGCGGGACGGCGAGCACGGCCCCGACCGTTGCGGCCAGGACGGCGCGGAAGCGCCAAGGATGATGCATGTGGTCCTCCCCATTGAGTCTGTGGGGTGAGCCTGCTCCTCGGCGGGGCCGGATGCAACGGTTTCGCCGAACCCGGAGGTCGGATGCCGCTGGGCTCAGCGGGCGCGCCCCGTGCCGGTGGCGGGTCGGCGGGCTTGGTGGACGAGCGACGCCCCGACGATGCCGAGGGCCCAGAGCGTGTGGACCCCCGTGACGACGAGGAGCCCGAGGGTCGCCACGAAGGCGGCCGCTGCGGTCCACCAGCCGACGCTGCGACGGGGGAGGAGACGCAGGGCAGCGCCCGTCCCCATGACGTAGACGAGCGTGAAGCACCCGGTCGCGAGGAGCATGAGCGGGGCCAGGCCGAGGTCGAGCACTCCGGTGACGAGGAGCGACACGCCGGCGCCGAGCGTGAGCAGCCCCAGGCTCCGGCGGGGCACCTCGCCCGCGCCGCTGCCCTTGGCCAGCACGGTCGGCAGCGCCCCGTCGCGGGCCAGGGCGGCGCCGAGCCGGGAGCCACCGGCGAAGTACGCGTTCATCGCCCCGAGCGTCAGCATCACCGCGGCGACGGCGGTGACGACCCGGGCGCCGTCCCCGACCGCGACGGCGAGGAGGTCGGACAGCGGCGCCGTGCTCGTTCCGGTGGCCGGGCCGAGCACGAGGATGCTCGTCGCCGCGAGGCCGAGGTAGAGCACCCCGACGACCGTGACGGCGATCGCGGCCGCGCGGGGCACGTCGCGGCGCGGGTTTCGGTACTCACCGGAGAGGGGCGCGACCGCCTCCCAGCCGGCGAAGCCCCAGACGAGGACGGCTGCGGCCGACGCGACGGCGCCCCACCCCTCGGGGGCGAAGGGGGCCAGGTGCGTCGTGTTGCCGTGTGGCAGAGACACGGAGATCGTGACGACCATGAGCAGGGCCAGGGTGGTGGCGAGGCCCAGCTGCACCCTGCCGGTGAGGCGGAGCCCGACGGCGTTCATCGCGCCGGTGCCGAGGATGAGGAGGGCTGCCACGGTGAGGGTCGTCGCCCGTCCGCCGCCCACGACGTCGGCGACGTAGGCGCCGGCCATCAGCGACGCCGGAGGCGCCCCCACTGGCACGGCGAAGTAGAAGCACCAGCCGACCGCGCCCGCCGCACGGTCGCCGAACGCGCGCCGGACGTACGTCGACACGCCACCGGTGTCCGGGAGCCGAGCGCCGAGCGCGGCGAAGGTCGCCGCGAGCGGGATGGACAGCACGACGAGAGCCGCCCACGCGACGAGGGAGGCGGGGCCGGCGACCTCGGCGGCCAGCGCTGGCAGCGTGATGACACCGGTGCCGAGCACGGCACCGACCGACAGCGCGGCGCCCTGCGCGACAGTGAGCCGGCCCCGGCCGCCGGGCGTGGCGGACGTCGCGTCCGGTGTGCGTGTCGAGGTCGCCGCTTCCGCGGTCGGACGGGTGGAGGGTGACATGCGTCCATGGTCAGGAGGATGTGGACCGCCGAGCAGGTCCACTTTCGCCCGAGCGGGCTGGGCCGATCTACGCTGTCCTGATGGACCTCCACGTCAGTCTCGACTCGCCGGGGGACCGGACGGCGCGCATCTATGTCGCCCTTCGTGAGGCGATCCTCGATGGCCGACTCGCCCGTGGCGACCGCGTGCCCGCGACCCGCGACCTCGCCGGGCAGCTCGGGGTCGCGCGCGGCACGGTGACCTCCGCCTACGACCGCCTCGTGGCCGAGGGGTTCCTCGAGAGCCGGACTGGGTCGGGCACCTACGTCAGCGAAGTGGCGCTCGCGACTGGTGCCGAGGAGCGCGAGCGGCGCGCCCGGGCCGGGGCGGTCCAGCCGCTCGACCTCTGGCTCGAGCCGGCACCCGAGCCCGAGCGACCTCCCGAGGGCCGCGTCCACGACCTCTCCGCCGGGCTCCCCGACCACCGGCTGTTCCCCCTGGAGGTGTGGCGGCGCCTCGTCTCCACGCAGCTGCGGCGCTCGCGGCTCGAGGACCTCACCTACGTCGGCCGGGGCCACGGCCGGCTCCGTGAGGAGATCGCCCGACACCTCGGCCTGGCCCGGTCGGTCGTCGCCTCGGGGGACGATGTCGTCGTCACCCTCGGCGCACAGCAGGCGCTCGACCTCGTCGCGCGGGTGCTCGTCGAGCCGGGCACCGTCGTCGCGGTGGAGGATCCCGGCTACACCGCAGCCCACCGGCTCTTCCAGACCCACCGGGCCGTGGTCCGCGGCGTCCCGGTGGACCGGGAAGGGCTCGTCGTCGAGGCCCTCCCCGCCGACGCGCGCATCGTGTACGTGACCCCGTCACACCAGTTCCCGACCGGCGTCGCGATGTCCTTGACCCGGCGAGCCGCCCTGCTGCGCTGGGCCGTCCAGCACCGGGCCGTCATCGTCGAGGACGACTACGACAGCGAGTACCGCTTCTGCGACCGCCCGCTCGAGCCGCTGCAGAGTCTCGACTGCGACGGCCGCGTCATCTACGTGGGCACCTTCTCGAAGTCCCTCCTCCCGGCCTTGCGAGTCGGTTACCTGGTCGCGCCCCTGTCCCTGCAGCCCTCGTTGCGCGAGGCGAAGCGGGTCAGCATCTGGGAGGGCGACCTCGTCACCCACGGCGCGCTCGCCGACTTCATCGCCGAGGGACACCACGCCGCCCACGTGCGCCGGGCCAGTCGCGTCTACCGCGAGCGGCGGGACCGGCTCCTCGAGCACCTCGCGGACCTCGACGACGTGCTCGAGGTGGTGCCCTCGGTCGCCGGGCTCCACGTCTGCGCCCACTTCGTCGACCAGAGCGTCGACGACCGCGAGGTCGCCGCCAGGGCTGCCCGTTTCGGCGTGCGGCTCGAGGCGCTGTCCCCGCGCTACCTCGAGCAGCCGCCCCGCGCGGGCCTGGTCATGGGCATCGGGACCATCGGGGCTGCCGCGATCCCGGACGCCGTTCGCCGGCTCGCCCGAGCGCTACCGCGCCGGTGAGTGCGAGCCGGCCCAGCGGCATACGGCGTGACAGATGGGGCGTCAGCCCAGCTGGCCGCGAATGGCGCCCCCTGGGTAGGCGGTCGTGTGGACGTTGACGTAGAAGACCTGCGGCGCCTTGAGGATCGCCTTGGCGAGGTCTCGGTCGACGGTGACACAGCCCTCGGACATCCCGGTGACCGGGGCTGCCAGCGGCACGACGACCGGACCGTTGACACCTGCCGGGGCGCTGTGGATGTGGGCGCCGATGACCGGGTCGAGGTCGGCGACGACAAGGTGGTAGCAGACCTGGCTCTGGCCGATGTTGACCCAGACGTGGGCGGCGCCCGATCCGTCCGGGTCACCACCGCCGGGTTCGGCGGCACCGGTCAGAGGGGTCGAGAAGGGCCGGCCCTCGGCGAGGGCGGGAGTCGGCGCCAGGAGCGCGGCGGCCGCGGCGAGGGCCGCCACGGCGGTGATGACACGGGTTCGGTTCATGGTGAGTCCCTCCAGGGTTGCGTGGTCCGACGGGATGGGCTGGCGGATGTGGATACGACAGATCGGCCCGCGCGGTTCACCGGCCCGCGTCCGCGTGTGCGTCAGCGCAGCGTCGGCGACGCAGGGGGAGGGAGCGTGAGGTTGGTGCGGAGGGCACCGTTGACCATGGCGAGGAGGACGCCCACCTCCGAGCGGATCACCGCGAAGCGGGCAGGAGCCTGGGGCGAGCCAGCCAGCGCCTCCGCCGACGCGGCGTCGGCGAAGAGCCGCAGCGAGATGACCCGGCCGAACCAGCTCGGCGGGTCGAGGCCGGGAGGCGCTCCCATCGTCTCGAGCTGGGTCAGGTGGCGGGCCAGGGACTCGAACTGGACCGCCGCCGTCGAGCCCGCGCCGCCGGTGGCGTCGAGGGCGGCGATGTCGCGGATGATCGCCGCGTAGCCGGCCAGGGCGGCCGCCTGGGTGAACGGGACGGTCGATGTCGCGGCCGGCCGTGGAGGCAGCGTCACGGTGACCGTCGGCGTCGCCCGGACCGTCGTCGGGGTGGCGATGGTCGTCGTCGCCGTCAGGGTGTGGGTCACGGTTCGCCACCCCGGGACCGTCACCGTCACGGTGGGGGTCGCCGGAGAGCCGGCCGGTGCCTGGCTCAGCTCGACCTGCGCGTTGGGGGTGGAGCAGGACGAGGCGCCGGCGATCGCGGTGGCCGCGAGCAGTGCGGCACCGCTGCGCGTCACGCCGAGTCGGACGACCCGCATGGACCCCTCCGGTGGCGCCGCTCGGGGACGGGGAGGATCAACAGGGGCGCCGACCCTGATTGTCGGACCTCAGCGCCCGCCGTGGGAAGAAATGGTCAGATTGCTCTCAAACCGTGCTGTGACCGCGACCGCTCAGAGCAGCGAGCTGGGGTCGTCGGGGACGTCGGCCGCGTATGACTGGAGCAGTTGCAGCGGCACCACGTCGAGGGCCCGCTCATGGGTGGCGGCGAGCACGACGGGCGCGGCGAAGCCGGCCTGGTGCGACTCGAGCCAGCGGCTGGCGACCACGCACCAGCGGTCGCCGGGCTCGAGCCCGGGGAAGCGCCATTCCGGGCGGGGGGTGACCAGGTCGTTGCCGATGCTCCGCTGGTGCTCGAGGAACTCGGCGGTGACGACGACGCAGATGGTGTGGCTGCCCCGGTCCTCCGGGCCGGCCGTGCAGTATCCGTCGCGGTAGAACCCGGTGAGGGGGTCGGTGCTGCACTCCGCCAGGTCGCCGCCCAGGACGTTGCGTTCTCCGCGGACCATGACCCAAACCTAGTGCCCGGGTCCGCAGGGACACGGAAGGCCGGGGGATCGTCGGAGGTGCACTGTCGATGGAGCCGCGGCCTGTGCGAGAGTGACGCCGTGCATTCGAGCGTGACGAGGGCGACGATCGTGTGGTTCGTCGTCGCTGGAGTCGCCGGGGCGGCGGCGGCGTTCCTCCATCTGTTCCGGTCGGCCTTCAGTGGGGGCAGCAGCGCGGTCCCGCTCGCGATCGTGGCCTACGCGGTCACGGCGGTGGCTGTCTTCGCCGTCTACCGAGGTCTGATGACGGCGGCCGCCGAGCAGGACCGGGCCCGGCTCCACCTCGAGCAGGAGCGCGAGATCGCCGACCGGCTCGCCCGCTGGGAGGGGCTCCGCCCCCGCGACCCCTGAGGTGACTCAGAGCCGGCCGCGGACCGGAGTCCGCTCGGCCGGGTCGCCCTCGTCAGGCATCACCATCTCGGCTCGCACGCCCAGGAGGCGCACCTGCCGGCCGGCCTCGAGCTTGTCCGCCAGAGCCACGGCGGCCGCGACGACCTCGTCCCTGTCGTGGGTCGGTGCCTTGAGCTTGCTCGCCCTCGTCTGCGTGAAGAACGGCGCGTAACGCACCTTCAACGTCACCCGGAAGACCGGTCGGCCCTCCTTGGCGGTGTCCGCGTGGGCCTGCTCGGCCAGCACCCGGATGGCCTCCCGGATCTCCTCGGGGGTCGTGAGGTTCTGCTGGTAGGTCGTCTCGCGACTGTGACCCCTGGCGATCCACGGGCTGTCGTCGACAACGGCGGAGCCGAGGCCACGCCCGAGCTCGCGATACCAGGCCCCCATCCTCGGGCCGAACTCCGCGACGAGCGCCGACTCGTCGGAGTGGCCGAGCTGGCGAACCGTGTCGATCCCGAGCCCCGACAGCCGCTTGGAGACCTTGGAGCCGACCCCCCACAGGTCGATCGTGGGCCGGTCGCCCATGACGTCGAGCCAGTTGTCCTTCGTCAGCCGGAAGACTCCGCGCGGCTTGCCGAAGCCGGTGGCGATCTTGGCCCGGATCTTGTTGTCCCCGATACCGACCGACGCGTGCAGCTGGGTCGCCTCGAGCACCGCCGCCATCGCGTGACGAGCGAAGGCCTCGGGGTCCGCGGTGGTGACGCCGATGAAGGCCTCGTCCCAGCCGAGCACCTCGAGGACGACCCGGCCGTGCTCGCCCTCGAGAGCGCGCAGGGTCGCCATCACCTGCTCGGAGGCCGCGTTGTAGGCGTCGGCGTCGACCGGCAGGATGATGGCGTCGGGCGCCTTGCGGGCGGCGAGCCGCAGCGGCATGCCGGATCCGACACCGAACTCCCGCGCCTCGTACGACGCGGTCGACACGACGGCTCGCTCGGTCGGGTCCCCGCGGCCGCCGACGATGACCGGTTTGCCGGCGAGCTCAGGACGCCGCAGGACCTCGACCGCGGCGATGAACTGGTCGAGGTCGACGTGCAGCACCCACGCGCGCGGATCCTCCGTCACACATCCCATCGTGCCGTATGCCGCTGACCTCACTGCCTCAGGCGGCGCTGGCGTCGATGAGCAGGTAGCCGTCCGGCAGCAGCATCGGCACCTCGAGCCCGACCTCACGCAGGACCCGCCCGGTCAGGGTGACGGGCGAGTCCAGCCACACCGGTCGGCGCCCGACGGTCGCCCGGTCGCCGGGGGGAAGGAGGCTGACGCGGTAGGTCACGTCGTCGTGGAGCCCGCCCAGCGGCATACGGCCGTAGGAGGACGTGAGTGGACGGTCGTACCCGGCCAACCCGTAGATGCCGCGTGAGCCGTCTTGGGCGACAACGCCCTCCAGTCGGAACGCGTCCCCGGAGAGATCGGCGTGGACGACCCGGCCGGTGTGGAGCAGGGGGCGGAGGGCCTTGTGCAGGGCGACCCATTCGGCCACCTCGGCCCGGTCCTCGGCACTCGCGCGGGTGAGGTCCCACTCGATCCCGAGGTGGCCCCACAGGGCGACGCCGCCGCGGAGCGACAACGGCTGGACGCGCCCCGTCGTGTGCGCTCGCGGTGAGCCGATGTGGGTGCCGACGAGCTCCGGGGGGAGCAGGAGGCTCGTCCCGCGCTGGATGTCGAGCCGGTCGTGCGCGTCGATGCAGTCCGAGGCCCAGACCCGGTCGGCGACCTCGATGATGCCGAGGTCGATCCGGCCACCGCCGCCGCAGCAGGACTCGATCTCGAGACCGGGATGGCGCTGCTTGAGCTCGGCCATGATGCCCGGCACGGCGAGGGCGTTGGCATGGCCGGCAGGGGTGCCGAACGGCTGGCTGCCCGCGTCGACGAGCGCGCGGTTGTGGTCCCACTTGATGTAGGCGACGTCGAGCTCACCGACGAGCTGGGACATCCGCTCGGTGACGTAGGAGACGACCTCGTCCTTCGACAGGTCGAGGACGTGCTGGTAGCGCGACTCCGGCCCCGGGCCGCGGCCGACGCCGAGCAGCCAGTCGGGGTGGGCGCGGGCGAGGTCCGAGTCGAGGTTGGCCATCTCCGGCTCGAACCACAGCCCGAACTCCATCCCGAGCGCGTGCACCCGCTCGACCAGTGGCCGGAGCCCCCCGGGCCAGACGGTCTCGTCGACGAACCAGTCGCCCAGGCCGGACCGGTCGTTGCGGCGGCCTCTGAACCACCCGTCGTCGAGCACGAACCGCTCGACCCCCACCTCGGCGCCCGCCTCCGCGAGGGCTGTCAGGCGGTCGAGGTCGTGGTCGAAGTAGACCGCCTCCCACGTGTTGAGCAGGACCGGCCGGGACCGCGTCGGGTGCTGGGTCCGGGCGCGCAGGAAGTCGTGGTGACGTCCGGCGAGCTGGTCGAGGCCCTCGCCCCACGAGGCGACGAGCCATGGGCCCGGGTAGGTGTCGCCGGGGTCGAGCACGATCTCACCGGGCAGCAGGAGCTCGCCGCCGCGCAGCAGCCGCCAGCCGCCGTCGGTGCGCTCGGCGACGGTGACCTGGTTGCCGTTCCAGGCGACGTGGACCGACCACACGCGCCCGGACCGCCAGCCGAAGCCCGGGACGCCGGCGGCGACGATCGTGGTGGCGTCGTGCCCCGCTCTGCCGCCGCGTGCCTCGCGCACGAGCTGTCCCACGGTGAACGGCTGGCGTTGCGGCATCCGCTCGCGGGTGTGGTGGCCGGTGAGGTGCAGCAGCTCGTCGGCGGCGGCCGGAACGGGCAGGGCGCATTCCAGGCCGCCCACGACATACGGCGTGGTGCCGTCGTTGCGCAGCGTGGCCCGGACCCGCACGAGGCCGCTCGGGTGCACCTCGACCTCGGTCGTGAGGAACAGCTCGGCGACCGGGTCGGTTCCCTCGCTGACGAGACGGCACACCGCGTCGGAGTCGGCGCGGGCATGCTGCACCGAGGTGAAGAGGGGTGACCAGCCGGGGCCCGGTCGCCCGTCGACGATCCGGTTGCCCGCGATGCCGGGCCGCCCCAGCCAGCCGGTGCCGTGCTGCGGGACGAGCGGAACCGACGTCTGGTGGGTGACGACCGAGTCGCCGGTCGTCGGCCGCACCGCGTCGGCCACCGCGCTCAGCGCTGCGTCGTCGAGGTCGCCGAGGTCGGGTCCCCAGTGGAGCACCCGCGGGATCGTGTCGGCGCCGATCTCCACGATGACGCTCGTCCCGCCGGCGCTGAGGTGCTCGTGTCGCCGTACCGGGCGCAGGTCAGCCATGGCTAGACCGTATGCCGCTGGGCTCGCTTCCGGGAGTCAGCTCGCCAGCAGGTGGGCGAGGTGGGACTCCAGGGGGCTGTCCGACGGCGTGGCGGCAGTGCCCAGCAGCACCGGTGGCGCGGTCGTCGTGTGACGGTGACCGGTCGGCGTCGTCAGCGTGACCGCGTGCGGCTGCTCGCTGCCGCTCGAGTGGCCCGGGTCGGTCACTCGGGCGTGCCAGCCGGCTTGCTCCTTGACGAGGTTGCAGCGCACGCAGAGTCCCTGGCCGTTGCTCACGCTGGTGGTGCCTCCGGTGCGGTGGGCCCGGACGTGGTCGACGTGTCGGATCGGCGCGTCGCACCACGGGGTCCGGCAGGTGCCGTCTCGGGCAATGATCAAGCGGCGCAACCCCGGTGGGAAGAGTCGTCGCTTGGACTCCATGGCCACGAGCGCCCCGGTGTGGGGATGGGTGTAGAGCCGGCGCAGCCAGACCTTGGCCCGGTCGTGGGTGCGGTGGGGAGGTGGAGCGCCTGGGCGAGGCGGGCTGCCAGCGGCGATGACGTCGTCGGCGAGGCTGCGCGTCAGCAGCTCACGGGCCCAGCCGGCGGGCACCGGGCCGTAGCCGGGGATGTGGGCCGGAGTGTCGGCACCGGCGAGGAGGGCGCGGTCGGTGATGACGATCTGCACCTCGACGGGCCCGTCCGCCGGCCCGTCAGCCGGCTGGTCGGGGGGTGCCTCGCCCGAGGCGGTGGTCGCAGGGACGGACCGGACGACGCGGTCGACCAGGGTGTCCGCCATGACCTGCCCGCGGCTCCGGTCGTCGCCCTCGCCCTTGGCCCGGTCGGCCGCGCGGGTGAGCGCGGCGTGGACCGCCACTGCCTCCCGGACCGGGAGGACCGCCGACACGATGGCCATGGTGTCGGGGATCGGACGCAGGGTCACCCGCCGCTCCGACTCCGCCGTGCGTGCTCGGGCGACGGCCGCGGCCGCGTCGATCCGGTCGGCGCAGGCCCGGATGCGTTGCTCCAGCTCCCGGTCACCCCACGTCCGGACCGCTGCACCGGCCCCGCCGATGACCTCGGCATCGACCTCGGCTCGCTGGTCAGGGTCGAGATGGCTGGTGAGCCTGGCGACGAGCTCCGCGCGCCGCTCGACGAGCAGGCCCTCACCCAGGGCGGCCAGGGTGTGGGGCAGGTCCTGTGACAGGGACAAGGCGACGGTGGCCAGTCGTGCCCCACGGGCGGGGGACTCGTGCCGCGCCAGGCCGACCTGCGCAGCGATGCCGGCCCGGTCGAAGGTGCCGCGCCGCCGCGCACCGGCCGCTCGGGCGGCCCGCGGATCCAGGCTGACCGGCTCGAACTCGGACCGACGCGCGAGCTCCCGCTCCGCCCGCCAGCCCTCGAAGTCGTTGGCGGCCGACCGCTCCGCGGCCCGTGCCCGGTGGTCCTCGGCGACCGTGGCCTGCGAGTCCACGAACCGCGCCGTGATCCGCACCTGCGCCGCGGCACAGGCCGCCTTGACGCGCTCCAGGGCGTCGAGCTGGTCGACGCGACCTGCATCATCGGCGGCCCCGGCATCCCCGTCGAGCAGGGCCAGCACCGCGACCAGCCCGTCCAGGTCAGCGGCGCCCAGTGGGTCGTCGCCGGGCCGCGCCACCGCCCGGTCCGGACTCCCCTGGATGTCGATCACGTGTTCGATCCTAGCCCACGCGGACCGCGTCAGGCAACCGCCCGCCTCATCGAATCGCGTTTTACCTCAACCGAACTCGCGGCTACAGCGCCAGAGCAACCGCCCGCCCAGCCGTCCGCCCGCTGAAGAGGCACCCGCCGAGGAAGGTCCCCTCGAGCGAGTTGTACCCGTGCATCCCACCGCCGCCGAAGCCGGCCACCTCGCCGGCGGCATAGACCCCTGCCAGCGGCTCGCCGCCCGACCTCAGGACGCGTGCGGACAGGTCGGTCTCGAGACCCCCGAGCGTCTTGCGCGTCAGGATGTTGAGGCGGACCGCGATGAGCGGGCCGGCCTTGGGGTCGAGCAGCCGGTGCGGAGTCGCGACCCGGATCAGCTTGTCCCCGCGGTAGTTCCGGGCGCCGCGGATCGCGGTGACCTGGGCGTCCTTGGAGAAGCTGTTGGCGATCTCGTTGTCCCGGGCCACGATGGTCCGCCGCACCTCGTCCGTGTCGAGCAGGTCGTCGCCGACGAGAGCGTTCATCCGGGGCACGAGCTCCTCGACGGTCGCGGCGACGACGAAGTCCTCGCCGTGCTGCTTGAACGCCTCGACCGGACCGGGCGCGCCCTTCTTCACCCGTCCGAGGACCTGGCGCACGTCCTTGCCGGTGAGGTCGGGGTTCTGCTCGGACCCCGACAGCGCGAACTCCTTCTCGATGATCTTCTGCGTCAGGACGAACCACGAGTAGTCGTAACCCGTCGACATCAGGTGCCGGAGCGTCCCGAGGGTGTCGAACCCGGGGAAGAACGGCGCGGGCAGCCGTCGCCCCCGCGCGTCGAGCCAGAGCGACGAAGGGCCGGGCAGGATCCGGATGCCGTGGTTCTCCCAGATCGGGTCCCAGTTGCGCAGGCCCTCGGTGTAGTGCCACATCCGGTCCGGGTTGATGACCCGTCCGCCCGCCGCCTCGGTGATGCCGATCATCCGGCCGTCGACATGGGCCGGGACGCCGGCGACCATCCGGGCCGGAGGCGTGCCGAGCCGCGCGGGCCAGGCTCGTCGGACGAGGTCGTGGTTGCCGCCGATCCCGCCGCTCGTGACGATGACCGCCTGCGCGGTGATCTCGAAGTCGCCGGTCTCGTCGCGGGTCGTCGCCCGGCCCCGCGGGGCGTCGTCCGGGGCGAGCAGCCGGCCCCGCACGCCGGTGACCGCGCCGGAGGTGAGCACCAGCTCGTCCACCCGGTGCCGGAAGGCGAAGGTGACCAGTCCGCGGGCCTCGCCCTCGCGCACCCGCCGCTCGAAGGGCTCGACGAGCCCGGGGCCGGTGCCCCAGGTGACGTGGAACCGCGGCACCGAGTTGCCGTGCCCGTCCGCACGTCCGTCTCCTCGCTCCGCCCACCCGACGACCGGGAAGAGGCGGTGCCCCTGCTGGCGCAGCCACGACCGCTTCTCGCCCGCGGCGAAGTCGAGGTAGGCCTCGGCCCACCGCTTCGGCCACAGGTCCTCCTCCCGGTCGAACCCCGCACTCCCCATCCAGTCCTGGGTCGCGAGCTCGAGGCTGTCCCGGATGCCCATCCGCCGCTGCTCCGGGCTGTCGATGAGGAAGAGGCCGCCGAAGCTCCAGAACGCCTGCCCGCCGAGCGACTGCTCGCCCTCCTGGTCCACGAGCACCACCCGCTTGCCTGCCTCGGCGAGCTCCGCGGTGGCGGCGAGGCCGGCGAGCCCGGCCCCCACGACGACGACGTCGGTCTCCATGGAACTTCTCCTCAGGTCGGATGCCGCTGGGCTCGGGCAGGCGTGAGGGTCAGGTTACCGACGGGTTGCGTTGGGCGGGAGGGGGCGCAGCCGGCGATGTCTCGGCAGCCAGCCCAGCGGCATACGGCCGCGTGGGTGGCTCCCACGGGCTGGCGCAGAAACATGTTGACGGCGTGCACACCGTCCTTAGGCTGTCAGTGTGCGCCCGTAGCGTCGGTCGCCACACCTCCACGGACAGGGACCCACATGACCATCACCACGCGTGCGCGGCCGGCCCGCGAGCGGTTCAGCGGCCCGGCCATCGAGGCCGAGCACCTCGTCAAACGGTTCGGTGACGTCCTCGCCGTCGACGACGTCAGCTTCTCCGTCCCCCAGGGGTCGGTCCTCGGGCTCCTCGGCCCCAACGGGGCCGGCAAGACGACCACGGTGCGGATGATGACGACCCTCAGCCGTCCGACGAGCGGGACCGCACGGGTCGCCGGGCACGACGTCATCGCCGATCCCGATGCCGTGCGCCACTCGATGGGGCTGACCGGCCAGGCCGCCACCGTCGACGAGTTCCTCACCGGGCGGGAGAACATCCGTCTGATGGGGTCCTTCTACGGGCTCTCGAGGCGGGACATCAGCGCCCTGTCCGGTGAGCTGCTCGAGCGGTTCTCGCTGGCCGACGCCGGGGACAAGGTCGTCAAGGAGTACTCCGGCGGGATGCGTCGTCGCCTCGACCTCGCCGTCTCCCTGATCGCCGCGCCCCACGTGCTCTTCCTCGACGAGCCGACCACCGGCCTCGACCCCCGCAGCCGGGTCGAGCTGTGGGACGTGCTCCGCGAGCTGGTGGCCGACGGCACCACCCTGCTCCTGACGACGCAGTACCTCGAGGAGGCCGACCAGCTCGCCGACCAGATCGTCGTCATCGACCACGGGCGGATCATCGCCGAGGGCACCGCCCTGGAGCTCAAGGACCAGTCCGGCAAGGCCTCCCTGGTCATCACCGTGTCCCGCGCCGACCAGCTCGAGACGGCCCGGAGCCTCCTCGCGTCGCACGTCCGGGAGGTCCACGTCGACGTCGGCGCCCGGCAGCTCACCGCCCCGGCGGACGGGCTGGCCGACATGACCCGCATCGCCAGCCTGTTCGACGGCTCCGAGATCCTCCTCGACGACCTCGGGCTGAAGCGGCCGAGCCTCGACGACGTGTTCCTCCACCTCACCGGCCGTCGGGCCGAGCCGGGCGATGCCGATCCGGACGCCGGCCGACCCACCGACGGCGACACCCGCAAGGGGGGCGACTCCGATGAGTGACACGACGGTTCGCGCCGCGGACACGAGCGAGGCGGCACCGGTCCGCCCCACGATCGTGCCGCCCGGGCTGGTCAAGCAGGTCCGGACGCACGTCTGGCGCAACGTCAAGCACATCCGCCGGATGCCGGAGATGCTCGCCGACGTCACGTTCCAGCCGATCATGTTCGTCGTGCTGTTCGCCTACGTCTTCGGCGGGTCGATCGCGACGGCCAGCTCGGCCGGCTACCGCGAGTGGATGCTGCCGGGGATCATGGCGCAGACGATGGCCTTCTCCTGCTTCATCGTCGCCATCGGCCTCACCAACGACATCAACAAGGGCATCATGGACCGCTTCCGGTCGCTGCCCATCTCCCGAGCCTCCGTGCTCATCGGTCGCAGCATCTCGAGCCTGATCCACTCGAGCATCGGCGTCGTCGTGATGGCCGTGACCGGGCTCGTCATCGGCTGGCGCATCCGGTCCGGGCTCGGCGACGCGGTGCTCGGCTTCGGGCTACTCCTGCTCTTCGGGTTCGCGATGATCTGGTTCGGCATTCTGGCCGGCTCGGCGCTCAAGACCGCCGAGGCGGTGCAAGGGGTCATGTTCACCGCGATCTTCCCCCTGACCTTCCTCGCCAACACCTTCGCACCGACCGAGCGGATGGTGCCGTTCCTGCGGACCGTCGCGGAGTGGAACCCGATCTCGTCGCTCGTCCAGGCGATGCGAGAGCTCTGGGGCAACGCGCCCCCGCCGCCGCCCGAGGCTGCGCTGCCGCTCCACCACCCGATCGTGTCGACCATCCTGTGGGCCATCGCCCTGACCCTGGTGCTGGCCCCACTGTCGATCCGCGCCTTCAACCGGCGCACCACCGACTGACCCACCCCCCGCAGGCATCGAAAGAGCAGTTTGTCCCCCGGTCCCCGTGGAGAGTGAGCCGACGCGCGGGGGGACAAACTGCTCTTTCGATGTCAGGTGAGACGGCTGCGGAGCCAGTCGATGTCGGCCGACTGCCCCTCCCGGCCCCCCGGTGTCTCGCACACGACCGGGGCGCTCGCAGCCCGGACCACGTCAGCAAGGGCGGCGGCGTCGATGTGGCCCGAACCGAGGTTGGTGTGCCGGTCGGCACCACTGTCGAAGGCGTCCCGGGAGTCGTTCGCGTGCACGAGGTCGATCCGACCGGTGATCGCCCGGACCCGGTCCACGATGGTCCCGAGGTCGTTGCCTCCCGCGTGCGCGTGACAGGTGTCGAGACAGAACCCGACCGTGTCGCCACCGCTGGCCGTGCCGATCGCGTCCCAGAGCCGAGCGATCGCCTCGAGCCGGCGAGCCATCGCATGGTCGCCGCCGGCCGTGTTCTCGATGAGGAGCGGCACGGGCATCTCGAGCCCGTCGATGCACTTGCGCCAGTTGTCGAACCCCCGGGCGCTGTCCTCGTCGACGCCGAGGTGCCCCCCATGGACGATCACGCCCTTGGCGCCGATCTCCGCGGCAGCGAGCAGGTGCTGCTGGAGGAGCTTGCGGCCGGGGATGCGGATCCGGTTGTTCAGGCTCGCGACGTTGATCGGGTAGGGCGCGTGGACGTAGAGGTCGATTCCGGCCGTCTCGGCCGCCGCCCTGAGGCCCGCTGCCCCACCGGCGTGGCGCACGACCGGGCCCTTGTAGCTCTGTGGGTCGCCGAGGAAGAACTGCGAGAGCGTGGCATTGCGGGCCCGGGCCTCGGCCACGGGGTCTTCCTGGTCCACGTGGGCGCCGATGTGAAGGGACATGCGCTCCAGCGTAGGGGGCCTGCGCCGGCGGGCGGGGGTCCCGCGCAGGGGGCCGAGGGCGGGCCGATCGAGCCGGCCGGAGCCCGGGTCGGAGCGCTCGGGGAGCGGGTGGGGCCCTCCGGGAAGGTCACGATCTGGACACCCCGTTGACAACGCTTCCATAACAGGACGGGGCTGAGGTGCCTCACTCGCCCGATCCGGTGCAAGTGTGTCCCCAACCCCCAGTCATCCCCGGGGTTTCACAAGGAGGAGCCGATGAAGGTTCGCAGGTCCGCGACTATCGCGGTCGCAACCGCAATGACCATGTTGGCGGTGGCAGCGTGCAGCAGCAGCAGCGAGACGCCCACGCCAGGTACGACGAATGGTGGCACCGGAGCGGCAACCGGCGCGCAGGGTGGGGATCTCCGGATCTACGCTTCTGAGCCCGCGTTCCTGCTCCCCACCGCAGGCGACGACGAGCCGTCCATTCTCGTCATCCGCCAGCTGTACCGCGGTCTCGTCAAGTACAACGCCGAAACCGGTGAGGCCGAGATGGACCTCGCGGAGTCGATCGAGTCGAGCGACCAGAAGAACTGGACGGTCAAGCTCAAGCCCGGCTACACGTTCGAGAACGGCGAGCCCGTCAACTCCGACGCGTTCATCCGTGCGTGGAACTACGCCGCCTACTCGCCCAACGCGCAGAACAACGCCTACTTCATGAGCCGCATCGCCGGCATCGACGACATGACCTCCTCCGACCCGGACGGCGACGGACCCAAGACGGCCCCGGAGCCCAAGGCCAAGGAGCTCTCCGGCCTCAAGAAGGTCAGCGACACCGAGTTCACCGTCGAGCTGTCTGATCCCTTCGCCGCCTTCCCGGTGACCATGGGCTACTCGGGCTTCTTCCCGATGGCAGATGCCTGCATCAAGGACACGAAGGCCTGCAACGAGACGCCGATCGGCAACGGCCCCTACAAGATCGAGGGCAAGTGGGAGCACAACGTCGGCGTCACGCTCGTCCGTAGCGACACGTGGAAGGGCGAGGAGAAGGGGATGGCCGACAAGCTGTCCTACAAGATCTACGCTGACGTCGACGCCGGCTACGCCGCCTACCAGGCCGGCGAGATCGACGTGATGTACACCATCCCGCCGGCTCGCTACAAGGAGGCCAAGGCACAGTACGGCGACCTGATGTACGAGGCGCCGGGCGACTCCTTCACCTACGTCGGCCTGCCGCTCTACCGCGACGAGTTCAAGGACAAGCGCGTCCGCCAGGCCCTGTCGCTCTCCATCGACCGGCAGCCGATCATCGACGCCGTCTTCGACGGTCGCTTCACCGCCGCAACAGGCTTCGTCGCCCCGACCTTCGAGGGCTTCCGTCCCGACGTCTGCAAGTACTGCAAGCAGGACGTCGAGAAGGCCAAGCAGCTCCTTCAGGAGGCTGGTGGCTGGAAGAGCGGCAAGATGACCCTGTGGGCCAACGCCGGCGCCGGTCACGAGAAGTGGCTCCAGGCTGTTGGTGACCAGATCAAGGCCGCCCTCGGCATCGACTACGACATCCGCGTGAACCTCCAGTTCCCGGAGTACCTCGCCACGGCAGACGCCAAGAAGTTCACCGGCCCGTTCCGCCTCGGCTGGGGCCCGGACTACCCCGTCATCGAGACCTACCTCAAGCCGCTCTACGGCACCGGTGGCTCGAGCAACAACTCCACGTACGCCAACCCCGACTTCGACAAGCTGATCACCGAAGGTGACTCCGCCGCGAACGTCGAGGAAGCGATCGCGAAGTACCAGGCAGCGGAGGACATCCTCGGCGAGGACATCCCCGTCATCCCGATGTGGTTCAGCAAGACCGCGGCGCTGTACAGCTCCAACGTTGACACGTTCGTCTGGAACAAGATCTCCGACGCTGAGTACGGCAAGATCACGCTCAAGCAGAAGTGATCCCCGTCCTACCCAGCTGACCAGATCCAGACTTGGTGGCGGCGGCGACCCCGAGTAGGGTCGTCGCCGCCACCGCACGTCGATAGGAGACCCCACCGTGGGGAGATACGTCATACGGCGGGTGCTTCAGTTCATCCCGACCGTGCTCGGCACGATGTTCCTGCTGCACTACCTCACATCCCTTGGTATCCAGCTGACCGGTAACCCGGTCCGGGCGTTGTTCGGCGACCGCACGCCAACGCCCGCAATGATGGCGGCGCTCTCCGAGCGCCTGAACCTGAACGATCCCTGTCTCACCCAGACGGGCAACCCGTGCATCGGCCTCTTCGGTGACCGCCTCGTCAACATTGTCCAGTGGGACTTCGGCATCAGCTTGTCGGGCCAACGGGAGGTCACCGACATCATCGGTGCCGCCCTGCCCTACACCGTTCGCATCGCCCTCATCGCGTTCGTCTTCGAGGCCGTCGTCGGCGTCCTGGCCGGCGTCCTGGCGGGCCTGCGCAGCGGTGGCTTCATCGACTACTTCGTCAAGATCTCGACGACCCTCATCATCGCGGTGCCGATCTTCGTCCTCGGCATCGTCATCCGCGAGTTCGTCGCGGTGAAGTTCGGCAACCAGCTGCGCGCTGACCCGAACTTCCCCGACATCATCTCGAGGGGCTTCCTCGCCGCGGGGTACAAACCCGAGTACCCGTGGGCCAGCCTCGTCATCCCGGGCCTCGTCCTGGGGGCGACCAGCCTCGCGGTCACCGCCCGGCTGACTCGCACGAGCATGGTCGAGAACGTCCGCGCCGACTACGTCCGGACCGCTCGGGCCAAGGGCCTGCTGCCCCGCCGGATCACCGGCGTGCACACGCTGCGCAACTCACTCATCCCGGTCGTCACCTCGCTCGGCGTCGACCTGGGTGTCCTCATGGGCGGGGCGGTCGTCACCGAGACGATCTTCAACGTGCCCGGCATCGGCCGGGTCGCGGCCCAGAGCGCACGAACCGGCGATGCCAGTGTCGTCATCGGGATCGTCACGCTCGCGGCGCTGATCTTCCTGGTCGCGAACCTCCTGGTCGACATCCTGTATGCCGTCCTCGACCCACGCATCCGATACGAGTGAGCGGAGAAGAACATGAGTGACCTGTTACCATCCGCCACCGCGGACCAGCCCGCCCTCCAGGGGCCCACCTCGGAGTCGACGGGGACGTCGGCCGGGAACGCCAGCCTGTGGAGCGACGCCCGCAAGCAGCTCATCCGCAACCCGATCTTCGTCCTGTCGTCCCTCTACATCCTCGTCGTGGGCTCGATGGCGATCTTCCCGACGTTGTGGACCGACCAGGACCCTCGGGACTGCCTGATCAGTCGGAGCCGGCAGCCTCCCCAGGATGGGCACCCGTTCGGGTTCAACATCCTCGGGTGTGACTACTACTCGCATGCCATCTATGGCGCGCAGCCGTCGCTGTCGATCGCCATCGGCGCCACCGTGGGCATCGTCCTCATCGGCGGCATCCTCGGCCTGCTCGCCGGCTACTACGGCGGCTGGGCGGACACGATCATCTCCCGCGTGGTCGACATCTTCCTGTCGCTGCCGTTCCTCCTCGGCGCGCTCGTGTTCCTCACGGTCGTGAAGGTGCAGAACATCCTCACCATCACGATGGTCCTCGTGATCCTCGGGTGGACGACGATCGCCCGAGTTATGCGTGGCGCGGTGCTGTCGGCGAAGAACCTCGACTACGTCCTCGCGGCGAGGTCGCTGGGCGCCGGCAACGTCCGGATCATGCTCCGGCACATCCTGCCCAACGCGGTCGCGCCGGTGACCGTCCTGGCCACCATCGCGCTCGGCAGCTTCGTCGCCGCCGAGGCGACGCTGACCTTCCTGGGAGTCGGTCTCCAGCCGCCCGAGGAGTCCTGGGGGATCATGATCACCGATCACCAGGTGTACTTCCTCGAGGCACCGTGGCTGTTGATCTTCCCGACGACTCTGCTCATCGGCACCGTGCTCAGCTTCATCCTCATGGGTGACGCGCTGCGCGACGCCCTCGACCCGAAGATGCGGTGACCGGATGACCACCGAAACCTCCGTCAAGTCCCCCTCGACGGCCCGGTTCCTGAGCCAGCTCGACATGACGGCCCCGCCGCTCGAGGTCCGCGACCTGCACGTCCTGTTCCACACGACGAGTGGGAAGGCGCATGCCGTCAACGGCATGAACTTCGTCCTCGACCAGGGCGAGACCCGAGCGATCCTCGGCGAGTCCGGTTCGGGCAAGAGCGTCACGGCGCAGGCCATCATGGGGATTCTCGACAGCCCGCCTGCCGAGATCACCCACGGTGAGATCCTGTACCGCGGGGTCGACCTGCTCAAGCTCTCCGACGAGGACCGTCGGCGCGTGCGGGCCAACCACATCGCGATGATCTTCCAGGACGCGCTCTCGGCGCTGAACCCCGTCTTCACGGTGGGGTTCCAGCTCGGTGAGCTCTACCGGAAGCACCGTGGCATGTCCCGCCAGGCGTCGAAGGCCAAGGCCGTCGAGCTGCTCGACATGGTCAAGATCCCGGCAGCGAAGCAGCGCGTCAACGACTTCCCGCACCAGTTCTCGGGTGGGATGCGCCAGCGCGTCATGATCGCCATGGCGCTGGCCCTCGAGCCCGAGATCCTCATCGCGGACGAGCCGACGACCGCTCTCGATGTCACGGTCCAGGCGCAGGTCATGGATCTGTTGTCCGAGCTGCAGCGCGAGCACAACATGAGTCTCATCCTGATCACCCACGACATGGGGGTGGTCGCCGACGTCGCCGACTCGATCTCGGTGATGTACGCCGGCCGCGTCGTCGAGGACGCTCCCGTCGGGGACATCTACGCACGACCCGCCCATCCCTACACGAAGGCGCTGCTGGAGTCGATCCCGCGCGTCGACCTGAAGGGGCAGCAGCTGAGCGTCATCAAGGGCCTCCCGCCCGTGCTGACGAACATTCCGCCCGGCTGCGCGTTCCACCCGCGGTGCCGGTTCGCACAGGACAACTGCAAGGTTCCGCCGGAGCCGCCGCACTACGACGTCGACGTCAACCGGATTGCGGCCTGCCACTACTGGAGGGAGGTCATCGACTCATGACCGACACCCCGAACAAGCTCGGAGAGGTCGTTCTCGAGACCCACGGCCTGCGCAAGCACTACCCGCTGACGCAGGGCATCGTGTTCAAGAAGCAGGTCGGGGCGGTTCGCGCCGTCGACGGCGTCGACATCCAGCTGCGCCGTGGCGAGACCCTCGGCGTCGTCGGCGAGTCGGGCTGTGGCAAGTCGACGCTGGCCCGGCTCCTCGTCGGGCTGGAGGCTCCGACCGAGGGCACGATCATGCTCAAGGGCAAGGACCTCTCGAAGGTCTCGCACCGTGACATGCACGCCGTCCGCCGCAACATCCAGATGGTGATGCAGGACCCGTACACCTCGCTGAACCCCCGCATGACCGTGGGGGACATCATCGGGGAGCCGTTCGACATCCACCCTGAGGTGGTGCCGAAGAAGGGTCGGATGACGCGGGTTCGCGAGCTCATCGATCTGGTCGGCCTCAACGCCGACCACATCAACCGCTACCCGCACCAGTTCTCGGGCGGACAGCGCCAGCGGATCGGGATCGCCCGGGCGCTCGCGCTCAACCCCGAGATCATCATCTGTGACGAGCCGGTCAGCGCCCTCGACGTCTCGATCCAGGCGCAGGTGGTCAACCTCCTGGAGCGGTTGCAGGAGGAGTTCGGTCTCGCGTACGTCTTCATCGCCCACGACCTGTCGGTCGTCCGTCACATCGCCGACCGGGTCGCCGTCATGTACCTCGGCAAGGTCATCGAGACGGGCAACGAGGACGAGATCTACGAGCACACGACGCACCCGTACAGCCAGGCGCTGCTCTCGGCTGTGCCGGTGCCGGACCCGAGCCTCCGGGGTCGCCGGACCCAGATCATCCTCGAAGGTGACGTCCCGTCGCCGGCCAACCCGCCGTCGGGCTGCCGGTTCCGGACCCGGTGCTGGAAGGCTCAGGAGATCTGCGCGCTGGAGGAGCCCCCGCTCACGGTTCGGCCCGGGTCCGACCACCCGAGCGCGTGCCACTTCGCGGAGGAGAAGGAGGTCATCGGCGCCGTCCTGTGACGCGACGATGAGCTGACCAGCAGGACTCTCGCGAGAAAGTCTCGGTGGTCGTGTCGAGGACTGGACTCCCCGGTCGACACACAGGTGAACGCAGTGATGCCCCACCTGACCGGAGGAACTCCCATGAGCGACACGACCACCGAGACATTCCGGCTCGCCCCCGTTGAGCCTGCCCAGCAGACCACCGAGCCGACCGCCGAGCCGAGCAGGCCGGGTCCCCGCCAATGGGTCGCCCTCGGCGTCCTCGCCCTGACGGCCCTGCTGCTCAGCCTGGACGTGAGCGTGCTCTACCTCGCGCTTCCGGCCCTGGCCGCAGACCTGGGCGCGAGCACCACGCAGCAGCTGTGGATGCTCGACATCTACTCGTTCGTCCTCGCCGGTTTCCTCGTGACGATGGGCGCTGTCGGCGACCGGATCGGGCGCAGGCGGCTCCTCCTCGTCGGGGCCGTGGCCTTCGGCCTCGCGAGCGTCGGTGCGGCATACGCCGCGTCCCCGGGGCAGCTCGTCCTCTGGCGGGCGGTCCTCGGGATGGCCGGGGCGACCCTGATGCCGTCGACGATGGGGCTGATCCGGACCATCTTCACCGACGAGAAGTCGATGATGACGGCGATCGGCATCTGGTACAGCTGCTTCATGGGGGGCATGGCGGCCGGCCCCCTCGTGGGTGGGCTCCTCCTGCAGCACTTCTGGTGGGGTTCGGCGTTCCTCCTCGGGGTCCCCTTCATGGTCCTTCTCGTGGTGGTCGGGCACCGGGTCCTCCCCGAGTCCGACCGACGGGCCGGTGCGCGCCTCGACCTGACGAGCTCCCTCCTCTCGCTTGCCGCCATCCTGCCGATGATCCACGGCTTCAAGGAGATCGCTCGCGGCGGCAACCCGGCCACGGCGGGCGTCACGCTCGTCGCGGGGCTCGCGGTGGGGGTGCTGTTCTTCCGTCGGCAGCGCCGGATCGAGAACCCGCTGGTCGACCTCGCGCTGTTCCGCAGCCGGGCCTTCTCGACGGCTCTCGCGGTCATGCTCGTCGGAGGGGTCGTCATGGCGGGGGTGTCGTTCCTCAGCACGCAGTGGCTCCAGCTCGTCGCCGGGCTCGACCCCTTGGGCGCGGGGCTGTGGATGCTCCCGGCCAACCTCGCGCTGCTCGTCGGGTCGATCTCGTCGGCGTCCGTCGGGCGTCGGCTCGGGATCGCGCGGACGATGACGGGCGGTCTGGCGGTCTGCGCGGCCGGACTGGCCCTCTACACGCAGGTCGGTCCGGCCGCGGGGCTCGGGCTCCTCGTCGCCGGGATGGTGTTGACGTCGTTCGGGATCATGCTCCCGTCGACGCTGACGATGTCGGTCATGATGCAGTCCGCGCCGCCGGAGCGCGCCGGGTCGGTGGCCTCGCTCTCGGAGACGTCGGGCGAGTTCGGGATCGCGGTGGGCGTCGCCGGGCTGGGTTCGCTCGCTGCGTTCGTCTACCGGGGCGAGCTCCAGCCGTATGCCGCTGAGCACCCTTCCAGCGCCACGACCGTCGCGCTCGACTCGCTCGCGGGCGCCGCCCAGGCCGCGGCCCACCTTCCGGCGGCGGCGGCGAGCGAGCTGCTGGCCGTGGCCGAGGGTGCCTTCACGACGAGTCTCAACGTCGTGGCCGGCGTCGGCGCCGCCCTTTTCGTCGTCGTCGCGGTGGCGACGATGCGGGTGCTCCGGCCCACGGACTGACTCCTGCGGGGCGCCCGGGTCCGGCGGCCCGGGCGCTCTCGCCGTGCCCACCGTCGCGGACTGTGGCAGCATGCTGGCCGTGGCCCTCCTCCTGCGGATCCTCGGTGTGGAGCTCATGGTGCGGCTCGGTCGGCGGCTTCCCGCCGGCGGGTCGCGTCTGCTCAGCGCAGTGGTGCTCGTCCTTGCCAACCTCCTGCCCATCTGGGCCGTTCTCGAGGGGCGGTTCGGCGTCGGCGACGCCCTGCTCCTCTACTGGGTCGAGAACCTCGTCGTCTGGTTCACGACGATGGTGCGCCTCCTCACCGTGCGGGACCCGGCTCACGCGAGTCGGGCCCGCTCGTGGGTCACCGGCGACCGGGACCGCGCTCGCCTCTTCGGGTTGCGGTTCGGGGCGTTCACCGCAGTGCACGGTGTGTTGTCAGCGGTCCTCATCGCCCTGGTGGGCCTTCAGGGACGGCTCCTCGACTGGGTCGCCGCCGCTGCCCTCATCCTCTTCAGCCATGCTCTCTCGCTGGGTCTGCACTGGTTCGGCCGCCAGGAGCGGACCCGAGCCACCGCGGAGTGGGCGATGACCGCGCCCTACCCCCGACTGCTCGCGCTGCACATCACCGTCATCGGCGGGTTCGTCCTCATGGGTGGCCCGGGCAGCGCGATCGTCGACGATGTCTTCGCGATCACCGTCCTCATGGTGGGCAAGCTCCTCATCGACCTCGGCTTCCACGTCATCGAGCACCTCGGCCCGGCCCGGGCCACGCGCTCGGAGCCCGGCGCACCGGCCGAGACGTCCACGAAGCGATACAGCGTTCATAAGTGAGCCTTATGCAATGCATAATGGAGTATGAGTTTCTCTCGGTTCCCGTCGGTGGTGGACGACGTCACGGTGCGCCTCATCGCCGGTGTCGTCCTCGTCATCTCCACCGCCACGCTCGCGACGCAGCAGTGGTGGCTCCTCGCCGTGCTCGCGGTCGACTTCACGCTCCGGGCCGCCCTCGGTCCGCAGGCCAGCCCCATCGCCCGGCTCGTCCAAGCGTGGGTGCGGCCCCGGGTCTCCGCACCCCGCCGCCCGACGGCCGGGGCGCCGAAGCGGTTCGCCGCCTCGATCGGGGCGGTCCTCACCCTCGCCGCCACGGTCCTCTGGCTGGTCCACGGGTCCACCGGGTCGAGCGGAGCGCTCGTCGCGCTGGTGGCGGTCACCGTCGTCATGGTGGTCTTCCCGGCCCTCGAGTCGATCCTGGGCGTCTGCGTCGGCTGCGTCCTGTTCGGCCAGCTCATGCGACTCGGCCTCATTCCCGAGGAGATCTGCCTCGACTGTGCCGACATCACCCGGCGTGCCCGGGTCGGAGCCGTCACCTCCTGATGCCACGGCCCTGATCCGGGCGAATCTCCCGGATCAAGGCAGATCGCCGGGCCCGGAAGGGCCAACGGCGCTCCGAATGCGGCTAGCGTCGAAGATCCGCCACGGGGCAGCCCGCCCCGCGCGCGAGCAGATGAGAGGACCCCCATGGGATTTCTGGACAGTCTGAAGGACGCCCTCGGAATCGACGACGACGACAACGCCGTCGAAGAGGCCAAGAAGGCAGCTGACGAGGCCGCAGCCAAGGCCAAGGAGGCTGAGGAGAAGGCCAGGACCGAGTCGGCCGAGAAGGCTGCAGAGGCCAAGAAGGAGGCCGATGCGGCGGCTGCCGTCGCGAAGCAGAAGGCGGAGGAGGCCAAGGCCGCCGCCGACGAGGCCGCGGCCCGGTCGGGCAAGCCCGCGCCGCCCCCGGCCGAGGCACCGGCCGAGACGACCAAGCCGAAGCCGGCCGCCAAGCCCGCCGCCAAGCGCGACGACGAGCCGAAGCACCGCAAGTACACCGTCAAGAAGGGCGACACGCTGAGCGAGATCGGCGAGCGCTACGGCGTCTCGTGGCGCGAGATCGCTCGGATCAACCAGATCAAGAACCCGGACCTGATCTTCCCGGGCCAGACGTTCATCATTCCCGAGGACTGAGTCGTCGAGCACCCTCCACTGCCCCCGAGGGCCCGGCCGCACCGGCCGGGCCCTCGGCCGCTCCCGCCCGGCACCCCGGCCGGCCTGCGTCGGGAGCGAGCCCAGCGGCATACGGCCTGGCCTGTTGACACCCCTGCAAGGATCGGCACATGGCTGAGCCCCGCACCCACCTCATCGGTCTGCTCCTCGGCGCCGAGGAGGACTGGCCCACGGCGTTCGAGTCGCTGCTCGCGCTGGTGGGCCCCATCACGACGGACGACGGCGTCACGCACGAGCTGACCTCCGAGCGGCTCACCATCGAGCCGTTCGACCTGCGCCAGCCGGTGCGCACCGAGCTCGTCATCGACCGCCTCGCGCACTGGTACTACCACCCGCGCGAGTGGCTCAAGAAGGCCGCGCTCGTCGACGACGTGTACCTGCTCAACAGCCCGTTCACCTTCCAGTCGATGGAGAAGCACAGTGCCTACTGCGCGCTGATGCGCCTCGGGCTGAAGGTGCCCCAGACGATCCTCGTGCCCTACAAGAACCCCGTCGACAACGTCCGGTGGGCCTACACGAGCGCGAAGTACAACCGGCCGTTCGACCTCAAGCAGCTCGCGGGCAACCTCGGCTACCCGCTCTACATGAAGCCCTTCGACGGCGGGGGCTGGCGCGGCGTCTCGCGGATCGACGACGAGCAGGACCTCGTCCGCGCCTACGACGAGTCGGGCGAGATGCTCATGCACCTGCAGGCCACGATCGACTACGACGTGTTCGCGCGAGCGCTCTCGATCGGCCCCGAGACGATGGTGATGAACTTTCGTCCCGAGGAGCCGATGCACAACCGCTACGCCGTGAGCCACGGGTTCCTCAGCCCGAGCGCCGGGCGGGAGACCGCCGCGTTGAGCCGGATCGTCAACGCCTTCTTCGGTTGGGAGTTCAACTCCTGCGAGATGCTCGTCAAGGGCGATGACGTCTACCCCATCGACTACGCCAACGCGTGCCCCGACGTGGCCGTCACCTCGCTGCACTACTACTTCCCGTGGGCGATCAAGGCCCTGGTGCGCTGGTCGGCGTACTGCCTCGTCACCGGCCGCCGCTCACGGACGGTCGACCTCGAGACGCGGCGCTACTTCGACCTGGCCGACCGAGTCGACCTGTCCGACCAGGAGAAGCTCGACGCCTACCTGGCGATCGCCGACGAGTACTTCGAGACGGCCGCCTACGAGCAGTGGTGCGCGCGGCACCTCGGCCACCTCGACGCCGCAGCCCTCGAGTGGTTCGGCAGCGACGCCTTCACCCGGGTGCTCCGCCGGACCGTGGAGACGACCTACCCCGAGCCTGAGCGCGAGCGGTTCATGGCTCACTTCCAAGGCCTCCTCGGCCTGTGGCTCCGCGACGAGGAGGCCCGGCTGGCGGTCGGCGGATAGCCCGTATGCCGCTGGGCCGGGCGGGCGGCCCTCGTGACCCACCGGCGCGGTCGGGTTAGGGCGCGATGTCCAGCACCCGACGACGCCCCCAGTGGTGTGCCCTGGCGCAGGGTAGTCCGGCGACTCGCTTGGGTACGTTACTGGTGGCGGGGGCCGCGAGCGAGGAAGATGCAGCATGCCGGAATCTCGAAGACGTGTCACCGTCGTGTACAACCCGATGAAGGTCGACGACCTCGACGCCGACCAAGGTGTCGTGGCGGAGGCCTGCCGTCGGCATGGTTGGGACGAGCCCCAGTGGATCCCGACGACGGCCGAGGAGACCGGCGAGAAGCAGGCTCGCGAGGCGGTCGAGGCCGGCGCGGACGTCGTGGCCACCCTCGGCGGCGACGGCACGGTGCGCGCCGTCGCGACCGCCCTGGTGGGCACCGACGTCGCGCTCGGCCTGCTGCCGGGCGGCACCGGCAACCTCCTCGCCCGGAACCTCGACCTGCCCGTCGACTCCATCAAGGACGCGATGGAGCCCCTGCTCACCGGCTCCGACCTGCGGCTGGACGTCGGGTTCGTGGCGGCGGACGACGACCCCGAGGAGGTCTTCCTCATCATGACAGGACTCGGCTTCGACGGCGAGATCATGGCCGGGACCAACGAACGGGTCAAGGGCGTGCTCGGCTGGCCCGCGTACCTCCTGTCCGGGCTGGGCAACCTGTTCAACCGGGGCTTCACGGTGGAGGTCACCGCCAGCGGGGCAGCCGGCGTGGTCGGCCAGCCGGGTGACCGCCTGCGGCGCCACGCCCGGACCGTCATCGTCGGCAACTGCGGCACCCTGCAGGGCGGCATCGAGCTCATGCCCGAGGCGGAGTACGACGACGGCGTCCTCGACGCCGTCGTCATCGCCCCGCGCGGCGCGTTCGGGTGGGCGTCGGTGATCGCCGACGTCAGCACCCGCCACCGCGTCGGCCACCAGCGTCTCGACCGGATGCGAGGCCGGGACTTCACCATCGTCGCCAACCGGCCCACCGAGACCGAGATCGACGGCGACCCGGTCGGCCCGCACAGCAGGCTCGACATCCGGGTCGAACCGTCGTCACTGGTGGTACGCCATGGCTGACCGCCTCTCGGACCAGACCGCTGACGGCACCTCGCGCCGGCTCACGGACCGGGCGACGGACCCGATCACCCGCCCCGCCACCCACCCGAAGGGGGCCGCCCCGGAAGCGCGCCCAGCGGCATACGGCCGGGGACGTCGGATGCTCAAGGCGGTCGGCTACGGTCTCCTCTTCGCCGCCCCGGTCACGTTCCTCGCGTTCGTCGTCCAGCAGAAGGTCACGCCCGTCCTCGACATCGACGAGGCCGCGATCGCCGAAGCGACGGAGGTGACGCGGACCAACGAGGTGCTGCGCGAGCTGCTCGTGATGTGGCAGGAGGCGACCCAGCCCAAGTGGGTCTACATCGCCGGAACTGTCGTGTGCCTCTGGATCTGGCGACGACACCACCTCAAGACCCGGGCGCTGTGGGCTTTCGTCACCATGATGGTGGCCTGGAACCTCCAGTTGGTCCTCAAGGAGGTCGTCCGGCGTGCCCGCCCCATCGTCAGCGATCCGATCGAGCAGGCCCCCGGCTACAGCTTCCCGAGCGGGCACGCGGCCAACGCCGCCGCGGCCGCGACGATCCTCACGCTTCTCGTCTGGCCCGTCCTCTCGGAGCGGGCGAAGCCGTGGGTGACCGGCGCCGCCGTCGCATTCGCCCTCATCACCGGGCTCGACCGCGTCTTCCTCGGCGTGCACTACCCGTCCGACGTCATCGCCGGCCTGCTCTTCGGCGCCGGCCTCGGGATGGCGTCCTACATGGGCTACCTCGGCTGGAACCCGAGCCAGCACCACGCTCCGCCGCCGCCCGAGGGCACGGCGGGGCCCGAGCCGCATGAGCTCAATCCCCTTCCCCCAGAAGAAAGTAACGACGACGATGACCGTTGACCTCCACCGCTGGCAGCGGGACGAGTCCAAACCCAGTGCGCGGGAGGCCTGGCGGGACGCTGCCGCCAGAGTGCTCGGCCCGAGCGTGCTGCTCTTCGGCGTCATCGTGTCGACCGGATGGCTCATCATGGGCCCGTTCGGCGGACTCGAGGGTGAGACCGCAGTCAACGAGGAGCTGCAAGAGGGACGATCCTTCACGCCCTTCTGGAGCGCGACGACGGACCTCTGGTCCCGCCTCGGCAACACCGAGATCATCATCGGCACGTGCGCCCTCGTCAGCCTGATCATCCTGTGGCGGACGCGGCAGTGGTGGTACGCCGTCATCCCCGCGATCGCCATCTCGATCCAGGCCACGGTCTTCGTCCTCGCGGCCTGGATCGTCGGTCGGGAGCGGCCCGACGTCGAGAAGCTCGACCCCGCACCGCCGACATCGAGCTATCCCAGCGGCCACGTCGGTGCGGGGACCGCGCTCTACCTCACCTTCGCGTTGATGGCGCAGCGGATCGAGCGGGCCTGGCTGCGTCGGCTCGTCACCACGGTGTGCGTCCTCGTGCCGGTCCTCGTGGCCTACGCACGGCTCTACCGCGGGATGCACCATCTCACCGACGTCCTGCTTGGTGTGCTCAACGGCCTCGTCTGCGCTCTGCTCGCGTGGCACTGGCTGCGCCGACGGCGCAGCTGACCGTGCGGGGGAACCCAGACGGGTGCCTGAGAGAGCCGCGCCGGTGCGACACGCCGGCGCGGCTCTCTGGTGCGTCTCTAGACGCGGGCCTTCGTCGAGCGGACGAACGAGTAGATCCCGAAGGCGATGAAGCCGAGGGCGACCAGGGTGAGGAGCCACTGGCCCGCGGGGGCTTCGAGGATCGTCTTCAGGGCGCCGTCGAGCCCGGTCGCCTCCTCGGGATCGTTCTCGAGCGCTGCGGTCGCGAAGAGGCTGCCGACGACGATGAGGGCCACGCCCTTGGCGATGTACCCGAAGCGGGCGAGCTTCTCCACCGTGGGGCCGGGGTGCTCGGCGAGGTCGGAGAGGAACTTGCGCTTCCACCCCTTGTGGATGTGATACACGCCGACCCCCACCATGACGAGGGCCACGAGGACGACGAGCCCGGTGCCGAACGGCTGGCTCATCAGGCTGGCGGTGAAGTCGGAGGACTGCTCCTTGCTCGACGAAGAGCCGCCCCGCGCGAACTCGAAGGCCGACCAGGACAGGACGAAGTAGACGACGGCCTTCGCCGCGTACTTGGCCCGGTCCTTGGCCTCCTCGCGAGTGATGACCGCCTCGATGGCCTGCCACAGACCGAGGCCGAGCCAGCCGACCACCCCGATCCACAGGATGATCCGGCCCATCGTGTTGGACGCCAGCGAACCGAGCGCACCCGACTGGTCGGCACTGCCAGAGGAGCCGACCCCCCAGGCGATCTGCAGGGCGATCCAGCCGATGAGCAGGTGCAGCACCCCGTTGACCGCGTAGCCCACCCGAGCCGCCATGAGCAGCGCATCCTGGTTGCCCGCCTCACGCGCCGCCTGCTTGACGCTGTTTCCGTCCATGTCTCCCTCATCTCCGGTGCCGCACTCGCGGCGTATGGAGACACCTCTACCCCGTGGGAGGTGTCGCGCGCGAGGAATGCCCGCAACACGCCGTGGCGGTGGTGGGTCAGCCGGCGGCAGACGCCCGACGCCGGGCCGAGATGGTGAGCCGGTAGAGCAGCCATCCCCCTCCTGCGACGACCAGGGCGAGCACGGTCCACGCGGCGACGGCCATGCCCGCCGGGCCCGCGAGTGACCACCCCAGGCTCGGCCCGGCGGCGAACAGGACAGCCGCCACCGGCACGGCCAGCAGGTGGGCCACCTTCTCGCGCGGCGTCCAGAGGACCGAGCTGCCGACGATTAGAGCCATGACGATCCACAGGGGCAGGGCAGCCAGCCCGCCGGCGAGAGCGGCCGCGAGGCTGCTCCCCCCATAGGTCGTCACGGACGTCTCCCCCGCCGGGGTGGCGCTCGACTCCTCGACCCAGCCGACGCTCGCGCCGACGACCAGGATGACGAGAAGCAGGGACAGGCCCTGCAGGAGCACGACGACGACGGGGACCCAGGGACGGCTCGTCAACGGGACGCGCGCGCCCCGCTGATATCCGGGTGGCGCGGCCCTGTCGGCGTAGGCCGCCTGGGCGATCGCATCAGGAGGACCGAGCTCGGTGAGCACCGCTGCCACCGCTGCGTCGTCCTGAGGGGCGTCGTGGTGCCGGTCGCCCAAGGCCTCCTCGATGTGCTCGCGGACCCCGGCCAGCACCTCGGCGCGCTCACCGGGCTCGAGGTCGCCCAGCATCCGGGCCAGGTCGTCCAGGTACGTCGCGACGAGGGGGTGGGTGGTGCCGTTCATCGTGTCTCTCCTTGGGTGAGCGCCGCGTCCACCGCGTCGCGGAAGGGGGTCCAGGCTCGGGTGAAGGCCTCGACGGCCAGCCTCCCCTGGTCGGTCATGGCGTAGTACCGGCGCGGGGGTCCGCTGGGCGACTCCTGCCACGTCGTCTCGACGAGGCCAGCCCGGCGCAGCCTGGCGAGGAGCGGATAGAGCGTGCCCTCGCTGGCCAGCAGCACGGAGTCGCCGGTCAGGCTGCGGGCGATGTCCAAACCGTAGAGCGGTCTCTCGCTCAGCATCGCCAGTACGCAGTACTCGAGTGCCCCCCGTCGGAGGTTGGTGAGGATCGCTTCCTTGCTGGGTACCATGTGTGACAAGGTACCCAGCGACGCAGGTGCTTGGCAAGGGCTCCGGCTCGGTCAGCCCCCGAGGCGCTCGAATCCCGTGACGGTGAGCACGGCGGCGCCGACGTCGTCGCTCGCCAAGAGGTCGACCTCGGCCGTGACGGCCCAGTCCCGGTGGTCCTCCGGGTCGATGACGACCTGGCGCAGCCGCCAGGTCGTCGGCAGCTTCTCGACCTGGAGCAGGGCGGGGGAGCGGGCCTGCTGGTCGGTCGCGACGGAGTCGTGCTCGTCGTAGTAGGCGCCCAGTGCGTCGTTCCACGCCTGGGCATCCATGACGACCTTCTGCGGGGGATCAGTGAGCTCGGCGACCCGGGCCTCCAGCTGGCCGAGCGCCTCCCACTGGTCGCGAGCGGCGAGCTCGACGCGGTGGAACATGGCGTTGCGGATGAGCACGGTGAAGGCGCGCTCGTTCGCGGTGATCGGTCGACTGGGTGGGGCGACCTCGGCCGATGCCCGGGCCAGGACCGCCGTCGGGTTGACGAGGTCCTCCCACTCGTCGAGGAGGCTCGAGTCGGTCTGGCGCACCAGCTCCCCGAGCCACTCGATGATGTCCTCCAGCTCCTCGGTCCGGTGCGTCTCGGGCACGGTGTGGCGCAACGTGCGGTAGGCGTCCGTGAGGTAGCGCAGGACCAGGCCCTCGGAGCGGGACAACCCATAGGCGGAGACGAACTCGTTGAAGGTCATACCCCGCTCGTACATCTCGCGGACCACGGACTTCGGGGAGAGCGCGTCGGCCGACACCCAGGGATGGGTCTGTCGGTAGGCCGCCAGGGTCACCTCGAGGAGGTCGTCGAGTGGCTTCGGCCAGGTGATCTCCTCGAGTCGCTCCATCCGCTCCTCGTACTCGATCCCGTCGAGCTTCATCGCGGCGACGGCCTCTCCGCGCGCCTGGTGCTCCTGCGCCCAGAGGACCTGGCGTGGATCCTCGAGGATCGCCTCGACGACCGACACGGTGTCGCGCGCGAAGGTCTCGGAATCGGGGTCGAGGGTGTCCAGGACGGCGAGCGCGAACGGGGCGAGCGGCTGGTTGAGCGCGAAGTCGCGCTGCAGGTCGATGGTCAGCGCGTGGCGGCGCCCGGACTGGTCCGCCGTCGGGAGCCGCTCGACGACACCCGAGGTGAGCAGCTCCCGGGCCAGGACGAGCGCGTGTCGGCCGAGGCGGCGCTGGTCCTTCTCCTCGTGGTGGCTCTCGCGGATGAGCCGCACCGCGTGGGCCACCGGGTTGCCTTGTCGCGCCAACAGGTTGATGAGCAGGGCGTGCGACATGCGGAGCCGGGGCTGGAGTGGCTCCGGCTCGGCAGCGATGAGGCGCTCGAACGTCTCACGGGACCAGGTGACGAAGCCCTCGGGCGCCTTCTTGCGCTGGACCTTGCGCTGCTTCTTCGGGTCGTCGCCCGCCTTCTCCACGGCGCGGAGGTTGTCGATGACGTGCTCCGGCGCCTGGGCCACGACCCAGCCGCGGGCGTCGAAGCCGGCCCGGCCCGCCCGGCCGACGATCTGGTGGAACTCGCGCGCCTTGAGCGTCCGCTGCTTCGTGCCGTCGAACTTGGTCAGCCCGGTGAGCAGGACGGTGCGGATCGGCACGTTGATTCCGACGCCGAGGGTGTCCGTGCCGCAGATGACCTTGAGCAGACCGTCCTGGGCGAGCTGTTCGACCAGCCTGCGGTACTTCGGCAACATGCCGGCGTGGTGCACCCCGATCCCGTGCCGGACGAGCCGGGAGAGCGTCCGGCCGAAGCCCGCGCCGAACCGGAAGGCGCCGATGCGCTCGGCGATCGTGTCGCGCTCCTCGCGCGAGGTGATCTTGACCGCCATGAGGCTCTGGGCTCGCTCGAGCGCAGAGGCCTGGGTGAAGTGCACGACATAGATGGGGGCTCGCTGCGCCTCGAGGAGCTCCTCGATCGTCTCGTGGAGCGGGGTCTCGGCGTACGCGAACTCGAGCGGCACCGGTCGCTCGGTGCCTGCGATGACTGCGGTCGACCGGCCGGTCCGCCGGGTCAGGTCGTCCCGGAACATCGTCACGTCGCCGAGGGTCGCCGACATGAGGATGAACTGCGCCTGCGGCAGCTCGAGGATCGGCACCTGCCACGCCCAGCCGCGATCAGGCTCCGAGTAGAAGTGGAACTCGTCCATGACGACGAGCCCGATGTCGGCGGCCGCGCCCTCGCGGAGGGCGATGTTGGCGAGGATCTCCGCGGTGCAGCAGATGATCGGGGCGTCCGCGTTGACGGAGGCATCGCCGGTGATCATGCCGACGTTGTCGGCCCCGAACTGCTCGCAGAGGGCGAAGAACTTCTCCGACACGAGCGCCTTGATCGGCGCGGTGTAGAAGGAGACGCGGTCCTCGGCGAGCGCGGTGAAGTGTGCGGCCGTCGCGACGAGCGACTTGCCGGAGCCGGTCGGCGTGGACAGGATGAGGTTGCTGCCGCTCAGCACCTCGAGGAACGCCTCGTCCTGGTGGGGGTAGAGCGACAGCCCCTGCTCGGTGGCCCATCCGGTGAAGACCTCGTAGAGGAGGTCGGGATCCGGTTCCGATGGGATCCGCTCGCTCAGGTTCTTCACTCGGTGAGTATGCCGCTCAGCCGGGGGCGGCGCGAACGGCGAGGGCGCGCTCCACCGCCTCAGCCCCACCAGCGCTCGGCATGCAGTCGGGCCTCGAGGTCGTGCTCGATGTCTCGGGTCGCGAGGGCGAGCGCACTCACCACGTCGACGAGGCGCTCCTCCTGGAAGCGGACCGTCGGCATGGAGACGGTGACGGCGGCGCTGGTCTGCTCGGCGACGCGCAGCCCCCGACCGATCGCGGTGACCCCGGTCTCGGTCCGGTCCCGGTTGATCGCGAAGCCGCGGCGGCGGACCACCTCGAGCTCTCGCTCGAGTGCGTCCACGTCGGGCCGCTCGTCCTCCCGGCCCTCCCACCGCGCGGGGTCGTACAGGTCGGTGCGTTCTTGGGGCGAGAGGTCCGCGAGCATCGGCTTGCCCCCCGACGTCAGGTGAGCGGGGAAGACCATCCCCTCGCGGTTGCCCACCCGGAACGTGTGGGGTGACTCCACGGAGGCGATGAAGCGGACGTAGTCACCGGCGAGCACCATGACGTTGGCCGACTCGCCGGTGCGGTCGACGAGCACCTGCAGGTGGGGCATCGCCACCCCGCGCAGCACCCCGGTGTGGTCGCTGCCACCCGCCTCGAGGGAGATGACCGGGCCGGGGTAGTAACGGCGGTCCCCGCCCTGCCGGGCAAAGTCCCGGTAGACCAGCATCGAGAGAAGTCGGTGCGCCGTTGACCGGGCGACGTCGAGCCGCCGTGCCACCTCGGTCACGGTCTGTGGTCCTTCCACTTGGAGGATCACGGCGAGCTGGAGCGCGTGGTCCACACTC
>Ga0209347_1001191_pt1 | contig 46254 bp, 37 predicted proteins | sample AutmiccommuBRH23_FD_187382 | JGI IMG/M metagenome (GOLD analysis project Ga0209347, IMG submission 187382) | Deep subsurface microbial communities from Mt. Terri, Switzerland - Autotrophic microbial communities BRH/23 (SPAdes) (version 2) | ecosystem: Environmental > Aquatic > Deep subsurface >... | reverse complement strand
AACAACCGGTAGGAGGACCCGTCCTCCAGCCTGAATTCACCGCCTGCAGGGGCGATGTCGCGCACCGTGCCCAGTGCCACCCGCCGCTTCACGGCCAGGTACTGCACCTCGCCGCTGGACGGGGCCAGATGCAGGCGCACCGGCATTCCGGGCAGGACCTCCTCCAGTTCATCCAGGGCGCCGGTGCCGAAGGGCATGTCCGCCGCCCCGGCGCCGGCGTAACTGTCTTCGTAAGAACAAACCACGTCACGGGAGATCCGGAAGGAGCTATCGGATCCCGCCAGGACAATCTTTTTCTGCCCGCCTTCATCACGCACGGCGGAGACGACGCCCGCGCGTTCAATATAAGCCGCGCGCACCTGCCGGATTTTCTGGTCTATGGGATTGACCACCGCGCTGACTTCCACTCCCGGCGGCAACGCGTCCGGCGACGCGGAAGAGTTGTTTAAGATCAGCCCGCCGGCGTCCGCCGCCAGCGCGTAGCCGCCCAGTCTCGCGGCCGGGCTCATCTCTGTAAAGACGGTGGACGACGCCGTCTGCAGCGCCTTCACCCCGGCGGCCCGCCACAGCCGGACCGCCAGGTAGGCCCGCCGCAGGCCCGCGGGTGCGGGCGGCGGCCTCCCGTCGTAGCCGTCTTCTTTCGCGTCCGGCGTTTTTTCCGGCGGCAAAACATTTCCGTCCCGGCCGGCCGGCGGCGCCAGGTAAACGGCCGCGCCGGGGAAAATATGGCCTGCGTCCGCCGGAGCAACGCTGCCGTCGACCAGGTTCACCACCGGCACTTCGTCCGGCTTGATCAGGCGGCCGCTCGACAGGGCGATTGATTTCCCGTCGCCGCCCTTTACCATGTCCACCGCCGGGGTCTGGCCCCAGACCAGGGCGTAGTCTTGGACCGGGGCGGCGCTGCCGCTCAAAACGTTCCGGCTTACGCCCGCGCCCACAACCAGCAGGTTATAATCCCCAGGCACCGGTGTCGGCAGGTAAACCTGCTCCACGTTGTTGATCCGGTCCGGCGTGTTCCGGCCCAGGAAATGGTTGCCGTAATAGACCCTGCCGTCCGGCGTCCGGACGATCAGGTCGAGGTCGTTCACCAGCGCCCGGGGGCTGCCCGGTTCTGCCGGAGGGTCGGTCCAGGCCAGGGTGGCTTTAAAGGGGGCCGTGGCGTCGGCGACGTGGAAAGTATAAGCCATTTCACTTCCCCGTGACACACCGGCCCAGTCGTCGGCCTGCCGGAAAGCGCTTTCTTTCAGCGCGATCACCGTCCCGGCCAGGTCGACAACGCCGAAGCCCTCTTTTGAGGGCCCTCCCGGCGCCGGACGGGCGCCGTTGATCAGCGCGGCCTTGAGCAGGGCGGCCGACGGGGTGTTTATATTCATGTATTTTTTAAAGTACTCCCGCAAGAGAGCCGACGCGCCTCCTGCAACAGCAGCGGCCATGCTTGTCCCCTGCATCCGGGTGTAGGCCGGGTATCCCGGCAGGTTGCCTTCCACCAGGCGTGACCGGGCGGAGACCACCGCGGAAGCGGGAGCGAGGAGATCGGGCTTGATCCGCCCGTCTCCGGCCGGACCGCGGGAAGAAAATTCCGCCGGCAGGGCGGTATCGGACGCGCCGGGCACGAAGGCGGGCCGCGGCAGGATGGACGCGCCCACTGCCAGGGCATTCTTGCTGTTGGCCTCGGCGGTAATGGTCTCCGGCGCCGGACCGCTGTTGCCCGCGCCGAAGACTACCAGGAAGTCGGGATGGCTGCGCACGAAGTCGTCCGTCTGCGCGGCCGGCTCCTGGTAGGTGTCCGGCCCGCCGCCCCAGCCGTCCACGTGGACCCGGGCGCCCGCCGAATAGGCCGGCCGGAACAGGTTGGCCAGCTTTGAGGGAAGCTCCGGCTCGCCGTTCTTGTTCAGGATTGATTGAAAGTAGATACTGGCTCCCGGCGCCACACCGCGGAATTTTCCGTTGGAAGCGGCGCCGGTCCCGGCGATGGCGGCGGCCATATGAGTTCCGTGCCCGTCGGGGTCGTCCGGCAAGTCCCGGCCGGCCCAGGACTTCAAGAGCACCACCTTGGGCATTTTGCCGGGCGCGCTCTGCAGATCCGGGTGGATGTCATCCATCCGGCCGATATCCAGGCCACTGTCGGCGACGGCCACGATCTGGCCCTCCCCGCCGAGTCCGGCCGGAACGATAAAGCCGGGGGCGTTTAAAGCGGCGGCGCCGGTAATATCGCGGACACGATCATTCAGGAAGGAAATTTTGCGCGCGGCGTAGTCGCCCTGCGCCGGCAGAATCATCGCCGTCAAGAAAAAACAGACCAGCAGCGCATGTCCCGCGCCAAATTTCCCAAGCAGACATCGCATAGGCAACCCCCACTTATTAAACCTCAAATCGCCGCCCGGCTGTCCGGTTTCTTCCGGGATGACGTAGCGGCCAGGACGGGCAGCATATTCAGCGCGAGGCCGGTGCCCTTGGCCACGCAGGAGATGGCGTCCTCGGCCACGTAAACGGGCACTCCCGTTTCCCGGCAGATCAGGCGGTCGAGGCCGTCCAGCAGCGACCCGCCGCCGGTCATGACGATCCCCTTGTTAATGATATCGGCGGACAGTTCCGGCGAGATGCGCTCCAGCACTTCTCTCACCGCGCTCAGCACCAGTTCCAGGTTCTCCCGGATCGCCGCCTGAAGCTGACGCCGGGTCACAGTGACCGCAACGGGAAGCCCGCTGACCAGGTCACGGCCCCGGATCTCGGCGGACTTTTCATCCGCGCCGTCGGGGAAGGCGGTGCCGATCTCTATCTTGAGGTCTTCCGCCGTGCGCTCCCCGATGGCCAGATTGAACTCGCGGCGGATATATTTGACGATGGCCTCGTCAAATTTGTCGCCGCCGACACGCAGGGACTTGCAACAGACGATGCCGCCCAGGGACAACACGGCCACGTCGGTGGTCCCGCCGCCGATGTCCACCATCATCGTGCCGCTGGGCTGGGAAATATCAAGTCCGGCCCCGAGGGCGGCGGCCAGAGGCTCCTCGATCAGATGGGCCTGGCGGGCGCCGGCCTGCAGGGCAGCCTGGAGGACGGCCCGCTCCTCAACCCCGGTGGCGCCGGTGGGCACGCAGATCATCACCCGGGGGCGAAAAAACATTTTACGGCCGCCACCCTCCGCCTTGTTGATGAAATACTTGAGCATTTTTTCGGTAATCTCAAAGTCGGCAATCACACCGTCCCGCAGAGGGCGGATGGCAATGATGTTGCCGGGCGTGCGCCCGATCATCTTGCGGGCTTCAGCGCCTACCGCGATCACGCGCTTGCTGTCCCGGTCGATGGCCACCACCGAGGGTTCCTGCAGCACGATTCCTTTTCCTTTCACGTAGACCAGCACGTTGGCTGTTCCAAGGTCGACTCCGATATCGCTCCCGCCGAACATAAATGTTTCTCCTTTCACAGCAAAACTGTCAATAAATACTCTGGCGGTAACCGGAAAATTGCCCTCATCAAAAAAAATAATCCAGGGCCTGTCCCGCCGGAGAAAATATGTAAACTCCCGTTGTCTGTTCCTTTAAAAACATGCAAAGGGGAGTATTCTACTTTTTTTCAGCAAAATCCTTTTTCTATCGAGCCCATCAGGCCAAATCCTTATATTTTTTTCGGGTCGCCTCGCCACCACGCAGGTGGCGCTCTGCTTTGTTCTGCTCAAGGACGCTTTTAACCGCGGCGGCCAGCTGTTTGTTCAGGTACGGCAGCCGCTCGGTCATGTCCTTGTGCACGGTGCTCTTGCTGACCTGGAAGATCTGGGCCGCCTGCCTGACCGTGGCGCGGGTGTCCAGGATATAACTGCAGATTTCGAGCACGCGCTTTTGGATGTACTCCTGCATATGAACCTCCTTGTCGGCCCTTATGCGCCGGAAAATCTAAATGCTCCAGGGTTATGCGGTTGATCACCGGCCCGCGCCGGCAGGTAGGCCCGGACTCGTAGACTCAATCATATATATGCTGATCGGAGGGATAAATGCTCTGGTAAAAAAAAGAAAAACCCTCCGGCGAGCTTGTCCGAAAAGGTTTCGAGAGTCAGGGGACTGAGTCAGTGAGTCAAATAACCATCCGCTGAACGGCAAGAAGAGGGGCTTTTTATTTTTTGCCGGCCGCACTTTGCCGGCGGAGGTTTTGGCAGGCAGGGGAGGGCTTTTTTTCACGGCTTCTGTCGCGCAGGTAAGTTTCAAACAAGGCGCGGCGCTTTTGGACGTTTTTCAGGATTTCTGTTTTTTCCATTGTTCTCACCTCGTTAGTCAGTATAACCATATGCGGCCGTTCTTAAACCGATGACCCCGCCGCTGGGTATTTTTATCCTGCTTGGGGCAGGATTTTCGGGCTGGCTGGGTAAATATATGTAAAGTGGAGAAACCTTTCGAACGGGGGTGGAATATGTCGACTGGCAGAATGATCGCCCGGGCCACCCTCACCATCGCCTTTTTCAGCCTGCTTTCGAGGGTGCTCGGGCTGGTCCGGGATATGGCCATCGCCGGCCGGTTCGGCGCTTCTTCGGCCACCGACGCCTACCAGGCGGCCTTTGCCGTGCCATCTATGCTGTTCGCCATCATCGGCGGAGCCCTGGCCACGGTGGTGGTTCCGGTTTTCACCGAATACGCGGCGGGGGGGGAGCGCCGGGAGGCTTGGCGGGTCTTTTCCGGCGTTTTCAACTTTATGGCGGCTGTTTTTGTCGTCCTGTCCCTGGCGGGAATGGCCCTGGCCCCGCTTCTGATGCGCCTGGTGGCGCCGCACTTCAGTGCGGACACCGCCGGCCTGGCCGTGGAGCTGACCCGGCTCATGTTTCCGCTGCTGCTCTTTTCGGGCCTGGCGGCCATCTTCACCGGCCTTTTGAACGCCAACAACATCTTTGGCGTACCGGCCTTCAGCAATTCCGTCAACAACGCCGTGATCATCACCTCGGCGGTCACCCTGGGTGTGGTTTACGGCATCCATGGCCTGGCCGCCGGCACGGTGCTGGCCATGGCCTGCATGGCCGCGGTCCAGCTGCCGCCACTGCTGCGGGCGGGTTTCCGTTTCCGCCCCGGCTTCTGCATCCGCCATCCGGGGGTGCAAAAAGTTTACCATCTGGCCCTGCCGGTGGCGTTTGGTCTTTCCATCAACCAGCTCCCCGTGCTGATCAACAGCGTGCTGGCCTCGGGCCTGGATATGGGGAGCATCTCGTCACTGAATTACGCCAACCGGCTGATCCAGTTTCCCCTGGCCCTGTTCGTGCTGGCGCTGGGCACAGCCGTCTTTCCGACCCTGTCCGCCCAGGCGGCGCGGAATGACCGGGCGGCCCTGACCGATACCATGGCCAGAATCCTCAAGGCGACCGCCCTGGGCGTTATTCCCGCGGCGGCCGGGCTGGCCGCTCTGACCACACCCATCGTTGCGCTCCTTTACGAGCGGGGCGCCTTTGACGCCCGCGCCACCGGGATGACGGCCGACGCCCTGCTCTATTACTCGGCCGGCCTTTTGGGCCAGGCCGGGGTGCTGGTGTTGAGCCGGGGCTTCTACGCCCTGCAGGACACCCGCACGCCGGTCCAGTTCACCGCGGTGAGCGTGCTGATCAACCTGGCCGCCAGCCTGCTGCTGGTCCGTTACCTGCAGCACGGCGGTCTGGCCCTGGCGGCTTCGCTGGCGAATCTGACCAACATGGCGCTGCTCCTGTACTGCCTCGGCCGGCGCCTGCCCGGTCTGCTCGACGCCGGGATGCTCCGCTTTACCGCTGCCGCGCTGGCCGCCTCCCTCCTGATGGCGGCGGCCAGTTACGGCGTCAGCGAGGCCCTGGCCGGCGCGGCGGCCGGGAAGGGGGCGGCCGGCCGGATCCTGCAGGTGGGCTGCGCCGTCACTGCCGGAATGGTCCTTTATGCCGCGCCCATGTGGAAGCTCGCGGCGCGGCAGGTGGGGGGAGCAGGGTTTCGAAACAGGTAACTCTTTTCGATCACGGTGAGCGAAAATATTCCCTCGTGGTGACCAAAAAGCCGCCACCTTCATACATTGATCGGGAGGAGGTGGGTGTCTTGATCTTCAGGATTTCCGAGCTCGGGCTGCGGGACATGGTCAATCTTATCGACGGGGCCAAGCTGGGCTCGATTAAAGATGTGCATATCAATACGGAAACCGGCCAGGTGGAGGCCCTGGTGCTTTCCAGCGGCAAAAGGCTGCTGGGCCTTTTCAGAGCGGGGAAGGATGTCGTGATCCCCTGGGAAAAGGTGCGGAAAATCGGTATCGACACCGTCCTGGTGGAGGTCGAGTAAAAAGGCGGCAATTTCCGGTCGGCGCCGGGGCAGGTCTTTCAACTCAATCATTCTGTCCAGCCGTTTGACCTTTGAGCCCGTTTGAGCCGGGTCAGGCAGATGAAGTCGGGTGTCCGGCGGGTTAATATTGACATATCTTCATCTACTTTGATAAAATGAACCTGGATATTACAATGTACAGACTTTTGCAAATTTTTTTGGCCCTGGTTCTGTACCTGAAGGAGGTTTAAATTTGGCGAGAAAGTTGTTTACTTCCGAGTCTGTCACCGAGGGACATCCTGATAAAATTGCGGATAAGATATCCGATTCCGTGCTGGACTCCATTTTAGAGAAGGACCCCTTTGCCCGGGTGGCCTGTGAGACTCTCTGCACCACCGGGCTTGTTCTGGTCAGCGGCGAGATTACCACCAAATGCTATGTGGACGTCCCCAGGGTCGTGCGGGAGACCCTCTGCGAGATTGGCTACACCCGGGCCAAGTACGGCTTTGACTGCGACACCTGTGCGGTGCTCACTTCCTTCGATGAGCAGTCGCCGGACATCGCCATGGGCGTCAACTGCTCCATTGAGACACGGGATAAAGAGGCAATGGAAGACGAGTTTGAGAAGACCGGGGCCGGGGACCAGGGGATGATGTTCGGCTACGCCGTGAATGAGACCGACGAGCTGATGCCCCTGCCCATCTCGCTGTCCCACCACCTGGCCCGGCGCCTGGCGCTGCTGCGCAAAAACAAGAGCCTGCCCTACCTGCGGCCGGACGGCAAAACCCAGGTGACGGTGGAGTACGAGGACAACAAGCCGGTGCGGGTCGACGTGGTGGTGGTCTCCACCCAGCACCACCCCAGGGTGACTCTGGACGTAATCCGCCAGGACATCATCGATAAGGTGATCCGGCAGGTCATCCCGGCTGAACTGATCGATGCAAAGACGCGGTTTTACGTCAACCCGACCGGCCGCTTTGTAATCGGCGGCCCCCAGGGTGACACCGGGCTGACCGGGCGGAAGATCATCGTCGACACTTACGGCGGGATGGCCCGCCACGGCGGCGGCTGCTTTTCCGGAAAGGACCCGACCAAGGTGGACCGCTCGGCCTCTTACGCGGCCCGCTACGTGGCCAAGAACATCGTGGCGGCCGGGCTGGCCGACAAGTGTGAATTCCAGGTGGCCTACGCCATCGGCGTGGCCCGGCCGGTATCCATTTCGGTGGACACCTTCCACACCAACAAAGTGGATGAACAGCTCATTTTGCGCCTGGTGAGCGAGCACTTTGACCTGCGCCCGGCGGCCATCATCTGCAACCTGGACCTGCGCCGCCCCATTTACAAGTCCATCGCGGCCTACGGCCACTTCGGCCGTCCCGACCTGGACCTCCCCTGGGAGCGCACCGACAAGGCCGCTCTCCTGCGCCGCGAGGCGGGGCTTTAACCGGACGTTTTAAAGAGAGATGAAAATCTATTTTCACATCAAAAAGCTTCTCGCCGGAGAGGCTTTTTCATCTTATTTCCAACCCCCCACTTCTAGAAGTGGGGGGTTCTGCTTTTTACTTCGGCCCATTTTTGGGCCACCGCCTCTACGATGTGCTTGCGGTGGTTTTTGAATTTAACAAAATCCAGGCCGTCTGCTTCCAGCACCAGTAAATCAGCCGTCGTAAAGTTGGCGTAGTGCTTTTCGTAAAAGCCGTGCAGCTTTTTCCAGTACCCGTCCTCCACTTCCAGTTCGTCGGCCCGTCCTCTTTTCCGGATGCGGCGGATTGCTTCCCGGTCGCTGACCCGCAGGTATACAATCAGCCGGGGCGGGGTCAGGCTCTCCAGCATGTTGCCGAGAAGACTCCGGTACACATTGTATTCCTCCGGGCTCAGATAGCCGGTTTCCCTGTACATGCCGGCAAAAACCTGGTCGGAGTAAATGGAGCGGTCCATGACCGCGGAGTTCAGGCGCGAGGCGTCTTTGTACTGCTTGAAGCGGTGGTTTAAAAAATTGACTTGCATCGGGAAGCACCAGCGCTCCCGGTCGTAAAAAAACTTGTGCAGGAGATTGTTCTCGTCTTCAAATATTTCGTTGAAAGCCTTTAAATCCAGCTCGCCAGCCAGAATATCGACGAGAGTTGTTTTGCCCACTCCGGTCATTCCGTCCACGACAAGCTGCACCCTGTTTTCCAAAATAAAACACCTCCATGGTCTATGAACAGGGATTTCGACACTGATGAACCGTTCCCTGCGCAGGGTTTCTGGAAATGATGTCGAAATTTTAAATTAAAAGGGGGTGGAGGGTATCCGCGGAACGCGCAAACTGCTGCCGATTGTCTATACCTGGCTGGTCGTGGGTCTGGCCGTGCGGCAGATGTTTCTCTTTTCTCCCGCTCTCGACCTGGATCGGGGCCGCGAGCTGTTGGCCCTGATCTTCCTCGGGGCGCTGGCCGAGTGGCTGGCTGTGCCGTTCCCCCACGGGCAGATCTGCGGCGGGTACGCGCTGGTGCTGTCCACCTTTATGATATACGGGCCGGCGGCGGCTGTCTGGGTGAGCGGCCTGGCGGCCTTGTTCGGCCAGGGTGTGAGCGGGCGGGAGAACCCCCTGCGGACCACCCTGTTCAACGCGGCCCAGTACGTGCTCGCCGTAACGGCGGCGGCCTGGCTTTTCGGGCTGGCCGGCGGCAGCCTGCCGGCGGGGTTGGCTGCCAACATGCTCCCGGCCGTCGTTTTTACCCTGTCCTACATGGGCGTCAACCACGCCTTGATTTACCTCTACATCCTGCCCGGGCGGCGCCGCCTGCAGGTATCCGCCTGGACCGACACGATCCGGTGGGACGGCCTGACCTACCTCTTTACGACGCCCCTCGGGTTCCTGATCGCTTTAGTCTATGCGCATCAGGGGTTGACCGGGACTGTCCTGTCCTTTGCGCCGGTGCTGGTTTTGCAATATGTCCTGCGCTATTATGTCCGTCTCCAGCTGGCCAACCGCGAGCTGACGGCTTTTTACGAGTTGGCCGGCTTCCTGGAAGAGAAGCCGGGACCCGGCGAGGTGCTGGGCCGGCTGCTGAAGATCGCCGGGCGGGCGGTGCCCTTTCACAGCGGCGTGATCTACCACTGGTCGGCAGAGCGGGAGGCACTGCTGCCGGTTGCCGTTGCCGGCCCTTACGGCGAGCAGTTCCGGGCGACTTCAGTGTGCCGGGGTGAGGGGGCTGCCGGCTGGGTGGCGCAGACCGGCGATCCGGCCCTGGTGCAGGACACCCGGGAGGACCCGCGGACCAGGCAAGAGCCCGGCCTGTGCCAGGTGCTGCGCAGCCTGATGATCGTGCCGGTTGCCGCCGGCCAGGAGGTAGCTGCCTTGATTGTGCTGGGCGATAAAAAACCCTGTGCTTTTGACGAGAGGGAACTGCATGTGGTCCGGGTGCTGGCGGCCCAGACTGCGGCGGCCGTCTCCAACGCGGACCTGGCCGGGCGGGTGGAACGGGCGGCCGGGCTGGACTGCCTGACCGGGTTGACCGGGTCGGCAGCTTTTTTCGCGCATCTGGCGGAGGCCTGCCGGGCTGCTGCCGGGGGTGACCGGCCCGCCGGGCTGATCCTTTTGGATGTGGACGGGTTGCGAAGGTTTAACGATGGTTATGGCCGGCAGGCTGGTGACCGTGCTCTGGCCGAGCTGGCCGGGCTTCTGGAGGGGATGACGCGGCGGGGGGACGTGGTGGCCCGGTACGGCGGGGACGAGTTTGCCCTGCTCCTGCCCGGCGCCCACGGCCCGCGGCTGCTGAATATGGCTGAGGAACTGCGGGAGGAGATCCGCGGACATGTTTTTTTACAAAATGAGGGCCGGCAGGCCAGGCTGACGGTAAGCGCCGGCGTGGCCGAGACGCCCCGGGACGCGGCCGACGTCCCTGCGCTGCTGCGGGCCGCCCAGCGGGCGCTGGACCGGGCCTGTGCCTCCGGCGGCGACCGGGTTGCCGCGGCCGCCCGGGAGATCCTGTTGGACCCTTCTGGAAAGTAACTGGGGACATTCCTTCTCGTATTTGTTAATAAAGAACGACTTTATCCTGCGCAAGAAGGCGTGTCCCCTTTCCTTAATACATGAGTGAGGTCACGGAATAAATCAGCAGGATCAAAAAGAAGCTAAATGATAAAATGGTAATCCGATAATTCAGTTGCATTTTCTTCTTTCTTTTTCCCATCTTGTTGCACCGCCTGTTGTTAAGAATTCGTATGCGTTTTTTCTCTATCTAAGAAGTGCACTTATACAGAACAATGAAAAACAAGAGCAACGCAATAGCTAATCTGCAGAGTTGAACTTTGGATAGTTGATCATGACTAACCGGCATCTTTATATGTATCCTTTCGAAAAAAATAAAACACTCCTATAGAAGCTGGAGTGTTTTTGGCTTACACCCGTTCCACCTCCTGGTAACCCGGCTGCCTTAGTAGTAAACATACCTTAGGCCCGTGGCTTTGCGTCCTTAACTTTCGTTAAGTTGGCCTTTTTCAGTTCAACAATTTTAGCTTTTCTTTGACAAGGAATTCTCTTTTTTTTGCTTTTCTCCTGCCGAATGCAAAAAATTTTTCAACTGGCGGAGGTTGGAAATAGATGTAAAATAACTAAGCGATTTTGACAGGAATTAAACAAAAACAAGGAACTGATGAAAAGATGGAGAATCATCTTGTGGATAATATAAAGGCGGATCGCTTGCGCAGCCATGTGAAAGGGGAGAGGGAGAACGCTTAACGAAAAAGAAAACGCCAAAGCGCGCCTGGCAAAGGATGCCCTGGCCAAACACCTGGGCGTAGAGATACTGGAAATGAGGCCCGGCTATGCTCGCGCGGACATGACAGTGGGTCCGGAACTGCTGAACGGCGCAGGACTTACCCACGGCGGCGCCATTTTTAGCCTGGCCGACATTGTGCTGGCTGCCGCCAGCAACGCCTGCGGCCCGGTGGCCCTGGCCTTGAACGTGAACATCCATTTTTTGAAGGCCACCACGGTGGGCGCCGTTCTGACGGCTGTTGCCCGGGAGGAAAACCTGACCAGGCGGACCGGTGTCTATCGGGTGGAAATCAGAGACAACGGCGGCGAGTTGATCGCCCTGGCCGAGGGCCTCGTCTACAAACCGGTGGAAAAATGAGCTTGCCAGGTCCCATCCCGGCCGAAAAAATTCAAAGAGGCGGGACTTTTGGAATACCGGCCCAAGCGGCGGTGGCAACAGGCGTCTATTGACACGTGAATAGCTGTGCCTTATAATACGATTTAGATGTTTTGGGGACGTTGGTTTCAGCATGTTTGAAGGAGACGCCCTGGTGGATCACGCTGTGTTTATGCGGGAAGCCCTGGCCGAGGCGGAAAAAGCCCGTGTGCTGGGCGAGGTGCCGATCGGCGCCGTGGTGGCGCTGGAGAACAAGATCATCGGCCGGGGTCACAACCTCCGGGAAGTGTTGAAGGACAGCAGCGCCCACGCGGAGATCCTGGCCATGCGGGAAGCAGCCGGGTTTATCGGCGACTGGCGCTTAAACGGAGCCACCCTGTACGCCACCATTGAGCCATGTGCCATGTGCGCGGGCGCCATTGTGCAGTTCCGGGTCTCGACACTGGTTTACGGCGCCGCCGACCCGAAAGCGGGAGCGGTGGACTCGGTGGTCGACCTGGTGCGGGAGCCCCGCTTCAACCACCGGGTGGAAGTCGTGGCCGGCGTGCTGGAGGAGGAGTGTCGCTCCATTATCCGGCGCTTCTTTCGCGAACTGAGACAAAAAGAAAAGTACGGAGAGATGGCCGAGCTGGTCGAAGGCGCTCGACTCGAAATCGAGTAGACTGTGATGAGCGGTCTCTAGGGTTCGAATCCCTATCTCTCCGCCAATTTGAGGCCGCTTTGCTCAATTAAAGTGAGGCGGTTTTTACCCATTTATTTCACAATAATTTCACGGTAATTTGCGAAAGCCGATTGACTTAAAAAAGAAACACTTTGTTTGGTATGTATTAATTGCGGGACGTTTTTACATCTGACTTAATTCCGCGGGTGTTCTCGAGACTATTTTTGGCGGACAAGCTTTGTGGTACTAATATTGCAAGAATATTTTAAATGTTGTGTGTCATTTATCCTGAACGGCAACATGGTTTGGGGGTGACCGCACACAATATTTGCAAATTGATTTTCAGCAACGCGCTTTCCCTGTCCGAGGCGCGGTTTGCCATGGCGGAAACCCCAGCTCACCTGGTGTGCCCGGTGCAGCAAGGGGGGATCCAGGTGATGCGCAGAAACAGGGTTTATATATATCGTAACTGAGGAAATTAACCGAAGGGGGTGTATGGCGGATGGCTGAGCCATAGGGTCGTGCCGGTCTATTCGATCACCTTAAAGGATCTAATGATGAGAGGGTAGATAAGCAGTGGCGCGGGAACTCAAACCGCCACGCCGGAATGCCGGGTGACGCCAAAGGAAGCAATTTTGCAGCTTGTGGGAAAGATTCCGTGTTCAAGTTGCCAAATAAGCTGGACATTACAAAATATCAGCGAGAGGAAAGGTCAAATTGATAATTAAAATTATTATTTTTTTAATGTTGCTCGCATTTGCCCTGTATTCTTTTGTTATGGGTATTAAAGAGCGTTACGATGTGCTTTCGCAGGGTAAACCTGAAAACAGGCTTGACAAACCGGCAGAAAGGTTATGGGGAGCGCTGGGTATTGTCCTGGGGCAAAGGAGATTGCTGCGGGAACCAGGCGCCGGTATCATGCACCTCCTTATTTTCTGGGGGCTGATTATTTTTTCAATTGGAATGCTCCAGTTTGTCCTCGAGGGGCTGTTCCCCGGGTTTATTATGCCCGTTTTGGGCAATAGCCCGCACTTTTACTTAATAATTGATCTTTTCGCCTTGTTCGCCATCGCCGGCATGCTGATCTCGGCATACAGAAGGTATGTGGCCAGGGTGCCGCGGCTGGGCGTGGGGAACTGGCAGGAGGAAAAAATAATAGTCGCCCTGACTGTGGGAATCGTCCTGATGACGGCCGGTTATCTTATTTCCAGCGGAGCGCGCGCCGTTGGGGACGCCCGCTACGAGCTGGCGCCCGTATCCGGCCTGCTTGCGGCATTGTTTTCCGGCGAGCCCGCCGCCGTCAGGCAGGTGCTGAGCGAGGTGTTCTGGTGGGTAAGCGTGCTGCCGTCCCTCGGCTTGCTCGTATTCTTCCGTTATTCTCACCTCGTACATCCCCTGGCGGCGCCCATAAACATATATTTCCGCAATTTACAGCCCAGGGGGGGCTCGATAAAACCCCTGGACTTTGAAAATGATGAAATGGAACAATACGGTGTAAGCAAAATCACTGATTTTAGCTGGAAGCAGCTCATGGATTGTTACGCCTGCGCCGAGTGCGGCCGCTGCCAGGAAAACTGTCCGGCGTACAACAGCGAAAAGCCGCTGTCGCCGAAAAAGTTAATTGCCGACTTGAAGGAGCATTTGCCGAAACCCAAGCCGGCGGCCGCCAAAGGCGCCGGAAGCGGGTCTGAATTGACAGAACCGGCTGCCGCCGGCGGAGAGCCGGAGCTGCCGGTTCTGGCAGGCGAGGTGATCAGCGAGGACGCCATCTGGGCCTGCACCACCTGTTACGCCTGTCAGGAGCACTGCCCCAACTTGAACGAGCACGTTAATAAAATTATTGATTTGCGCCGCCATTTGGTGCTGGATCTGAGCGAATTCCCCGGCGAGGCCCAACTGGCTTTTACAAACATGGAGCGCAACTTTAACCCGTGGGGCGTGGGCTGGTCCACCAGGGGGGATTGGGCCGGTGAACTGGGCGTGCGGACGCTGAAAGAAAATAAGGATGCTGAATACTTGCTCTTCACCGGCTGCGCGGGTTCCTTCGACGACAGGGCTAAAAGGGTGACCGCCGCCCTCGTAAAAATCCTGCAGGCTTCGGGGACTAATTTTGCCATCCTGGGCAGCGAGGAAAAATGCTGCGGCGACTCCGCCCGGAGGCTGGGCAACGAATACTTGTTCGCCACCCAGGCGGAGGAAAATGTCAGCCTGTTGAACGAGTATGGCGTGAAAAAGATCATTACCGCCTGCCCGCACTGCTTTAACACTTTAAAGAACGAGTACCCGCAATTTGGCGGCAACTTTGAAGTGATCCACCATACCCGGTTCATTGCCGGATTGATTGACGATAAAAAGATCAGGCTGTCGGGTGAAGGCAGGCCCTTTAAACTGACCTATCACGACTCCTGCTACCTCGGCCGCTACAACCATGAATACGAGGCGCCGCGCCGGATTATCGGGGCGCTGCCCGGCGCCGGGCTGGTGGAAATGGAGAAAAACAGGAACAGAGCGTTCTGCTGCGGGGCCGGCGGAGGGCGGATGTGGCTCGAGGAACACGGCAAGCGGATCAACAACATGAGGACAGAACAGGCCCTGGCGACCACTCCTGAAGTGATCGCCGTCAACTGCCCGTTTTGTTTGACCATGATCGAAGACGGCATCAAAGAATACGGGCAAACGGAAAGTGTTATGGCCAGAGATCTGGCGGAACTCGTGGCCCGCTGCCTGTAGATAAAAAGCATTACGGGAATGCTTGTGGTTTTCAAGGCATTTCTAGACCTGTTAACCTGAGAATAATCGTTATTCTCAGGTTAACTTCTACTATTTGGCGGCACAGATCCCACTGAGATATCCGGTTGAGAAGGCTATCTGTAAATTGTACCCTCCGGTTAAAGCGTCAACGTCGATCACCTCGCCGGCAAAATACAGGCCTTTGATAATTTTTGACTCCAAAGTCGAAGGGTTGATTTCTTTTACATTGATGCCGCCACTGGTAACAATGGCCTCGTTTAATGAGAGGGCGCCGGTAACAGTTAAGTCGAGATTTTTTAGAGCATGTGCGAGCAGTTCCCGCTCTTTTTTAGAAATCCGGTTCACCTGCTTATGCGTATCTAAGCCTGATAAGGCCAGGATTACAGGAATCATTCTTTGCGGGAGCAAATCGTCAAGGGAATTTTTCAGGTGCTTTCCCGCGTATTTATTAAAATCCCGCTGCAGGCGGGCATCTAATTGCTCATTTGACAACGCGGGCTTTAAATCAACTTTCAACTGCACGGGTGAATCCAAATATTCTTTTAAAAAGCTGCTCATGCTTAAAATAACAGGGCCGGATACGCCAAAGTGGGTAAAGATCATTTCCCCAAATTGTTTCACTTGCGGCTTGTTGTTTATTATCGCTTGAACAGAGACATTTTTCAGGCTTAGACCCTGCAGATCTTTAACCCATTTTTCCCTGGTTACCAGGGGAACTAAAGCTGGTTTTGGCTCTACTATCGAATGGCCCAACTGCTGTGCCATTCGATAACCGTCTCCGGTAGAACCTGTTTGCCTGTAGGACATACCCCCGGTGGCGATTAAAACTTTTTCTCCGGATATTTGTTTGTCATTACGCAAAAGCACACCAATTGCTTGATGATCGCGAACGAGTATGCTCTTAACTTCGGCATTAAGCTTAATTTCTACATTGTTTAGCTGTAAATATTTTTCCAGTGCCTTGATCACATCACTTGATTTATCTGTTTCCGGAAAAACCCGGTTGCCACGCTCAACCTTGCTTTTTAGACCAAGTGACTCCAATAATCCGATTAGCTGATGATTGTTAAAGCTTTTATATGCGCTATGTAAAAATTTTTTATTTGTGGTAACGTTATAAAAAAAATCATCAGCGTCGCCATAATTGGTGAAATTGCATCTACCCTTGCCGGTCAGGTAAAGTTTCTTGCCGAGCTTTTCGTTTTTTTCCAGCAAAACAACTTGCAAGGATTTAGCCGCCGCTGTCGCTGCGCCCAATATTCCCGCGGGGCCACCACCAACCACGATTAGATCGTAATCCATTGCTCCTTCTACCCTCCTCCGAATCCGGTAATACAAATATTATAAGCCTTGTTTGTAACGGTTGCAAACGATGGCGGTAAACTCGAAGATAAAAACAAATTGCATAAAATTATAACCTGGCCGCGGGGTCTTTTTTTATGGTACAATTTCGTGTGAGCATTAAGAAACGGGGGAATCTATACTCAGGATGAGCCAGGTAATGAACGAAATCAAGAGAAGAAGGACTTTTGCCATCATCTCCCACCCGGATGCGGGCAAAACAACCCTTACGGAGAAACTGCTTTTATACGGGGGGGCCGTGCATCTGGCTGGAACCGTGAAATCACGCAAGTCCAAGCGCTATGCCATGTCTGACTGGATGGAAATGGAAAAACAGCGGGGTATTTCTGTAACTTCAAGTGTGCTGCAGTTTGATTACAAAGGGCATAGAATCAATATCCTGGATACCCCGGGACACCAGGATTTCAGCGAAGACACTTACCGCACCCTGATGGCGGCGGACAGCGCCGTGATGCTTATAGACGCGGCCAAGGGGGTGGAGGAGCAGACTAAAAAGCTGTTCCACGTATGCCGCAAGAGGGGCATTCCCATCTTTACCTTCATCAATAAAATGGACCGGGCCGGCAAAGAGCCCCTGGACCTGCTGGACGAAATTGAAAAGGTTTTGAACATCAAATCTTACCCCGTCAACTGGCCCATCGGCAGGGGGCAAGAGTTCAAGGGCATATACGGGCGCGCGGCATCAAGAATAGAGCTTTTTTCCGGCTCCGGTCACGGCACTGCGATTGTGCCCACCCAGGTGGGTGACCTGTCCGATCCGGCCATCGTGGGAAATGTGAGTGAAACGGTTTATCGCCTGTTAAAAGAGGACCTTGAACTGTTGGATTTGGCCGGTGATGATTTTAATTTTGACCTGGTTGACCGGGGGGAGCTTACGCCGGTCTATTTCGGCAGCGCCCTCACCAATTTTGGCGTGGGCGCCTTTCTGGATTCCTTTATTGAGCTGGCCCCCCCACCTCATGAAAAGCCGTCCAGCACGGGCATTATTCCGCCTGAGCAGCCGGAATTTTCGGGGTTTATCTTTAAAATTCAGGCCAATATGGACCCGGCCCACAGGGACAGAATTGCCTTTTTGCGGATCTGCTCCGGGGTGTTTCGCCGGGGCATGGTGGTGAAGCATGTGCCGACAGGCAAAAATATCCGCCTGTCCCAGTCCAGGCAGTTTATGGCGCAGGAGGCCACCACTGTTGAGGAGGCCTATCCGGGTGACATTATCGGCATTTTTGACACGGGCATATTTCACATCGGGGATACTCTGACCGAGAAAAGCACCTATCGCTTTGAGGCCATTCCGAAATTCCAGCCGGAAATGTTTGCCCGGGTGCACCTGCGGGACGCCATCAAGAGAAAGCAGTTCATCAAGGGCATTGAGCAGCTTGCCGAAGAAGGGGCGGTGCAGAAGTTTCACTACCCGGAAATCGGGCTGGAGTCTCCCGTCATCGGGGCGGTGGGTGTGCTGCAGTTTGAGGTGATCGAGTACCGCCTGACCCACGAGTACGGTGTGGATATCAGTCTGGAACACCTGCCCTTTACCGTGGCCCGCTGGGCGGCCGGGGAAAATCTGACGGCCCGGGAACTGGACAACGGGAACAACCTGGTGCTCAAGGACAATGACGGCCACTTCGTTGTGCTGTTCCGCAATGAATGGGCTTTCAACTGGGAAGCGGGACGCAATAAAAAAACTGTTTATCTGGAACACCCGCCTGGAAAGGAGCAATAAATACCACTAAAGCAGCATCCACGCAGTTTTGCAAGAGATGCTGCTTCAGGAGATGAGGTATATTCTAATGAATGGAACAGAACGAAAGAATATCGGGACGGGTTCCAAAGTAAAAATTGTCCAGAAGCAGCATCAGCGTACCGGGCAGTTAACTGAAGGCGTGGTAAAAGATATTCTTACCAAAAGCGCCGTCCATCCGCGCGGGATTAAAGTTCGTCTGGATAATGGAACAATCGGCCGGGTTCAGGAAGTCATCGAGTGATTTTAAAGCCGGAAGCGTGGGGAAGCGTGGGGGGAAGCGTGGGGACGTTCTTTTTGCTTCCTAAGCAATTGTTAAGGGAAGCGTGGGGACGTTCTTTTTGCTTCCTAAGCAATTGTTAAGTATAATAAAGAAAATCCGAAAGTGTGACGATAGATGGCAAGACAAGCAAGGGAGCGGTGTGAGAGCGGAGTTTACCACGTCATGACAAGAGGAATCAACCGACAGAACATATTCTGCGACCAAAGTGTTGATAGTCAATAGATTTGACCCCCTCCTTAAAGAACATAGGTAGTGTAAATTATTTTGTGTAGTGCGGCCAAGCAAGGCTGCTAATTTTAGTCTAATTACCTTCTCGGTGCAGCACAGCGGCATATTGCCCGGGTAACTGGGTTAAATCAAAATATAGTCTTTAAGGCCTAAACAAAGAAGCAAAAAGAACGTCCCTATGCTTCTGCCTATGCTTCTGAAGCTGTTCCAGTGCCAGGCAAGGGTAAACGTTGTTGATGAGATACTGGAAGAAGTAAAAGAGAGGCTCTCCCAGGATGCCAGAATTCATGCCGAGGCAGCGGCCAGGCGCTCCTTTGAAGAGAGCAACCGTTATTTCCAGGAGGAGCGGGAGCGGTTGGAAACGTGGGCCGATGACCTGGTGCTGGCGGCCGAGAAAGAGCTCAAGGACACCAAGGCAAAGATAAAGGTGATAAAGGTGCTCAACCGCCAGGCCAGGCAGGCCGCCAGCGCGGAGGAGCAGCACCAGATCCAGCTGCGCCTGCAAGAAATGAGCAAATTATTGCGGCGCCAGCGCCAGCGTATTTTTGAAGTGGAAGATGAAATCATGGATAAGCGTGACCAGCTGATTGACGAGCTGGCAAACCGGCTGAACCAGCGCACGAAGCATGAAATATTGTTTATAATACGCTGGCAAGTGGTGTAAGGGGTTATAATGTATTAAAGTCGGCTTTATTTGCCAATAATCTTATTAAAGAAAGAGCCCCTTTTTTTTAATAAATATGGTCAGATATAATTTTAGTTAAATCTTCTTTAATAAAAACCAGGAGGCTGGAACATGATGACAGGCCGGGCCGGTAGATATATTAAACAACCATCTGGTTATTTAGCCTTTATTCCGGGGACTTTGCCGCCAGATCCGTCTGTAAACTTTGACAGCGAATTAATAAGGCTTCTTTCGGAAGCAAACAGGGAATTGGGCAGGCTGGACGGGGCAGCCGAGATACTGCCCAACCCGGATCTGTTTGTAGCGATGTATGTTAAAAAAGAGGCGGTTTTAAGCTCGCAGATCGAGGGTACCCAGGCTTCACTGGTGGATGTTCTTGAATTTGGCACAGAAGAAAATATAGCGACCCTACCGGAGGATGTTGGCGAGGTAATTAATTATGTTAAGGCGATGAATTACGGGTTAAACAGGCTCGATACCTTGCCCCTGTCGCTGCGCCTGATTAGAGAAATCCACGCTATTTTATTGAAAAATACGAGGGGCGGCCAGAGGAATCCCGGGGAGTTCAGGAAAACCCAAAACTGGATCGGTCCAGCGGGCTGCAATTTAAAAACGGCGACATTTGTTCCCCCTCCTGTGCCGGAAATGACTACCGCTATGGGTGATTTGGAACTGTTTATGCACAGTGAAAGCGATCTCCCGATATTGATCAAGGCTGGTCTGGCGCATTGCCAGTTTGAAACAATCCACCCGTTCTTAGACGGGAATGGCAGGATTGGAAGGCTGTTGATTACCTTTATGCTATGCCAGCAGGAAGCACTAAACAGGCCGCTTTTATATTTAAGCTACTATTTCAAGAAAAACCGTAGCCAATATTATGACTGGTTGATGGAAGTCAGAAACAATGGTGACTGGGAAGGCTGGTTGAAGTTTTTCTTGAAAGGGGTCATAGAGGTTTCCAAACAGGCGATTAGCACGGCCAGAAAGATAATAGAACTGCAGGCAAAACACAAGGCGCTGGTGAGCCAGGAGGCCAACTCTCCAAACGCCCTTAAATTGCTTGATTTGCTCTACATCAGGCCGGTTTTATCAATTTCGGATGTTAAAGAGGAATTAGGCGTTTCTTACCCGACGGCGAGCAACCTGGTTAACCGGTTTGCCGAATTGAAATTATTAAAAGAAAAAACAGGTCAGCAGAGAAACAGGGCCTTTAATTACACGGAATACCTGGAAATCCTGAATGATAACGTATAAAACCCTTTGCGAACCTGGGAAACCGAAATAAATGCACGGAGCATGAGTTGTTGTTATACTCCGGTAAGAATGGTATAAACCAAAAGGTTGTCCCCTTGCAAAGGGACAACCTTTGGTTGTTTTTTTGTGTCTGAGAAGGGATAGTGATGGCTCCATTGGGGACATTCCTTCTCTTATATGTTAACAAAGAACTACTTTATCTTACACAAGAAGGTGTGTCCCCTTTCTCTAATTGGGGACATTCCTTCTCTTATATGTTAACAAAGAACTGCTTCATCTTACATAAGAAGGTGTGTCCCCTTTCCTTAGTACTCCCAGTTGAATTTTTCGACTGCGGGAAAGCCGGCCAGGGCTTCCTGCATGGTGTCGCAGATCCGCTGCAGCCCTTCCGGGGTTTTGGCCTCGCAGCGGGCCACCAGAACAGGCTGGGTGTTGGACGCCCGGACCAAGCCCCAGCCGTCGCCGAAGAGCACCCGCACTCCGTCCACGTCGATGACATCGAATGCGCGCCTGAATTTCTCCACCATCCCGGTCACCACCTGGAACTTGTCCTGGTCGGGGCAGGGGACCCTGGTTTCAGCTGTGGAGTAATATTTGGGTATTTGGGCCAGCATTTTAGAGAGGGGCACTTTGGAATTTGAGAGAATCCGCAGGAGGCGGCCGGCGGCGTAGTAGGCGTCGTCAAAGCCGTAGTATTCATCGGCAAAGAACATGTGCCCGGACATCTCCCCGGTGAAGACAGCCCCAATTTCCTTCATCTTGGCCTTGATCAGCGAGTGACCCGTCTTGTAGAAGAACGGCCTGCCCCCCAGCCGGACGACCTCGTCCACCAGCGACTGGGAGCATTTCACTTCAATAATTGCCTGCGACCCGGGGTATCTGGCCATGATCTCCCGCCAGTACAGGCACATCAGCAGATCTCCCCAGATAATTCCGCCCGTTTCGTCAACCACGCCGATCCTGTCCGCGTCGCCGTCAAAGGCGATGCCTGCGTCGGCGCCCTTTTCGACGACGGTTTTTCTCAGCTCCGCCAGGTTTGCCGTTTTGACCGGGTCCGGCTGGTGGTTCGGGAAAGAGCCGTCTGACTCGCAGTACAGCGGGATTACCTCGCAGCCCCACGCCTCCAGAATCTGCCGGGCAAACAGCGAGGCCGTGCCGTTGCCGCAGTCCACCGCAACTTTTAGCTTTCGCGGGCCGAGCCGGATTTTGTCTTTGAGCATGGCCAGGTAGGGGGGTGCCGCGTCCAGTTCTTCCAGCCGGCCCTGGCCGGAAGTAAAATTCCCCGCCATGATCCTGTCTTTCAGCTTTAGAATTTCATCGCCGTAGATGGTTCCGCCGCCCAGGGCGATTTTGAATCCGTTTTCGTCCGGCGGGTTGTGGCTGCCGGTGATCATCACGCCCCCGTCGACACCGTAGTGGACCCGGGAGTAGTACAGCACCGGCGTGACCACCAGCCCGATGTCGATGACGTCACAGCCGGCGGCCAGAAGGCCCCTGGTGACGGCGTCCCGCAGCCGGGCGGAGCTGAGCCGGTTGTCCCGGCCCACTAAAACCCTGGCGGAGCCGGATTCCTGAACATAAGCGCCAAATGATTTTCCAATCAGTTCCACGGTTTCGTTGGTCAAGTCCCTTTCCGCAAGGCCGCGGATGTCATACTGGCGAAAAATTTGCGGATTCATTGCCGTCATTTGCCGGCCTCCCTTTTAAATTTAAAGCTCAAAGCACCTTGTCAAACCCTTGCTCACTCAATGCCTGCACGACCTTTTTGATCTCTTGGGCCCGGCTTTTATGGCAAATGAGCAGGCTGTCATAGTCGTTTACAATAATCAGGTCTTTGATTCCCAACAGTGCCACGGTTTTGTCATTGGAGACAATATAGGTGTTTGCCGTGTCCAGCAAAACGCCCTCGCCATGCAGGACGTTCCCGTGCTCGTTCTTTTCAACGTATCTCTCCAGGGCGGTCCAACTCCCGATGTCGTCCCACCCGAAGTCGCATGGAATGACTAAAACATTGCCGGCCCGTTCCATGATGCCATAATCGACTGAGACTTTCGTTAGTCCCGAGTACACTTTTTGAACCGTTTTTTGGCATCGGTCCGTTTCCAGGCTGCTTTCGATCTCCTTAAGTCCCCCGGCAAGTGCGGGGATGTGTTTTTCGATCATTGCGCGGATCAGGTCGATCCGCCAGACAAACATGCCGCTGTTCCAGAGGTAGTCCCCGCTGGCGAGGAACTCCAGGGCGCGGGCGTAGTCCGGCTTTTCCAGGAAGCGGGCGGCCCGGTAGGTGGGTATTCCGGCAAAGGTGTCCATCAACTCGCCGCGGTGAATGTAGCCGTACCCGGTTTCAGGGCTGTGGGGGGTGATGCCCAGGGTGACGATTTTATCGCCCCGCCCCGCGGCGGCTGCGGCGCTTCGCAGGACTGCCTGAAAATGACTCACGTTGCCGATATAATGGTCGGCCGGCAGAACAATCATGACCTCCCGCGGGTTTTTTCGTCCCAGGACCAGGGCGGCCAGGCCGATGGCCGCGGCCGTGTCCCGGCCAAAGGGTTCGATAATGATGTTTTCTTCGGGCAGCTGCGGGATCTGTTCCATGATGGTGTCTTTAAATTCCGCGCCGGCTACGATATAGGTGTCCGTTATTTCAACCAGTTCTTCGATCCTTGCTGCGGTCATCTGCAGCATGGTCTTTTCGCCGATGAGGTTCAAAAATTGCTTCGGCCTGGCCATTCTGCTCCGCGGCCAGAATCTTTCCCCCCTGCCGCCCGCCATAATGACTGCGAAAGGAATATTAATCCCCCCTTCTGATCACCTCAAGATTTTTTAAAACGGTGAAGTGGCAAAACGACAATTTTTATTATATGATGAAAATAATTATACCATACCGGAAGGAGGGAGGTATAGAATGGGATGATCGAATTACTTAATAATTAAGGGATTTGAATAATTTAGATAGAGGTTCCATCCCGGGTTTGGCTGAAACTGCCGGCCGCTGGTCATTGTTAGCTGTCGATCCTCAAGCTGGCGGCCCGGCCTCTTTGCCGGAGGGCGGCCAAACCGGCAATCTGATTGAATCACCCGGTATTTTGTTGTATAATGTAAATTACAGGATTTATGGACTGCTTTGGCAAGAAAATAAAGTGACGCACAAAGCAGCAAGGAGTCCTGACATTAACAGGATACAGAATATTCTTCCGGAGGTGATTTATTTTTGCATAATAAAGAAATGAATCCTTGTTTTATCAGTTCATATGTACCGAAAAAGTGTGGGATTGCTACTTTTACGCAAAATTTATTCACTTCTTATCAAAACCTGTATGCGTCAGCCGGAAAAATTGTAGCGGTAGATGGACTTCCTGAAGGTGACTACCCTGCGGAAGTCAGTTTTGTCTTTGACCAAAATAAAGTGTCCGGCTACACTGAAGCCGCGGGTTACATCAATGCCGCAGACTTGCAGGTGGTCAATCTGCAGCATGAATTCGGCCTGTTCGGCGGTCCGGAGGGCCGCCATATCGCGCGGCTGCTGGAAAAGCTGAAAAAACCGGTCGTTACGACCATCCACACTGTACTGCAGCAACCCACCCTGGGTTATTACACCTCTCTCATCGAGGTGATCCAACGCTCCCAGCGGGTCGTCGTCATGAGCAACAAAGCCATTGAGATCTTGCAGGAGATATACTACGTGCCCCGGGAGAAAATAGTGATGATCCCGCACGGCGTGCCCGACCTTCCTTTTGTCGAGACGGAGTATTTCAAAAAAGAACTGGGGCTGGCCGGGCGCTTTGTGCTCCTTTCCTTTGGCCTGCTGAACCCGGGCAAGGGGATCGAGCTGGTCCTGGAAGCACTGCCCGCAGTCGTGCGCGACCACCCCGATTTGCTGTACATTGTACTTGGGAAAACCCACCCGGAAGTGGCCAGGGTTTACGGGGAGAGGTACCGGGAGAGCCTCCAGAAATTGACTTGTGAAAAACGACTGGAAAGCAACGTGCTGTTTATCGACAAGTTCGTGACGAACGAAGAGCTGTACAACTATATCAGCGCCTCCGACGTGTACGTGACCCCCTATCTCTCGCAGGAGCAGATCACGAGCGGGACGCTGGCTTATGCCGTCGCGCTGGGCAAGGTCGTGGTTTCCACCCCCTACCGGTACGCCCAGGAAGTGCTCGCCGAAGACCGCGGCCACCTGGTGCCCTTCAATAACCCGAAAGCTCTGGCCAGGACCATGAGCGGGATCCTGGCCCACCGGGAGGACATGCAGAAAACGCGCCGGGCCGCTTATGAATACGGTCGCTCAATGATCTGGCCCAGGGTCGCCGAGCTTTACCACGACCTGTTCAAAGAAGTTGATAAAGAAAACTCGCTGAAAAAACTGCGGAAAATCAACGTGGTCTACAAGAGCAGTCAGGATTATCTGAGAAGACGCAATTTGTACAGGATGTTTGAGCGCCTGACGGATGATACCGGCATCTTCCAGCACACCAAGTACGGCATTCCCGACCTGAAGCACGGCTATTCCGCCGATGATGTCGGGAGGGCGCTGGGGATCATTGTGAAGGTGGCCCGCTTTGAAAATGAGCCCGGCTGTTATCAACTGGCCAAAAAATACCTGGCCTTCCTCCTTTATGTCCAGAAAGAGAACGGGCGGTTCCATAATTTTGTCGGCTACAACCGGCGGATTTTAGACGCGGACGGGGGGGACGACACCTTCGGCCGCGTATTGATGGGATTGGGGAGCGCCGTCGCCCTGAGCACGGATCCGGCGGTGACCACTCTGGCAAAGGAAATATTTGACCGGGCCATCGCCGGCCGGTATCCGGATCTGCCGCTGTCCAGCTATCCAAAAGCGATGGCCTACAGCATTTGTGGATTGTCTGACTATTTAAGGAAATTTCCGGCGGCGCCGGAGGCGGGCGCATTGCTCAGGGCCGGGGCGGACGACCTGGTCAAACAATACCATGTCAATAAAAGTCCTGCCTGGGACTGGTTTGAGTCCTCTGTTACTTACGATAACGCCAAAGTACCCTTCGCCCTGATGATGGCGCACAGCATCCTGAAAGACGAAGCTTATCTGACCACGGCGCTGGCGACTTTAAACTTTCTCACCAGCATCCAGTACAACGGCGATTACTTCGACATTGTGGGAAACAAAAACTGGATGGTTAACGGGGCGGAAAGGGCATTTTATGATCAGCAGCCGATCGAGATAGGCTCCCTCGTAGAAGCTTACGGCGAGGCCCTGCGCCAGACCCATGACAAAAATTACCGCGACCTGGCGAACAAGGCCTTCAGCTGGTTTTTCGGTAAAAACAGCCGGGGCGTGCCGGTGTATAACCTGATCGACGACTATCCGCTGGACGGTCTCAACGAGATCGGCGCAAACGCCAACAGCGGCGCGGAATCGGTGCTGGCGTTTGCCCAGGCGGTGACGAGCTTGAAGGAGATTAGCGTACTGAAAACGCTGGGGCGAAAGACAGACCTGGCGAAAGTAAAAAAAGATCCGGCAATTGAAATATTGGCCGGACGGTCGAACAGTGAATGACCGGTGGCGGCGAGGACTGGGGAATAGGTTTCCGGCCCAAAATAGATGATCACTATAACGGGGGTTTTGTTCATGGAGGTTGAGCAGTCAAAAGATTTTGAGGCGCTTTTCAACGAGAGCATCAAAGACGCCGTGCTGCAGGCAAAGGCGTTCAGTGAAGTAGATGTGGTTATCGGCATCCCCTTTTACTTTTTTAATGAGCGGGAGATCCTGCCGGAAGTGCTGAAAGTGCTGGACGAGGGACTGGCCGGCCTGCAGCACGTGCGCAAGTCGCTCATCGTCTGCGTGGGGGATCCCATCGGCGCCGGGACGCTGGAAGCCGTCCGGCATCTGGATTTGAAAGCCCCCCACCTCGAATTCCTGATGAAGCCCGGGAGCAACGGCAGGGGGGCCGCCATCAGGGCGATCTTAGAAATAGCCAATATGCTTGAGGCGGACGCGGTTATCTTTGCGGCCGACCTGGTGCGGGAGGAAGGCAGGGGGCTGCAGCCCGACTGGATCGGGCGCCTGATCGAGCCCGTCAGGGGAGAATATGACTTCGTGGTGACCTCTTTCCAGAAACACTTTTTTGAGGATCTTTTAGGAAGCTTATTCATGGCTCCATTACTGGAGGTATTTTACGGGTATATCACGAAGGGTTCTTTAAGCGGCATTTATGCCATGTCCCACGATACTGTGGAGGACTTTTGCGCCGAAATAAAATTCTGGCCCGATATCACGCAGGAGTTCGGCATCGACCCCTGGCTGGTGAGCCGGGCCATGCGCTGGAACAAAAAGATCTGCGAGGTCGAGTTTAGCGCCAGGCTGGAAGAAATTTCAATTGATAAACTAAAGTATATTTTTAAGGATAGAGCCAGGGCGTTGTTTGAATGTATCAAGCGGGATGAAGACTACTGGATCGGCAGCCGGTTCGTCATCCGGGCGCCCGATATTTACGGCGGCAAGACCTATGATGGGCCCTCCAAGCCGATCTATTCCACCCAGGACCTGACCCTGTTCAGAGACATCCATAGCCGGGACAGAAACCTTTATGACGCCGCTTACCACAACTACCTTTACGAAGGGGTCAAGGGTATTGAGTCGGTACCGGACAAAGATCTCAGAATAGAAGGAAAAACCTGGGCCGAGATCGTCTACCGCCTGCTGTTCAAGTACTGGTTTGTCATCGGCGAACTCAGGGACGATATCCTCAGCGCGCTCACTTTTGCCTTCGGGGGGCGGGTATCCAGCTTGATTGAGTCCATTCAGTCCATGGAGGAACAACTGGCAGGCACAAAAAACGTTGATATCAATTTTATTGTCTCAAGCGGGGTGACGTCGGCAAAAGACGAGCAGCGAAAAGATTTTCTAAGGCTGCGAGAGCCGTTTGCGCTGTTGTGGAAGCAGAAGGACCTGGAAATGAAGCCGCACTTCATCCCGGCCCACGCACTGGAATTTATACCGGGCGTACCCACTGTCCTGCCCAAAAGAATAGCGGGGCGGGGGGGCAAGGTTGTGTCGTCGGAAGAAATACTCAACCGCCTTCAGTCCCGCTACCAGGAAGCTTTCAGCCGCTGTCTCTGCGACGAGCGGGAGATACCGGAAAACGCCGCTTCCGGAACGATCATCCGCTGCATGAAAGAATTTATGGGCGAACTGGAAAAAACGATGGAATGGCTGCTGCCGGGGGATCTGTACACAGTGGAGGGAACCAGGCAGGTTGTTGACGGCCTTTTCCGGCTTTTTCACTCCCCCAGGGTCTTTTCTTTAAAGGACGAAGTCTCCCGGGAGATGCTGCTCCGGTTCCCGCCGCTCAATTTCATGATCCCGGCGGAATGCAAGACCCCCAGGGAACTCATTAAAAAAATGGATGTCCGGGACGCCGCCAGCCTGGCCAACCTGGTTGAGACCAGGAACTACGGGGACAAGTGGATTCTGTGGATGCTGGACAATTTGAGTCCGGACGGGATGGGCGAGATGGAGCTCAAACCGATCGTCCTGGGCGAGAAAGCGCTGGGGTGTACGGTGGAACTGGGGAATATCTCCGACTACAACAACCTCACTTCCAGGATTGTGGTCAGACCCCTGGACAAGGGAATGGGGGGGGACTACCCGAAGCTGCGCTTCACCCTCTTTGTCGCCAGGCACATCACGATGGCCGAAAACTATGGCGTTCTCTGGCGAATATACGCCAAAGAGAGGAAAAACCTGGGCGGCAAGCTCCGCAACTCTCTGGTCGGGCACTACGAAACCATCCCCTTCTCCGCGCACAGTATATTTGAATACCTCCATCACCGGGCGCTGGTCAACCGGTTCCGGGCGCTGTCACAGGAGCTGGCGGATGCCGGCGACAGTGAAAAGGCCCGGGTGCTAAAAATGATGTGCGACGGCTACGGGCTGAGCCAGGTTCTGGCCGACGGCACTTTTCTGCCGTGTTCGGCCTGGAGCTGGGCCAGCTACAGTTACAAGGGGGGAAAAGGCGTCCCCACCCCGCTTTCCTGCCATGTCGAGGAGAAGTGGTTCAACCACGACTTTCTGGAGGAAATATATGAAGAGCTGGGGTACGACCCCGGCGAGATCATAAAAATGGTGTTCCAGCTCATCGGCGAGGGCAGGGCCGGCGAAAACCTTCTGAATGTCCTCCTGGGAATCAGGCCGCAAGATGTGACGGTCGTGGCGCAGGGGGCGGAGGATTACCCGCCGGCGAAGCCCCTCGTCCGGTACGCGGGCAATCCTTTGCTGAGTCCAATCAAAGAGCATCCGTGGGAGAGCAAGTACGTCTTAAATACGGCGGCGTTCCGGGTGAAAGACCGGGTCTACCTCCTCTACCGGGCGTACGGAGATGACGAGGTGTCGCGGATCGGGCTGGCCGTGACGGACGGCCGCAACGTGCTGGAGAGACTGCCGGAGCCGGTGTTCGTGCCCCAGGATCGGACGGAGAAAAAAGGAGTCGAAGACCCGCGGGTAACCATCATCGATAACAAGATCTATATGCTTTACACCGCCTACGACGGTATCATCGCGCAGATCGCGGCCGCCGCCATCGGGCTGGAGGACCTGTTAAACAAAAGGTTTGACCGGTGGGAAAGAAAGGGCCTTGCCTTCCAGGACATCTGGGACAAGGACGCCATCCTGCTGCCGGATAAGATAAATGGGAAATACATCATCTACCACCGGATAGAACCGAGCATCTGGATGGCGCACCTGGATCGGCTTGAGTTTCCGGCGCCAAAGATAGAGCACTCGATCATCCTGGGGCCGCGTTCGGGCTGGATGTGGGACTCCTTGAAGATCGGAGCGGGCTCCCAGCCGATCAAGACCAAATACGGCTGGTTGTTGATCTATCACGGCGTCGACCGGAACCGGGTGTACCGCCTGGGCGTCGTCCTGACCGACCTCGCCAAGCCGGGGCGCCTGCTCTACCGCTCGCCGAATCCGGTCCTCTCTCCCGAAACCGAGTACGAGATTGGGAAGGAAGGGGAGAGCTGGGTGCCGAATGTTGTCTTCACCTGCGGCGCGGTGCCGGCACAGGACAAGGAAGTGCTGGACGCCGAGGACGAAATCATGGTTTATTACGGCGCCGCGGATACCCACATCTGCCTCGCCACCGGCCTGGTCGGCGACCTGATCCCGGAATCCGTCAGGCAGGAGGCGGTTCCGCCTGACGCTAGCGGCGCCAGCAGGGAATGAGGGAGCTCATGAAAGCACTGGTATTAGCGGAAAAACCGAGCGTGGCCCGTGAAATTGCCCGGGTTCTCAGCTGTAATGTCAAAAACAAAGGGTATCTGGAAGGTTCCAAGTACGTGGTGACCTGGGCCCTGGGACATTTGGTCACCCTGGCCGAGCCGGAGGACTACGACCATAAATACAAACAGTGGCGTTTGGAAGACCTGCCCATGGTACCGGAACAAATGAAGCTCAAGGTAATCCGTCAGACTTCCCAGCAGTATCAGGTGGTCAAGAACCTGATGAGCCGCCCGGATATTGGGGAATTGGTCATTGCCACCGATGCCGGGCGGGAGGGTGAGCTGGTGGCCCGCTGGATCATGAAGCTGGGCAACTGGAAAAAGCCTTTTAAGCGGCTGTGGATTTCCTCCCAAACCGATGCGGCCATCCGGGAGGGCTTTGCCAGGTTGAAACCGGGAGCGGAGTATAACAACCTTTACGACGCGGCGGTTTGCCGGGCTGAGGCGGATTGGCTGATCGGGCTTAACGTTACCCGGGCCTTAACCTGTAAATTCAATGCCCAACTGACAGCCGGGCGGGTTCAGACGCCTACTTTAGCCATGATTGTGCAGCGGGAGGAAGAGATTAAAAAATTCGTGCCGGTAGACTACTGGACCATCCGGGCCGATTTTGGCGATTATTTCGGGGATTGGCGGGGGAAAGAGGGAAACCGCCTCTTCGATTACGCCAGGGCGGAAGCGCTCCTCAGCAAATTGCAGGGGCATCCCGGCAAAATAACGGAAGTGCGCCGGGAGAGCAAAAGTGAACCGTCTCCCCTGGCCTATGACTTGACTGAACTACAGCGGGACGCCAACCGGCGGTTGGGCTATTCCGCCCAGAAAACACTGGGCATTTTACAAGACTTGTATGAGCGGCACAAACTGGTAAGCTATCCCCGGACGGATTCCCGCTATATCACCTCGGACATCGTACCCACCCTGCCGGCCAGACTGAAAAGCATCGCTGTAGGGTCTTACGCTGAGCCGGCGAAGCAGCTTATGCAAAAACCCCTGAACCTGTCCAAACGTTTCGTGGACGACAGCAAGGTTTCCGACCACCATGCGCTGATTCCCACGGAGCAGCCGGTAAAACTGGCGGAGCTGAACGCGGAAGAAAAGAACATCTACGACCTGATTGTCCGCAGGTTCCTGGCCGTGCTCTATCCCCCTTTTCGCTATGACCAGCTAACCCTGGTGACCACGGTAAACGGGGAAAGTTTTTATTCCCGGGGCAAGGTGGTCAAAGACAAAGGCTGGCGCGCGGTGGCTGCAAACCAGGCCGACCGGGAAGACGGAAAGGAAGAGGCACTGCCGGAGCAAACACTGACCAGCCTGACCAAAGGGGAAGAGCGGCCGGTCAAAAGCATGAAAGCCAACAAAGCCAAAACCAAACCACCGGCCCGCTATAACGAGGCCACTCTTCTTTCGGCCATGGAAAGCCCGGGTAAATTTATCGAGGATGAAGAATTGCGGGAGACAATGAAGGGCAGCGGTTTGGGGACCCCGGCCACCCGGGCGGACATTATTGAAAAATTGCTCTATACGAACTACATCGAACGCAATGGGAAAGAACTAGAGCCCACCTCCAAAGGCATCCAGCTGATTAACCTGGTTGCCCCCGAACTGAGGAGTCCCGAACTGACCGCCAGGTGGGAGCAGAGTCTGACCAATATTGCCCGGGGTAAGGGCAGCAGGGCGGAATTTATCAAAGGGATCCGGAAGAATACGGCGGAGCTGGTGCGGAGTGTTGTGGTGGATACCGCTGTCTACAAAGCGGACAATATTTCCAGGACCAAGTGCCCGGCCTGCGGCAAGTACATGCTCCTGGTCAATGGTAAGCGGGGCAAAATGCTGGTCTGCCAGGACCGGAACTGCGGCCACCGGCAGCCGGAAAAAGAGAGCGGTTTCGGGTTTGGCAGCTCCAAACGGGCCAGCCAGATGAACCAGAAGCTAATCGCCCAGTACAGTGATCAAGAAACGATCGGCACCAACCTGGGGGATTTGCTCAAGCAAGCGCTGGCCAGGGAAGACCGGGATAAATGATCGGTTGGTGGGGCCGGTTCCCCGGCGGAACATAAAGCGTCTCTTGAAGCCCGAGCGGTACACATCTGCCCACCCCTGTTTTTCTATTTAAAAATATCCTTTAATTGTATTTCCAGGCCAAGTAACAGGGGAGATACTAAAATATAATTCTCATCATAAGCTTGAAACAAGTTCCAGTTCTGATCACCGGGGATAAATATCTCAACATACTTACCGTCCGGGTCAACTATCCAGAATTCTTTTACTCCATGTTTATAATACAGCCTGCTTTTTTCAACCTTGTCCCATTTACTTGTCGACGGCGAAAGAATCTCAACCACTAAGTCGGGAGCGCCCTGGACGTTCGCTTCGGTGATGATTTCCAGGCGTTCTTTTGATACAAACAAAATATCCGGCTGGGGCTTGTCTTTTTCAGTTAAAACAACATCCGTCGGGGCATCTAACACTTCGCCCAGACTGTTTTTATCAACAAATTCCGCAATCATTCTAAAAATTCTGCCTTTTATCCGCTGGTGAGTAGTCCGTGGCGCCGGTACCAATATTAGTTTCCCCCCCAGCAACTCATATTGCTTGTCGTCGTTTAGCTTTAAATAGTCATCATAGGTATACGAAGTTGCAGTAACTTCAGTTTGCATAGACGACCCCGGTTTCTGAAACCCATACAAATCAGATTTATTAAGGTTTCTCTCCCGCCGACTAAACAGGAGGCAGTTTCACAGGATTCAACTGTTGAGATGCGGACTCTCGCCGTCTGCAAACTCTATGGCAAAGGGTTAACCTGTTTTCAGCAGTTGTTTCTTGTGATGCTGTCAGAAAGCCAGGCTTTGCACCTCCTGTTTGGCTATTTTTTTAACTGACGGCGCCAGGTGTTTTGTTCACCCCCTGGCAAAAAATATTATTTGCCTTAAATATATCCCATTTGCGCGGGCCGGTCAATCCGGGGGAAGCAAGGGGGAAGCAAGGGGGAAGCAAGGGGACGTTCTTTTTGCTTCGGAGATTTTTCACAAAGTTTTGCTTTTATGATAGGGGTAAGGCGACCCTGGAGGTCATCGAAGGGCAGTTTGATGAGTACCTGGCGGAAGACGACATCGCGCGGTATTTGTAGACATGTAAACAACGTCTCTAAATACAAAGGGCTTGCATCTGATTAAAATTACAGGTATAATAATCTACGCGCGGTTTTGAGCGCTAAAAACATAAACCTTTTTACGTAGTCGTAGTGCACGGAGAGATGGCCGAGTGGATGAAGGCGCACGCCTGGAAAGCGTGTGGACGGGAAACTGTCTCGTGAGTTCGAATCTCACTCTCTCCGCCATTCTTATTTGTCAGCTATGGCCGTGCTAGATGGGGAGGTAGCGGTGCCCTGTACCCGCAATCCGCTATAGCGGGGTTGAATGCCGGCCTGAGGGTTTGGCTTGTGGGGTCCGGCGCACGTAAGGGGCGTTGACGGTTGGGTCTTGCGCGACGGAGCTTCCTGAACCGTGTCAGGTCTTGACGGAAGCAGCACTAAGGGAAATCCTCCGGGTGCCGTAAGGGTGCCTGATCCGAGCAACCTGCGGGCGTATCGCCCGGAAGTCAATATTCGAAGGCAAGCTGCACGGCCTCTATTTTAGCCGCTCCGGGGACGGGGCGGTTTTGCATTTTACGCCGGCGGCTCTAGGCCGGGTGGCGCGGGCGATCCAAAATCCGGCGCTTTCCGGTCGGGTGCACAGGAAAAACGGGGTCCGGCGGCGAATCTGTTAATCAAAATGGAAAACGGTGGAGGGACTATGGCTTACCTGGCGCTGTACCGCGAATGGCGGCCCCAGACCTTTGAAAAAATAACCGGGCAGGAGCACGTCACCCGAACCCTGCGGAACGCTGTGGAATCGGGGCGGATCGGGCATGCCTATCTTTTTTGCGGCACCAGGGGCACCGGGAAGACCACGACCGCCAAGGTGCTGGCCAAGGCGGTCAACTGCACGGACAGGCAGGGGGTTGAGCCCTGCAACCGGTGCGCCAACTGCGTTTCGGTGAACGACGGAGCGTCGGTGGACGTGATCGAGGTGGATGCGGCCTCGAACCGGGGGATCGACGAAGTCCGGGACCTGAGAGAGAAGATCCGCTATGCGCCGGCCACCGGCCGTTACCGCGTATACATCGTGGACGAGGTGCACATGCTCACCAATGAGGCCTTTAACGCCCTTTTAAAGACACTGGAGGAGCCCCCCCGCCATGTGATTTTTATCCTTGCCACCACCGAGCCCCACAAAGTCCCGGTGACCATTTTATCCCGCTGCCAGCGCTTCGACTTTCGCCGCATCGGGGCGGCCGACATCGTGGAAAGGCTGGCGGAAGTGGCTTCCGCCACCGGCATAGCGGTGGCGGAAGAATCGCTGCGGCTCATTGCCAGGGCGGCGGAAGGGAGCTTAAGAGACGCCCTTTCCATCCTGGACAAGGTTCTCGCCTACGGCGGCGGGGTGGCCGCCGACGACATCCACGGCGTGCTGGGTACGGCCAATGCCGATCTGCTGGGCCGGATGGCGCAGCACATCGCTGCGGCCGACGCGGGGGCGGCCCTGCTGCTTTTGGGCGAGCAGGCTGAAGCGGGAAAGGACCTGCGCCTTTTAGCCCGGGACCTGGCGGCTTTTTTGCGGGCCTTGCTCCTGGAAAAGATTTCTCCCGGTGCGGCCGGCGGGGAGATGTGGGACGCGCCGGAGCGGATGGCCGCTCTGGCCGGCGCTTTTGTGACGGATCACCTGTCCTGGACCATCGAAGCGCTGGCCGGCGTGGAGCAGGCCATGAAGTGGAGCGCGCTGCCCGGAATCTTGTTGGAACTGGCTCTGGTCAAAGCCTGCCGTCCGGAACTGGCCCAGGGTGAGGCATCCCTGCCGGCGCGGGTGGCCTTGTTGGAAAAACAAATTGAGGCGCTCAAACAGGGGTGTGCCGGCGGCGAGCATGCTGTCCCGGCCGCTGCGCCGCCACGGCCGGCCGGCAGCGGAGATCCCGCCGGCAGGAAACCGCGGGCCGGAGCGGCGCCGGTTTCTGCGACCGTACCGGTTGTTCCGGAGAAAACCGCTGATGGGAAAAACGTTGGGCCGGAGAAACCCGGTGACGGCAAAGGCGCCGCACCTGTTCCGGTGGCCGCCCGCCCGGCCGCCCCGCCGGCGGAGGCGCCGGAAAACAGGGAGAACCCGGCGCCGCCGCCCGGACCTTCCCGGCCGGCCGAAGGCAGCGGTCCCGCCGGCGGCGAGGGGGCGTCACTGGAAAAAATCGGGTCGGTCTGGGAGCAGGTCATTGCGCTCTTAAGGAAAGAAAAACCATCCCTCTATCCGGGCTTTTCCCGGTCCGTACCGTGCAAGGTAAACGGGCCGAGACTGGCTGTGGCCTTTCCGGAGGACGATGTGCTGGCCAGGGAAAGAGCCGGGCAGAAAGCAAACAAGGAATACTTCGAAAAGCTCCTGGGCCGCGTTTTGGGCGGCGCCTGGGTCGTCAGCTTCACCACCTTCCGGGGGGACCTGCCGGCGCCGGCGGCGAAGCCGGCGGAAGAGGCGGGGCGCATCTTTGGCGGCGAAGAGATAACGGAAGAGGATGACGGCTGGAACAGCCTGTTTTAGAGCCTGTCGATGAATATAAATTTTGTTGTTCAATAACCAGCACTGGTTTAAGGCGCCTATATTCCATTAATCTGGTATCCAAGACGGTCTATAAAACAAATTGCGATTGCAAGAGTCAGCGGCCCGGGGTTCCCCGGGCGCGCTCCAAATTTAATCCGATGAGGAGGTTATCGTGGATATGATGGGCGGCAACATGAACAAAATGATGAAGCAGGTTCAGAAGATGCAGCAGGATATGGTGAAGCTCCAGGAAGACCTGAACAACCGCACGGTGGAAAGCACGGCCGGCGGGGGCGTCGTAAAAGTGGTGGCCAGCGGGAAAAAGGAACTCACCCTGATCGAGATCAAGCCCGAGGCCGTCGACCCGGAAGACGTCGAAATGCTGCAGGACCTGATCCTGGCGGCGGTGAACGACGCCATGAAAAAAGCCGATGAGATGGTGTCCCAGGAGATGGCCAGGCTCACCGGCGGCATGAAGATTCCGGGATTGTTCTAACCCGTGCACTATTACGCCAAGCCGGTCGCCCTGCTCATCGACCACTTGTCGAGGCTGCCGGGGATTGGGCCCAAAACGGCGCAGCGCCTGGCTTTCTACCTTTTAAACGCGCCGCCGGCGGTGGCGGAAGGGCTGGCCCGGGCGATTGCCGAATCCCGGGCGGCGGTCCGCTGCTGTTCGGTCTGCGGTAACTTGACCGGTGACGATCCCTGTTTCATCTGCCGCGACGCCAGGCGGGCGCCGGAAATGATTTGCGTGGTGGAGCGGCCCCGCGACGTGGTGGCGATGGAAAAAGCCCGGAACTTCCGCGGCTTTTATCACGTCCTGCACGGGGCCATCTCACCCCTGGAGGGGATCGGTCCCGGCCAGCTCAAGGTGCGGGAACTCCTGAAGCGCCTGGAAGGGGATTTGGTCCGGGAAGTGATCCTGGCCACCAACCCCACCGTGGAAGGGGACGCTACCGCCCTTTACCTGGCCGGCCTGATCCGTCCCCTCGGCGTGAAGGTGACGCGCCTCGCCCACGGCCTGCCGGTGGGAGCGGAGTTGGAGTACGCCGATGAAATGACGCTGACAATGGCCATGGACGGCAGAGTGGAAATGAAGTAAAAACAGGTATAATTTTCATTCCAGGCCATATAATGGAGCATAGGGGGTGTTCGCCTTGGATTGGAAATTGGCCTTCATCGCTCTGGCCGGCCTGCTGGGGCTTTACCTGCTCGGTTCCGCGCTGGTGAAGCCTTTCAAGTACCTGATTCGCTTTTTGACCTGGGCGGTTGTGGGAATCGTCCTTTTAATCGCGATCAATGCGGTTTTCGGGCGGTTCGGGTTCCATATCGCCGTCAACCCGGTGACCGTGCTGACGGCCGGCGCCCTGCAGCTGCCGGGCGTAGTGCTCCTGGTGCTGGTCAATTATGTGATCCTGTCTTAATCCGCCTTGCTTGACGAAAAAATGATTATGCAATATACTCGGCTTGTTGAAGGGGAACAGCAAAAACTGTTCCGTTTTTTCTTTTCAGAGGTTATTTTGCTTAAAAAGTTTGGAGGTGAGCATAATAATGACCGATAGGATCGTTGAGGCCTTCGTCGGGGAATATGCCGGCGGGAAGAGCGAAAACGCGCTAAACCGCGCCCTGGAGCTGGCGCGGCAAGGCCGTCGGGTCACCCTGGTGGACCTCGACATTGTGGAGCCTTTTTATACCCTGCGCCCGATCCAGGATGAGCTCTCGTCCCTGGGCCTGACGGTATTGGCCTGGAAGACGAAAGATACCATGGGGCTGGGGGAAGCGGGCACCGTCTTGAAACCGGAGACCAGGTGGGCCCTGCGCCGGCCGGGTGATATCATTCTTGATATCGGCTACGGGGTGGAGGGCAGCAAGACCTTGAACCTGGTGGAGGGCTCCCTTGCGGACCCGGATCTGAAAGTGCTGGCCGTGATCAACATTTCCCGTCCGATGACCGCGGATGTGGCCGCTGTCGTCGAGCACGTGCGCGCGATGGGCCGCGTGGACGGTCTGATCAACAACACCCACCTGGGCGATGAGACCGCCGTAGCGGTCGTGCAGGAAGGGGCCAGGGTGGTAACTGAAGCCGCGCGAATCCTGGAGCTGCCCGTCGTGGCCACGGCCGCGGCGGCTGCGGTCGCCGCAGAGCTTGGCCCGGCCGACTGCATGGGCAACCCCGTCCGGCCGCTGACCCGCTACATGCAGAAGGCCATGTGGTAATCCGGCCTGACCTGGCCTGAAAATATAGTTTTTATCTAACACTACAGTGTAATTTAAAGGTTAGCGGAGCCATGGGGACGGTTTTAAGGTATGGGGACACACCTCTTTCAGAGGAATGTCCCCATGTCCCCGAAGCGTAGCGAAGGGCCGAAGGGAAGACGATGGAACCGTCCCCTTGTCTCCTTGTCTCTCCTTTGTTTCTCCGGCGCCAAACCGGAATTGAGCACATATACTGTACAGGGTGATTGATTATGACGGAAACGATCTGCGACTGCATCCTCTGCCGCCAGTGCTTCTCGCGGGAAGACAGGGAAGGCCTCTGGGTTTTGGGGCACTTTATCTGCCCCTCGTGCGAGAAGAAAATCGTATCGCTCGGCAGGGACGACCCCGAATATGAAAAATACAGGTGGGGCTTGAAAAAGATCTGGCAGCGCCCGGGCGCTTAAGCCCGGGCCTGTCCTTTTTGTTCCTGGCGCACCCGCGTGTGAGCCGTTTCGATATCCTGCCGGATTAAGTACAGGACGGAAGGCTTGATGCCGAGCCGGGCTGCGATTTCCTGGTCGGACATGCCTTTTTTCCAGGCCTGGATTAACCTTCCGACATTGGTGCGGTACTTCTTGGACAGGGCTTTCCGGTCCGGCTGCCAGGAAGATGACGCCACCTTGCCACCCCATTTCAGAAGTTTGACCCGGATCTATTTTGGCCCGGTCCGGGGCCGGTTATGAGAGCAAAGTCATGGGAAAACAGCTGCGCTGCTCCCGATTGAAGAAAATATTTTCCCTTCACGGCAATAATGTTATCCGGCGAGCATGCTTTGCGTTAAGGGTTGTCTCTAACCTTTTCAAGTCCACGGAAAATTGCGAATTGGGCAAAACCAGGATGTTTAAACGGTTTAGCCTTTCTGGACAGGCGGCAGCGCCGGGGCTGTCTGGCTGTCTGCCGGCCCTTTTACATCCACTATATTTGTGATAAAATAAAAGTTCAGAAGACAATTAATTTTTGCGCCTTTTTCTTTAATCACCGGAGGTCCTTCGTCTTGATTATGAACCAGAGCGCAGCCCCGCTTTATGACGCCGTCTGCCGCCATCTTGACCGAGCTGCGGCCCGGTTTCACGTTCCGGGACACCGGCAGGGGTTACGGCTCCCGGAAGAGCTGACCAAACCCGGCGGAAGAGCCTTGTTCGAGCTGGACCTGACCGAGCTGCCCGGCCTGGACGACCTGCACCGGTCTGCGGGAGCAATCCGGGCGGCTGAGCGTCTGGCTGCGGGGGCATTCGGCGCCCGGCGCACCTTTTTTCTGGTAAACGGCAGCACGGCCGGGATCCACGCCCTTTTGGCGGCGGTGGGCCCTAAAAAGGTGCTGGTGCCGAGAGAATCCCACCGCTCGGTTGTCGGGGGGATGGTTCTGGCCGGCGCGGACCCCGTTTACATCTGGCCGGGCCTGGTGCCGGGCTTCGAAGTACCGGCCGGCCCCGCTGCCGGAGGCTGGGCGGAAAGGCTGGCGGAGCACCCGGACGCGGCGGCGGCGCTGGCCGTTTCTCCCAGTTATTACGGCGTGGCCGGAAACATTGCCGGGCTTGCGGACCTGTGTCACGGCAGAAAAATCCCGCTGCTGGTCGACGAGGCCCACGGGGCGCACCTGAGATTCCATCCGGAGCTTCCGGTTGACGCCATGGGGGCCGGGGCCGACGCGGCCGTGCAGAGCACCCATAAATTTGGGGGTTCTCTGACCCAGTCCGCCATGCTTCATCTCGGGTCCGCGGTTCTTTCCGAAAGCTCGGTGGCCGCCGCGCTCAATCTCATCCAGACCACCAGCCCCTCCTATCCGCTGATGCTCTCGCTGGATTTGGCCAGGCGCCAGCTGGCGCTGGATGGGGAAAAGTTCTTGCAGGGGGCGCTGGAAATGGCCCGTGCTCTGCGCAAAGGATTGGCAGGAATCAGAGGGCTCGCCGTGCTTTCGTCCGGTCACCTGCCGGCCGGGTGCGCGCTCGACGCTACGAAGCTGGTGGTTTCGGTCCGGGGTCTCGGCCTGACCGGCTACCAGGCGGCGGCGTTCCTGCGCGAAAAGCACGGTATTTATGTGGAAATGGCCGACCCCTTTAACCTGGTGCTGTGCGTAACCATCGGGACCACCCGGGCGGACTGCGCGGCCCTGGCGCCGGCGCTGCAGGACCTGGCCCGCCGCGAGGGAAGGCCGCCGGATAAAAATATGATTGCCGGGCTGCCCGCCATGCCCCGGACGGTGAAAAAGGTAATGGCTCCCCGCGCGGCCTGGTTGAGCCGGTCCAGGTCGGTCCCGCTTGAGGGAGCGCGCGGTCTGGTCTGCGCGGAAACAGTGGCCGTTTTTCCGCCGGGGATACCGGCGCTTTGCCCGGGTGAAGAAGTAACCGGGGATGTGCTGGAATACCTTCTGGCTGTGCGGCGGTTGGGGCTTTCCTGCCACGGGCCTGCCGATCCGCAGTTAAAACAGTTGCGCGTTGTGGTAGAATAAGATAAGGCGGTATATTGGATGAGGGGAAAGTTTATCGTCTTTGAGGGGATCGACGGTTCGGGCAAGACCACCCAGCAAAGGCTTCTGGGTGAAACCCTGGGCGGTCTCGGCTACACGGTGGTGGATACCAGGGAGCCCGGCGGCACACCGCTCGGCGAGGCTGTGCGCCGGGTGCTCCTGGACAGGTCCTTCACCGGCATGGACGGGCGCGCGGAGGCCTTTCTCTACGCGGCGGCGCGGGCCGAACTCGTCCACAAGGTCATTGAACCGGCCCTGGCCGGCGGCAAGGTCGTTCTTTGCGACCGCTACCTGGATTCCAGCCTGGCCTACCAGGGTTACGGCAGGGGCGTGGAGATCCCTTTTCTGGAAAACATAAATGGACCGGCCACCGGGGAAGCCATCCCGGATCTCGTCCTGATCCTGGATCTTCCCTGTGAACTGGGCCGTTTGAGACTGGGCCGGACCGGTCAGGGAAAAGATCGGATCGAACGGGAGATGCTTGAATTTCACAAGCGGGTGCGGGAAGGCTATTTAAATCTGGCCGCACAGGACAGGAACCGCTACCGGGTGGTTGACGCCGCCGGCTCGCCCGCTGAGGTAAGGGGCATTGTTGCCGCCGCAGCCCTGGAGGTCTTGGATGGATTCCCGCGTGGAACGTAGAACAAACCAGAAAACGGCTGCGGCCATCCTTAGCCGGGAGGTGGCCGGCGGCCGGATTGCCCACGCCTACCTTTTTGCCGGTCCGGACCCGGAGAAGGGGGAGGCGGCGGAGGCTTTTGCCCGGGCGCTTTTATGCAGCCGGCCCGGCCAGGGTCAGGCTTGCGGGGAGTGCCGCCCCTGCCGGCAGGCCGGGCATGGCAACCACCCGGATTTGCAGCGGCTCGGACCTTCCGGCGCCACCATCAAAATCGAACAGGTGCGCCGGCTGCAGCGCCAGGTCCAGTACCGCTCCTATCAGGGCGGGCGGAAGGTGTTTATCATCGACCACGCCGAGGCCATGACGGCGGAGGCCGCCAACTGCCTTTTAAAAACCCTGGAAGAGCCGCCGGCGGACACTGTGTTCATTCTTCTCTCCGGCCGGCCGGACGCCTGCCTGCCGACGGTTTTGTCCCGGTGCCGGCGGATGACCTTTCAAGCCGCCGGGAGGGATTTAACGAAGGCGCCGGCCGCCGGCGGACCGGATGTCCCCGGGCTGGCAGCCCGGCTCTATGACGCCGGTCCCTCTGAAGCGCTGACCCTGGCCGGGGAGGCTGCCGCGGGCGATGTTCCGGCGCTGCTGGGCGGCATGATGCGCTGGTACCGTGATCTTTTAGTCTGGCGGTTGACCGGGGCGGAAAACTTGCTTTTTGACCCCGTCCAGGCTGGGGAGCCGGCCGGAGAATCATTTCGCTACGATCCGGTCAAACTGGTGGAGGCTCTTGATGCCCTGGAGACGGCCAGAAGACGGGTGGATGGAAACAGCAACAAGAGGCTTACCCTGGAGGTCCTGTTTTTGAGCCTGGCCGGGCCTTGTTGCTGACGGGCCGGGTTGGAAATCGTGACCCGGGGCGGTCATGGCCCCAACGTGCGCGGGGGCCTTTTCAGGAGGTGATTTCTTTTGGGGATAACGGTTGTTGGGGTGCGTTTTAAAAAAGCGGGAAAAGTGTATTACTTTGATCCCGACGAACACCATATGGTCCAGGAAGACGGGGTCATCGTGGAAACGGCGCGCGGGGTGGAGTTCGGTCAGGTTGTGACCGGGCCGTTGCAGATAGAGGAGCAAGAAGTCGTCGCGCCCTTAAAGAAAGTGATCCGCAAGGCGACCGGCGAGGATCTGGAGCAGCTGGCCGCCAACAGGGAAAAGGAGAGCCGGGCCTACCACATCGCACTGGAAAAGATCGCCGCGCACAGGCTGCCGATGAAGCTGGTGAGCGTCGAGCAGACCTTTGACGGCAATAAAATCATATTTTATTTTACGGCCGACGGCCGCATCGACTTCCGGGAATTGGTGAAAGATCTGGCGGCGGTGTTCCGCACCCGCATCGAGCTCCGGCAAATCGGTGTCCGGGACGAGGCGAAAATGGTGGGCGGGCTCGGCTGCTGCGGCCGGGAGCTCTGCTGTACAACCTGGCTTGCTGATTTTGCTTCCGTATCCATCAGAATGGCCAAGGAGCAGAATTTATCCTTGAACCCGACCAAGATCTCCGGCATTTGCGGCCGCTTGATGTGCTGCCTGAAATATGAGAACGACACCTACGAGAACGCCAAAGAAGATTTTCCCGACGTGGGGAATTGGGTCATTACGCCGGATGGCGAAGGCAAAGTCACCGGCCTGAATATATTTAAAAAATGTGTCGCCGTGGAATTGAAAGAATCGAAAATAGTGAAGGACTATCCTCGCGGGGAAGTTACGGTTAAAGAGGGGCAGAATAAAAAAGGCGGAGGCGCAAGGAAGGGATGCCCCTGCCGCGAAGGCGAAGGAAAAGCGTAGCGATGTTTTTTGTTCGTTTCCCCCTGCGCCGGCAAACCCTGTTCACCGGTAAGAATTTTTGCTAAAATGACTGTCAGGGCTGCCGGATAGACCCGGATCGGATTTAGGGCCGGTCAAGCCAATTGATGAAAAAGGGAGTGTGGGGGGGGGTTGCCGCGATGGATTTTTATGAATTGGTAAATCAGATGGAGCTAAAACTGCACGCCCTTCTGGCCGATGTGCAGGAGCTGAAAACCCGGTCGCGCCAAATCGACGATGAGAACCGGGAGCTCAGGCGGGAACTGGCGGCGGCCTTTGCCGGCAACATGCCGGTGAATTGCGGGAAATGCCGCTTTAATCCCGGTTTTGGTTTTGTCAATCTGCTCGGTCTGTACGATAAGGGCTTTCACGTTTGCAATCTGCACTTCGGGCGCGTGCGTCACAAGGAGTGCCTCTTTTGCATGGCTTTTTTGCGCAAGCGGCGGGACACGGCGGAGCCGCCGGAAGGCGGGGAGCCGGATGAGTGAGGGAAAAGGGCGGCTCTATCTGTGCGCGACACCCATCGGCAACCTGGAGGACATCACCTTGCGGGCTCTCCGCGTTTTGCGGGAAGTGGACCTGATCGCCGCCGAAGATACCCGCCACACGCGGAAACTGCTCTCCCACTACGACATTCATACGCCCCTGACCAGCTATCATGATCACAACAGGCGGAAAAAAGGCGGGGAGATTGTGGGCCACCTGCTTGCAGGCAAGCAGGTGGCGCTGGTTTCCGACGCCGGCCTGCCGGGCATATCCGATCCGGGCGCCGAACTGGTGGGCCAGGCCCTGGAAAGAGGGGTCATGGTGGTCCCCATCCCGGGCCCGAGCGCGTCGGTGACCGCCCTGGTGGTCTCAGGCCTGCCGACAGACGCTTTTGTCTTCGAGGGATTTCTGCCCGCAGCCGGAAAGCGGCGCCGGAAATCGCTCGCCCTTTTAAAAGAAGAGCGCCGCACGCTGATTTTTTACGAGTCGCCGCACCGCCTTTTGTCGACTCTTACCGACATGCTTGCGGTGTTCGGAGATCGCCCCCTGGCTGTGGCCAGGGAGTTGACCAAGCGTTACGAGGAGGTTGTGCGGGAAACGATTGCTGGCGCCCTGCGCTTCTTTCAGGAGCACGAGCCGCGTGGGGAATTTACCCTGGTGGTGGGCGGGCGCACGCCACCGGAGAGCGGCGAGGAAGAGTCCGCCCGGGAAAAACTGGCCCCGGCCGAGCTGGTCGCTTTTTTGGAAGCGGACGGTATGGCCAGGCCGGAAGCCATCCGGGAAGCGGCACGGCGCCTGGGACAGCCCAAGCGCGCCGTTTACCGGGAAGTGATTCTAAATCAAGAAAGAGAGACTTAGGCAGCCTCTCTTTCCCGTTCAGTTCGCCTGGGTATTTTCAAACATGGCCATCGCGCACTCGCGGCATACGATCTTACTGCGGTAATGCTGCACGTCCGAGGCGTTGCCGCAAAAAACACAGGCCGGCTCATATTTTTTTAAAATGATTTTTTCGGCGTCGACATAAATTTCAAGGGCGTCTTTCTCGTCTATGCCCAGTGTCCGCCGGAGTTCAATGGGTATAACGACCCGGCCCAGCTCATCAACCTTGCGCACAATACCAGTAGATTTCATTTTCTGCTATCCCTCCCTTTTCGACAAAATTCAACAAAAACAAAAAAAATGTTGCAACCTAATGGTACCAACGGTGCCATTAAAAGTCAACCTATTTTTGCATAAAAAGTTACTTTTTTTGAGCGTGACTTCGATAACTTGACAAATAAACCATGTTTCGCTAAGATCTTGTTGTTGGTTGATTGAGCATAGCGTTAAAAGCGGTGCAGGGGAAGAGTAAGCTGTTTTTAGTACCTGTCCGGAGAGGGTTTTTTTATTTTTGGGTGCTGGCGAACCGAAACGGGGAAGGAAGGTTCTTCATGAAAAAAGGCACTTTTTACATCACCACGCCGATTTATTACCCCAGCGACAATCTCCACATCGGCCATGCCTACACAACGGTGGCGGCCGATGCCATGAACCGATTCAAGCGGATGACGGGTTACGAGACGTGGTTTTTAACCGGCACGGACGAACACGGCCAGAAGATTGAGCGGGCGGCGAAAGAGAGAGGGGAGTCGCCCGGTGAATTCGTTGACCAGGTTGTGGCCGGCATCAAGCGGCTGTGGGAACACCTGGAAGTCGATTACGATGATTTTATCCGCACCACCGAACCCCGCCACAAGGAAGTGGTTTCAGCCATCTTCACCCGCCTGCACGAGCAGGGCGACATCTACAAGGCCGCCTACGAGGGCTGGTACTGCAGTCCCTGTGAATCATTTTGGGCGGAGAGCCGCCTTGCGGCGGGAAACTGCCCCGACTGCGGGCGGACGGTGGAACTCCTGCAGGAGGAAAGTTATTTCTTCCGGATTTCGAAATACGCCGGCCGGCTTTTAAAGCATATTGAGGAAAACCCCGACTTTATTCAACCCGTTTCCCGCCGGAATGAGATGGTCAGCTTCATCAAAAGCGGCATGGAGGACCTCTGCGTTTCCCGCACCACCTTTGACTGGGGGATTCCGGTTCCCTTCGACCGGAAGCACGTCATTTACGTCTGGGTGGATGCCCTGACCAACTACATCTCGGCCCTGGGCTACGGCACGGAGAATGACGCGCTCTTTAAAAAGTACTGGCCGGCCGACGTGCACCTGATGGGAAAGGACATCGTCCGCTTTCACAGCATCATCTGGCCGGTGATCCTGATGGCGGCCGGGATTGAGCTGCCCAGACGGGTTGTCGGGCACGGCTGGCTTCTTCTGGATAGCGGCAAGATGTCAAAGTCAAAGGGCAATGTCGTGGACCCCCACATCCTCATCGACAAGTACGGGGTAGACGCTGTCCGCTATTTTCTCTTGCGGGAGATGCCTTTCGGCCTGGACAGCACTTACAGCGAGGAGGGTCTGGTCAACCGGGTCAACCAGGACCTGGCCAATGACCTGGGTAACTTGTTCAGCCGCTCCGTGGCGATGGTTGAAAAGTACTTCCAGGGTGTTCTCGTGGAGCCCGGCCCGCCTGAAGGGCCGGATCGCGAGCTGATCGAACTGGCCCGGGAGACGCCCGCCGCCGTGGAGGCGCACATGGACCGCCTGGATCTGTCCGGCGCTCTGGCCGCCATCTGGCGCCTGGTGGGGCGGGCCAACAAGTACGTTGACGAAACAGCGCCGTGGGGATTGGCCAAAGATCCCGCCCTGCAGGGCCGCCTGGCCACAGTGATGTACAACCTGGCGGAGTCATTGCGCTTCATCGCCATCCTGACCGCGCCTTTCCTGCCCGCAACCCAGGGGCGGGTTTGGCCGCAGCTCGGCCTTGCCGGCCGGCCGGAACTGACGACCTGGGAATCGCTGCAGTGGGGCGGACTGCCTGCCGGGACTGCGCTGAAGCGCGGCCCGGCCCTGTTTCCCCGCATCGACTGGAAGAGCCTGGAGAACTAGAAGACCGCCGCCCGGCGTTAAAATAAAGGGGATTCCAATGGAACTTTTTGATACCCATGCCCATTTAAACAACGATGATTATGACGCCGACCGGGAAGCGACGCTGGAAAGGGCGCGGGCCGCAGGCGTGCGGTTGGTCGTGAATGTCGGGTACAGCCTTGAATCCTCCCGCGCATCGATCGAGCTGGCGGGCCGTTGCGCAATGGTCTACGCCGCCGTCGGCATTCACCCTCATGACGCCGGTACGGCGCCGGAAGGCTACCTGGAGACACTGGCGGAACTGGCCGGACACCCCAAGGTCGTGGCGCTGGGAGAGATGGGGCTGGACTATTACCGCGACCTTTCTCCCCGGCCGGCC
>Ga0209347_1001190_pt1:35000-46330 | contig 46330 bp, 41 predicted proteins | sample AutmiccommuBRH23_FD_187382 | JGI IMG/M metagenome (GOLD analysis project Ga0209347, IMG submission 187382) | Deep subsurface microbial communities from Mt. Terri, Switzerland - Autotrophic microbial communities BRH/23 (SPAdes) (version 2) | ecosystem: Environmental > Aquatic > Deep... | reverse complement strand
CTAAACCTACAATCACCCCCATTCCAACCTTAATGGGCGGTGGCCGAGGTGAGATTGCCTTTGCCTCCGACGCGACCGGTACAATTCAGATTTATATGATTAATGTTGATGGTTCGAATCTGCGCCAGCTAACTGACCTGCCGGAAGGCGCTTGCCAGCCTGATTGGTCTCCTGGAGGAAACCGGCTGGTATTCATTTCACCCTGTCCAGGCAACCGGGAATCTTACCCGGGGGCAGCCCTGTTCATTTTGGAAATTGAAAATGGGGATATCCAGGCATTGACCACAGCACCCGGTGGAGATTATGACCCCGATTGGTCGCCAGATGGCTCCAAAATTTTATTTACTTCGTTGCGTAAAGGTGGGATTCCGCAAATTTATACCTACGACTTTGAGACAAACTCGGTCAATCTGGTGTCTGATCCAAAGACTTTTTCGCGGGATTTTCAACCAACCTGGTCGCCAGACGGCAGCCGGATTGCTTTTGTCACCACTCGTAAAGGGCCGTATCAGATCTGGTTCATGGACCCGGATGGCAGCAATCAGGTACTTTTCTCACGTACAGCGGACCTGGTCAATATGCTCCCACGCTGGTCGCCCGATGGCCAGGTGATCATGTTTACACAAAGTGAAGCAGTGGGAGCCATACCCATGGTGGTGTTGTCCAGCCTGGATGAAGAAGGCTTGCATAACCAGCGCGTAGCCAGTAATATCACGCCGATGCGCGAAGCCAGTTATTCACCAGATGGGATTTGGATCGTATTCGAGGGTTGGCCTGAAGGTCAGAACCACGATATTTATATTATCACGACGAACGGTGCAGGACGAGTGCGCCTAACCACGGATGTACGTCTGGATTTCGACCCGGTCTGGCGTCCATTACCTTTACCCTGAGCTGATCAAAACGTAGCTTGGTTGATGAGAAGCTTACTCACCAATTTCGGTGAGGTATTTTGCGCGATTGGCTGAGCGGGCGATCTTGCCGCTGCTCGTTTTTAACAACCAGTCCTTTTTGACAATATAGGCAGCCCGAAGGACGATATCCGTGCCGCGATTGACTTTCTGGCGAATATCCAATGCCAGTTGGGTTGTTTCTTGCTCCCATTCTGTCGTTGACTCACCCACTTCTGTCTGCCTTGATTGGTCCACTTCGGCGACGACCACAACTTCTTCTGTGCCGGCTAGTTCGTCATAGACACCGAAAGCAACTGCTCGACCGGGGTGTACTCCAGGGACTTCAAAAACCAGGCGCTCGATATCCTGTGGATAAATGTTCTTGCCTCCCACTATGATCAAATCTTTCTTCCGCCCTGTTATATAAACTTCGCCATCTGCCAGGTAACCAAGATCCCCGGTTAGATACCAGCCATCCAGGAAGGCTTTTGTAGTTAAATCTGGGCGGCGGTAGTAGCCGGTGAGCATGCAATCACTCTGAATAGCCAGCTCGCCAATCTGGCGATCGGGCATATCGCCACCCTGGGCATCCAGAACGCGTATGTGCGTGCCTGTTATGGGAGACCCAGCAGAAAGCATGGGTAGCGCCTGGGGGTGTGAGGGCGACACTGGTTCTGCCACCTGGCGAGTGGTAAAGGCGATGGCGTCGATTGTATCTATGCATACCGGTTGGCCGATGCCGCCCTGGGTCACTGCGAATACATTTTCTGCCATTGCGTAGCATGTTGCCAGGGCGCCTGGCTTCAGCCCATAGGCTTGAAAGCGTTCCAAGAACATCGCGTGGCTCTTCCAGTGCATCGGCTCAGAGCAGTTGATCACAGCCCGCCAACTGCTTAAGTTCAGATCTTCCAGGTCTCGTCCGCGGATTTTCTGAGCGCAAAAGTTGTAAGCAAAATTGGGCATCCAGGTCAGCGTGCCATGGTACGTAGAGACGGCCTGTAATAAGCGAACTGGCGCACGTACCCAGTCAAATGGGGATAATAGAATGAGTGGGCAGCGGAGCAAAATTGGCAGCAGAAAGCCAGCTATCAGACCCATGTCATGATAGAGCGGCAGCCAACTCACAATGATATCTCGCTGGTTGAGGAGGATAGCGGATGCGTAATGTTCTAACTGGTTGGACACCGCCTGATGGGAAAGCGCCACTCCTTTTTGCAAACCGGTTGTTCCCGATGAATGTTGAAGCAGAGCAATATCGGTCACCGCTCGACTCACTCCAGGATAGCTCCCTGTTGCAGCGGTAGCCGTCTCGGCTGCCTGGCTTGAGGCTATCACCGCACGGATGCAAGGAGCGCCGGCAGCTGCCTGGTAGACTTCAGTTGCGAATTCGGGATAGGTAATTACTGCCGCCGGGGCGGTGATCTCAAATAAGGCAGCCAGGGAAGAACGGTATTGTTCGGGAGACAGTTTCTCGGTCAGGAAAGGCATGATCGAGGGGATAGCACCGTGCAGGATCGCCCCAAAAAAGCTAAAAACCAGCTCTGGGCCGTGAGGCAGGATGATAATGACAACTTCACCAGGGGAAATACCTGCCTGAGCGAGGAGCTGCTCATAAGCGCTCGAACCTGTTTCGAGGTCATGGTAACGGATGATTTGCTCGGCCTGGTTCGAATGCAGTAAAATCAGCGCAGTCTGCTCTGGGACTGCCCGGAAGCTCTCAACCAGATTTTCAGCGATGGTGGCGTGCTTGGTTGCGGTCATTCTGCCTGACGGGAGCGGATTAAAGCTGCCAGTTGATTCAGCGAATCGAAAGTCTCTGCGTTTAATTCGATATCGTCAATGCGAACGCCGAACTGGTCTTCGATGAAAATGGAAAGGTCGACCAGGTGAAAGGAATCCACCAGGCCGCTGGAGATCAAAGGCGCATCGCTGCCAATTATGGCATGCGGTTGTTTCAAGATTTGCCTGGCGATATAGTCATTAAGTTGGGTAAGGATTAGATCAGTCATCATTATCTATCATGGTTTTCGAGTGTTGGGATTTATACTACTTACGGCAAATTATTCATCGAGCGCCAGACAACATCCAGAGTTTGTAAAGCAGTCAGATTACGTATTGCCCAGGCAGATTTCATCGCTTGCGGATCATCAAACCGGTTGGGTCCCCAGGTAAGATGCACCTGGTCATCCTGCAATCCCTGATCGGGTAGAGGCTGAACAGCCAGCCAGTAATTCCATAAGGGTACACCATACTCGCGCGCCAGCTGGGCGATAGTGAGATTGAGGCTTCCATCGCCTTCAAGATTGTCAGCTTTGGTGCTCAAGATCGGGATGACGCCTTTTTCGATAGAGAATTCAATGATTGCGCGCATCTGTTTTTCAAAGGTATCCTGGTGATATACATCATTGCTGCCGAGGGTGATGAAAGCCAGGCTGGGGCGGTGAATGCGGTACTCACAGGCCAGAGGCGTCTCGTTTGCGTTGCACAGGCTGCGGTTGGCCCAGATTAATGAAAAGACAGATGAGGCATTAAACCCTGATTTAGCAGCCAGGCTGGTGCGCTCAAATGAGCCTTGAAATGCCTGAATAACCTTTTCGAGCTCTGTATGCTGCCCCAGGCTGTAAAATCGTGGCCCGCGATCGAAATCACCTAAAAACCAGGCGGGTGTGCTTCCACAGTCGCCGATTTTCGAGAAAGCATTGGGATTATTGCCTGATTCTTGCCCACGGGCGAAAATTTCCTGGACTTTGGAAGATACTTCAGGGATAACGGGGAGAGTCTGCCATTCATCGGCAGCCAGGGGTGGGAGCGGTGTGGCAGCAGGGGGCAAAACAACGCTGGGCTCGGGTGTTTGGGTGAGAGCGGTCGAATTGGTGGAGGTGATCTCCAGCAAAGGCAAGCTGAGTGCAGGTTGCTTCGTCAAAGTGGGAGAACTCGTCGGGATTTGCGAGGCTTTTGCCGGTAAAGCAGCCTCTCCCAATGATGTATCCATGGCAAGCGTGGTGCAGCCTGCCAGGATGAAAAGGAGCAGTGTTAGAAGAGTAGGGAAAGACCATTTCATTGCAGTCCGATTATACATAGAAAATCCAACCAGGCGAAAGTTTAGGGCTGGTTTAGCCTGAGGATTTCACGACCAATCTGCTCGGCAAGCTGGCGTGTCCCCTTTAGGCTCATGTGGACTGCGCTGTTCGTGAATTCCTGTGCAGCTACACTGTCCCAAAGATCCAGATAATGCCATTCCCCTTCGGTGGCCAAATCGCTAAGGATATTCCGATAAGCATCATAAGCCCAACGCGGGTAGAAAAAATTGTAACGCAGGTCGCTGTTAGCGCCCTGGCTGATATACATAGGCTCGTTGATGAGCAGGACTGGGACAGTGCCTGACATACTTATGCCAGCCTGCAACATATCGAGCGCCAGGGCATTCTCAGGCAGCTCGGGTGGTTGCAGATCATAGAACTGCAGGTCGGAAGATAAATCTTCCTGGCGCAGCACATAATGATCTGGAATTTCCTGGTCAATACCGGTAGCAGCCCACATGATACCGAAAATTTGCAGTCGCAACCAATCTGCCAGCTCTTTGCGTTGCCCGATCAGAGTTTTTTGATAAAAATTTAACTCTACAAAGCTGGGGTCGGTTGGATCCAGATTCAGGTGCTGAGTGGTAATTAACTGCCGGACAGCAGCCGGGTTGTTTTGCAAGAGTGGCGGATATAGTTGTTTGCTATTGGGCAAGGACTCCAGCGTTATGGGCCAGACGATCAAATCAGGCTCGTACTCTAACGCTACGTTCAGGATTAATAGATCTTTGGTGAGGGACATAACTGGATATCCCAGGTTGTATGCTTTTACCTGGCGTCCATCGGAGAGCAGTAATTGCTGTTGGTTGATAATCGATGGAAGAGTCTCGCTTGGCGAGAGAAGATAACCCCAGGTGGACGAATCCCCAATAAAAATCACCCGGTATTCGTTGGCTGATTTAGGGGTACCTGACAATTCGTGCGAAGCAAACATGGCTGGGATATTATAGAGACTGAGGTTATATGATGACGCAGGATTTTCTCCATAGGGCAAACGCTGTCGCCCGGGAACCAGTGTGTTATAGATGGTGAGTCTGCCTATATAGGGCAATGGATTCGATGCCGCAAATATTAAATTAAAGACCAAAAATAAGGCGCATGCTTTAATCAGTACACGTATCCAGAAATAAGCTGATGAACGGGGATGAGAGTTCTGCGCCATTGAACTGCAGCCTTTATAGCCCGAACAAGCGGCTGAAAACCTGCTGCGCCAATACAGGCGTGGGTAGGGCAAACCAGACCCAACCTAAGGTCACATACTGGAAGGTAACAAACCAGCCTGCCAGCCGGGTAAGTTTATGGCGCGCCGGAGAGGTTTGCGTTAAACGGGTGCGTCCACGCTGCCAGTCCAACAACCGGTTGTGAATAAATAATCCTGCTCCATGCCAGAGTCCCCAGAACAGGAAATTCCAGGTGATACCGTGCCACAAGCCGATCAAAGCCATTGTGCTGATCTGAGTGATCCAGATCACCAACCAGGCAGGTAGATTGCGTCTGTTACTGCGTAAGGCGCGAGTGGCTGGATTAAAAAAATATGCCCGAAACCATGCGGCGAGGGTGATATGCCAGCTGTTCCAGAATGAGGTTAAGTTCGTTTTTAAGTAAGGGCGGTCGAAATTCTCAGGTAATTTCAATCCCACCAGTTGGCCCAAACCGATGGCTATATCTGTATAGCCTGAAAAATCGAAGTAAATGCGCAGGCTATAGGCTAAAAGGACGACCCACAACCAGCCTGTGGAAGTTATTTGTACTGCATTGGTTTCGTTTAGCGCGATGAGTGCCAGCGTATCTGCCAGGGCAAATTTCTTGAAGACACCCCACACAATGCGCCAGACACCTTTCCAAAACATATTGTCTGGATCGATGCGCAGCGAAAATCGCTGTTCCAGGGAAATTCGTAAATCTGCGCTAAAGCGCGTAAGGCGATCAATCGGGCCGGCAGTGTAAGTTGACCAAAACAGGGCATAAGTCAGGTATTCGTCCAGCTCCATTGCCGGGAGGCGTCCTGCACGAGCGTCGCGCAGGGTGTGCAGCAAACGGAAGGCCAGATAGGAATACCCCAGCCAACGCAAGTCCAGGGCACTGGCTAAATCCACGGTTTGCCCGGCCTGGGCGCGCAGCCCAGCGCTGACAACCTGGCCCAGGTAGGGAGACTTTAGCAGGATGAAAAATATGATCAATAACAGGGATAAACCATCCAGGAGCCAGGGGCGGCGTGGGTAACGGTAGCGAATAAGCCAGGTCAGCAGGGAAGTAAATAGGAGAACCCCTCCCACTTGCCAGAAGGGTGGAGGGCGCGTGGGAGTCAGGCAGCATAGTGGTTCTAGATAGCGAGACAGACCGATACAGGTGACGGCTGCCAGCCCGAGCAATGCTGCAACCGCGGATTGTTTGGTGGGTGGTTCAGGATTCTGGGTGGCTGCCCAGCTCAGGACTGTGAGGACTAGTGCGCTTGTGGGAAACCAAAAATCAAGATTGCGGATCGGAGTGCCGGGTTGCAGCCAGTAAATGGCAGCCAGGCTGCCCAGAAATAGTACCCAACGACGCCAGGATGTGGGCAGAAGCAGAGTCGAGACGAGCCCGATTCCGGCGAACGCCAGAATTTGTGACAAAGTCATGGTTGTGAATTAAAAGCCCTGGTAGATCCATGCCGGCGCCTGGTCGGAGGTGAGCACCAGGATGGCAATCAAAATCACACACAAGATCAACGCGTACAGGTTTTCGCGTGAGAAAATCCACCGCAGCACAATGTTTGCTCCTGAATTAACGGTAACCACACATACGCCATTCATCCGCCTCGTACACCGCCAGATACTGGCGATCGGCGAGGTTGATCTCGAGGATTTCGTTGCCGTAAGTTGCGGAGAGGATGCCGCTGCATGAGACCAGGGTTGCATCGCCATCCTGTTCTGCTTCAGCACATTGGAAATCCTTTAATTCAGCCTGGACGGCGCCAAATGATTCCAGCTCCAACCGCGCCTGTGCTTCCCAGTCCGCGCAGGAATAGTTAATCAACCCGTCCAAATCCTTGGCTACTAAAGCCTCATGATAAGCTTGAATACCCCCCGCTGCCGTAGCCTGGTTACTCGCAGAAGAGCAGGCACTGATCAAGAAGGATGAAGCGAGAAATATAAAACCCAGGCAGATCGTGGTTTGTTTCATCTACGAAGTTCTCCCATTCTATTATTATTGTGCATCCGCGGCAGTAATTTTACCAAGAATATCCACCTGGCAGTGAAGGCCGACCATGCTGGACTGATTGAGCAGAGTATCAGCACCAACCTGGCTGGATTAATCAAATTCATATCTGTAAAACTATCTAAAAATCTCAGCATACGGTATAATCGGGTTTCGTTCAGGGCTTGCCTTACTGAACAGCTAAGAGCGAATCCCGTCTCAACCAAATGGTTGGGTGGAAACTTAACGAGAGAGTAGGAAGTAAAATGACCAAGCGAACCTATCAACCAAAAATCCGCCGCCGTGTGCGCGTCCACGGTTTTCGATCGCGCATGGCGACTGCAGACGGACGCAAAGTGCTGAAAGCTCGCCGGGCCAAAGGCCGCTATCATCTAACCGTCAGCATGAATAACCATGTTAAGAAAATCAACTGGAACGCCTAGTTGCAGATTTTTGTGAGTACAACACCGGAACAGGCGCGGCTTTGATTGTGGAGAGACCAGAGATTGCCGAGTGAAACGCAGGTTCCGCCTGACCAAATCAACCGATTTTCAGCGGGTGCGGCGGCTTGGCAAGTCTTATGCCCACCCGCTCATTGTGTTGGTATGTCTTGAAAATCAAGAGAGCATAACTCACTGGGGTGTCGTGGCAGGCAAGTCGGTAGGTGGCGCTGTACAACGCAATCGTGCAAAGCGACTACTACGAGCAGCCAGCCAGTCAATCCTGAGCGAGGTGCAAGACGGGTGGGATCTTATCCTGATTGCACGCCAACCTTTGGTGAATGCAGATTTAAGCCAGGTTCTTAGCGCCCTGTTGCAGCTTCTGGGACGGGCGCGCGTAATGCGAGAATTGGATGACCAGTAATATATCGAGCGAAGATGATAACTTGCAGCCAGCCATGCCTGTGCATGATGATATGGTGGTGGAGCCCAGGCTGAGAGATTTACCCCTGACGCTGTGGAATATTCCTCGTTTCCTGCTGTTGGCCCTGATCCGATTTTACCAGGCTACATTCTCGCGCGCTTTGCCATCCAATACCTGCCGCTTTTATCCCAGTTGTTCTCATTATGGTTACCAGGCTATCTACAAATATGGTGCCTTAAAAGGCGGCTGGTTAGCCGTCTGGCGCATCTTGCGGTGCAACCCATTCAATCCCGGGGGGATTGATCCGGTGCGCTAAGGTTAGAGAAATACCCAACGCAAAAACTGAATGGACTTACTTCTGATGAAACAAACGAAAATATATCTTGCCTTTCTCTTAATCATCATCGCGGTGACGCTCTCCGCCTGTTCGGGCGGAGCAGGGCTGACGTCCAGTTGGCCGGGGCTGGCTGTGGATCTCGAACGTGAGCTGGTGTATGTCGCCAATGGTCAACAGGTTTTCGCAGTGAGCCTGACTAATGGAACAGAAAAATGGCGCTACCCAGCCGAACCACAAAATCCACCTGGTTTTTACGCAGCGCCTGCCTTGGCGCCGGATGGACAATTGATCCTGGGTAACTACAATAAAAGTCTGCACAGTATCAACGCCGATACTGGTATCGAGAACCAGGGGAGTTGGCCTTTTCTACAGGCGACTAATCGTTATATTGCCAGCGCATTGGCTGTGGAGAGTGGTGTCTACGCACCGGCCTCAGATGGGATTCTCTATGCACTTGATTTAACGGGTAATCTACGCTGGTCTTTTCCCACGGAACAATCATTATGGTCGACTCCATTGACGGATGGAGTAAATATCTACCAGCCTTCGATGGATCGCCGGATCTATGCGATTGACAAGGATACCGGTGACGAAGTTTGGAAAACGGATGACTTGGGTGGGGCCATCGTTGGGAAACCAGCCCTCGGTGAAGTTGGCATTTTATATATAGGCACTTTTGCATCAGAGATGCTGGCTATCGAGATCAGCTCTGGTCAGGTGATTTGGCGTGCAACCGTTTCCGACTGGGTTTGGGGCGGACCGGCCCTGAATGGGGATACAGTTTATTTTGGCGACCTGGATGGTTTTTTCTATGCGCTTGACTCAACAACGGGTGATGTGCGTTGGAAAATCGAGGGTAATGGAGATAACGATACCAGCATCACCGATCCGCCGCTGATTCTGGATGGTACAGTCTACTATACTTCAAAGAATGGTACACTTTATGCGGTCGATGCAGAAACCGGGAATCCCATCTGGAACCAGCCTGTAGGTGGGAATCTGTACGGTTCACCTCTGTATGGAGCCGAGTCGATCCTGGTAGCGCCATTGAATGCTGATGCGCTGTTGTATGCTGTGGCTCCCAATGGCGCGATCAAGTGGACCTTCACGCCGGCCAAGTAGATGGTTAGCTGCACGAGCGAAATTTTGAACATCATAAAGGCTTAAAAATATGTGGGATTTGCTGATTATTAACCCCATGGTGAATACCTTGCTGTGGATTTACAGCTTGATAGGTAATTTTGGCGTGGCGATTATTATCTTCACGGTTTTGGTGCGCATGCTGACATATCCGTTGACACTCCAGCAGATGAAAAGCGCCCAGCTTACGCAGGAATTTCAGAAATCAAAAAAATGGCAAGATCTGCAGAAAAAATATAAGGACGATAAACAAAAGCTGCAGCAGGAACAAATGAAGCTCTACCAGGAAATGGGGATTAACCCGTTGGGTGCCTGTTTGCCCTCGGTGATCCAATTGCCGATTATTTTTGGTTTATACCAGGCCATTATCCGCGCCCTGGCAGTGACCCCGCTTCAGCTTCAAGATCTACACAAGCACATCTGGGGCATCACCAATGCGTCTTCACTTATTCCCATCAATAATCAATTCTTGTGGATGGATCTAAGCCAACCAGAACGCCTGAACCTGCCATTTCTTTCATTCGGCATTCCAATATTGGCGATTGTGGTTTTGGTAACCACCTATATGCAATCGAAGTTGATGACCCCGCCGCCATCCCAGCCGGGTGAACAAGGCGCACAGGTGGCCCAAGCAATGAACCTGTATATGCCATTCTTGATGGGGTACCTGGCATTGACCTTTGCATCGGGGCTCTCTTTATATTTTGTTGCAGGTAACTTGATTACTATTCTCCAATATGCACTGATGGGTAAATTAAACTGGCGCAACTTGCTGCCGGGTAAGAAAAACACTCCTGCTCCCAAAGCGAAAAATAGCTAGCTGAGTGAACAGGTCTTATGCTGTGGTGAGAAATTCATTATAGAGAGGCAATTATGAGCGAATCACGAGCCAGCCTTGAAGTCATTGCACCAAGCATTGAAGAGGCGGTCGAAAAAGGCCTGGCAGATCTGGGTTTGTCTGAAGATGCGGTTGAGATCGAGATCTTAGATCCTGGGAGTAAAGGATTGTTTGGTCTGGGATCACGGCACGCACGCGTCCGCCTGACGATAAAAGCAGCGGGGCAGGAATTGCCACTGGCTGCCACAGGCGAACAGGAGCGCCTACAAGCGCCTGCGGCTTCTAAAAGGGATGCGGATGACGTTGAGGCCAGATTGGATCAATCTGAAGCGTATGAGCAAGTTGAGCAGCTGCCCAAAACTGCTCCTACCGAGGATGAAAAGCTTGCCCTGGATGTCGCCCGCGACACGGTCAGCGAGCTCTTACTGGCGATGAAAGTGCGTGCGAATGTGACCGCGCATTATGGAGCGCCGGATGATGAACGCGGGCGGGTTCCGTTGATCGTCGATGTTAATGGCCACGATCTGTCCATCTTAATCGGTCCGCGCGCCGAAACACTGGAAGCACTTCAATACATCACCAACCTGATTGTGAGCAAGGAGTTGGGCCACGCTATCCCCCTGATGGTGGATGTGCAGGGCTACCGTGCCCGGCGCGAACAACAGATCCGCCAGTTAGCTCGCCGCATGGCCGACCAGGCGATCAAAAGTGGGCGGCGGCAGGTACTGGAGCCAATGCCCGCCAGTGAACGCCGCCTGGTGCACATCGAGCTGCGCGATAACCCGTATGTCAACACGGAAAGTATTGGTGAGGATCCGCGCCGTAAAGTGACGATTATCCCCAAACCCTGATTTGGGTTGAAAAAAGAACGGGCAATTGCTTGACCCGCTGACAGTGGGATGGTAAAATCCCGTCGCTTGCCCCCATCGTCTAGGGGACCAGGACGCAGCCCTTTCAAGGCTAAAACCAGGGTTCGAATCCCTGTGGGGGCACAGGCAGAC
>Ga0209347_1001190_pt1:0-30000 | contig 46330 bp, 41 predicted proteins | sample AutmiccommuBRH23_FD_187382 | JGI IMG/M metagenome (GOLD analysis project Ga0209347, IMG submission 187382) | Deep subsurface microbial communities from Mt. Terri, Switzerland - Autotrophic microbial communities BRH/23 (SPAdes) (version 2) | ecosystem: Environmental > Aquatic > Deep... | reverse complement strand
CCCACACCGTGATCCGGGTGGGGGACCGTGCCAGGTGGGCAGTTTGACTGGGGCGGTCGCCTCCTAAAAGGTAGCGGAGGCGCCCAAAGGTTCCCTCAGGCTGAATGGAAACCAGCCGAAGAGTGTAAAGGCATAAGGGAGCTTGACTGCAAGACCAACGCGTCGAGCAGAGTCGAAAGACGGGCTTAGTGATCCCACGGTACTGAGTGGAAGGGCCGTGGCTTACCGGATAAAAGCTACCCCGGGGATAACAGGCTGGTGAGGTCCAAGAGTTCACATCGACGACCTCGCTCGGCACCTCGATGTCGGCTCATCGCATCCTGGGGCTGGATAAGGTCCCAAGGGTCGGGCTGTTCGCCCGTTAAAGCGGTACGCGAGCTGGGTTCAGACCGTCGTGAGACAGGTCGGTCTCTATCCGCTGTGGGCGTAAGGGATTTGAGAGGATCTGCCCCTAGTACGAGAGGACCGGGGTGGACAGACCTCTGGTGTGCCAGTTGTCGTGCCAACGGCATCGCTGGGTAGCTATGTCTGGCAGAGATAACCGCTGAAAGCATCTAAGTGGGAAACTCGCCTCGAGACTAGATCCCTCGTCCCGTAAGGGAGTAAGGCCGCAGGTAGACCACCTGCTTGATAGGCAGCATGTGTAAGCGCAGTAATGTGTTCAGCTAAGCTGTACTAATGGCCGAGGGCTTAACGTGGTGCGGAGAACTCGAAACTTTTCTAGATCATCCTATTCAATTGGTTATTAACATCGTAGATAAAAGTCTCTTGGTGATTGGAGCGACGGAGGTACACCCGGTCTCATACCGAACCCGGTCGTTAAGTCCGTTAGCGCTGATGGTACTTGGGGGGCGACCCCCTGGGAGAGTAGGTCATTGCCAAGAGACTTTTTCTTATTTAAATTATTTGACATTATTAGCGTCTTCCGCTATAATTATTGTGCATCGCGGGCCTGCTCTATTTTTGGTACTTTTGACTTGAAAAGGAGAGAGCCGATCGGGGTACTGTGAATGTCATCATTCCGTTATGAGCTTTGTACCAGCTCGGCTGCATAGACCGTGATCGCACGCCGGGCGGTTCTTTTTAACCGTCCGCTTATGAGAAATACTCCTCATGTCGAAAGGAGGTGAACTAGTTGACAGCGGTAAATCTACGTCCGAATGAGTCTCAGGATCAGTTGCTCCGCCGCTTCCGCAAGAAGGTAGCGAAGAGTGGGATTCTCAGCACAGTGCGCCGTAAACGTTGGTTTGTTTCGAAGAGTGAACTGCGTCGTATTTCTAAGAAGAAGGCGATCCGCCGGCTTAAGCGGCGCCAAACGACGGATTTTGAATAATTGGATTAGTAAGGTTTGACAGGGTATGACCCTGTCTTTGGAGGTGTGAATGGCTAAGGATGAAGACAAGATTCAGGTAGAAGGCCTGGTAATTGAGGCGCTACCCGCAACCCAGTTCAAGGTCCGCCTGGACAATGGACATGAGGTGCTGGCGTACCTTTCTGGCAAGATGCGCAAGTATTATATTCGGATCCTGCTTGGCGATCGGGTGCGGGTGGAGATGTCTCCATACGACCTGACGCGTGGGCGGATTGTTTACCGGCATAAGAAGCACGCATCGGTACCTGAAACTTCGCTCTAAATTTCCGCGTCTGGTGTTTGCCATTCGCCTCGGATTTATCCCTGCTTTGTTTTAAACAATTCGGGCCCTGCAGAATTCTGCAAGGGCCCGTTTCATTTAATTCGGCCGATAGTTGTTTGGCTTGAAAGCTTGTTGCCAGGTATCTCAGTAAGAGCTGAGGACTTTCATGTAATTTGCACGTTCAAAGGCCGCTGGTTCTGCAACAGCTTGTTGGCTCATACTGCCCTTCATTTGCTCAACTGATTCGTACTCGTGTTCTTCCAGCCAGGTTTGAAACCCATTTAGCAAATCTTCAGCACGCTGCACACCATTTTGGAGCAATTCCGAAGTGGTCATCGCCACACTGGCGCCTGCCATCATCGCTTTGACCATGTCATTCGAGCTGTGAACGCCGCTGGTCAGAGCGAAATCAACCGGGACACGTCCATAAAGAATAGCGATCCAGCGTAAAGGAAGGCGCAGTTCGTGCGAGCTGCTTAAGACCAAATTAGGTACAACTTCAAGTTCTTCCAGATCGAAATCTGGCTGATAGAAGCGGTTAAAGAGCACCAGGCCGCGTGCACCCGCTTCGGCCAGACGGCGGGTAAAATTGGGCAGAGCAGTGATAAATGGGCTGAGTTTGACTGCCAGGGGGATGCTGATTTGGGTAGCGACGTCTTTGACCAATCCAACATACATGTCTTCCAATTCGCTGGAAGTGACGTTAGGGTCAGTTGCCAGATAATACAGATTCAATTCAAGCGCATCTGCTCCGGCGTCTTGAATCTTGCGTGCATATTCCACCCAGCCACCACTGGTGACGCCATTTAAGCTACCAATAACTGGCACAGAGACTGCAGCTTTGATTTTTGCCAGCTGCTCCAGATAGGTTTGAGGGCCGATGCTGTACGGGCCATATTCGGGGATATAAGTCATCGCTTCATTGTGTGATTCAGCGCCCCGGATCAGATCCTGGTGCAGCTTAATGCTCTCCTGAATGATCTGCTCTTCGAATAAAGAATACATAACAATCGCTGAGACCCCGGCATCTTCCAACTGCCTGGTAGTCTCGATTTTTTTGCTAAGTGGTGATGCAGAAGCTACCAGGGGATTTTTTAACTTCAAGCCCAGGTATGTTGTCGTCAGGTCAACCATGGCATACTCCCTTTGTAAATAATTCGTCTGGTTAGTCGATATCGGCAGGAGGCCGGTTCCTAAACCGGCCTCCTGCCGAGTGAGAAGATCTATTCAGCAGCCTCGCTATTATCTTTACCGTTCTGCGGGGTGTAATGCAGGGCAGCCATCTGGCGATAAAGTTCCCAGCGACCAGAGGCATCTTGCTTGGCTTTCTTCATCAGTTCTTCAGCCCGGGTTTCATCGGTTTGCAGCAGCATGCGATAGCGGGTTTCATTATATGCATACTCCTCTATCGATATCGTTGGATCTTTGCTGTCGATGGTGAGTGGGTTTTTGCCTTCTACTGCCAGGGCTGGATTGTAACGGTAGATGGGCCAGATACCGGATTGAACGGCCAATTTTTGTTGATTCAGACCCATGCGTAGGTCATAGCCGTGGGCGATACAGTGGCTATAAGCGATAATCAGGGAAGGTCCATCGTAAGCATCTGCCTCGATAAAAGCATTCAGCGTCTGTTGGTCGCTGGCGCCGAATGCAATTCGAGCGACGTAGACGTAACCATAGGCCATGGCGATCATACCCAGGTCTTTCTTAGGAGTCGCCTTTCCTTGAGCGGCAAACTTGGCAACCGCAGCACGCGGCGTGGATTTAGATGCCTGGCCGCCAGTGTTTGAGTAAACCTCTGTATCGAGTACCAGGACATTGACATTTCGTCCGGAGGCCAGCACATGATCCAGGCCGCCATAGCCGATATCATATGCCCAGCCATCGCCGCCTACAATCCAAACACTCTTGCGAACCAATATATCTGCAATACTCAACAAATCACGCGCGACTGGATTATCCAGTCCTTGTAAGCGTTCTTTGAGCAGCGCTACGCGCTCGCGTTGAGCCTGGATGCCGGCTTCGCTGGTCTGGTCTGCTTGCAGAAGTTCGTTGATCAACTGCTCGCCAATCTGTCCGGCAAATTGGGGCAGGAGCTCTCGGGCGTATTCTTCTCGCTTGTCCAGGGTCAGGCGCATCCCCAGACCAAACTCGGCATTGTCTTCAAACAAGGAATTGGACCAGGCTGGGCCTCGACCTGCCGCGTTTTTAGACCAGGGTGTGGTGGGTAAATTTCCACCATAGATGGAAGAGCAGCCTGTGGCATTGGCAATGACAACTCGGTCACCGTAAAGCTGGCTTAGCAGCTTCAGGTAAGGGGTTTCACCACAGCCGGCACAGGCTCCCGAAAACTCAAATAGCGGCTCAAGCAACTGCGAGTTCTTGACCGTTTTCAGGCTCATCTGGGTCCGGTCAGCTTCGGGTAGTGTCAGGAAGTAATCCCATTTAACCGCTTCCACCTCACGGATAGGAGGCTGAGGCGCCATGTTGATTGCTTTCCGTCCAACCTGGCTTTTATCCTTGGCTGGGCAAACTTCGATGCACAGCCCACAGCCTGTGCAGTCTTCTGGAGCGACTGCCAGGGTGTATTTCATGCCAGGGAATTCTTTCCAGCGCGCTTCACTAGAATGCCATGCCTCGGGTGCGTTTTCTAAATATTTGGGATGGTACACTTTCTCGCGGATTACGGCATGTGGGCATACAAACGAGCATTTGCCGCATTGGATACAGAGATCTGGTTCCCAAACCGGGATCTCCAGGGTGATATTGCGTTTTTCCCATTTAGTTGTACCCGTTGGGAAAGTGCCATCGACTGGCATGGCGCTAACCGGCAGCATGTCGCCATCACGCGAAATCATCGAACCGAGCACATCCTTGACGAAAGCAGGGGCGTTCACAGGTACGGCAGGCCGGCGGCTAATCGTGCCGCTTACCTGGGCAGGTACTTTGACTTCAACAAGATGTTCCAGGGTGCTGTCTACGGCTTCATAGTTCTTTTGAACAACAGCCTCTCCGCGCTTACCGTAGGTTTTCTTGATCGCTTTTTTAATCTCAGCAATCGCCAGCTCGCGGGGTAGAACACCACTAATCGCAAAGAAGCAAGTCTGCATAATAGTATTGATGCGCCCACCCATACCGGTTTTGTTGGCAACTTCATAGGCATCAATGATATAAAAGCGCAGCTTTTTGTCAATGATCGATTGCTGAGTTTCAACCGGTAAATTCTCCCAAATCTCATCTGGGCCAAAGGTGCTGTTCAAGAGGAAAACCCCACCTGGTTGAGCATTTTTGAGTACGTCGAAGCGCTCTAGGAATGAGAACTGGTGACAGGCGATGAACTGGGCTTGATCGATCAGATAAGGCGCTCGGATCGGCTTTGGGCCAAATCGCAGATACGAAATTGTTACTGAGCCGGATTTTTTGGAGTCATAAACAAAGTAGCCCTGTGCATGATTATCGGTTTCTTCACCGATAATCTTGATCGAGTTCTTGTTGGCGCCGACGGTACCATCCGAGCCCAATCCCCAGAACATGCAGCGCACGGTCTCAGGTGATTCGATGAAGAATGTGGGATCGAAATCCAGGCTGGTAAATGTGACATCATCGATGATGCCGACCGTGAAATGGTTCTTCGGTTCAGCCTTAAGCAGCTCATCATAAACAGCCTTGACCATCGCTGGCGTAAATTCCTTGGAAGACAGTCCATAACGTCCGCTGATAACAACAGGCATAGTTCCGGTCCATACTTCTGCCAGGGCAGTCAGAACATCTTGGTAGAGCGGTTCACCGGCTCCACCGGGCTCCTTGGTGCGATCCAGTACGGCGATAGATTTGACAGTGGCTGGTAGCGCCTCGATAAAGTGTTTTACAGAGAAGGGGCGGTAAAGATGGACTACTACGACACCGACTTTTTCACCTTGTTTGTTGAGGAACTTCGCCGTCTCTCCGGCCGTTTCGGCGCCTGAACCCATCAGAACAACCACCCGATCAGCCTCAGGGTCACCAACATAATCAAACAGCTTATACTGGCGGCCTACCAGGGCGGCAAACCGGTCCATGGTTTTTTGGACGATCTCCGGGCATGCCAGGTAGAAGGGATTGACGGTCTCGCGACCCTGGAAATACACATCTGGGTTCTGAGCAGTACCGCGCAGAACCGGACGATCGGGTGTCAGTCCGCGTGCCCGGTGAGCCTGCACCAGTCCATCATCGATCATTGCGCGCAGGTCTTCTTCAGACAGTTGCTCAATTTTATTGACTTCAGAAGACGTCCGGAATCCATCAAAGAAGTGCATAAAAGGTACACGCGCTTCCAGGGTGGCAGCATGGGCGATTAGCGCCATGTCCTGCGCTTCCAGGACTGAATTGGAGGCCAGCATCGCAAAGCCAGTGCTGCGCGTCGCCATTACGTCCGAGTGATCACCGAAAATCGAAAGTCCCTGTGCTGCCAGCGAACGGCCAGTAACATGAAATACTGTTGCGGTGAGTTCACCGGCAATTTTATACATATTTGGGATCATCAGCAGCAAGCCTTGCGATGCGGTGAATGTCGTGGTCAGCGACCCGGTTTGCAGTGCGCCATGTACTGCTCCTGCTGCACCGCCTTCGGATTGCATTTCTACCACCAACGGAACCGATCCCCAAATGTTGGGGCGTTTGCGGGCCGACCATTCATCGGCGTACTCGCCCATAGAAGAAGAAGGGGTAATAGGGTAGATTGCGATAACTTCACTTAATTTGTGAGCAACGTGGGCAGTCGCCTCGTTGCCTTCGAGAGTAACCAGATTTCTAGGCATTTTTCATGTACTCCATTTAAGAAGTGATTTTGACTTGGCAGGGATATTGTTTTCTTGTATATAATAACCTGCGGATTAATTCTCCAATATCATAGTTTAGCTTGCAAGGGCATAATGAGATAGTTATATATGGCATGATATTTACCTGTTAACTGTCATATTTCAGACAAATCAAGGTTAGATTGTAATAAAGGGAGTTTTTGAGCGCCAAAATAGCAACTTACAAATTAGTTATTGCTTTAGACACGAATCATGCATAATTGTAATTCTAGATTCCATGCAAATTGGATTTGTGCTATACTGTATACATGAATTTTGACCAGCATATCTGGCAGAATTGGGCAAGTAACTTGCACCGGTGGGGGGTAAATCACTGGGTGGCAACTCTACTGGAAGCCACAGGCCCCTTGACTGTTCTGGGGGCTCAAGCTGTATATATTGGCCAACCTCTGCTCAGGCTGGCTATCGCTGGAGAACATTTGGACGCACTGACCACTTTGCTGGAAGATAGTCAACAGCAACGTGCCTTTGTTTCATTGTTACGGGAGGTACATTCCAGTGAGTCAGATTCATCTGTTTGAGCTTGCATTTGCCGGGCTATTTTTTGTTTTACTTATTATGTTTGCCCTCGTTATCCGCAAACGCCCGGAGAAGTACTTACGAGAGATCCCTGCATTTGCCCACCTGGGGCGTTCAGTTGGTTTGGCAGTGGAAGCCGGTAAACGGCTGCACATAGCCCTCGGTTACGGCGGTGTGAATGATATTCAAGGTGCGTCTGGTCTGGTTGGTCTGACAATGCTCCAGAGAATAGCGCGGGCTGCCTCAATCAGTGATCGCCCACCCATAGCCAGCAGTGGAGAAGGTACGCTGGGAATTCTCTCACAGGATACTCTTAAGAGTTCATATCAAGCGATCCGTTCAGAAAATCAATATGATCCAATCTATGGGCAGATCAGTGGTCTGACGCCTTTCTCTTATGCGGCTGGCACACTGCCTATTTTCATGGATCAGCAAGTCTCAACGACTGTGCTCGCTGGGCACTTCGGTAGTGAAGTCGCTCTGATCACTGATGCAAATGAACGCGTTGGAAGTCAAACCATGGCAGGCAGCGATAACTTAGAAGCCCAGGCTGTTCTCTATGCCAGCTCACAAGATCCTTTGATTGGTGAAGAGTTATATGCCAGTGGTGCTTACCTGAATGCGGGACTAATGCATCAGGCCAGCGTTCGAACTCAAGATGTAATGCGATGGGTAGTTATTGCAGGCATTTTACTGGGTAGCCTGCTCAAGTTAATCGGGGTGATCGAATGAGTCGTCTGCGAACTTCTCTCTCGGTTGCGATCGTCATCTCTGTTGGGCTCATTGTCCTGAGCGGGTATTTTCTTGATTTGCCTATGCTGAAAACCCTGCAAATAGTATTTTTGCGCTGGGCGGCCTTATTGGGTGCGGTTGCATTGATCGTTGGGGTATTCAACTTATTCAATGTGCATCTTCGCAAAATTAACACCGGCCAAAAAGGCAGCCCATATAGCCTGGTCCTGATAATTGCCTTGATCGCAACGGTGTTGATCGTCGGTCTCCTGGGGCCAACCTCCTTCTGGTCAATGTGGATTTTCAATTATATCCATGTGCCGATTGAAAGTAGTTTAATGGCTGTGCTGGCTGTAGTCATGGCCTTTGCGGGAGCACGTTTGTTAGGACGTCGGTTCAATGCTTTCTCAATCATCTTTATCTTGACTGCACTGCTGGTCTTAGCGGGAAGCATTTCTCTCAGCTTTGTAGATTTTCCAGTATTGGCTGAGTTGCGAAATTGGATAGATCGTGTTCCAACAACTGCGGGTGCACGGGGTATCTTGTTAGGCGTGGCCTTGGGCACAGTAGCAACCGGGTTTCGGCTCCTGATGGGCGCTGACCGGCCGTATGGGGGTTGAGCATGGCTGAAATACGTTGCCCGATGTGCAGTAGGCTTAACCCTGATGAACTGGAAATCTGCCAGTTTTGCCAGGCGCGTTTGAAACCATTACTCGCCAGGCCTGAAGAACCCACACACGATTGGCTCGGACAAACCGGGAGTGATGAGAATCTCGATGATTCAACTGGCGAAAATCAGACTGTTGCACCAGATTGGCTGCGGTCTCTACGCTCACGCGAAATTCCTCATGACGATCTAACTGAAGAACAAAGTATGGGTGACCCTCCTGATTGGCTGCGTGCTGGCGTGGATGACCCGGATCTTTTAGGCGCACAACGGCGAGAATCGAACGATTCCGACTGGCTGGCAGACTTTCGGTCTCGTCAATTAGATGAAGAGCCCACAGAGACTGAACCGGTCCAGCAGGAAATTGAAGAAGAAAAGCCGGCGCCATTTGATATACCCGATACAACTGAGGCTGAAATCCCAGACTGGTTATCCAGCGCGCGCTTTGACGATGACACTATGAATGAGCCGGTTGAACCGGAACTCTCTCAACCAGATATGGACGCTGAACCCGAATGGCTGGCACGCTTACGATCTGTCCATCCCGCTGAGGGCGTTGGGCAAGCGCCTGAGCCTTTTACCGATAAAGACGAAATTCCAGATTGGTTGAAAGCCGGTGGACAGAATTTTGGAAGCGCGGATGCTGATCAATCTATTGAATCTGCGCCTGAAGAAGAAGCACCTACCTGGACATCGTATTTCGAGAAGGAAGGCGAAGGTACTGATTTGGCGGCTGATCTTGATGAGATCAAGTCAACCGAGGATGAGTTACTGATACCGGAGGGCGATCTACCAGACTGGCTCAAGGAAGGTTCAGACCAACCCGGACTTGACGCCGAGCCAGCTGAACCGGAAATTAGCGAAGACTCGGAAAAGCCTCCCGCTGATTCGCCTGCCTGGTATGCTACAGCTCCCGGAAGACCCTTTAAACCTACTGATCAGCTTTCACAATGGCTGCGCTTAGAAGCGAGCGAGCCAGACGCTTCGGAGCCGATCTCCGCAGAAGAGATCCCGGATTGGTTAAAAGCTGATCAAGATGACTTTGTTACCCAGAGCGAATCGCCTGAACTTGAAGAATTATCGATTGAAAGTGAGCCTGTATCCATCGATGAAGCATTAACTTCTTCACAGTTTGAGGAAATACCGGAAACCCAGTTGACCGGTGCTGAGCTTCATGACGATGAAAATAAAGCAGGTCTGGATGATGATTTTGCATTATTAGAACAAGAACTCTTTCCAGACGGTGAGTTGGATCAGGCTTTAGCAACTACGCCGGGGGCAGATAACTCACAAGCAGTCGATGATCCACTTTGGCTGGTGGAATTGCGACAAAAAATGGGCGATGGCGTTGAGGATCAAGGGCTTCAAAAAGTATCGCCGTTCTCAGAAGATGTTGAACATGAGCTGCCAGCAGACGACCTGGCAGGACAGGAGATTCCAGACTGGCTGATCGATGTTCATGCTCAGGAGGCGATTGAGCACATCACCGGAGATAGCGCATCGCTAGAAATAGGTCAGGCTTTCGAAAGCGATTCGGAGAATGGATTGGCGCAAGCCGATCTGCCAACGTGGTTAGAGGCTATGCGTCCAGTTGAGGCGGTCGCGGCGGCGGCGGCAGACTTAATGGACGAACACGATCAGAGCATTGAGAAAGCTGGTCCGCTGGTGGGTTTAAAGGGTGTTTTGCCTGTTGAGCCGGATGTCACACTGGCCCATGCATCTGATTCGTTTGGGCTAAAACTAAAAGTTAGTGATATGCAGCGTACCCGAGCAGATATGCTTCAGGAGTTGGTGCAGAATGAAGCGCTGGCTAAACCTCTGCCACGTAAGCCGGCTATCTCATCACAACGCATATTGCAAGTTGTCATTGCAGTGACATTGATCTTAGCCATACTGTCCACCTTGATTATTGATACGCCTATCGCCAAAGTGCCGGTATTTCCGATAGAAACAGGGGCTGTTAGTGAATTAATTAATAGACTTAGCAGTTCGGATCGCGTCCTGGTTGCTTTAGATTACCAACCGGCTTTCTCTGGCGAGATGGAAGCTATTGGCGCCACCGTTCTGGATCATTTGATGTTACGGGGGGCGCAAATTGCATTCATCTCAACCAATCCTAGTGGACCTCTGCAGGCGGAACGCCTGGTCAATATCGTCAACCAGCGTTATGCGCATTCATATGCTGGAGAGCAGATAACAAACCTGGGATACATCTCGGGTGGGCGCGCCGGGATACTCGCTTTTGCATCAACGCCACGCCAATTAGCCCCATTTACATTTGATAGCGAAAATAATCCATGGGATAGCGGATCACTTCAGGGGGTAAGTAAAGCTTCAGATTTTGCCCTGACGATGGTCGTCACCGAGAATGCTGATACCGCGCGTATGTGGATCGAACAATTCCAACCTGAGTTAGAGAGTAAACCCTTGATTATGGTTTTGAGCGCGCAGGCTGCGCCTATTATTCGTCCCTACTATGCAGGCTCACCACAACAAGTGCAAGGGATCGTGAGCGGTATGGCAGGTGCAGCGGCTTATGAAAACCTGCTGGGCCGTGTAGGGATAGCACGCAGCCAGTGGGGTGCTTTTTCCTTGGGGGTATTGGCGGCTTGCATACTGATATTGCTGGGCGGCATAATTAATGCGTTTCCAATCATTATGGCACGCATACAGAAGACTAATCCGGGAGGGGATGACCAGCTATGAGTATCGCGTCTATGAGCATGGCTGATCTAATTGGCGCTGGCGTGGCTTTTATACTCACGCTGTTGATCTTGAGTTATATCATCGGAGATAATCCCTTATTCCGAGTAGCTCTCCACCTATTTGTTGGTGTCGCCAGTGGTCTTGCAGTTGTGATTGCCTTTTACAATATCCTCTGGCCACAGATGATCCAGCCATTGTTGTCGGGAAGCGATGTCGATAGGTTTTTCCTCCTGATTCCGCTGGTGCTGAGTGGTTTGCTATTGACGAAAATATCTCCCCGGTTGGGAGGTTGGGGTCGACTGGCAGTCGCCTTTTTGGTTGGCGTTGGGGCTGCCACAGCAATTGGTGGTGCAATCCTGGGTACGCTTTTTCCCCAGGCTCTGGCTTCCATAAATCTATTTGGGGATACACAGGTAGGTAGTGGCGGCACTGATATTTTGATCCAGCTGGCCGAGAGCGCTTTCATTGTCTTTGGTACGGTTACAACGCTTGCTTATTTCCAGTTTGGGACGCGTAACACCAATGATCAGCCTGCTCAGCGTGGCGCGGCATTGCAGGTAACAGCCTGGGTGGGTGAAGTTTTTATTGCTATCACGTTTGGGGCATTGTTTGCTGGTGTTTACCTGGCAACACTGAGCGCTTTGGTGGAGCGCCTGGGGTTTTTAGTAGACTTTTTATTTAGCCTGGTGATTCCAGGATAGGCAGCTATGACGACTTCATTGATTGATGCAGATTCCCTCCTGGTAATAGATATTGGCACTGCTGCTACACGGGCTATACTATTTGATGTGGTTGATGGCCGCTATCGCTTTCTGGCCATGGGGACAGGACCGACAACGGATATTGCGCCTTATCGCGATGTAAGGGAAGGTGTTCGCCAGGCGCTCGACCAACTTCAATTGATCACAAGCCGGGTGTTTGTGGGCTCGGACGAGAATTTGATCATTCCCAGTGCACCAGATGGTACAGGAGTAGATACTTGTGCAGTGGTCATGTCGGCCGGCGCACCGCTAAAAATTGTAGTGGTGGGGCTCCTGGAAGATGTCTCTTTGGAAAGTGCACGCCGGCTGGCTGACACAGCCTATGCAGGGGCTGTGGAGTCGATTAGCCTGAATGATCGTCGTAAGACGGAAGCACGTATCGATTTAATTATGCGTTTGCGCCCGGACATGATATTGGTAGCTGGCGGCACCGAGGGAGGCGCAAGTCAATCGGTGCTAAAACTTTTAGAACCCGTCGGATTAGCCTGTTATTTGATGCCGGAGAAACAGCGCCCCGAAGTGCTATATATAGGGAATGAAGCCTTGCGGGATGAAGTACAGGCTTCTCTTAAAAATATTGTAAATCTGCATTTCGCGCCGAATGCACGCCCCTCATTAGAATTGGAACGGCTTGGCTCTGGACAAGTAGAGTTAGGGAATATCTACCGGCGGGTGAGGGCGCGCCAGATCCAGGGAGTTGAAGAGTTAGATAAATGGGCCGGTGGGCGGCTGATGCCTTCAGCAGCAGCGTTTGGGCGGATTGTTCAGTTTCTTAGCCATTCTTATGCTTCCTCAAAGGGTGTACTTGGTGTGGATATCGGCGCTGCTGCAACCACAATAGCTGCCGCATTCGAGGACGAGCTGCGTTTGGGTGTATATCCGCAGTATGGCCTGGGGCGAGGTTTAGCCAACCTGCTGAAACATATCCCACTCGGACAGATAGCTCGCTGGGTACTGACGGATAGCTCTGAAAGTTACGTACGTGAATATATTCAAAACAAAGCTCTATATCCCCTTTCAGTTCCTGCCAGTGTCGAGGATATGGCGATTGAGCAAGCTTTGGCTCGCCAGCTACTGCAAGCCTCATTGAAACGTTCTGTGGCAGGCTTCCCGGCAGGCTTGAAGAGTAGCTCCGAGGGCCTCTTGCCCTGGTTTAAAATTATTGTCGCTTCAGGTTCGGTTCTGACCAAAGCACCATCCATCGGCCAGGCCTTACTTATGTTATTGGATGGTATCCAGCCTGTTGGTACAGCCACGCTGGGTTTGGATACCAATCATTTAGCGCCTGCTTTAGGGGCTGCTGCAGCGATCAATCCCGTTTTGACTGTTCAGGTGCTGGATTCGGGAACATTCCAATACCTTGGCTCGGTCATCTCTCCGGTAGGCAGTTCACCGGTGGGAACAACGGTTCTGCGCGTCAAACTACAGCGTGAAGGTGGTAATGACTCGACCCTGGAAGTAAAACAGGGTTCTCTTGAAGTATTACCCCTTCAGAGCGGTAAAACAGCCACCCTGCATCTGCAGCCCTTGCATCGCTACGATGTCGGCATGGGGGGGCCAGGGCGCGGGGGAAGGTTGACTGTTCATGGAGGCAGCCTGGGTGTGATTATTGATGCCCGCGGCCGACCGTTGCAGCCACCAGGTGATTTAGGCAGACGCAGAGAACTCTACCGGAAGTGGTTGTGGACGCTCGGTGGTTAACCGGGCATTGATCTTGCACCTAGTGGATAAGGAAAAACCATTGTGCCAGTACCGACTTTAGCGCCGATCACCCATATTTTGCCGCTTACGACAATCCGCCGCGAGCGTTTGCTTCCTGTACCTGGAAAAGTTGTTGTCCGTAAAGGTCAGAAGGTCAGCGCCAGCGAAACTCTGGCAGAGGTGGATTTAACTCCCGAACATTTGTTACTTGACCTTGGACGAAGTTTGGGGATCTCTGAGGATGAGGTTGATGAGACAGTGCAGTGCCGCATTGGTGATCTGCTGGCTGAGGGAGATATTATAGCAGGCCCGGTAGGCCTGGCGCGCCGCGTGGTACGCGCCCCAAGGCGTGGACGTTTGGTACTGGTAGGAGAAGGTCAGGCGCTCTTAGCTTTGCAGACTTCTCCATTTGAGTTAAAAGCTGGCATGCCTGGCCAGGTAGTGGAACTGATTAGCGACCGAGGAGCAATCGTTGAATCGGCCGGTGCACTTATCCAGGGTGTCTGGGGTAATGGTTTAATCGATTTTGGTCTGATGTATGTGCTTTCTAAAATGCCGGATCAAATATTGACAGTCTCCCAATTAGACGTCAGCATGCGCGGCGCGGTGATCCTTGCCGGTCACGTGGGTGATGTTGAGGTACTTAATACCGCGGCGGATTTACCCTTGCGGGGTTTGATTTTAGGGAGTATGGATCCTGAGCTTATCCCGACTGCCCTGCTGGTTCCTTTTCCAATTATCTTAATCGATGGATTTGGTCATCGAAGCATGAGCCCAGCCGCTTTTCGACTCCTTTCAACTAATGAGCGCCGCGAGGTTTCTATTAATGCTGAGCCGTGGGATGCCTACACCGGAGCGCGTCCAGAAGTAGTCATCCAGCTTCCAGCTACTGGTGAGCCTCCAGAGCCGCGCGTGGCTTTGTTTTTTAGAGTTGATCAAACCGTGCGGGTAGTTAAAGCACCTTATGCAGGTATGACGGGAAAAATTAATAGCCTTGAACCTGGCTTGCAGGTTTTTCCTAGTGGTTTACGAGCAAAAGCAGCAGAGATTAGCCTGGAAAATGGTGAGAACGTGCTGTTACCAATTGCAAATCTCGAAGTGATCGAGTAATTCTTTCCCTTAGCAGGAGGAGAAACATGGCTTTCGATAATATGGATATGGACAATGAATTAGAGACCCAGGATGCTCCACCAAAAGAGGAGTCGGGAAACCGCACATTCCTTATCGCGGCAGGTATTTTGGGCGGAATAACGGTTCTGGCGCTAATTTGTATTGCACTTTATGCGCTGGTGCTCCTCCCGCGGCAACGTACGGCTCAGGAACAGCAAGTGGCTACACTGAATGCGCAGAACACACAGGTAGTCCTGGCTATTACACAGACATCTGCCGCGATGGCTGCCCCGACACTTACTCCGACCCTGCCGGCACCACCCAGTACTGCGACGGCTACGCCGACTTCTGTAGTAGTTGTCGCTACCAGCACCTCGGCAGGACCGGATCCGCGTACAGCAACAGTTGCGGCATTGCTGACCCAGGCAGCTCAGACAACGCAAACAGTAGTACCCACCGCCACAAATCTGCCGGATACAGGCTTTGCTGATGAGGTCGGTCTGCCAGTCATGATGGGGATGGCGGTCCTGTTAGTAGCGGTGATTTTTGTCGCCCGGCGCTTGCGCTCGGCTACATAGTCGACGGATTCATTAATCAAATCGGCGGAAGAAGCCAGATTGCATCCCTTCTGGGTTGTATTCGGGGGTTCTTCCGCCATCTTTATTTTCAGGAGATTTCTGATAATTTTGTTATGTCACTTCTTCTGCTACCTGTTTGCCATACCCAAGTAAGGCGTCTACCATTTCCGGGGTCCGACCTTCTGCATATACACGCAGCACAGGCTCAGTGCCCGACGGGCGAATGAGCAGCCAGGAGTCATCCGCCAGCAGGTATTTAATTCCATCCAGAGTGCTAATGGCTGAGATTGTCTCACCCCCGATGGACTCTGGAGCGTGGTTTAGCATGTAGTCAGTCATGGTCTTTTTGGCTACCGGCCGGCTTAAGCGCATGTCGCTGCGACGGTAGTATGCAGGCCCGACCTCGGCTAACAGATCATTTACCAGTTCGTGTAGTGTTGTTCCAGCGCTGGAAACGATTTCAACCAACAAAAGACCCATCAGCACCCCATCACCCTCTGGGATGTGCCCACAGAAAGAGATGCCTCCCGATTCTTCACCACCGATGAGGATATCTTCTTTCAACATATAATCAGCGATGTGATTAAACCCAACCGGGGTCTCATAAACCGGAACATCATACTTCTTTGCCAGGCGATCGATCATCCGTGTCGTCGATACCGTGCGCACCACAGGACCACGACACCCACGCGTTTCGATGAGATAACGCATGGCCAGGGCCATAATCTTATGCGGGTCTACGAAATTACAGCGCTCATCCATGGCGCCAATTCGGTCTGCGTCACCATCTAATGCCAGGCCAAAATTCCCCATATGAGTGCTGACAGCCCCTGCCAGGACACTCAGGTGTTGGGCGATTGGTTCCGGGTGCACGCCGCCAAAGCCGGGATTCATCTCGCCACGAATCTCCTGCACTTCACAGCCTGTCCCCTGTAAGATACCTTTGATAACCCCTCGTCCAGAGCCATACATCGAGTCAACAACCACTCGCTGGGGGTTTTCAGCGATTACATCGAAGTTGATTAATTGGCGTAAATGCTGGTAATAGTCAGGAATGGGATTGAAGCGTTGGATGAGACCTTGCTTGCGCGCAAGGTCAAAATCCATCAGGTTCGGGCCACGTCCCCGGTTTTCATTATCATTCAGATACACTTCTACACGCCGGCTCTGCTCGCTCGAAGCTGAACCCCCATACGCAGCCTTCAGCTTAACCCCGTTATAACGCGGCGCATTATGGGAGGCAGTGATCATCACCCCACCGGCTGCGCCCAAATTATGCACAGCATGGGAGATAACAGGGGTCGGCGCATCAGCTTGCGCCAGGTAAACCGTATAACCATTTGCAGCCAGCACCCTGGCTACCTCAGATGCGTAGCGGTCTGAGAGAAAGCGTGTATCAAAACCAACCACCATCTTATCCGGATCTACCGGATGGTTGATTAGCATGCCGTTGTTCCATGATTCTGAACGCAGCGCATCAGCTATAGCCTGCGTGACCAGGCGTAAATTGTGAAATGTAAATGTGTCTGAGATGACGGCTCTCCAGCCATCGGTTCCAAAGTGTATAGGCATTGATTATCCTCGGTCAATTAAAATGTGAAGCGATTCTATCATCATTCAGTACGATCCTGCATTTGGGATAAATTATTAACCCACAGGAGCTTCGCTGCTGCTTGTGTGATAAGAAAGGCTGCCCTCTGGCATAATTCCTGCATGATCAATGGGAAGGTTTCGTTCGTGCATACTGCCAGGATAGAGCCTTGATTACATCTTCGATATAGTCGTGTTAAAATAATTTCAATGGATGAGCAAACTCTGCAAACGATAGCCTTATTCGAGCGTGAACCGCTGTTCATGGGTTTTGATGATCAGCAGTTGGCAGATATTGCAGCTCGCTTTCACCCGGTTCGTTTGCCTCGTAACACCGTGGTGTTCAGCCAGGGCGCGCCGTCCGATATGTTCTATATTATTTTTCATGGACATATCCGGGTGATGCGCTCCGTCAATGGGCGTGAAAGCCTTCTGAATTTGATGAGCACCGGAGATTATTTTGGAGAACAGGGGTTATTACTCAATCAGCCGCGCAAGTATACGGTGATCACCCGAGAGAGTTGTCTCCTTTTACGCTTGCTCCCTGAAGAATTTGTAGCGCTCATGCAGGATTACCCGCTGCTTTATGAACGCCTGCTGCTCTCGGCTGAAAGCCGCAATCTGGCCTACTCTCAAAATTTAAAGTGGTTGGGATTGGATGAAGTCGTCTATTTCATCACCCGCAAGAACCAATTTTTCTTATATTTATCGTTGGTCTTGCCGATCCTGATCTTCATCGCTTCCTTTCCGGTGTTAGCCTTTGGCTTATATTTTGCTGGCTCTCCTACATCTAATTTACTCTTCTTATCCCTCGGCTTTGGGATGTTTATCTTCGGTCTGGCCTGGCTGATTTGGAATTGGATTGATTGGAGTAATGATTTTTATGTTGTCACCAGCCAGCGCGTAGTATGGGTCGAGAAGTTAGTTGGGTTGTATGATAGCCGCCGCGAAGCGCCTCTGGATACCATCCTGTCTGTAAATGTAAATTCTAGTTTATTGGGCCGCACATTTGGTTATGGAGACGTGATGGTGCGCACCTTTACGGGAGGTATCTTGATGCGGAAGATGAGCCATCCCTATGCTTTTGAGGACATTGTCAGAGGCTATCAAAAGCGAGTAATGGTGCTTTCTGCAGAAGAGGAAAAGCGTACCATGGAGCGCGAGTTGGAAGAAGCAATTCGTCGAAAAGCAGCCAATCCTTTTGAAATGCCAGTTGTAGAGCCTGTACTGCGCCCACCTAAGCCAATCACCCGCCCAGTAGAACAACAAGAAGGTTCCCTGGGCGATTTTCTGAGCACTTTTCTCAAAGTGCGCTATGAGCGCAATGGGGTAATCACCTATCGAAAGCATTGGCTGTTACTACTTCAAAAAGCATGGGCGCCTATTTTAACCCTCACACTGCTGGTTGGCAGCACCCTTGGTCTTATGTGGCTGGAGTTTTCTCAAGCAGAGGTGCTGATCACTGGATTTTGGATATACCTGATCGGCGGTTTTGCATATTGGTTGGTGTTAATGTGGTTGGTTTATCATTTCTGGGATTGGGCGAATGATATTTATCGCTTGACTCCCACACAGATCCTGGATATTGAACGTAAACCCCTTGGAGAGGAGATGAAAAAAAGCGCGCCGTTGGAATCCATCCTTAGCATTGAACATGAGCGCGAAAATATTATCCAAAACTTGTTAAATTTTGGCTATGTGACAATAAACATCGGGCAGACAAAATTTATCTTTCGCGGCGTTTATAATCCAGATCAGGTTCACCAGGATATTTCGGACTATCGGGAGGTCTTATTTCGCAAGAAGCGCGAAGCAGAAGCGGCAAAAGAGCGCGAGCGCATGATTAATTGGCTGGTCACCTATTATGATCAAACTTCTGACCCAGGCATATTTGAAAATCTTGACCAGTCTGACCAACTTTAAGGGTAAAATTAGCCGACCAAAAGTGTTGGTATTCGATATTTTTATTTTGAGGTTGAAATGGCATTGCGTACGATTGTGACAATTCCCGATCCGGTTTTGCGCCGCAAGGCTCGTAAAGTTACAGACTTTGGACCTGAATTGCAGAAACTACTGGATGATATGGTGGACACCATGCGCGACGCCCCTGGAGTTGGCCTGGCTGCGCCTCAAGTAGGGGTCCCCTTGCGGGCGATCGTTGTCGAGTTTGGGGATGAAGAAGATGAGACCGTACCTCCTAAATTGTTTGTGCTGCTTAATCCGGAGATTACGCGTACATCCCAGGAGACGGTTGTTGCTCCAGAAGGTTGCCTGTCAATTCCCGGGTACGCGGGGGAAGTGGACCGCTTTGATGCGGTTACCCTGCGGGGGCAAAACCGGCACGGCCAACCCATGCGCGTAAAGGCGGATGGGTGGCTGGCGCGTATCTTTCAGCACGAGCTTGACCATCTGGATGGGGTGCTCTTTACCGATCGAGCGGAACGTGTCTGGAAGATAGAAGATGAACCAACCATGCCGATCCCACTGGATTGACCTGTTTGTGTATTGTGATTGAGCCTATACCAAGCGTGGATGCCACGGGGAAAAACTCCGTGGCATTTCTTCAAACATGTATTTGACGCATCTATCCCTGACTAACTTTCGAAATTTTACTCGCCTGGATATTGACATGCCACGCGGGCCTCTTCTATTAGTTGGCAGCAATGCTCAGGGCAAGACCAGCCTGCTGGAGGCTATTTATTATCTGGCCACGTTTATTTCTTTCCATGCCGGGTCAGATCGAGAGTTGATTAATTTTCTGGTAGGGCGCGAGCCTCTGGCTGTGACTCGCATTGTAGCTGATTTCCAGCGCGGCACGGCGCAACGGCGCATCGAAGTGCGCGTGATTCAAGAGACCAATGGTAATAATGGCCCACGCGTCCGCAAGGAAGTCTTGTTGGATGGGGTGAAGCAAAAAATAAGTGAAGTAGTCGGGGTATTCAATGCAGTGCTTTTCCTGCCACAGATGCTACGTGTGGTGGAAGGCAGCCCGGAGGAACGCCGCCGGTATTTAAACCTGGCCATCGCCCAAATCTATCCACAGTATGCTCAAGCATTGATGGAATATAACCAGATTCTGACTCAGCGGAATGCATTGCTTAAGCAGTTGGCTGAGCGGAACGGCGATCCGAACCAGCTAAATTTTTGGGATGAGCGCCTGGCATTTACAGGAGGTTCAATCATCCTGGCCCGTGCGCATGCGCTGCATGAGCTGGAACAGGTAGCTTTTGGCATTCACCGTGAATTAACCCGTGGCCAGGAGGTGCTTCACCTGGCTTATCAACCATCTTATGATCCATTGCCTGTACAACCCAACCAATTCCGCTTACCACTGGATGCTCCTGCGGATTATTCAATGCTGACGTTGGATAAAATTCGCCAGGGATTCCAGGCGCATCTTGTTCGTAAGCGTTCTGAAGATATCGGGCGAGGCCTGACAACCACAGGACCTCATCGTGATGAGTTCCGTTTCCACTCGAATAGCATAGACCTGGGAGTCTATGGCTCACGTGGTCAGGTGCGTACCTGCATGTTGTCCATGAAGCTCGCTGAAGTGATGTGGATGAAAGAAAAGACTCATGAATGGCCTGTACTGCTACTGGATGAGGTCCTGGCTGAACTCGATGATCAACGCAGGGAGGATTTACTCAGCCGGCTAATGCATAGCGAGCAATCTTACTTGACAACCACCGATCTGGACTTGTTTAACAAGCAGTTTATCAACCAGGCTCATCTTTGGAATGTGCAGATGGGACGTTTACAGGAGGTGAAGTGTGAAAAATGATTCTCAAGCGGGACGCGTATTCCAGATCAATATCTCGCCAGGAGGTGTGCCCAAGTTAGCCATCCCGCAGGCAGAAGTGACCGAACAAGGGGTCGCTGGCGACCGGCAAACGAACCTGAAAGTACATGGTGGAGCAGATCGAGCTTTGTGTCTCTATTCACTGGAGCGACTTCTACAACTGCAAGCTGAGGGTCATCCCACCTTCCCAGGCGCGTATGGAGAAAACATCGTTATTAGTGGGTTAGATTGGGAGAAGATGCAACCTGGACAACGTTACCAGATTGGGGATCAGGTGCTGGTCGAGATTACCCGATTTACAAACCCTTGCAATAACCTAATTCCCTATTTCAAAGATGGACAATTTGGCCGTATCTCCCAGGCGCAATATCCTGGATGGTCACGTGTCTATGCGCGCGTCCTGGTTAGCGGCACCTTACTGCCTGGAGACGTGATTATTCAGGTTGAGAATTAGAGTGGCTTTTTGGAAGGTAAGCCTACGCGGCGTGGGTATGGGGGTGGAGTAGCGGCAATTTTGTCCACTACAACCAGATAGCGTTCTTCGGCAACGCCTGGTAATGTAATCGGGGTTAATTTGCGCACATGCCCACCAAGCACCTTAATGGCATGCTCGGCGCGGTGGACTTCAGCAGGAGCTTGTTCCCCCTTCATCGCCAACATGGCGCCACCCACACGGACAAAAGGCAACAGATATTCTGCCAGGACGGGCAGTATTGCTACGGCACGGGCTATGGCCCAGTCATAACGCTCGCGATGCTGGGGGGTTTGGCCCAGGCTCTCTGCTCGCTCAGTGAAAATCTCAACGCCGCTCAACCCCAAACAATCTACAAGATGCTGGCAAAAAGCTGCTTTCTTGCCTACCGATTCAATCAACGTCAGGCGCATCTCAGGGAACAGAATTTTTAGGGGGATGCCAGGGAAGCCCGCCCCGGTGCCAATATCTACCAGGCTGTTCAATGGTGACCCGCGCAGAACGCAGATGGTAGATAGCGAATCTAAAAAATGTTTTGTACGGATTTGTTCAGTGGTGTCGATGGCAGTTAAATTGATTTGCTGGTTCCAGGTGATTAATTCATTTTCATAAATCTGAAATAAACGCCTTTGAGCAGCGCTCAGACTCAGCCCAAACAAACTCAAGGCGTGATGGGTTAATTCTCTCATGGGTTAGATTATACCTGTTGGTGGTGTTGAGCGGCTGGTCCTGCAAATACTGGTTAGGATTAGACAGGTTAGGATTAAACGCTTGTCTATTTCAGTGATTTTGACTAAAATCGGAGCATGTTGATCAGGCGGGTTATATCGATCATACTCTTCTCCATCTGGTTGCTCTCAGCGGCGCTTTCAACAACTGCGGCGAGTAGTTCTCCTCCAGCGACAGCCTTTGTTGTTGATATCGCTGGCAAGGCTGTGAAAGGCTTTCCTCAATCCTATCCTCTCTCTTGCGAATCACGCTCAGCAGTAGACCTGGCTGCATTCTGGGGGGTAGAAATCCGCGAACGTGAATTTCTGAAACATTTGCCTCATTCGGATAATCCTGAGGTTGGTTTTGTGGGTGACCCAAACGGTGTTTGGGGTTACACACCGCCATATTCTTATGGAGTGCATGCCGGTCCGGTCGCTGAGCTGTTGAAGGATTATGGCATCCCAGCCAGGGCACATACGGGCTTAACCTGGGCTGACCTGCAATTAGAGATAGCTGCCGGACGGCCAGTCATTGTGTGGATTATTGGTGAAATGTGGCCTGGAAAAGCAACCAGCTATAGTGCTCGCGACGGTCGCAGGGTGCAGGTCGCCAACTATGAGCATACCATGATCCTGGTGGGATACAATCAGAAGAAGGTGGAAATGATCGACGCTAATACCGGACGAGCAAAGCGCTATCCACTGAATACTTTTCTCAAATCCTGGCAGGTACTGGGTAATATGGCAGTTACGGTTCGTTTTTTGAACCCGGCCGATCTAAACAATCGGGTTTATCTTTCAACAATCTTGCTGGATGTCCAGGCACGTCCAGCGACCTCCCCTACACTGCAAACCGTTGGCTTGCAGCACGTATTTATAGCACCGGGTTACCAGTCGAACGCCAACCGGGCCAGCAGGCTGCTCCCGTACAATCATCTTCTTCCACGCTAATCAAAAAGGACCGGGTGCAAACCGGTCCTTTTTGACGGTAACTGGTCTCAAGATAGGTGGGTCGAATGACCCTGTATAGAGATAGCTTTGAGTCAGTTTTCAGATCAAGCCGAGGTCGGGGGATTGGGATCGGCAGGAGACCTGGGGGCTAACTGTGCTCTGGGTTTGCGAATTTTACGCCACACAAACCGCAAGGGCATGAAGAAGACCAGATATAGAATTGCCAGCACCGGGATCACCAGGATAACGATCCAGATCAGGGCGGTAAACAGGAATTTCACCACATCGATCAAACCCTGGATGGCGCTTTTAGCAACTCCCACCGGTTCCCAGCCGCCGATGGTCAGAGGTTGCACGGCTGCATTAGCCAGCAGATCAACGCTTATCGCAGAAAGGGCTGCGGATTGTTCATAATACTGGATCTGGCCTTTGATCACCTCGATTTGTTCACGAACCTCGACCAGGCGGTTATACACTGAAAGGACATCTTCCGTCTTGGTAGCGCTCCCCATGATTTCAGTGAGTTGTGCTTCGGCATTTTCCAGGTTGCGCAGTCGAGATTGCAGGTCAGTGTAGTCGCGTGTCACATCCTGGCTGTCCAATTTTTTGCTGAGTGGCTCGCGATCACTCTGGGCCTGGATACGCTCTAACGCTTCATTCAACCGTTCAGCAGGCACGCGGATCGTAATCGCGCCGCGCGGCACTTCAACTCCGCTTTCTGTCTGGCTGGTATAGAGATTGGCGTTTACTACAAAGCCACCCATTTCTTCAGCCATAGCGCTGATCTCGTCCAATGATACAGATGGATCATCCACAACAATGCTCAGGTTGGCGTTTTTAATCACCATCCGCTCAACGGATTGACCGGCGGACTGGGTATTTGTACTGTAGTCTGCAAATTCTCGGCCGGCTTCAAGGCTTGGCTCCATCGGCGCTGCAGCGGGCATTTCTCCTGAGTAAAGGTCAGCGGTAGCGGTAGGCGCGGCAGATGCACAGGCGCCCAATAACAAGGCCAATAAAACGAATGTACTTAATAGAGTAGTCAGTGGGCGATGTGATCGTCTTACCCGATTTGCTTGCTGGGGATAAATCTCGTTCATGGTGGCCTCCTGATAATTGCTGGATTGAACTTTCTTACAGACGAAACCCTGGTTGATTTTGTTCCTCAAGTCAGGGTTTTAGGGTACTTACTTTCGATTTTTGTTGTCTTGGGTTGAGATATTTAGCTTACCAGCCAGCTGCCAGGCGAGCAATGTGGCGATCTGGAAGCCCAGCTGCGGCCATGCGTTGTTGTACATCATTAATATCGTAAGCGACTCGCCGGTACTCCCAAATGGCATTTTGAGTATCGAAAATAGCAAACGCCGCGCGCGGATCGCGGTCGCGCGGTTGGCCGACAGATCCAGGGTTTATGATGGCGCGTGGATTTAAAATCAGGTCTGTATTGGGTTCAGGAACCATCAACCGGGCGGGATAGTTTTTATCTTCTAATGTATAGAGTACTGGCAAATGAGTGTGGCCTACCAGACAATAATCAGTCTGAAAATGATCAAAGCTTTGTCTCGCAGTGCGGTTATCCAGTAGATATTCCCAAACAGGGTGGCGCGGGCTGCCATGCGCCAGGGTTACGCCATCGAGCTCGAGTTTCTCCGGCAAGCTTCTCAAGAAAGCCCGATTTGGTTCACTTAGTTCTTTTTGAGTCCAGAGAATAGCTGTACGGGCTTCGGGATTGAAGTTATTGGTATCGATATGATTTAATGTTGCCGCGTCATGATTGCCCAATATGCATGCCAGGCCTGGTAAATTACGAATTGTCTCCACACACGCGTTCGGATCTGGACCATAACCGACCAGATCGCCTAAGCACCATACTGCATCGAATTTACCAGCCATTTCCAGGACAGTCTTGAGTGCCGTAAAGTTAGCATGAATATCTGAAATAATTAAAATGCGCATTGTAAATTTAAATACCTACCTGGAAAAGTTTGGCAAAACTAACAAGCTGCAATATAATTATACCCCTACTGCAAGGATTCGTCATTGTCCAGTTTTTGCATTACTTTCCAGATCTGATAGAAACCCAACTGATTTCCTTCCCCATCTGAGCTGAACTCAGTTTTTATTTGGAATCCGGTTTGCTCAGCCAGATGCTTCAATTCTGCGCTGGAGAAATGGTGCACATAACGCAGCCCGCTTCCACCGCCGCGCCAGTCTAACAGATAATCGTCTGCATCTACCTGGGTCTCTGAGAGGCCTACCGTCTGCCAGTCTTGAATGCGCGCGCGCAGGCGCGGGCTGTTTAGAAATTGCCATTCGGAGTGGATGAACAAGCCATTTGTTGAGAGTTTGGCAGCAATCTGCCTGATGATCTGTTGGCGTAGGTTATCTCCCGGTATGTGATGTAAAACGGCAAACGCACAGATCACATCGAAGGCTTGTCCGGCGATGACCGATTCCCACCCGGACGTCGATAAATCTGCCTGGTAGAAGTGGATCTCAAAGTCTCCAGCCGGGGAGGCAGGCATAGCGATTTGCAGAAGTTCTGCACTACTATCCAGGCCAATGTATGTCCCATGCTGACCTCGTTCAGCCAATGCGCGGGCGAATTCACCGTTGCCACACCCAAGGTCCAGAATGCGCGCCGATTTGGGCAGGCTGTTAATGATCCTTCGCACACCGGGCTGCAGGCGCTGGCGGGTAGCTGAAAATTGGACAGCAAAGGTCTGGTAAAATTGACGATTGAGTTGGAGGAGGCGTTGGCTGACTTCTGGATCCATAATGGTATTATACAGGATGGCGAACCCATCCAAAATAACTGACAGATCCCCAGGTATTCCTGGAGCAGTGAAAGAGCAGGTTTGCGATTGTTTCCTAAGAATGATTTAGCCTGGCAGGCCGCCCGCCAGTACACACCAGAAAAATTGGCGCTGGCACACCAGGCGCTCGAACTAGTACGCGCTGGCAAAGACGTAACCACTGCAGTGCGGCGCTTTCCATTACCAGGCGGTGGTTATCTGGGTAAACATATGCTGGTAGCAGCCTATCACCAACTTACAGAGAGTGGCGCGCTCAAGCCCGACCCCCAGCTACTTGAGCGCATCCGCATGAAACCCGTGCGTACGCTTTCGGGTGTGACGACTGTTACGGTGCTTACCAAGCCTTACCCCTGCCCTGGACAGTGTATTTTTTGCCCCACCGATGTGCGCATGCCCAAAAGCTACCTGCCTGATGAACCGGGAGCCCGCCGGGCATTGCAGCATGATTTCGATCCCTATGATCAGGTGTTCCATCGCCTTGAAGCGCTGCATGCTGTCGGGCACCCAACCAATAAAGTAGAACTGCTGATCCTGGGCGGCACCTGGAGCGCTTACCGGCGCGATTATCAGGAATGGTTCATCCGGCGCTGCTTTGAGGCTATGAATGGCGTGGAAGCATCATCCCTGGTTGAAGCCCAGTCATACAATGAAACCGCCGATCATCGCAATGTCGGGTTGGTGATTGAAACCAGACCCGACCACATTAATCAAAAAGAACTTGCCTGGTTGCGCTACCTGGGGGTAACGAAAGTCCAGCTGGGTGTGCAAAGCCTGGACGATAAGATTCTTGACCTGAACCGGCGTGGACATTCTGTTGCAGAGACAACCCGAGCGGTCAGTCTATTGCGTGCAGCAGGCTTTAAGCTGGTCTTGCATTGGATGCCGAACCTCTTAGGGGCCACACCCGACTCGGATAAGCAGGATTTTGCGCGTCTCTGGGAAGGTCTTTGTCCGGATGAACTCAAGATATATCCCAACCAGTTATTAGCCAATGCGGAATTATATGAGTATTGGTTGCGGGGAGAATTCCAGCCCTACACCACCGAGCAGCTGGTGGAGCTAATAGCCGATATTAAGCCCACGATTCCTCGTTACTGCCGTGTCAATCGCATTATCCGCGATATCCCCTCCACCAATGTGGTTGAAGGGAACAAGCGCACCAGTTTAAGGCAGGATGTTCAGCAAGAACTAGCCAGACGTGGCGCTGCCTGCCAATGCGTCCGCTGCCGGGAGGTGCGTGGGGAGCGTATCCATGCTGCCCAACTGCTGCACGAGGATATCTCTTACACTACGGACACCACTGAGGAACATTTTTTGGCCTATAACACGCCCGATGACCGGCTGGCAGGTTTTTTGAGATTGTCTCTGCCAGAGACAGGACAATACCCAATGGGTAACCCATTGGGTAACCCAACGGGTCTGGCGGACCTGGATCGGGCAGCGGTGATCCGTGAAGTGCATGTATATGGGCAATCTTTGCCGGTGGGGAGCGATGCAGACGGTGTGGCGCAGCACAGTGGACTCGGGACTCAGCTCATTGATTGGGCTGAGGCGATAGCGGTTGAGCGCGGTTACCAGCGCCTGGCAGTTATTTCTGCAGTAGGCACGCGCCGCTATTATCTGGACCGAGGATTCGCGCGCGGAGATTTGTATCTGGTAAAGCCATTAACGGAACCTGCATAGCAAAATCCTTTCGGATATTCTGGGCATAAACGCCTGCGTTCCAGATCGCATGCTGCGTCAAAGTTACTCACTCGTCCCGGAACACTTGACAGGGGGGTAAGAAATCTTATAATTTAGGGTATGGAAACGGTTCCAAAAAAACCAGCCACCATCCGGGATGTTGCCAGCAGGGCAGGTGTGGGAGTAGCTACCGTTTCGCGGGTCATTAATGATAGCCCGCTGGTCAGCCCTGCAACGCGTTCTCACGTACTGAATGTCATTGCCGAACTCGACTTTGTGCCGAGCACTTCTGCCCGGCGGCTTTCTCTGGGGCGCACCATGACGATTGCGGTGATCGCCCCATTTTTTACGCGACCCTCAGTTATGGAGCGTTTGCGGGGTATCAAAGAAAGCCTGGCAAACAGCCGGTACGATCTGACGCTCTATAATGTTGAGACCATTGAACGTCGCGACGCGTGCATGCGCGATGTTCCTCGGCGAGAGCGCGCCGATGGTGTTTTGATTATTTCCCTTTCTCCTCAAGATGCTGATATACCCGTTCTGCAGCAAGCTGATGTTCCGATCATCCTGATTGATGCCAATCATGCTTGCCTGTCCTCAATGACGCGCGTCATCGTGGATGATGTTGCTGGAGCGCGTGCTGCCACCCAACACCTCATTGAGCTTGGGCACCGGCGGATTGGCTATGTCAGTGATTTTATTGAGACACCTTTCAACTTTACTTCCAGCCGCTATCGTCTTCAAGGATACCGGCAGGCTTTGGATGAAGCTGGGATATCATTTCGCCCACAATATCATCTCCAGGGTGAACATGGACGGAATCAGGCGCGCCAGATGGCGCATGCCCTGCTGTCTTTACCCGAAAGACCGACTGCCATTTTTGCTGCCAGTGATACTCAGGCGTTTGGCGTTATGGAGGCTGCACGCGATCTACAAATTCGAGTGCCAGAAGAACTCTCCATTATTGGTTATGATGATATCGAAGTGGCTGAATACCTCAATTTGACTACCATCCGTCAACTACTATATGAATCTGGAAATCGAGGCGTGAGTTTGCTTTTAAATAGATTGGCAAATATGCAGGCAGAACCGGTTGTGGAAGTATTGCCCACAGAGTTGATTGTGCGCCGTACGACGGCGCCACCTATGCATGAATTTTGAGAACCTGTTGACTTTGATCTTAAATTCTGCTATATTACTAACACGAGTTAGTGACGCGTGTTAGTAATAGGGGCGAGATTTTGAGGATCAAGTCAATATGAGTGTGAGACGGGTTACCAGTCAGGATGTGGCCAGGTACGCAGGTGTGTCCAGAACGACCGTTTCATTGGTTTTAAACAATGTTGACGCACAGATCAGCGTAGATACCCGGCAACGGGTCCTGGAAGCTGCTAAACAACTTAATTACCACCCCAACGCTTCGGCGCGCCGCCTGGTTCAGGGACGCACGCGGGTGATCGGTTTTATTGAGCATCATTCGCCTTATCAAACCTTTGCCGATGCATTTATGGCTGAAGTATTGCGTGGTTTGCATGCGGTTGCTCGTCAGTATAATTACCATGTCATTTTTGAGCCGTCTTCCGACGATGACCATGCGCGCGATCACTGTGTGCAATTGGTGCAGGAACGCCACGTGGATGGGATTGTGTACTCTGGTCCTCGATTTAATGATCTGGCTTTAGAACGCCTGGTAGAGTCTAATATCCCGGTTGTTCTGCAAGGCTATTTGCCCGGTTGTCCGTTTCCGTCGGTAGATATAGATAACGTGGCGAGCGCCAGGTTGGCAACTGAACATTTAATCTCGTTAGGACATACACAGATCGCAATGATCACCAATGGTCCTCTGATGTACACAGCCGCAACAGATCGCATGGCCGGCTTTAAATCGGCAATGCAAGCAGCTGGTCTTGCGGTTAATGAGAATTGGGTTCGAATTGGTTCTTTTACTCCCGAGAGTGGATTTAGGGCCATGTCGAGCATGCTCCAGGATCAGATAAAACCCAGTGCGGTATTTATCGCCAGCGATGTAGTCGCCATTGGTGCTATCGAAGCAATTCATCAATGCGACCTGCGTATTCCAGAAGATGTTGCCCTGGTAGGTTTTGACGATATTCCTTGGGCTGCGTATTTGAATCCTCCCCTTACCACTATTCGTGTACCTGCGCATGCCCTCGGGTGGAGCGCAGGTCATTTGTTAATCCAGACTCTGGATGATGAGAGCCTGGATCTCGATCATGTGGTTCTAGAGACTGAGTTGATTGTAAGGCGCTCGTGTGGGAAAACAATGCAATAGATAGACTTTGCTATATGCTCCGCATGAAGTTGCCACGTAAGTAAAGGAGGTGAGATTGACCTACATTCAAGTGGTTTATGGTTACTACAACTGTATCCGATTTAACTTGTTTTACAAGGAGTAGAAAGAAGAATATGAACGCAAAAAAGTATGTATGGTCGTTGATGACCATCCTGATTGTATTTACCATGGCGCTATCTGCATGTACGAGCGCAACACCAGCGCCAACCGCTGAAGTGCCAGTCGCTACGGAAGCACCTGCTGAGCCGGTTGCTACCGAGCCGCCCAGCGAAGAAATGCCCACGGGTGATTTCACTGTCATGACGGGCGGATTTTTCGAGAAGGCGCTTGCTGGAGAGTACAGTGGGACGACGGTCACGGTAGATGGACCCTTCACTGCTCCAGACGATGCCCGCTTT
>Ga0209347_1001188_pt1 | contig 46370 bp, 44 predicted proteins | sample AutmiccommuBRH23_FD_187382 | JGI IMG/M metagenome (GOLD analysis project Ga0209347, IMG submission 187382) | Deep subsurface microbial communities from Mt. Terri, Switzerland - Autotrophic microbial communities BRH/23 (SPAdes) (version 2) | ecosystem: Environmental > Aquatic > Deep subsurface >... | reverse complement strand
GCTTGCCAAGCTTTTTCTCCCGCTGATAGATAAGGGGGGTTGATCACATGAACTGCGAACAATGTGGTTTCGAGGGATACCGGCATGCGTTCAAGTATCTGGCTCCCTCGACATGATGCGGGCCGATGGAGGTGCGGGAGTGTCCTGTCTGCCGCACGGCGGTTACGTGTAACCGCGTAGAAGAAGAAGAAAAGCGCATGAAGGACTTGTTGAACGACCTGAAAAGCTCGTACGAGGCCAAAGAATACAGCAAGGCCAAAAAGTTGATCAAAGAAATATCCATGCTCAACAGGCAGATGGAGCTGCCGGGAGTAGACGAGTACGTAAGAAGCATCCGCAAGGAAATATTATCAGCTGTCTGACTTATTAATCATAAAATTGATCTACCCCAAAACTCCCCAATTTTTAATCTATTGCAGTTTACACCGATTATAGGCAGGCGCGACACAGAATGCGACTTTTGCGCCTTGAACCGATTGTTCGGGAGGCGATACATGTTGTCCTGTATGTCTTTATTGCAGGACATTATTTATTTAATTTAAACCTTGTGGTTGCGGCTTGCCCTGGTTTTCCTGCCGGAGAAGCCTGGTATGAAACTTGCGGGCAGCTGGACTGAGCAAGAGTGTATCGAGACGGAGGACAAATTCCCCGGGATGGTTGATTTAATAAGGAATAAGGAGGTAAGAAAAATGGCGGTTAGCGCTCAAGATGTGGAGAAGAAAGAACAGTGGTGGTGGGCGGCTGAAAAGAACCGTTCCCAAAGGCTGGACTACCTGCGCAAGGCAGTCTGGAAAAAAGGCGCCGTGGGCGGCTCGTATCTGCCCGGAATCAAGATCGATCTTTCCAGGCCGCTGCTGTTTACCGAGTCCTGGAACGAAAATCCCGGCGATCCCACCATGCTGCGGAAGGCCAAGGCGCTGGCCCATGTGTGGGACAATACTCCTATTTTTATCATTGACAATGCCCGGTTGGTCGGCTACCTTGGCTCTGCGCCGCACACCTTGATGTGGCACCAGGAAGGACTGTTTATCACCAACGAAGAAATTTATAACGACCCTACGGTGGTGCCGGAGCCGGAAGAGGAATCCTTGCAAATAATGGGCGACATCTGTGATTACTGGGCGGATAAAACCGCGCTGGGCAAGGTGATGGAACTGGCCAGCCCGGAAGATGCAGTTAAGTTTATGAGCGGTTTTATTGCCTGGGGCGTGCCGAGCTCCGCCCTTACCTACTCAACCAAGCAGTACGACTGGTGGCTGCGGGGATTCAACTACATTATTGAGCAAATCGACCGCAACATTGCCGTGGCCGAGGAAGAGATGAACGGCACACCGTCGCCGGAGATCCTGGGCCATTATGACAGGGTTAGAAACTGGCAGGCCATGAAGCTTATTCTTGAGGCCGGCATCAGGTGGGCCAGGCGCTATGCCCGGCTGGCCAGAATAGTGGCGGAGAAGTTTGAAACAGACCCGGGCCGGAAAGAGGAATTGATCCAGATAGCCGAAACCTGCGAGCGTGTGCCGGCCGAGCCGCCCAGGAACCTTCAGGAATCACTGCAGTTTGACCACTTCATCCAAATCCTGGCCCGCTATGAGGCCGGAGAAGGCGCCTGGCCCTCGCGCCCGGACTACTGGCACTTTCCGTATTATGATCAGGACGTCAATCAGACCGGGCGGCTCACCAAAGAAGAAGCCACGGAACTGGTGGGGGAATTCATGATCAGGTGCTATGAAGTGGGTATTTATTATATCTCATTCATGCGGGAAGGCATGCAGGGGATCACGGGCACATTTGTTTGGACTATCGGCGGAGTAAAGCCGGACGGCAGCGACGCCTGCAACGAACTGACGGAGGTGCTGTGCCAGGCGGCCAGGCTGGTCAGGGTGGCCAACCCGACCCTGTCATTCAGGTATCATTCAAAGGTGCCTGACTCAACTCTGCGCGAAGTCTTTGAGTGCATCAGGCAGGGCCTGGGGTACCCGAACATCAGACATGACCCGGTATTGATCGCCAACATGATGCACTGGCACAAGCATCCCATTGAAGAAGCGAGAACATGGGTAAACCAGGCCTGCATGTCGCCCTGTCCCACCACCAAGCATGGCTGTCAGCCTTTCCGGATGGCCTCGGCGACGATCATAACCTGCAAGGCCATGGAATATGCGCTGAACGACGGTTTTGACCCGGTGGCCCAGATGCAGATGGGCCCGCACACAGGAGACGCCAGGAACTTTAAGACCTTTGATGAATTGTACGACGCGTGGTATATCCAGATTAAATACCTGATGAACTTGATGGTGCGGTTTGTAAACCTGTCGCGGGTGAAGGATCCAGAATTTTACGGGCGCCCGTTCCTTTCGGCAACTTATGAACGCGCCGTGGAACAAGGCACCGACGCCTGCAATCCGGAGGGAGAAAGAGGCAACTGCTGGACTACTTTCTTCGGCTGGGTTGAAAACGGTGATTCGCTGGCTGCCGTGAAAAAGCTGGTCTTCGAAGAGAAAAAATATACCATGTCCCAGCTTGTTGACGCGATGGCAAACAACTGGGATGGCAATGAAGAAATGCGCCTTGACTTCGTGAAATCGCCCAAGTGGGGCAACGACGACGATTCTGTAGACGCGGTTCACGTCAAGGCGATGCGGGATGTGGCAAAGCACGCTATGATCATGCAGGATCCCACCGGCAACCCGTGGCCCCCCCTGCCGGAAATGGTCAGCGCCAATATTTCTTACAGCAACAAGATCGGTGCGCTGCCTAACGGCAGGAGGCTGGGCGACCCGCTGTATGACGGCGGCGTTTCCCCGGGAACCGGACTGGACAAGAAAGGCCCTACGGCTGTCCTGCGTTCTGTTGCCAAGCTCGACCACATCACGGACGGCAGGGCCTTCCTGTTGAATCAGAGGCTGTCGCCGACGCAGCTGCAGGGGGAAAAGGGCTACCAGTTGTGGCGGAATTATATCAAGACATGGTTCGACCTGAGCATCGACCACGTGCAGTTCAATATGGTGGACAACGAAAGCCTGCGCGCGGCCCAGAAGGACCCTGAGAAATACAGCGAGCTTATCGTGCGCGTGGCCGGTTACAGCGCTCACTTTGTCGATATCAGCAGAAAGACACAGGATCACATCATTCAACGGACTATTCAGGAACTCGGTTGATTCGTGCCCGGCGATTCCGGCCAATTGGCTGGAATCGCCGGGGTTTATCTCCGAAATATAAGGAAAGGCGGCCAAAAAACAAATGAAATGCGATAAATGCAATTTTGAAGGCGACAAGACCAAGTTCAGGTACCTTTACAACGTCCAGATTGACGAGAGCATATCATATCGTGAATGCCCAAATTGCCACACTTATGTGCAATGCGATGAACTGGCTGAAGAAAAAGGTTTAAAAAAATAGGTTCGGGTAAATGTTAAAAACAATGTCGGGAGGGTTGGCCAATGGCTGAGGACTGGGCAAAATACCGGGATCAGTGGATTAAAAGCGCCTCTAAAAAAGGAGTTAACCGCAATGTGATGCCGGAAAAGGCGTGCGGCTACTGTGAAAAATTCCGGCCCAGCGCCGCTGATTCCGGGGGGAGCGGCATTTGTACTGTTCTTAAAAGCGGAAGCGATATTGCAAAGGGTGTCTATTTGAGTGAGGGCGAAATACCAATGCCCACGCTGGACAGTATGGATGGCGGCAGTTGCAAGTATTTCGCGGAAGCAAAACGGGTCGACACGAATACCACCGAAGTTTGGAGTCCCGAACGGCGTGCAAACAGGCTTTTCAAGGAGAAATAAAATGACCGGCGCAAAATAACGCCGGCTCCAAGTGCAAATAATCAGAGTACGGCGCGGGTGCTGTTGTAAGACGTCAGGCCCGCGTCTGTTGTCAACAGAGTTTTGGCTTCCGGTAAAGAGAGCGCATTGACTGGAAGAAGGTGTTCAAAAATGATTTTCACTTGTGTTTATTGTGGTTGCTCCGCTGAACTGAAAGAGTTCAGTTATATCTCTGCGGCTGGATGATGCGGTCCCCGGGAGATGCGCCGCTGCCCCCAATGTCAAAAGGCCTGCCTGTATGATAAGCTGGAAGCCAGGGAAAAAGATGAGGCAAGGGCGAAAGAGTTGTGCGCGCTGCTGAGCGACATTGAAGGGGATGCCGGCGCGGCCGTTCGTGAAACGGCACGGAAAATAATAAGAGAGCTGGAGCAATTGAACAGAGGTCTGTATATCGAAGACCTCCGGAGCTTCATAAGATTCAAAAAAAACGAATTGTCACTGTAATCCAACCCGATCGATAAGGATTCAAAAAAGTGAAAAAGGGGGAATACCGGTGAAGCTTTTTACAAAAGAGTGGGTGGAATCAATGGCGGAGACACTGAAGAACGACTCCGATTTTCAGAAAAAAGCGGAAGGCTTTGACAGCAAATTTCAATTCGTGGCCCTCAGCGATCCGGGCGCGAAAGTTAAAGAAGAAAGAGCGTGTGGAATCAACCTGCCGCAATGTAATGAAGTGTGGACGGTAAAGCGGCCTGATGGCGAAGTGGATGTAATTTTGGAAGGTAAATACGGAAACATGGCCAAAGTCATGTTGGGCCAGACCAACCTGCTGGCTGCAATAGCCGTGCGAAGCGTTAGATTGAAAAAAGGGAGCGCCGCCAGGCTGACTACATATCTCGGGGCGGTGAATATATTTATCGATGATAGTAAAAAAATAGGCTCGGAAGCTTGATTTTAAATAATAAATCTTTAGGCGGGTCTTTTTTTAGCGTGGAAGAAGTTTAATTGTCCCGCAAGCAGAACATGCCGACATGTTTGTATCAGGGATGGGACATTCTCTGGCGACGCTCAGGCGCAGCCTGCCGCCTGTTTTCAGGGGGAGACAGCCTGGCATGCGACTTGCAATAAACATTTTTTCGGTTTCTATTTCAAATGTCACAACAGGAGGTGTAGTGTTTTGGAAACTCTGGCTGTAGAACAGCGTGGGCCGGTCGGTATTATTACGCTGAACAGGCCGCAAAAGATGAATGCTTTAAACAAAAAAGTGCTGGCGGAACTGGCGGAGGTGTTTGCCGCTTACCGGCAGGATGAGGGGATCCGGGCCATAATCTTAACCGGCGGGGAGAAAATTTTCGGCGCCGGAGCGGATATTGATATGCTGAGCGACGTGGGCGGTATTTTCGGCGGCCACAGCTTCAGCGGCGATGTCCACAGGTTGTTTGCAGATATTGAGAACATGCCCAAACCAGTCATTGCGGCGATTGCGGGATTTGCCCTCGGCGGTTGTCTTGAGCTGGCTTTGACCTGCGATGTCAGGATCGCTTCCGAAGGCGCCAAAATGGGGCTGCCGGAAATAACTCTTGGGGTGCTGCCCGGCGGCGGCGGCACCCAGCGACTGCCCCGCCTGGTCGGGCAGGGCTGTGCCAAGCTGATGCTCTATACGGGCAAGCCGCTGGATGCGGCTGAGTGTTACCGGATCGGCCTGGTGCAGCAGTTGGTGCCACAGGGAGCGCTTTTAGACGCGGCGCTGAAGCTGGCCGAAGATATGGCCGCGAAGCCCGCGGTGGCCCTGGCTACCATCAAGGACATGGTCAATACCGGGTCGGCGCTGGACATAACGTCGGCGCTGCGCTACGAGGCGCGGGGATTCGGGATGCTGCTGGGCACTGAAGACTACCGGGAGGGGACCCAGGCATTTATGGAGAAACGCCGGCCCCAATTTAAACACCGGTAAGAGAAGGAGGCTGCTGAGATAATGCGCAGAGTTGCCGTGGCAGGAGTGGGGATGACTAAATTCGGCCCTTCGGAAAAGAGCCAGGTGGAGATGTTTGCAGAGGCGGCGATGGAGGCGATAAACGGGTCCAACATCAAGCCCAGGGACATCCAGGCTCTTTTTATGGGCAATGTTTTGGGGGATTTTACGGAAGGGCAGATGAATATTGCGCCGATGTGCGCCAGTGAACTGGGTTTTTCACCGGGCACTCCGGCGAGCAAGATGGAAGGTGCCTGCGCTTCAGCCAGCGTGGCGATTAGAGACGCTTTCATGTGGGTGGCTTCCGGTTATTATGATGTCGTCCTGGTCGGCGGCACGGAGAGGTGTACGGTAATGGGAACGCCTTTGGCCACGAGGACCTTTGCCATGGCCTCCGACAGCCGGTACGAGGGGTTCAGCGGGATCACCTTCCCCGGCGTATTTGCCATGGTGGCGCATCTTTATGCCAAAAAATACGGCATCCCCCTGGCCAAACTCAAGGAGAGAATGGCCCTGGTGGCTGTGAAAAACCACAAAAACGGGACGATGAACCCGCTGGCGCAGTTTCAAAAAGAAATCACCGTGGAAAAAGTGCTCAGCGGCTTTGTAGTGGCCGACCCCCTGCAGCTGCTTGACTGCTGTCCGTTTTCCGACGGGGCGGCGGCTATGGTTCTGGCGTCGGAAGAGATGGTCAAGAAAATGACGGACAAGCCTGTCTATATCCTCGGGGCAGCGCAGGGCAGCAGCGGGCCTCTGTACCGTCAGAAGGACATTACCAGGATCATGGCCAGGGAAGCTTCGGCGGCGCAGGCTTATCGGATGGCCGGGCTTACGCCTGCGGATATTGACGTCTGCGAGCTGCACGACTGCTTTACCATTGCCGAAATAGTGGCCAGCGAAGGGCTGGGCTTCTTTGAGCCCGGCAAAGGGAGTGAAGCAATCGAAAGAGGAGAAACCGCCATCGGCGGCCGGATTGCCATTAACCCTTCAGGCGGCCTGAAGGCCAAGGGCCACCCGATCGGCGCCACCGGCGCCGCCCAGGGTTACGAGATCGTCAAGCAATTGAGAGGCGAATGCGGCGGCCGGCAGGTGGAAGGGGCAAAAACCGGCATCACCGATACTCTGGGCGGGGACCTGGCTACCATAGTAAACATTATTTACGGGATTTAGGAGGGGCTAAAATGGCTTATCCGCTGACGCACAAGGAGTATTATGAAGGACTGAAAGACGGCAAGCTGTTGGGACTGAAATGTAAGGAGTGCGGCGCGATTACCGTGCCGCCGAAGATCAGCTGCTTGAACTGCTCTTCGACCGATTTGGTGGTGGCAGAGATAAGCGGCGGGGCGGAGATCAAGACCTATACCGTGATCAGAGTGGCCCCGGAGGGTTTTGAACCTCCTTACGTCGTGGTTATGGCGGAATTGGATGAAGGCCCGTGGCTTTTGGGCAACCTGGTGGGCGTGGATCCTGACAGCGTTGGCATGGATATCATCGGCAAAAAGGTCAGGGTCGGGCATAAAGTATGTCCTCCCGCCAATTATACCGCCGGTGAAGGGGTGGCGGTCACCTTTTCGCTGGAGTAGCACGGAAACTGTTTCATAAAGCTGGATTTTACGATATAATAATACAAGGAGGAATTGAGCATGCAGGTTAAAGGTTCTGTTATCGTGGTTACGGGCGGCGCTTCCGGACTGGGTGAAGCGACGGTCAGGCAGTTTGTGGCGAAGGGCGCCAGGGCGGCGATATTCGACCTGGCTGAAGAGGCCGGCAATAAGCTGGCCGCCGAGCTGGGAGACGGTGTTATTTTTGTCAAGACCAATGTGACGGATGAGGAAAGCGTCCAGAACGCCGTGAACACAACGGTGGAAAAACTTGGCGGCATCCATTTCGTCGTCAACTGCGCCGGGATCGGGGTCGCCCAGAAGATGCTCAGCAAGAAGGGCACTATGCCGCTGGGAGATTTCAACAAGGTCATCCAGGTTAACCTGGTTGGGGTCTTCAACGTCATCCGTCTTGCCGCGGAGAAAATGATCAACAACACTCCCAATGAGGACGGGGAGAGAGGCGTTGTTATCAATACAGCTTCGGTCGCCGCTTACGAGGGGCAGGTCGGGCAGGCCGCCTACAGCGCTTCCAAGGGCGGCCTGGTCGCTATGACGCTGCCGATCGCGCGTGAACTTGCCGATTACGGCATTCGCGTGATGGGAATCGCCCCGGGGATCTTTGAGACCCCCATGCTGGGTGTGTTGCCCGAAAAAGCCCGGATTTCCCTGGGCAATATGATCCCGTTTCCCAAGCGGCTCGGGAAGCCATCCGAATTTGCCAGGCTCGCCCTGGATATCGTGGAGAATCCCATGCTGAACGGCTACACCATCCGTATCGACGGAGCCATCCGGATGCAGCCCAGGTAAAAAAGCGCTCATTTTCTGATTTGAGCTTACTTGCTCAGTGCAGCCCCCTTGACCCGATCCTCAGCGTCCGGATTTCCGGGCGCTAAGGGTCGATCTGCTTCCGCCTGTGAGTGCACTCCGCCGGGCTGACAGGTGAGGTCAAGGGTCTGCACTTTATCCTTATAGAAAATTTTTTATGGGAGAGGTAGATTTTTGCTGTTTTGTTCTTCTTTTGATTGAGGGAGGTGTCCGGGATAAAAACGATTTCTGCAGATAGAATAAAAGAAGTGGTCGCCGAGTTGTGTCAGGCTGCCAATTATCAACTGGATTGCGACATGGTGGACGCCTTCAAAGAAGCGGTGGGAAAAGAGGTGTCCCCTTTGGGCAGGGAGATCCTGCAGCAGATGATTATGAATGCTGAAATCGCCGGAAAAGGGGAAGTGCCGCTGTGCCAGGACACAGGATTTGCCGTGGTGTTTCTGGAATTGGGCCAGAACGTGCATATCGTCGACGGCTACCTCTATGATGCCGTTAATGAAGGGGTAAGAGAAGGGTATCGGGAATTGAGAAAGTCCATTGTCAGAAATCCGCTGACGAGAAAAGAAAACACGCGTGATAATACGCCTGCGGTTATTCACGTCAAGGTGGTGCCCGGCGACAAATTGAAGATTACCCTGATGCCCAAGGGGGGCGGCGGTGAAAATACCAGCGGCGTTAAAATGCTCAAGCCCTCCGATGGAGTTGACGGTGTCAAGAAATTTATCCTGGATCTGGTCAAGGCTGCCAGGGGGAATCCCTGCCCGCCTATTTTGGTCGGGGTCGGTATCGGCGGGACCATTGAAAAGGCAGCTTTGCTGGCGAAGGAGTCGCTGCTCCGGCCGATGGGAGAAAGGAGCAAGATCCCCGATGTCGCCGTGCTGGAAGAAGACCTTTTAGAGAAAATCAACAGGACCGGCATCGGACCGCAGGGCCTGGGGGGGAGGATAACGGCTCTATCGGTGAATATAGAGATATTTCCGGCCCATATTGCCAGCCTGCCGGTTGCCGTAAATATCAACTGCCATGTCCACAGGCAAAAGAGTATTGTATTGTAGGTCTTGACGGTTTTTTTGTTTATTTTTAGGGGGGTCGATAGCGTATGATGGAGTCAATCAGGATTACCACTCCATTGACCGATGAAGTGGTGGCGGAGCTGAGGGTGGGACAGCACGTTTATATAAACGGCAATATTTATTGTGCCCGTGATTCCACCCATGAAAAGTGGTTCAGGCATCTTGATCAGGGCATGATAACCGATCTGGCTGTCGCGGGACATATTGTTTATTACGCGGGGCCGTCCCCGACCAAAGCCGGGAAGGTTATCGGGGCATGCGGGCCGACCACCAGCAGCCGTATGGATAAATATCTGCCCCGTCTGATGGAATTGGGGCTGAAAGGCACCATCGGCAAGGGCAGCCGTTCCCCGGAAGTTGTTCAGGCCATGATCAAATATAAGGCGGTATATTTTGCCGCCGTGGGCGGGATAGCCGCTCTGATCGATAAGAGCATCGTCGGGTCGCGGGTGGTGGCTTTTCCGGATTTGGGCGCCGAGGCGCTCTACCAGTTGGTGGTGAAGGACTTTCCGGTTATCGTCGCCAATGACATCTATGGAGGCGATATTTACGCGGAAGAGATCAGCAAATATGCTTTGGATTAAGTTTTTAAAATTACCAGATTGCAATCTGGTAATTTTAAAAACTTAATTGTAAAAGGACGCTTGCTCTTTGTTTGCAGAATATTTATAATATACTCAATATAGAATTAAAAGCAACTTTAACTCTATGTTTAAAAGAAACAGGCCAATATTTTAATGGGAGTGAGAAAATGGATAATATTAAGGATGAAGTCATTTCCGGTGACGAGTTCCAAAGAATCACCAAAGAAAAGTATTATCGCGCTATTAAAGAAGAAGCAAAACCTCTGTTTGCCTGGTTCAGTCTGACTGAGGATTGTAATTTAAAATGCCGCTATTGTTTTGCCGACGCTCATTTTTGCCAGTGTGATCCGGAGTTTGAGCAAAAGAGGAAGAAAGACCCGCTGACGACAAAAGATGTGTGCGATATTTTGGATAATGTGGCTGAAGCAGGGACGGTGGCAATCCAGTTTGCCGGCGGAGAGCCGACCTTGAGGCATGATCTGGTGGATATCGTCAGGTATGCCAGGGTGATGAAAAGCATGTATATTGCCCTGAACACCAACGGGACCCTGTTGGATGATCAGTTAATCTATCAACTGGTATCGGCAGGTCTGGCACAGGTGAAGGTCAGCGTCGACGGGCTGGAAAAAAGCCATGACTGGAACAGGGGGGAGGGCAGTTTTAAAAAAGCGGTCAAGGCCTTAAAAGGTTTTAAAGCGGCCGGTCTGCCCAGCGTAATTTTAATCATGACTCTTTCCAGGATGAATTATGATGAGCTGCCGGAAATGGTCGCTTTATGTAAAGACATGGGAGTCCAGTTTACGATGGTGGAATTCCTTCCCATGGGGCACTCCGACGGAAAAAAGGATTGGGTTTTGACAAAGGAACAGCGCCGGGAAATGCACCGGTATCTATATGAACTGCAGAAAAAAGATGGCATGGACTCAATCATGTTTGAAAATCGATATATTGTATCCGAGCAGGAAAAAACGAAAAAATTGCTGGTGGAGCCCTGCGCCCGCTGTGGTTTTTTTGACTTTGGCGTCGGATGCATCAGCGGCATTTATAATTATATGATTACAGCGTCGGGCAAGGTCGCCACCGGCGACATGCTTCATCTGGAAATCGGTGACTTGAAAACGCAGAGCTTGACTGAAATATGGGAAAATGCTGAAATGTTGAAGCGTTTACGAAATAGAGAAAATTTAAAAGGCAAATGCGGCAAATGTACTTATAAATATGTCTGCGGCGGGTGCAGGAGGGCGGCGTATATCTTTACCGGCGACATCATGGGGCCGGATCCTTATTGCTGGGTGGAGGAAAAATAAGATGGGCGCCCGCGGCGGGCCGCAGCAAGGAGCTGTTTTTATGAGTGAGGACAATTTTCTGGAAATCACGCGGCAAAAATATACCGGGGCCGTTAAAAAGGCCAGGCCTCTGATTGTGGGTTTTCATTTTACAAATGCCTGCAACTTAAGGTGCAAATTGTGCGGCGCGGCGGCCGGCCAGCCTTTGGCCGGTGAATTGACGACGCAAGAGGCATGTAAGGTAATAGACAATATGGCGGAAGCGGGGCTGGCGCATTTATCCTTCGGCGGCGGCGAGCCCACCGTGAGGCAGGACTTGATACCGGTTCTCCGTTACGCCACAAGACGGATCAATTCTGTGGGAATGGTTACCAACGGTTATTTGCTGGATGCTCAATTCACTTCAGAGCTGGCCCGGGCGGGATTAAGACAGGTTATGATCAGCCTGGACGGAGCAGGGCCGGAGACACATGACGCCAACAGGGGAGCGGGAAGTTATGAAAAAGCAATTCAAGCAGTTAAAAACAGCCTGCGTGAAGGCATGTCGACACGCATTTCTTTTACCATCAATCAATCAAATTTTCAGGAGTTAAAGGATGTTTTAGCGCTTGCGCTTGAGCTTGAGGTGGCTTTAAATGTCCAGGAATTCCGGGCCGGAGGCCGGGGGTCGGGCAGAGACAGCCTGGTGCTGACCCGCGAACAGCGCCGGGAAATGCAGCGGTATCTTTTTGAGGCCCAAAAGACTTACGGCGCGGCCCGGATCGGGTTTGAAAACCGCTACATCATATCGGAGGACGAGAATACCAAAAAAATATGCACAGATCCCAATTTGTCGGATGATTTTTATGATTACTGTGTCGGTTGCTTTACAGGGATATACTCTTTCTTTTTAAAGTCAGACGGGGAAGTGAGGTTGTGCGGTCGCTATGCCGAGGGCCTGTTGGGAAATCTCAAAGAAAAAAGTCTTTCTGATATCTGGCGCAACTCCGAGATATTGCTGCAGTTGAGGGACAGGGAGAATTTGCAAGGACGCTGCGGTAGCTGTGTCAACCGCTATATTTGCGGCGGCTGCCGGCGTGACGCTTACACAATGACCGGTGACATCATGGCCGAAGATCCGATGTGCTGGCGGGGAAGGTAGAATGTTTTTTAAGAGGGGGTGGGTCCGCTACGGTTAATTGTGCTAAATGCGGTGTGTTTTCATGTTGGAAAGGCGATTTGGACAAGTTGCCGCAAAACTGTCCGATGAAGCTGCATGAAGATGTATACGAAGAGGCGTCGCCAGTCTACCGGAGCGACTTCGGGCGCCTGGCCTGCCATTCGGCCAGGGTGGAGGCGGCCGGCTACGGGGTCTGGCCCAGGTTGCGCGAGATAATGGAGTTTTCCAGGCTGGCCGGCTTCACCAGGCTCGGCCTGGCATTCTGCGTCGGGCTCCGCAAGGAGGCCGGGGCAGTCGGCAGGATCTTTGAAAGTAACGGCTTTGCGGTGGCCTCGGTGGTGTGCAAAACCGGGGCGAGGCCCAAGGAAGAACTCGGGCTGCGGGAGAATGAAAAAGTCCGCCCGGGGCAGTTCGAAGCCATGTGCAACCCGGTGGCCCAGGCTATGATTTTGAATAAAGAACAAACCGATCTAAACGTACTTCTGGGGCTCTGCGTCGGGCACGACACTCTTTTTATCAAATATTCCGCCGCGCCCATCACCGTGCTGGCGGTAAAGGACCGGGCGACGGGGCATAACCCGCTGGCGGCGGTTTACGCGGCGCATTATTTTCAGGCCAAACTCAAAATGTCTTAAATCCATTAGCCGAACAGCCCGGAACTGGCATTTAACTTGCAACTATGAATTTTCATAATATTTTCTTAAGCGGAGTCTTGAAGATGCGGATTGAAGGCAAGGTGGCCATCGTTACAGGTTCGGCTAAAAAATAATTTTGGAGGGTGATTGCGGGAATGAGTGTTGCCGGGAAAGAAAAAGAGCATGTCAAGGCTGGCTTGTGGGAAGAGGCGGGCGCTGAGGCCTACCTGGTGGGAAGTAGCTGCGGCGCCTGCGGGGAAATATTTTTCCCAAAGAAGGAAAGCGGATTTTGCCCGCACTGCCAGCATAAAAGCCTGGCGGATGCAAGGTTGAGCGGAGAAGGCACAATCAGCACTTTTACCGTGGTCTGCCAGCAGCCGGGCGGCGGTTTTTACAAGGGGCCTGTCCCCTATGCTTACGGAGTCGTGCGATTGCCTGAAGGGGTAAATGTGCAGACATTGTTTACCGGCTGCGAGCCGGAAAAAATTAAAGTGGGGCTTAAGGCGCGATTGGTGATCGAAGAGTTGTTTGAGGAAGACGGCTCGATCATCGACACTTACAAGTTTGCTCCGGTTCTGTAAATTACAGGCTTAATCTGGTTAGTGGGAGGGGAAACTATGAAATCTGAAGCTAAAACGAGAGAGGTATTGATCGCCGGTATTGGCTCCAACCGGTGGGGATACTACCCGGAAAGAGACTCCTTTGAACTGGCGGCTGAAGCGATTATTAAAGCGCTGGAAGACGCGGAAATAGAGTGGAAGGACGTCCAGGCCGCATTTTGCGGCAGCGTTTACCAGGGAACCGGTTCCGGGCATCAGGCCATTCAGGAAGTGGGTTTGACGGGAATCCCGGTTGTAAACATTGAAAACGCCTGTTCCAGCGGCGCCTCGGCTTTCCGGCTGGCTTACCAGGCGGTTGCCTCGGGACTATACGACATTGTGCTGGCGGTGGGGTTTGAAAAGATGCCCAAGGGGCCCATTCCCAGTACAGCTTTTCGTCCCTGGCAGTTAAAAATGGGCTTCAATGTCCAACCCGCAAACTACGCCCTTGAAACCAGAGAGTACATGGAACAATACGGTGCGACGGAAGAAGACTTTGCCCTGATCACGGTCAAAAACCGCAGGAATGGGGCATTAAACCAGAATGCGCGTTTTCAAAAACCGGTTACGCTGGAAGAGGTTATGAATTCCAGGATGGTCGCCACCCCGCTGAGGCTGTTTCACTGCTGCCCGCTGGCGGACGGCGCGGCAGGGTTTATTCTCTGCAGTGAAAATAAAGTGAAATCAAAAAGCAAAGCCGTGACGGTGGCGAGTGCGGTCCTTGCGTCTGGTGTTTACGGGGAAGAGTTTTACCAGTGCGGCATGGTGGGCAGCGCGAAGTTTCACCCGGAGGAAGGTATCGTGGAAATGTCGGCCAGGCAGGCTTATGAGATTGCCGGGTATGGCCCTGAAGACATGGATGTCATCCAGGTCTACGACAGCATGGCTTCCGCGGAACTATGGGACATTGAGAGGCTGGGATTTTGCGAAAGGGGAGAAGCGCCGCGGCTTTTAAGGGAGGGCGTATTTGACCTGCGCGGGAGGATACCTGCCAACACGGACGGCGGGTTGATTGCCAAGGGGCACCCGCTGGGCGCCACCGGCTGCGGTCAAATCTATGAAATAGCCCTGCAGTTGAGAGGTCATGCGGGGCCCAGGCAGGTGGAGGGAGCCCGGACCGGGCTGTGTCACGCCATGGGGGCCGGGCCGAACAGCTCTGTAACGATCCTTAAAAAGTAATCCGTGCGTATTTTGCCGTAAACAAAGGGGAGCGGGGGAAAATGAGCGATTGGCCGGGACATGTTGATAGACTTGACGAGGCATCCTCTTGTGAGGGTAAAGATAAATTATGTTCTTTGAGCGAGGCTGTCCGGGAGACAATTCGCCCGGGCATGAACATACATATTACCCAAACGGGCGCTCGTTGGCCTGCGGCTGCAATCTACGAAATAGCGAGGCAGTACTGGGGCACCAGGCCGGGTTTTACCCTGACCGGCATTTCCATGAACCATCCCCAGTCCGTTCTGGTCCACGGGAAGCTGGTTAATAAAATAATCACCTCTTACTGTGGCGAGCCTTACTTTATACCCAGTCCGAACGGAGTTTATCAAAGGGCTTTCAATGAAGGAACGGTGGAGTTTGAAAACTGGAGCATCCTGACTTTGCCGCTGAGGCTTAAAGCAGCGGCCATGGGTGTTCCTTTTATTGCAACCAGATCCTTGATCGGCAGCAGTATGGAACAGGACAATGCGGGCTCATTTCAGGTGGTGGAGGACCCCTTCGGGTCTGGTTCCAGGGTGGGGTTGTTAAAGGCTCTTTTCCCCGACGTCAGTATCGTGCACGGCTGGGTTGCGGACAGATACGGCAATACCTTGTTTTGTTTGCCGCTGGCGGAGAATATGTACGGCGCCATGGCCAGTAAAAACGGGGCGATCGTGACGGTGGAAAGAATCGTGGATACCCAGTTTATCAGAAACCATGCTCACTTGAATTTTTTGCCCGGTGACTATGTGAAAAGCGTCAGCGTCGTTCCTTTCGGCGCCCACCCCTCCGGTATGTCGAAGGTCGGCCTGCCAGAATTCGAAGGCTACGGGGAGGACTACGAATTTGTCGAAGCGGCCAGGCTTGCTTCAAAGGAACAAGAGCAGTTTGAGGACTGGGTCCGGGAATGGGTTTTGGGATGCGCCGACCAATGGGCATACTTGCGCAAGCTTGGGCGGGAAAGGCTGCTCTGCCTGAAAGGATGCAGCCACGCCAACAGCTGGCAGGTGGATGTTTGCACAAAAGTATTGAAGCAGGCCTGCAGATACAACAGCCAGGAGCGAATGCTTGCCGCCGCGGGCGGGGAGATCTGGAAGAGGACCCGCCGGAGTGGCTACCGTACCATCCTTGCGGGGGCCGGAGTGGCTAACCTGGCCACGTGGCTGGCTTACCAGCGGCTTGTGGAAGAAGACTACAAAGTCGAACTGATGGCTGAAGTCGGGCTTTACGGCTACAGCCCGAGGCCATTCAATCCGGCGGTATTTAATCACGCCAATTTCTATACCTGCAAGGCAATGACGGATACGCACGCCATCATGGGCATCTATATGGGAGGAGCGAATAACAGGTGTGTCGGGGTGATCGGTTTCGGGCAAATCGACCGGCGCGGGAACATCAATACAACCAAGATTCCCGGGGAAACCTATATCGCCGGTTCCGGCGGGGCCAACGACATCGCAAGCTCGGCGCAGGAAGTCGTTGCCGTGGGAACACAGAGCAGGAACAGGCTGGTGAACTCGGTTCCGTACGTTACCTCACCGGGGAAACGGGTGCGGGTCCTGATTACTGATCTGGGGGTTTTCGAGAAAGCGTCGCCGGAAGGTGAATTCGTGCTGACCAGTTATTTTGAAAACCCGGCCCTGAACTCAAGGGAAGAAACCATTAAGCGGATCAGGGCCGCTTGCGGCTGGGAACTGCAGGTGGCACAAGATGCGGCGGCCCTCCCGGAGCCGGATCTGCGGGACATCGGCCTTTTGCGCATGTGGGATCCCAATGGTTTTTTCCTGGGGACTTGGACCAAAAGCGACGTTTAAAAGAAGACGCAAAGCGGCGGCGGGATGGTTCGCAATGAGATTCAAATTCCGGCCGGGGAATATTTTTAAAATTAAAAATACTATATGAAAAGGTGTTTTTTGCTGTATAATAGTGTCAGACTGACGATTGATCGGCTTGTTCCCGGCAGGCCCGTGAGAATATTATAATTTGAAAGAATAGTACTGCTTTAAAACAGTGTATCACTTATGAAGCATGTCTGCAACGGAGGTAGGACTGTTTTAACCGGCTTCCGTGCCGAAGGCGGCGCCGGGCGGGATGAGTATTTTATTTTCAGGGTAGATAACGAGCTTTTAGTATAAACTGCTGTTAGCGCAACAGGATTACACTCATTTAACGGCATAAATATTGCTAATATTTTAACTCATTGCTATTTTGCAATAATGGCGCCGCCCGGAACCGGCTCCGGGGCGCGGTATGGTCAAAATTTCATTTTATCACAATGTATCGATCTCAATTTTTAACATAACCAGTTGCGGGGGGGATGAAAAAGAAGTGACATAGAAGGAGCCATTGCCTCAGTAAAAAATATCTTAATTTAAAAAGGGAGGACGAACATGAATTTTGATTTGACCGAAGAGCAGAAAATTCTACAGAGCACGACCTATAAATTTGCGCAAAAAGAGTTTGAGCCGGTGGCCAAAGAATGTGACAGGGAAGAAAAGTTTTCCCGGGAAGTGTGGGAAAAAGCCTGCGAAACAGGGCTGGTGGGAGCGTATATTCCTGAAAAATACGGCGGCGCGGGAATGGGTTTTTTGGAAGTGGCTCTGATTACGGAACAGCTGTCCAGGGTGGACCTCGGTTTGTCTTGCGCGGTGACGGCGTCGACGTTCGGCGCTGAAAACATTTTATTTTTCGGTTCCGAAGAGCAAAAAAACAAATACCTGCCCCTGTTCCCCGAAGGCAAGGCAATCTGCGCGGGCGCCTATACGGAGCCTAATTCCGGCACCGACGTGGTGGGCGCGAAAACCACCGCGGTAAAAGACGGGAATGAGTATGTCATCAACGGGAGCAAGATGTTTATCACCAACGGCACGATTTGTGATTTCATGGTGGTTTTTTGTGTGACCAACCCCGAGGAAGAAGTCAGGCACAGAAGACACAGCCTGATTCTGGTCGAGGCCGACCGGAACGGCATCACCAAAAACAAGATCAAGGGAAAGATGGGCATCAGAGCGACCGACACGGCCGAACTGGCATTTGAAGACGTCCGGGTTCCCCGCGAAAATTTAATCGGGACGGAGGGAAAAGGATTTCATCAACTGATGCATTTCTTTGACACCACCAGGACCATGGTGGCCGCCCAGGGTGTCGGCCTGGCCCAGGGGGCGCTGGACAAAACCGTTAAGTACGTCCAGGAAAGGCTGACTTTCGGCAAGCCGCTTGCAACTAACCAGGGCGTCCAGTTTATCCTGGCCGAAATGGCGACGAAGGTGGAAGTGGCCAGGACTATCACTTATAAAGCCGCGTGGAAAGTCGACAACGGCCAGATGGACCCGTCGTTGAACGCCATGGCCAAGTATTTTTCAGGGGAATGCGCGGTCTGGGTGGCCGACAAGGCCCTCCAGTTGCACGGCGGCTACGGTTATATCGACGAATACGACGTCCAGCGCTTTTACCGGGACGCAAAAATACTGGAAATTTATGAAGGCGCCAAAGAGGCTGAAAAGATGACCATCGCCAGACGGTTATTTTAGAGATTGGAGCGATTGAAATGGGAGTTACAAGGGAGCTCGCCCAGTACGTGGCTCAGACCGGATATGAGAATATCCCCGGGGAAGTAAGGAAAATGGCCAAGCTATGTCTCCTTGACTGGCTGGGAGTAACTCTGGGCGCCCTGCGCGAGGACCTGTCGCCTATTTTACAGGAGTTGACCGTTGAAATGGGCGGTGAGAGCCAGGCTTCAATCCTCGGGACGGGCCGGAAGACAAATGTCCTGTTTGCCTCGCTGGTGAACGGCAGTTTATCCCACGCTCTTGATTTCGACGATGTGCACATCGACTCTTTTGCTCACCCCAGCGTAACTTTAGCGCCCGCCGTGCTGGCGGTCGGCGAACAAAAGAGAGCGAGCGGGGAAGAATTGATCACAGCCTTTGTTTTGGGCTTTGAAGCGGAAACGAGGGTCGGCGCCGCGGCCGGCAGGACGCATTACGACAAGGGCTGGCACGCCACTTCCACCACCGGCCGCTTTGGAGCGGCCGCCGGGGCGGCTAAAATATTGGGCCTCGACGCCGCTCAAATAGTCAACGCCTTCGGTATCGCGGGCACGCAGTCCGGCGGCGTCCGCCAGGTTTTCGGGACCATGTGCAAGCCGTTCCACGCCGGGAAAGCGGCGATGGATGGTGTGCTGGCCGCCCTCCTGGCCGGAAAGGGCTTTACCAGTTCCGACAGCATGATTGAGGGCAAATTCGGTTTTTTGGATATCTTTTCACCGGAACCAAAGCCGGAGAAAGTGATGGAGGGCGCCGGCAGGGATTTTACGATCATGAATGTGGGCTTTAAGCCTTACGCTTCGTGCGCCGGCACCCACACCACGATTGATGCGGTGAAGGACATCCGGAGCAGGGAAAAGCTGGCCGCGGACGATGTGCTGGCAATTGAACTGGAGCTGGCGAAGCTGCCGCTGGACGCGGCGGGCATCGTGGAGCCCGGGAAAGCGCTGGAGGGAAAATTCAGCGTCTATCACTGCGCCGCCCTGGCCTTTTTGGAAGGGACGGTGGGCGAGAACCAGTTTACCGATGAGAAGGTAAACAGTCCTGAAATCGTCAGTCTGAGAAAAAGAGTCAAGGCCAAATTAAATCCCGACTTCAAAATGATGGACGCAAAAGTCACTGTTGTCACCAGAGACGGCAGGAGGATTGAAAGCTTCGTCAGCAATTCCAAGGGGCTGCCCGGGAACAGGATGACCGTCGCTGAAATGGAAGAAAAATTCATGGGCCTGGCCACCATGGTCCTGCCGCGGGAAAATGCTGTTAAACTAATCGAAAAGATAAATAACCTGGAAAATGTAAAAGATGTTAATGAGATAATAAGTTTGTGCGTCAAATCATAAATATGGAGGTGCGAACATTGTCGGATATCGCAAAAATTAAAGAAAAAAAGAAGCTGTGGGAAGAAAAGGTATTGGCTCCCGCCCTGAAAAAGTTCAAGCTCGACGAGTCTCCCACCCGGTATTACACACCGGGGGATGTCGAAAACTTCGACTTTTTGGAAGAGGTCGGTTTCCCCGGTGTCTATCCGTTTACCGCCGGGACATACCCGACCCTGCCCTATGCCGTGGTGAGCACCAAAGGCGGCATGCCGTCCGCCAAGGGGCTGAAAAGGGCGGCGCGCTATTCGGGCTACGGTACGCCTGAAGATACCCGGGACTATTATAAAATGATGCAGGAAAGGGGCCTGCGCGGAGGGCCCAACCTGGCCATGGACCTCCCCACCCAGTGCGGCTATGACTCGGACAACCCCATGATCAGCGGGGAAGTGGGCAAAGTCGGTGTCAGCATCGACACGCTGAGGGACTTTGAAGTAATTTATGAGAGCTACACCGGCAACCTGGATCTGGATAAAATCGCTTCAAACTTTACCATTAACGCTCCGGCGAACATCATCATGGCTTTTTACATCGCGCTTGCCGAAAAAAGAGGCATCGCGCCGGACAAGCTGCGCGCAACTCCGCAAAACGACATCCTGAAGGAGTTTATCGCCCGCGGCACCTACGCTTTTCCGCCGAAACAGTCCATGCGGATGTTCAGGGACAGCGCGGTCTTCTTTGCCAGGCATATGCCGAATGTCAACATTACCAGCATCGGCGGCTATCATATAAGAGAAGCCGGGGCCTCCCGGATCCAGGATCTCGCTTTCAGCATGGCCATCGGGATCGCTTACCTGCAGGAAGGCGTCAAAGCGGGACTGGACATTGATTCCTTTGCCCCCAAGTTTACTTTCAACGCCTTCGGCGGCAGCATGGAGCTCTTCAAGGAAGTCGCCTTCCAAAGGGCGGCCCGGCGGGTGTGGGCCAAGATCCTGAAGGAGCGGTTCGGCGCCAGGGATCCCCGGAGCATGCTTATCCGCCAGCCGATGGGAGCGCACATCGGCTGTTCCAGCGCCACCGAACAGCGCGCTTTAAACAACCTGACCCGTGGTGTAATCGGCGGCATCGCCTCCGCTTTGAGCGGTTCGCCGCCGCAGGTATTTCCTCCCTATGACGAAGCGCTGGGCCTGGGCTGGAGTCTTGAGGCCCAGCAGCTGAGCGAGGACGCGGCCAGGATCATCCAGTACGAAGCCAGGCTGACCGATGTAATCGATCCGCTGGCAGGCTCATATTATGTGGAAAGTTTAACCGCTGAGATAGAGAAGGAAGCTTGGGAACTTATTGAAAAAATTGAGGCCATGGGCGGCGCCGTCGCTGCGATAGAAAACGGCTACATGAAGCGGGAAGTGGCCAGGAGCGCCCACGAACGCCAGCAAAGGATCGAAAGAGGCGAGGAACTGATCGTCGGGGTGAACTGCTTCACGGATGAAAGTGAACTGGATGTCACGACGACAAGGTTGATCCCGCACCCCTACGATGAAGAGAAAAGAGATCAGGCCGAGGCGCAGCAGATTGCCAATCTGACCGCGCTGAAACGTTCAAGGGACAGCCGCCGTGTAAGCGAACTGCTGCGCGACTTGAAGGAAGCGGCCAAGAGGGAAGAGGAGAACCTGATCCCCCGCTTCATTGAGTGCGCCAAGGAGTATATTTCTTTACAGGAAATGTGCGATGTCTTAAGAGAGGTTTTCGGTGAATATGAGGATTCCGTAGTATATTAAGCCTGCTGCGGGACAGTTCCCAAGAACCGGCAACGCCTTATTATAACGGATAACTTATTATAAAGGAGGGTCCGACCGTGGAACAGAAGAGACCGATTAAAGTGTTGGTTGCCAAGCCGGGGCTGGATGGCCATGATCGCGGCGCAAACGTGGTCGCCATGGGTTTGAGGGACGAAGGAATGGAAGTAATCTATTCCGGGTTGAGACAGACACCGGAAAAAATAGTGAATACGGCTGTCCAAGAAGATGTGGACGTCATCGGCCTGAGCATTTTATCCGGAGCGCACAACCGCCTTTTCCCGGAAATTATCAAGCTGCTCAAAGAAAAAGGTAAAGAAGACACTCTGGTTGTGGCCGGCGGGCACATTCTGGAAAAAGACATCCCGTTCCTGCAGGAAGTCGGCATCAGCGCTGTTTTTGGTCATGGCGTTTCCGTCAAGAGCATAGCCGAATATATTCGAAACAACGTGGCTCTCTGATAAGTTGCAGTTATTGACTGGGTGAGTGCCGCCGGTATGATTTTTTACCGGTCGGCACATGGAGGAGTAACATATGGCCAAATCGGACAGTATCGTCAGGAGAAAGCGTCTTGGTGTTGAAGAGCTGGCGGGCCAACTGGCCGGAGGCAGTGAAATCGCTCTGGCCAGGTTGATCACCCTGGTTGAAAATGACCCGGACGGGATGCCCCGTGTGTTGCCATTAATTCAGCAGCATCTCGGTAAAGCCTTCTGTGTAGGCTTTACCGGACCTCCCGGGGCGGGGAAGAGCAGTCTGGTGAGCCGGGTTACCAAAGTGATGCGCGAAAGAGGGAAAAAGGTGGGGATCATTGCCGTTGATCCCACCAGTCCCTTCAGCGGGGGCGCGTTCCTGGGGGACCGGATCCGCATGCAGGAGCACTATCTGGACCCGGGCGTATTCATCCGGAGCATGGCCACTCGCGGCAGTCTGGGCGGGTTGGCCCGCGCCACCAAAGACGGTATAAAACTTATGGATGTCTACGGCTGTGACTATATCCTGGTGGAGACCGTGGGGGTCGGCCAGACGGAGCTGGACATCATGCAGACCACAGACATAACGGCGGTGGTGCTGGTGCCGGAGGGGGGGGACAGTGTTCAGGCAATGAAGGCCGGCTTGATGGAAATCGGCGATGTTTTTGTGATCAACAAGTCGGACCGCCCCGGCGCCGAAAGTCTGGCCGTGCAGGTGCAGGCGGTCTTGATGATGAATCCCCGCTATGGCTCCGGCGCGCCGCCCGTTTTACTTACCCAGGGCGTGAGCGGCGACGGCGTGGCGGAACTGGTTGACGTAATCCAGGCGCAGCAGTTGAATTTAAATAGTTCGGAACTGGAGGCCAGGCGCCGGGAAAAAAGAAAGCAGGAGTTTGAAGAGATCTTCAAGTGGGCGGCTGCTCAGGAATGGAAAAAGCTGGCTGGCTCTGACGGGACGGTAAAAAAGCAGCTGGACGAGGTCGTCAAAGGGTTGAAAGATCCGTATACGGCCCTCAAGGAAATCTTTCCCGATGGCTTTATTAAGAGGTATGAGCGTACGCCCTCCTGAGGACGCATTTGAATTGACGGTTTACGGAGGTTGCAATGGCTGGAGAGATTATCAAAGAAGAGCAGGGGCATGTCTGTACTTTGACCATTAACCGCCCGGACAAACGCAATTCCTTGGACCGCGCGGCCCTTACGGCAATGGGAGATGTGCTGAACGGGATGCGTGAGCGGGATCGTCCGATGGTGATAGTCCTGCGGGGAGAAGGACAGAAAGCCTTTTGTGCCGGCGGGGACCTGTCCGGCGCAACTGACGGGGTGGAAATGCGGCGTTCTATCGAGGCGCTTGATTATTGCCTGCGGAGCCTGATTGACTATCCTTATCCGGTTATTGCCATGATCTACGGCCACGCCGTGGGGGCCGGGCTGGACCTCGCGGTGATTGCCGATTTCCGTTATGCCGCCGACAATGCCCGCATGGGAGCGAACCTGGTAAAGCTGGGGCGGATCTATTATTATACCTCCACGATCAGGTTGATCAACCTGGTCGGGTGGGGCCCGGCCAAAGAGCTGCTTTTAACCGGCCGGTTTATCGGTCCGGAGCGGGCCAGGGAGATAGGCCTGGTAAATAAAATATTTGCTGTGGATCAGCTGGAGCAAGAGACCTTTGCTCTGGCCCGTGAACTGGCCGGGGAGAGTAGTTTCCCGGCACTTAAAGGGACCAAGGCCATGTTCAGGAAATTGACGGATAACCAGTTGTTGGACCCGGCGGTTGAAACCGGACTTAAAGCGATCATGGATACGGTGAACACCTGTGTTGACGCCGGGGAAGGTCCCCGCGCGTTTATGGAAAAGCGAAAACCGCTGTTTACCGAAAAGTAGGGTGAAAACAAAAAATCCGGCGCATCACTAACAGCAATCATGGAGGGAGATGGCTTTTTGTCATCGCGGGATTACATCTTTCGCTACCGGCTCAATCCAGCCGATGCGGGTTGCGACGGCAGTGACCGGCTAACTGAAATGGTGAAAAAACAGCTGCGCCATCTCCTTGAGCTGATCGTCCCCTGCGCGGGAGAACAGGAAGTAAAAATAGACGGTTTCAAGCTGCTCAACAACAGGGAAGTGATCTATGAGTTATTCGATGAGTTTGAGCGGGCCGGTGGATCCCGGGGGGCGGAACCGGGGCGGGAGAAGACAGCCGGCGGGGAGGGGCTCCCGGCTTTTCAAAATATTGACAACGCTGCTATTTACGAGCCGCGCATCAACCTGATTAAGAACCAGATCGAAACCGTCCTGCCCCTGGTCGACCTGGAAAAAGACGGAGCGCTGGTTGAAGTTGACGGGTTCCGGCTGAAAAACCTCGGCGACTGGACGGTCCCTTCGTCCTGCGATCCGGCGGAAATTTTCGAATATGCGGCGACCCGTTGCAATTGTGATTGTGTTTTCTGCTATCTCAAGGGAAAAACGCCTTCTCCGGGTCTGGACTTTCCCCGCCGCGCGGCCGCGGAAGAGCTGGCGGAGATCAACACCAGGCTGAAATATTTTTCCCCGCAGGGAAAGAAGAGCTTGTTCGCGGGACTGGGGAGTTCCTGTGAAGTCCTGGCCCACCCTCATATATTGAAAATACTGGCCGGACTGCGTGTCAAGACCGGGAAGCCCTTTCGCTTGATTTCCAACGGCGCCGCATTGACGCCGGAAATGATCGGCGCGCTGGCCGGACTCCGTCCGCTGTATCTCGACGTTTCGCTGAACAGTTCGTCCCCTTCCCGCAGGCGGAAGCTGATGCGGGACAGGAACCCGGAGACGGCGATTAACGCCCTGCCTTTGCTTAAATCGGCCGGGATCCCTTATTCCGTCGTAATTGTGCCGTGGCCCCTGGATTCGGCGGACGAAATGCTGGCGGATCTGGAGCATACGGTAGCTTACGCGGTAGAGCACGACGCCCACCTGGTGCAAATAAGCCTCCCGGGGTATACCAGGTATTTTTCGCAGGACGAGGTTTTTGAAAGAGAATCTCTGTGGAAAGCCCTTGTTTGCCGGGCGCAGGAACTCAGAAACAAGTATGACTACCCGATCGTCGTGATGCCCGGCATTTTTGAGGAGTATCTATCCAGGCCGGTGAAAAACGTACCCGAAGTAATCGGGGCAATAAAAAACTCCCCCGCCCGCCTTGCCGGCATTAAGCAGGGGGATATAATCAAGAGCATCGGCGGTTTTGCTGTTCGAAACAGGCCCCAGGCGCGGGAAATCCTTTCCCTGTTTCAGCAGGGTGAAATGAAAGGCGTGGCTATTACTGTGCGCAGGGACGGTAAGGATGAGTGCGTGACTCTGGATCTTGAAAGATCTGACTACCCTTATTCCAGAGCGACAGATACCCACCTGGGCATGGTGTTTATGGGGACCGGCCTGAGAGCCGGCTACCTGGAACGGTTGAAAGAGATCGTTCTTGCCCACCGGGCCGGAGACGTTTTGTTTCTCTCTTCCGCCCTGGTCAGGCCGACTTTCGAACAACTTCTGAAAGATTCATTTATGTTTGCCGGCCGGCAGGTAAAAATAAATATTGTGGTTCCGGAAAACAAGTTTTTCGGCGGCAATATCTTTATGGGGGATCTGCTGCAGGTGGAAGACTTTATTGACTGTATAAAAATATATATTGAAAAAGAAGGCAAAAAGCCGGATTTGGTGGTGATTCCCTCTTCTCCGTTTAATTTAAGCGGCTGGGGCAGGGATCTTTCAGGCAGATGCTACCTGGATATCGAGCGGGCTGCCGGTGTCCCGGTAGAGCTTCTGGAGTGCCGGACCATCTACGACTAAGGTGCAGAAAATAATATTTTACCGGAGGTGTATTTATGGAAAAATTTGTTGAAGAAAGAATTAACCAGCTTAAGGAGTGCAAGGACAGGGCCATGCTGGGCGGCGGCGAAGACAAGCTGGCCAAGCAGCGTGCGAAAGGCAAGCTCAATGCCCGGGAGAGAATCGATCTGCTTCTGGACCCGGGCAGTTTTGTCGAGTTTAATATGCTTGTCGGCTATCTTGACGATTCTCCCGGTGACGGCGTTGTGGCCGGCCACGGGACCATCAACGGCAGGATCGTATGTGTTTATTCCCAGGATCCCACGGTCAAGGGGGGGTCCATCGGCCCCATCCACGGCTATAAAATGTACCGGACAGTTGAGAGAGCGCTGGACATGAAGGTGCCTTTTATCGGGCTCCATGATTCGCCCGGCGCCCGGACGCCCAAGCTGGAAGATGGCGGGGGCGCCCTCGGCATTGGCCTGATCGGGGAAAAGAACGGCGGCTCAATATTTTTCCCCAACACCCAGGCTTCCGGGGTGATCCCGCAGATCTCCGCCATTATGGGCAGCTGCGCCGGCATTTCGGTCTACTCGCCGGCCCTGACCGACTTCATCTTCATGATTGACGGGATCAGCCAGATGTTTATCACCGGCGCCGCGATGGTCAGGTCTGTCATGGGCGAAAACGTCACCGCCGATGAGTTGGGCGGCGCCGCGGTGCACTGTAAAGTGTCCGGCGTGGCGGATATGCGGGTGGAGAGTGAACAGGCGTGCCTGCAGCGGATCAGGGAGCTGGTTGATTTGCTTCCGTCCAACCATAATGAGGCCCCCCCGCGGGTCGACTACGGTGACGACCCGGACCGCATTGACGAAGGCATGGCTGAAATCGTGCCTGCAAATCCGAACAAGCCCTACGACATGCACCAGGTGATCCATTCCCTGGTCGACTCCGGTTATTTTTTTGAAATCAAGCCGGAATTCGCCGGCGAGATTATTGTCGGGTTCGGCCGCCTGGACGGCAATACCGTCGGGATCGTCGCCAACCAGCCGATGGTCCGGGCCGGCAGCCTCACGGTGGACAGCTCGGTCAAGCAGGCCCGCTTCATCCGCTTCTGCGACTCTTTTAAAATCCCGATTGTCCTGCTGGTCGACACCCCAGCCTACATGCCCGGCACCCAGCAAGAGCACATGGGCATTATCCGCCACGGGGCCAAAGTCCTCTACGCCCTTTGCGAGGCTTCCGTGCCCAGGATAGCTGTCGTGCTGCGCAAGGCCTACGGCGGCGGCAACCTCGGCATGGGCGTAATACCCGGCCTGGGGACCGATATTATTTATTTCTGGCCCACGGTGGAAATGGGTGTATTGGGCGCCAAGCAGTCGGTGGAGCTCTTTTACCGGTCGGAAATTTCGAAGGCCGAGAACCCGGAAGAATTTAGAGCGCAAAAATTAAAAGAATATACGGAAAAATATGCCAACCCGCTGTTCGAGATCAACAATAACTGTTATATCGAAGACATTATTGACCCCAGGGAGACCAGGCGGGCCTTGATCAAGGGCTTTAAACTGCTGGCCAGCAAGGAAATCCACCGCCGCACCAAGCGCCACGGGAATATTCCCCTGTAAAAACATATCGACTGGAAAAATTATATTTGCATCTTCCGGCGGCGCCGCGATGCAGCACGGATGCCTGATAATGGGAATTTCTTTTGTGAAGGAGGTCGAGGTCATGGCTTATGAAACGATAATTTTAAAAAAAGAGGGCCATTTGGCCAAGCTGGTTTTAAACCGTCCGGATAAGAGGAATGCCATCAATAGAAAAATGATGGAAGAAATGATCGAGGCATTGGACGCAGTCGGCCGGGACAAAGACGTCAGGGCGCTGGTGCTGACCGGCGCCGGCAAGGCCTTCTGCTCCGGGGCCGACACGGATATCATGGCCGGCGGGTCAGACGAAGAAATTAAAGAGCAAAGCGTGGATGAATTAAGACGCTCTTTTATTTTCCGGGCCGCCAAGAAGCTGATTTGCGGGCTGCAGAAGCTGGAAGTGCCGACCATCGCCATGGTCAACGGGGTCTGCGTGGGCGCCGGGTTTGACCTGGCCCTCGCCTGCGACATCAGGACCGGTACGGAAAAAACCAGGTTCATGTGCGGGTTTGTCAAAATCGGTCTTTTCCCCGGATTTGGCGCCACATGGTTTTATCCCAGGCTAATGGGCATCGGGAAGGCTTTGGAATTGCTGTATACCGGCGATCTGATCGACGGCAGGGAGGCCGGGCGCATCGGCGTTTTGAACCAGGTCTACGGTGAAGAAGACCTGGAAAAAGAAACGATGATCATGGCCGGAAAGATAACCGCCGGTCCGCCGCTTGCCCTGCGGATGATGAAGTCGCACGTGTACCAGGGTCTGGGCGACGATCTGGAAACCGCGCTGGACGCCGCCGCTATTTACGAGTCCATCACCTTGACCTCTGGTGATTATCTGGAGGGAGTCAAGGCCATCCGGGAAAAGCGCGCACCTGTTTTTAAAGGAGAATAGCCAGCGGGGAGAAGGGGAAATAATCATAACTTCCACAGTGAATGAACAGGCCAGATGGAAAGCCCTGGGTGTATTTACGACAATCTACATGCTTGCCGGATTTTTGGGGATGAGTGTCGCTCCCCTGGCGCCTTTTATCCAGGACGACCTGGGCTTGAGCAAGGCTGAGCTCGGGCTGTTTATTTCGGCGCTGTATCTGGGATCGATTATTACCGGCTATGTGGCCGGGTGGTTGGCCGACCGCTGGAGCATCTATAAAACCCTGCTTTTAGGGCTGCTGCTGGAAGCAGTCGTGATCGGCGCCATCTGGGCGGTGTATTTGTTCCCATTGATGCTGGTTTTGTACCTTGTCGCCGGTTTTGGCTATGGGACTGTTAATCCGGCCACCAGCAAGGGTGTTATTTTCTGGTTTCCGCCTGAGCGCAGGGCTACGGCCATGGCTATCAAGCAGACCGGTTTTACCGTCGGCAGCATGCTTGCTTCAATGACACTGCCGTTTGTGGCAATACTAACCAGCTGGCGCTGGAGCATCCTGGCGGCCGCAGTGATGACTATTTTATGCGGGATGTTCTGTATTCTTTTTTATCCCGCATCTGCTGAACGCACCAGGACGGCAGCCTCGTCCTCAAACATACGGCGTCAGGCGGGGAAAAATGCCTGGACCGGCGAAGTGGTTTTGTGGAGTTGTATTTGTATATTTTACGCTACCGTTCAGGGTGCGGGTACAGCGTATCTGGCGGTCTACATGGTCAAGCAGTTTTCCTACAGCGCTGTCGCGGCCGGTGTTTTCCTGGCGCTTGCCCAGGGCGGCGGCGCTCTGGGGCGGATAGTGTGGGGGTGGGTGAGCGACCGGTGGTTTATCAATAACAGAAAGAAAGAGCTGGTCATCATTGGTTTTATCGCCGCCGCCGCGACGATTTTGTTCGGATTGATTCCACCAAGCACACCGCATTTCATAATTGGTATCCTGGCGGCTGTTTTTGGCTTTACCGCCATCGGGTACAACGCGATTTTCCTCACCGTAATTGGGGAAATAGCGGGGCGGGAAAAAGCCGGCCAGGCCACGGGCCTGGCGGTAACCATCGGCTACCTGGGAATCATTGGAGGGCCGCCGCTATTCGGCTTGATCGCTGATAAGACGGGTGATTTTTCCCTGTCCTGGCTCGTCTATGGCGCGGCCCTGACGCTGGCAACCTGTGTTGCCATGGTGTGCGCCAAAAAGAAGCCGGTGGCGGAAAAGGCCGGCGTTGCCGGAAATTTCACTTAATAGACTGTCCCATCTGATAAATAATTTTCGGACTGCCGGCGAATGCTTGGAATATATTAAACGGTTGGAATATATTAAATAGAGGTGGAAAAGATGAGCATCGTTGTCAGGGTGCCGGCTTCTTTAAGTCACCTGACCGGCGGCAATATGGAGGCGGAGTGTGCCGCCGGGAATATTGGCGAGTGTATTGAGAAACTGGAGGTTCAGTTTCCCGGCATAAAGAGTATGCTTTGCGACGAACAGGGCAGCCGGCCCGGCTTCATCAACATTTTCGTCAATGGCGAAAACATAAGGTATCTCCAGGGCATGGAAACCAATTTGCAGGACGGTGATGAAATAACCATGATCCCGGCCATTGCCGGCGGTTGATTTGACTCCGGGCGGAGATATTGAATCGGGGAGACCGTTGGGAGAAAGGTTCGTGCTTAATCATGGAGGAAAAAAACCGTATTTTCGCGCTCCTCGCCATTTTTCTGGCGGTCTTCTTCTGGGGCCTTTCTTATTCCGTCACCAAGCTCCTGCTGGACCACCTGCTCCCTGAGGAAATTGCCTTTTTCCGCTTTACGCTGGCCGCATTATTTTTGCTCCTTTTAGCCCTGATCAGGAAACCCTTAAAAGTTGAAAAGGGGGATCATATCAGGCTGGCAGCCGGCGGAGCAGTGGGTATCCCCCTGTACTTTATTTTCGAAAACAACGGCATTAATCTGACCACCGCCAGCATGGCGTCCATGATTATCGCCACCATCCCGGTCTTCAATGCCCTGGCCGGATCGCTTTTTTTCAAAGAAAGCAACTCCTGGCGTCGCTGGGCCGGCGTGTTCCTCTCCTTCCTCGGCGTTTATTTCATAGTCTCATTCGGGCTTAAGCTGCCGGGCAGCGGCGCCGATACCATCAGAGGCAACCTGCTCATGCTCATGGCCGCCTTCACCTGGGTGGCTTTTACCCGTATCAACGCGCCCCTCCTCAAAAAATATGACAGCCCCACCGTTAACCTCTACCAGATTAATGCGGGGGCTGTCCTGCTGGCTTTTATTGCCCTGCCGGGAGGAATCAATATCCAGGCTTTTTCTCCCATGGTCGTTTTTAGCCTTCTCTACCTGGGCTTATTCTGTTCTGCGGCGGCGTTTTTTTTATACATGTTTGCCCTGAAAAGCCTGGGCTCGACCCCGGTTACCACCTTCATCAACCTGATCCCGGTCTTCGGTGTCATGGGCGGGGTTTTTCTCCTTGGGGAGACACTCCTTCCCGGCCAGGTACTGGGCGGAGCTGTAGTCATCCTGGGGGTTACCCTGGTCACACTGCCGCAGGAGGCGGTAATCGAGCAATTAGATGCGAAAGTTCAGAAAATTAAAAAATAATATTCTTGACACCCTTTCCCCAATCCGCTAAACTAAAAATTGAGTATCCGGCCGGTCCCCAAATATGCTTTCGCCTCAAGGAGATACGATGCCGCATGTTGAAATAAGTACGCGTGACAGAACCAGACTTTTGACTATTTTTACCGGCACCTATTTTTTCGCGGCTTTTGCAGCTTTGAGTTTAGCGCCTCTTTTGCCTTTTATTCAGGAAGATTTATTGTTGAGCAAAGCGAGCCTCGGCATGTTTATCTCCATATTGTACCTGGGCGCTCTTATTGCCGGATTTCCCGCCGGTTGGATGTCCGACAGGTGGGGTGTTTCGGTTACAATATCGATGGGCCTTTTAATTCAGGGGCTTTTTACCTGCATTGTCGCCTTTTTATCATCCTTTTACTGGATGGTTGTTTTATTCTTTATCGCAGGGATCGGTTACGGCGCGGTAAACCCCGCCTCAAGCAAAGGGATCATCAAATACTTCACAGCACAGTGGCGGGCGACGGCAATGGCGGTAAAGCAGATGGGTTTTACCGCGGGCAATATGGCGGCCGCGGCGACGCTTCCGGCGCTGGCTGGAATAATAGGCTGGCGAAAAGCCGTATTCTATGTTGCGGTTTCGGTGATAATCTGCGGGCTGATTAACTATTTCGCCTACCCTGCTTCTATAAAAGAAAAAACTGTGGTAGAAAAATCCGGTTCAGCTCCTTTAGCAGCCGGAGATGACAAGCCTGTCTGGAAGAACAGACAGATAGTTTACTGGAGTGTTTTGAGCGTTTTTTTTGCCGCGGTGCAGCTCAGCGGAACCGTTTACATGGCTGTATACATGGTGGAAGTCTTTTCTTACAGCAAGGTTATGGCGGGGATATTCCTGAGCGTCACGCAAGGCGGGGGGGCCCTCGGGAGGCTTGTCTGGGGCCGGATAAGCGACATCTATTTTCCGGAAAACCGCGAAAGAGAAATAATCCTTGTCGGGTTTATCGCGGCGGCGGCATGCATTATACTCGGTTTGATGCCTGCAAATGCCGGCCCTTTTGCAATGGGTATCATCGCGCTTGTTTTCGGGTTCACCGCGGTCGGGTTTAATGTTTTATTTCTGACCCATATCGGGGAAATAGCGGGCACCGAGAAGGCCGGTCAGGCAATCGGATTCTGGGTGACCATCGCCTATTTAGGCGCCGTGATAGCGCCTCCCATATTCGGGTTTTTCGTCGATATGATCGGTTTTAGAAAATCCTGGGTCGCGCTTGGCGGCCTGCTCGGTGTTGCGGTTGCCTATACTCTTCTTTATACACGGAAAAACAAACAGACCGGGTCTCCATTTTTGGCTAAGTGAACCGGTAAAATGGGCTTGTGTATAAATGGCTGCCGCTTGATTTACACGGAATGGCGATATTGAATTGGGAGAGTGTGAATAAAATGATTATCGATAAGCCGCAGTCTCACTTTATATTTATCTATCACCGGGATTCCGTTTACGGTTACAGAAACAGCATCACTTATAAAGGAAAACCTCTGACCAATAAAGAATACCTGGAGCACTGGGGGAAATGGGTGATCATGGGAAGCAGGGAAGAGTTCGACGAACTGGCCAAAAAACTAGATCCGCACGTAGAGGACGGGGCGATACCCTGTGTCAAGTATGACCGGGAAAAACTCGATCATTTGGGGTTTAAGGAACATGTCATGTGCGTATATTGTGACAAAAGGGAACGGGAAGAGGTATGGCAAATCCTGCACGGACTGGGCGTGAGATTGAAAGCCTGGTTTTACGACAGGGAAACCGTCGAGATGTGGAGCCCGGGTGGGATACTCCTGGAAAACTGGATCGCCGCGCAGGGTTTACCCCCGGAGGAGGCCGGAGCGGTGAGAGATGATTCCCGCAGAAGGTTTTCGGTTCTTTTCGAAAACGAAGAGGGGATATTTAAGGGTTGGGAGCAATAGGTGAGGAGATATTGAGGTTGTGAACGGTTTTAAGGCTGATACACATGTATCATATCCACAACATCGTGAAACATACAGGGACCATGATCTATTTTGTTTCTACGCAGCGTGTTTATGAATAAAATAATTTTTTAAAACAAATAAAACCGATATGATAAAAATGTTTTCACCAAACAAACAAAACCGGTTGGTTATGTCAGCGGATCACATGCTTTTTTTTTAAGACAGTTTTTGGCGGGAATAAATATTGCATTTTAACTATCCTTGTAATCTGAATTTTAAGAATAATGGTGATTAATTGAATCATGTTCCAATGAGGTGCCCGGTATTTCAATTGAGATGCGAAGTCCCGCGGCAATATTTTTTACTTCAGTATGCAAGTGAAGAAGATTGATGGTCATTTGCGTTCAATACCCCGTCCGGGGTTGCCGGAAGATGTTGAATAAATTTGCTGTTGAGCAAATACGGCGCGGGCATGATGGCATATCCATCGGCACTGCGCCTATTAAATGCAATAGTTTGATTTTTTTGGGATGGTTGCGTTTGAGGAGGTGTTGCAGCGCAAGGTATAATGTGTTTACTGTTTCTTTTACGGAGAGTTGGATGGGTTAAGCTAAATAGAATTATAAAATAAAGGGGGATTCAAATGAGCCTTGACATTAAAAAAATGATTCCTGAAAAAGACCTGCATTTTTACCTGCCGAAAGATGCCATCAGCAACCTGGGATCGATCAGTAAACTTTCCCGGAAGCACCCCGTTAATATCCTGATCACAGGGAAGGAAGGCTGCGGCAAGTCGTCTTTAGTCCGTCAATATGCGGCAAAAAACGGCCTGCCCCTGGCCACTTTTCAAATTGGGATCCTCTCGGAACCGGGCCAGTTATTCGGTGAGCACCGGCTCAAGGACGGAGAAACCTATTACAAGCCATTTTTGTTTCCTGAAGCCATACAGACACCCGGCTGCATAATCCATCTGGAGGAAATAAACAGGCCGGAGCACCCCAAGGCGCTGAACATGTTGTTCTCACTGCTTTCCGATGACAGGCAGGTTTGGACCGATGAGATGGGCATGATCAAAGTTGCCGACGACGTGGTGTTTTTTGCCACACTTAATGAAGGCGAGGAATTTGTCGGGACGGAAATGCTTGACGCGGCCTTGAGGGACAGGTTTTATATTCTCCAAGTAGGTTACCTGCCCAGCTCGGTGGAAAAAGATGTGCTTGCGGCAAAAACCGGCATCAGTGAAGAACAGGCCCTGACGATAGTCAATATCGCCAATAAAATCCGGGGTAATCCAAAGTTTAATATTTCCCTTTCCACACGGCACGCGTTAATGATAGCTGAATTGCTGGCTGTCGGAACACCCATTCAGGATGCCTTTGCCCTGAGTCTGCAGGTAAACCAGGATGTGCTTGAATCAATTCTTCTCTCGTTGCACCTGGGGATGGGGGTCAAAGGAGAGGTTGGGGAAGTGGAATATGAACTCTACTGATAGTTATTTCGACCTGGTAAAGGCGGCCGTTGACCAGGAATCTCCTGACGGTACCGGCTTTTTAAAAGGCAGTGGGGGGATTTCCGCTTACTGGCGCAAAAATTTATCATCCCTGGAAACGGTGGAGCTTTCGAATGTGCTGCGCGCGCTGAGGAAGGTGGCCGGATTTCTGGGGGACAACGTGGGCAGCGTTGACTGGGTTGGCATGTCGACCAAGAAAAAGGGCAGGATTGTCCTGGACCCGGATATTATAATCGGCAGGTACCCGATATCTTATGAGAAGATGGACATTTTGGTCGGGATCGTGGTCCACGAAGCGCTTCACCGGGTCGTTTGGAGCGAGCGGGTCTGGCAGGAGGCGGTAAAACAAGCGGGCGAAATCACGCCCCGGGAAAAGCTGATGTTGTCAAAAGTCGTCAGCACCGGGGAGGATATCTATGTGGATATGGTTTCCCAAAAATCAGTGCTTGGCCTGTACACCGCCAAAGTCAGGCAAATGGCTTTGGCAATGCTGAAAAGAATGCACAGGGCAGTCCCATCAGTGGATGAATTGCTTCGTATCTGGTGGGACACGGCGTTTAACAAGTCAGTACAGGCTGTAAACGAGGTATACCGGGATAAACTCGATATTCTCAGCGCCGCCAACGGCTGGCTGGAGGAAATTGCCGCCGGCGGCACCAGCGTTGTCGACCGCGATGATTTGAAAAGGGATTTGAGCCATTTCCCCACCATCTCGGGCAAAGTATGGCACGGTGTCGTGGGCCGGTGTGATATCAGAAAGGACATCTACCTGGAGGTATGGAAAAAAGTTTACGAAGACATTAAGTTCTGGCGAGTATACGATTTCGGCATGCCCCTGTATTCCCCGCTTGATCCGAAAGAAAAAACAAAAAGCAAGAAAAAACGGAAGCCGGGAGAATTCCCCTTATTGGAAAGCATGGACGAGGTCGAGGCTGAGCTGGCCGCTGATTCAACCGACATCACCCCGTTGATCCGGGCCGTGGTGGGCGATGATGATGAAGTTATGTCGACTTCATTATGGGATTTCACAGTATCCGACACGCACCCCGTGATCGATCCGTATCTGGTGACCCGGCTGAAGAGAATATTTGAGCTGTACGCCGAGCGGAAGTACCTTGTGAACAGGGGTCTGAAAAGCGGGAAGATTGATGCCAGGAAATTATACCGGGCGCCGATTGACGGAAGATGTTTCAAGGAAAAACAGTTTCGTACGGAAGCGTCGTGGAATATAGTGCTTTTAGTCGACGCTTCGGCGTCGATGGGCGGCGTGAAATGGCGGATGGTCGAGAACACGGTGGCCGCGATCTACACCGCTTTAAAGAGTACCAATAACCATTTTCAGGCGTTTGGTTATTTTGAAATTGAAAAAATATGCATGATTTCAAGAATCGTTAAAGACAACAAGCTTCTCTCGCTGCAGCCTATGGGCCAAACCGCCTCCGGCCAGGCGATTATAGGATCGGCGCTGCAGATGGCGCAGATGGGGGGCAAGCGGCTGTTGATCCATGTGACTGATGGCGGTTCCAATTGCGGCTGTGACGTATCGCACGGAATCAACTACTGTAGGAAAAAGAAGATTGATTTGGTCACGCTGGGCTGCGGTTATGACGACCGCGAGCTCATGCGGGAGCAGTATGGCGATTCGATCCGGTTTCTGGATTCCATTGAGCAGGTGCCCGGCGCTATTGAAGGCCTCTTGAGGAAGAAAATTCTCGGTTGAGAGGCACGGCGGGCCTATTTGATTTTGGAAAGGAGAAGTATTGATGAAATATCATAAAGAGATCAAGGTTCCTCCACTGGATGACTTTTTCTTTGCGCCAGGGGAAGTTATTTTCGCCCTCGAAAAATTTGAAATTCTCAGCCGGAAGCATCCTGTAAATATTCTGATCACGGGCCGGCAGGGCTGCGGAAAATCTTCTCTGGTGCGCCAGTTTGCAGCTTTTTACAACCGCCCGCTGGCCGTTTTTCAGATGGGACTCCTTTCGGAGCCGGGCCAGTTGTTCGGCGAGCATACTTTAAAGGGTGGAGAGACTTATTACAGCGAATTCCTTTTTCCAAAAGCAATTTCCACGCCGCGCTGTGTAATCCACTTGGAGGAGATCAACCGGCCGGAGCATCCCAAGGCGCTGAATGAACTGTTTTCCGTTTTATCGGAAGACAGGAGCATTTGGGTAGACCAACTGGGCATGGTGGAAGTGGCGGAAGGGGTGATCTTTTTTGCCACGATGAACGAAGGCGAGGGTTTTACCGGGGCGGACGCCCTGGACGCCGCCCTGAAGGACAGGTTTTACACGATTTCGCTCGATTACCTGCCGGCCGATGTGGAGCGGGAGGTCCTGCACCTGAAGGCTGGGCTCAGCGAAAAAGACGCCGGCGCCATTGTCAGGATTGTCCACAAGCTCAGGGACAGTCCCAAGTTTCCGGTATCCATTTCCACCAGGCACAGTCTGATGATGGCCGAACTGATGGCTGCGGGCGCCTCAATCAGGGATGCGATGATTTACAGCCTGCAGTTGTCCGCGGACGTGGTCGAATCTACACTGCTGTCTGTGCATGCCGAGACCGGCGATGTGCAGCCCAGGAATAACAAATACGTGTTCTTCAAGCCTGACCAGAGGTGATGAGCGTGAATAATCACTCCCTGTTTGAGAATGATCTTTTCCCGCAAAATTACTCCGATTACTGGCGTTATAATAAGTCCGCCCTCGAGACGCAGGAACTTGCTTTTGTTTTGCGCGCGCTGCGCAAGGTGGGGGCGTACATCGCCACTAATATCAAGCCCATTGAGTGGACCGGCATGTCCGCTTTGCCGGAAGAGAAGATCCTTATGGATATGTCCATGGTTTTGGGCGAATACCCGGTGCCGCCGCAGAAAATGGACATTGCAGCCGGTCTGGTGGCCAGGGCGGCGTACCGCTGTAAAGAATTAAGCGATATGGTTTTTCTGAACCTCAAGCCGGCAATGGAAGAGGCGGGAACCGGGCACGGGGCGTTAGTGGGCCGCCTGGCGGATATCGGAGAGGATATCTATGTGCGGGAAGCCGCCCGGGGCACGGTTTGGGAAAAATACATGGACAGGGCCTGGGATTTTTGCCGGCGCAAGGAAACAAGGGACTTTTCCCTCCCCCCCACCGCCAGGTCTCTTTTGCAGGTCTGGGAAGAGTTTTACCTGACGGGGCGGATGCAGGACAACATGCATTATGATTATCTGCAGCCGTTGGAATACCTGCTCTCGCGCGCGAAGGCAATTGTCGAATCCGGCGGGACGCGGTCCATTTCTGAGCGCAGCAAGGCGAGAAGCGAGCTTTATCTGGAGATATGGCAGGAAATCAGGCAGTATATCACCGGCTGGGAGGCGGAAATACCGCCCGGGGATGACGGCGCCGATATTGTCGATGAGAGGGGAAGTAAAAAACCCCTCGATGAAAAGGAGAATAACTCGGATGAAGACCTGGAAGATGCCGGTGAAGAGAGTCCCCCGCCGGAGGAAAGCGAAAAAAATCTGGAAAACCTGATTGAGAATGTCAAGCAGTTTTTAGATGAAACCGAGGAAAAAAACCTCGACAGCAAAGTGCGGGCCGCTTTCGGGGAAGACGCCGGGGATGTGATGGAGACCATTTTCATCAACGCGACGCTGCCCTGCCGCATTCCCGGAGACCCCGTCCTGGTGGAGCGTTTGAGGCGCACCTTTGAACTGCAGCGATCGAGCAAGCGGGAGTTTTTCCGGATGAACAGGGGTTTGTACAGCGGAAAGATTGACGGCAGAAGGTTGTACCGGGCCGCTCTTGACGGGAAGGTTTTTAAACAGAAGGAACTAACCACGAGCAACAATGCCTGGAACATCACCATCCTGGTGGACGCGTCCGCCTCTATGAAAGGGGAGGCGGGAAATATAGGCAAGGACTGGGCCATTACGCAAAAGACATTTGTTTCGCTGTGCGAGGCGGCCAAAGGCTGCGGCAACACTTTAAACGTGTTTGCTTATTATGAGGCCGGCGGGCGCTGTCATATCAGCAAATTGTATTACAACGACAGGTTGTTCAGCGTCACCCCCCAGGGACATACGCCCACCGGGCAGGCGATAATGAGCGCAGCTTTGAAAACACCCAATGACAAACGGCGGTTGATTGTGCATATTACCGACGGGGAGCCGAATTGCGGGGCAAGTGTGGAGCAGGCGCTGGAGTTTTGCGCCGGCGAGAGCGTGGAACTGGTTACTATCGGGTGTTATAACGATGTGGAAGAAGTAAAAACCTTGTTTCAGGAGCAGTACGGAGACAGGGTCTATCTGATGGAATCCCTCGAACACCTGCCTGAAGGGCTGGAAGCGCTGCTCAGAGAGAAACTGCTTGCCTGAAGTTCGCTGAGGAAGGCGGCGCGTCTGGAAAGGAGGTCATGCGGTATCAAAGAGTCCGGCAATAAACTGGAAGAGGCGAAAGTGGCTGCAGAAACCGGGTCCAGTTGCAGAGAGAACGGCGATTACGACAAGGCCCTGCAGAATTACGGAAAAGCGCTGGCCATATATAAAGAAACCGCCCGGCAGGACAGCGTGGCCGAGGTATTGGGCAAAATCGGATCGGTATATGTTATGAAGGACGAAAAGGACAACGCGATAAGATATTTTCAGGAAGCCGCTTCGATATTTAAAGAAACCGGCCAGAAGCTGGGCGAAGCAATGTGTCTGAACAATATCGGCCTTACCTGCATAGCGAGGTTGGACCCCGAAATAGCGTTAAATCACTTCTTAAACGCACTGGCGATATTCCGTGAGCTTAACTCCAGGGAAGACGAGGCGCACCAGTTGGGCAACATCGGTTCGACTTACAGGGATATGGGCGATAAAGACAGAGCCCTGGAATATTACAGGGAATCTCTGGCCATTTTCAAAGAAACCGGTCATCAAATGGGTGAGGCGAATGAATTGAGCAATGTCGGCTACATCCTGGCCGTAAAGGGCGACCATTACGGCGCGCTGAGGTATTTTAAGGAAGCCCTGCAGCTGTATCAGGCGCTGGAAGCCACCGCGCAGGCCGAGATGACGCAGAAGAATATCAATATCCTTCTAAAAAGGTCGATCTGATGAGGAAGGTGATGCTATGACCGGCCTGGAGCTGGCTGAAAAATATTTCAACCAGTACGGTTTACCCATGATCAATGACAAGTTCGGCATCTATAAAGACAGGATAGCAGCCGGCCTGGCGGGAGACGGATCGGAATGCTATGGATTTGATGACGAATTTTCTATGGACCACGACTGGGGGCCGTCTTTTTGCCTCTGGTTGAACAAAAGCGATTTTAAGGTAATCGGCCGCATCCTGCAGGCGGAGTATGAAAAACTGCCCAAAACTTTAGACGGCTACGGCCCGCGCACAGTCAGCGACTGGGGCGAAAACCGGGTGGGGGTGCTTGAGACGGGCGCTTTCTACCAAAATTTTACCGGCCTCGACCGGCTTCCAAATTCCCTGGACGAATGGCTCTGCATCCCCGAAAATGCCCTGGCCGCCTGCACGAACGGCAAGGTGTTTTATGACCCGATGGGAGAATTCACTCAGTTCCGAAACGGGTTTAAAGGATTTTATCCGGAGGACGTGCGTCTGAAAAAGATTGCCTCCCGCTGCATGACGGCCGCCCAGTTCGGCCAGTACAACTTTGCGCGCTGTGTAAAGAGAAAAGAGTATGTCGCCGCCCGCTACGCCGAAACCAAGTTTTGCGCCGACGTAATTTCACTGATATTTCTGCTGAACAGGGAGTATACCCCGTTTTTCAAGTGGATGCACAGGGCCGTCAGGCAGCTGCCGGTTCTGGGGGAGTTTGCCTACAAAAAGACGATGGAAATGGCTGTAATCAACGATTACAGAAGAAAGAGCTCCCTGATCGAAGAGATTTGCGCCGGCATTATAAAGGAACTTAGAAAACAGGGCTTGAGCGATTCGCCCGGTGATTTTCTGCTTGACCACGGCCCGCTTGTTCAGGCGAAAATCGAGGACACTGAGCTGAAAAAGAGAAACGTGTGGGTGGGTTAAAAATGACCGCTCGACAGCCGGGTATATTTTCTGTATGGATAAAAGGCGGCCTGCGGCTATTTTGACTCGCTGGTTTTAAAACTAAAAACTGGAGGGAAAAAGAATGAGCAAAAAGGAAGACTTAATATCCAGGATTGCCGAAATTGAGTGGGAGATGTTTTCAAGTGTGCAAAATAGAGGAGGAAAGGCTTCATGCCAGGAGGACCCGGAGACTTTTAAAATTATCAGGACGAGTAATTTTATGGGCTGGTCCGAAGAAACGCTGGAGAGCTATTTAAACGATTTTGAAGAAGCAAAGAAGGCTAACAGGAACTTAATGACGGAAAAGTACGCCCGCATGGAGGGTCTGATCAAGCATTCGGATCCGGAAGCGCTTCCCCTGATCGATAAGATCGTTGCCATTGAGTGCGGGTGGGCGGCGGAAATTGCGGAAAAATCCCCTCACCTCAAGCAGGCCAGGCCAATTTACAGCAGTCAGGACACGCGGTATGTGGTATCAGCAGAGACTTATGCCCGGGGTGAACTGGCGACTTATTCAAAGAAAACCCTTGAGTTGTATTATCAAAACCTTTTGGAATTGAAGTCAAAAAACATCAACGGCGTTGAGAAGAGTTACGAAAGAATGATGCAGAAATTTGAAGATAGATCCAGTTGACTGAATCTGAAAAATATTTTGACAATGAGCGGCGGGTAATCTATAATGTAGATTAAACCAAACGGTTGGTAGGCGATTGAGATTGACCAAATATCAGGAGATAGTCAAGGCGTCGGCCAAAGTATTTAAGGCCAAAGGATACCATGCGGCGACGGTGAAAGACATAGCGGACGAGGTGGGCATGCTGAAAGGCAGCCTTTATTACCATATCCAGAGCAAAGAACAGCTGCTGATTGAAGTCTTTCTGTCCGCGGTAGAAGTCTTGCGGGGCGGCCTGACCGAAGTGTTGTCATCCGGCCTTTCGCCCCAGGACAAATTAAAACAGGCGATTCTGTCACACATACAAGCTTTTCTCAACAACGAGGAACTGCCCGTGTTTTTCAGTGAACTTTCCAACCTGCCGGACGGCTTGCGAAAAAAAATCAACGCGGCTTTCAAGGATTACGAAGACCTCTGGCTGAAAATACTACTTGATGGCGCCGCCGCTGGCGTCATCCGAAACGACCTGCCGCCGCGCATTATGCAGCAGGCCGTAATCGGCATGTGCAACTGGACGTACCGGTGGTACAGGCCGAGCGGCCGGCTTTCACCGGCGGAGATAGGGGAAATGTTTTATCAAATCATCCTGGGAGGCATTAAAAAATGATATAAATTTTTTTTGCCGCTGTCAAACAAACGGTAGGTAGTCAAAATCAAAAGGAGTGGTTGGATGAACGATGAAAAAAATACTGCCGGGGGATGGGAGGCGCTTTTTTACCCGGCGTCGATAGCGGTGATCGGCGCGTCCCCGGATCAAAACAAGCCGGGCGGTGTGGTGCTGACCTACCTGCGGGAGGGCGGGTTCGGCGGCGCTGTTTACCCGGTTAACCCCAAGTACCGGGAACTGGGGGGGTGGGCATGCTACCCCGACATTACTTCAGTTCCGGGGCCGGTGGACCTGGCGGTAATTTCGGTAAAAACTCCGCTGGTGCTGCCGTCGCTGGAATATTGTGTCGCCAAAGGAGTTAAAGCGGCGATTGTCTTCAGTTCCGGCTTCGGGGAAGTCGGCGAGGCCGGCGAAGAACTGCAGCAAAAAATAAAGGAGATCGCCGGGCGCTCCGGCCTGCGTCTGTGCGGGCCCAATACCATGGGTATAATCAACTACCTGCACCGCATGCACGCGGATTTTGCTTATGACTTTTTTGCGCCGTTCCGGGAGGGGCTGGCGGACGCCGGCATCGCCCTGCTCAGCCAGAGCGGCGGGATGGGCTGCAGCGTACTCGCGGCGTGCTCCGAATACGGCCTGGGCGTGGTTACCTACGTATGCAGCGGCAACGAGGCCGTCACCGACTTTGCCGATTACCTGACCTATTTTGTTCAACACCCCGGGGTGAAGATCATTACCGCCTATATGGAAGGGATCCGGGACGGGGAAAAGCTGCGGCGTGCCGCCGAACTGGCGCTGGCGGCCGGCAAACCGCTGGTGATCATAAAGACCGGCGGGCACGAGGCATCCGCCCGCGCTGCCCGCTCACACACCGGCTCTCTGGCCGGTTCCGCCGGGGTGTACAGTGCTTTTTTCCGGCAAAAGGGCATTATTGAGGTGCAGAATATCGGCGAAATGACGGCCGTGCTGAGCCTGCTGGCTGCAGGCAGGCGACCGGGCGGCAGGGGGGTGGCCATTATGGCCTCCTCGGGCGGCCAGGCGGTGGTGGCGGCGGACAAGTGCGCGGCGGCCGGGCTGGAAGTGGCGCAGCTGGGTTTGGAAACGAGGCGGCGGATGGAGACTTACCTTCCCTCTTTCGCGGCCACCGCCAACCCGGTGGACTTCACCGGTATGGACGTTGTGCAGCCCGGGGTCTTAAGGCAGTGCGCCTCCATAGCGGCGGCCGACCCGGCCGTGGATGCCCTGGTCCTGTTGCACTGGCTGAACGAAAGGGTGGATTCGGTGGGGCAGTTGAAGAGCCTGGCCGCGGATACGGATAAACCCCTGGCCCTGGCCGGCACCATACCCGGCAATATTCCGGTTGCGGCGCTGCCCGGACTGGTGGAAAGCGGCGTGGCGTATATCGGCGAGGTGGAAGTGGGCGCCAGGGCCCTGCTGGGCGTTGCGCGTTATGAAGAGAAGATCAAGGGGCGCCGCGTGGTCCCGCCGGCCGGCGCTGCGCCCCCGGAACTCGCCGGGCGCTACCGCTCCCTGAAGCCGGGGACCCTGCTGGGAGAGCGTGAAGTTAAAGGTTTGCTGGCCGCTTACGGCATACCCGCCGTGCCCGAGGAGGCGGCGGCCACGGCGGAAGAGGCGGCGGAGGCGGCCGGCCGGATCGGGTACCCGGTGGCGGTGAAGGTCGATTCTCCGGACATCGCCCATAAGACGGAGGCCGGCGGGGTCCGGCTGAACCTGAACGGTCCGGAAGAGGTGCGTCTGGCCTTCGGCGCTGTGATCGAAGAGACCGGACGGCGCCGCCCGGGCGCCGCCGTCCGGGGTGTGCTGGTGCAAAAAATGCTTCAGGACGGCCTGGAAGTGCTGGTGGGACTGAGCCGGGACCAGGTTTTCGGACTGACCCTGACATTCGGCCTGGGCGGCATCTGGGTGGAAGTGCTGCAGGACATATCCCTGCGCGTGCTGCCGGTGGCAGAAGACGATATCCGGGCAATGGTCCGTGAAATCAGGGCTTACCCGTTGCTGGCCGGCGCCCGGGGCAGGGCTCCGGCCGACATCGAGGCGCTGGTCAAAGTGATGCTGGCTGTGGCCCGGCTGGGCATGGACTGGCCGGAGCTGACCGAGCTGGACATCAATCCGCTCTACGTTTTGCCGGCGGGACGCGGGGTATATGCCGTCGACGCGATGGCGGCGGTATGAGTGCCGTTTTCCTGGCGATTAAATCTGAGGGAGGTTGTGTATTGTGAAGGTCCTTGCCATCAACGGCAGCCACCGGAAAGGGAAAAACACGGCGGAGATGCTGAGGCTGGTTTTAGAAGAAGTGTCTGCGGCCGGCGCCGTGACCGAACTGCTGGAGATAACCGACTATAATATTTCCCCGTGCCGGTCTTGCAACCACTGTCTGAAGAAGCCGGAATGTTCCATCACCGACGACGATATGGGCATTATAGCCGGGAAGATGCTTGCCGCGGACGGGATCGTGGTGGGCTCGCCGGTATATTTCAACAACGTCACCGGACTGATGAAGATCTTCATGGACCGGACCAGGTCGATGCACATGTGCCGGAACATGCTTTCCGGCCGGGTGGGCGCCGCGCTGACTCACGCCGGCCTGCGCAACGGCGGCCAGGAGGCTGTCCTGGCCATACTGGGGAATTTTCTCAAGAGCCACGGCATTGAGGTGGTGGACAGCCGCAACAAGGACGGTGGTGTCTTCAACCAGGGGGCCATGGGGACAATGTTTGAAGACCTGGACGGAGATACTATCATCTGGAAAAAGGGAGTGGCGGATGACACCCTGGCGGTACGGGAGTGCCGGCAGCTGGGCCGCAATCTGGCGGCACGGCTAAAGGCCGGGCGCAGGTGAATTTTAAATCAGCGGGCCGGTGCCGGGGGGAATCCACGTAAACGAACAGACGAAGAGCCCCTGCCGGATAACCGGCAGGGGCTGTAAATGCCCTCCCGCATTTTTTCATCCCTTCGCCGCTACTCTTGTTTTGTCCGGCCTGAAACTTCCAAGAAGGTCCGGTAGTTTTCCAGAAGCTTTTTCGTCAGGTGGGCGCGAGGTGTGCTTCCTGTTTTTTGCCGCTGATGACTTCCACTTCCGTCTGTCTGGCAATGGGATATCCCATCCGTGTGTTTAAATGTTAAGAGAATTTTTTGAAGACTGTCATGAACTCGGTAAGTGTTTGCTTTACATCTTTGCCTTCGTCCAGGTCGCTTTCGATATTGTCGGCCAGGTGACAGGCCAGCACGGTAAGACCGACCCGGTTGACCGCCGCCTTGACGGCAGCGATTTGGGTAACAATATCACCACAGCTGCGACATTCCTGGATCATATTTTGGATGCCGCGAACCTGACCCTCAATTTTTTTCAACCGGCTCAGTATCTCTTTCTGCAATAAGCGGTTCTTGTCAGGAACTCCTTCACTTCCGGAGTTCCTGTCTTTTTTGGGTTGTTTGGGGTTTCCCCCGGTTCCGGATTGTTTTGCTTCCATGTTCGTCTCCTTCCGCATGTGCCGCCGCGATCACAGTACACGCCGGGTATGCATACATTATAACGGGGTTGCCGCCCTGTCAACAATGCTGCTTTGTCCGGACGCGGAGAAGTGGTCCGGCAGGGCGGTCGGCAGGCATTCAAAAAAATAAGCCCGGATTGCTCCGGGCGTTACGATTCCATTTGCTTTCCAAGAAAGCTGGCGGCGGTTTCCACCATTTTTTGTTCCAACTGGCCCATGGCCGTTCCCGGTTCGTGTGTGGCCAGGACCACGGCCCCCACGACGTCACCTTCGGCGGCAATCGGCGCAATCACGGCATAATTATAAGTAACATCCTCATCTACCGTAAGACTGCACGGTTCGTTGAACAAAGCGAGCTTTCTTTCTTCCATTACTCTTTCCACATTACTGCCGATTTGTTTGTTCAGCAACTGCTTTTTAGGCGCGCCGGCTACCGCGATAATCGCGTCTTTGTCCGCGATTATGGCAATGTGACCCAGTGACTGGTTCAATGCCTCTGCGTACTCTTCGGCAAACTGCCCCAATTCCCCGATGGGCGAGTATTTTTTGAGGATAACTTCACCGTTTCTATCCGTGAAAATCTCAAGAGGCTCATTCTGTCTGATCCGGAGCGTTCTCCTGATTTCCTTAGGGATAACCACCCTGCCAAGGTCGTCGATTCGGCGCACGATTCCGGTTGCTTTCAAATTATGTCACCCCCTTTTGTTATACTTTATTATACGCAGAGATAAGGTTGATTAACCGGAATGGTTAAATAAAATTCAAAAAATTAAGATGTCCGCCAAAAGAGGATTTAGCAGGATTTTTTAAAATACTTGGATTAAGATAAATAAGATTTGCATTACATGGTTTTTTGGGGATGGCCGATGTGGTAATTTATGGTCCGGTTACCTGCCGGATTCCAGGCCGGATGGGTCAAAGACGCGGTGAAAAAACCGGCAAAAAGCGACGAAATGACTTGACCGGCGCCCAACAATGTGCTATTATGAAAAACGCCGCATAGAAGATTGCGGACTTGAGCGGGGAGCCGGTTTCCGTTCAATGGCTGATATTTTTTCAGACAGTGGCCGCGTTCCAAGAATGCGGTTAAATTTACCAGAAATTAGTTCTTGACCACCGGTGGCAAAACGTGATAAGATAACAACTGTGCCGCGAAAACAAACCCGGCAAAAGATGGTAAGCGGTCTTTGAAAACTAAACAGAGGAATGGATGAAAGATAGGACGTCAGACGTCAGAGATCAGACGTCGGGAGAGAGAAAAAGAATTCATTATGAGTTTTGATTTCTCCCCTGA
>Ga0209347_1001186_pt1 | contig 46446 bp, 47 predicted proteins | sample AutmiccommuBRH23_FD_187382 | JGI IMG/M metagenome (GOLD analysis project Ga0209347, IMG submission 187382) | Deep subsurface microbial communities from Mt. Terri, Switzerland - Autotrophic microbial communities BRH/23 (SPAdes) (version 2) | ecosystem: Environmental > Aquatic > Deep subsurface >... | reverse complement strand
GCACCAAGAATAATGTATTTCATTTTGGAAGCGTTTATTGAACTATATATTTTTAAAATTATGCTTATTTATAAGTGATTGATTTTAATCACTTTATTTGATTTATGCCTCCCGTATCACCTTCATTGGTCAACATCCTCTGAATCGTTTTTGCATCCCAAGTCTCCTTGCCAGTTGCAGTCTTTATCCCCTGAGATTCCAAGAAAGACTTTATTTGTCCGAATGACAGGCCCTGCAAATATAAGTCGAAAATCTTTCTTACAACCTCTGCCTGCTCCGGAACTATAACTATTTCGCCGTCTACGCAGTCATATCCCATAAAATTCTTGTACTTTGTGAAGATATCGCCTTTTTCGAACTTACGCTGAAACCCCCATTGGATATTCTCGCTGGTGTTCCGGCTCTCATCCTGTGCCAGCATACTCCTCAGTGTAATCTCAAATTCCTTATCAGCATTAATCGAATCCAGCTTCTCATTTTCAAAATGCATATCGATCCCTCGCTTTCTTAAAAATCTTATTATTTTCAAAACCTCCAGCGTGTCTCTTGACACCCTGCTGATTGACTTGGTGATGATGTAATCGATTTTGCCTTTTGCTGCTTTCCTGAGCATTTTGTCCAGTCCGGTTCTTCCACTTCGACGCAATCCGCTTTCAACATCATAGAATACACCGACAAAAATCCAATCGGGATGGCTTCGTATCATTATCGTGTAGATTTTTATTTGAATCTCAAGGCTACGCTTTTGTTCTGGTCCAGATGTGCTGACACGGCAGTAAGCGGCAGCCCTGAGCTTTTTATTCTCTTTCGGTATAGCCGGTATAATCCTAACATATTTCATCTACAGTCCTTCATCATCTATATAAAATGGGCAAGCCCATTAATATTTTACAAAAGAAAAGACGTGAAAGATAGCCTCCACGTCAAAACATATTTTTGCAATCAACCTCGCAATCCCTTGATATATCAGCCTTTCAGGTTTTGCAACAGGATTATGGCTTCCACATGCACTGTCCTTGGAAACATATCCACCGGCTACACCTCAACCACTCGGTATCCCCCGCTCTGCAGCATCCCCGGATCCCGTGCCAACGTCCCTGGATCACAGGAGACATAGATGATCTTATGCTCTTTATATCAAGCATCATTTTAGCTTATGTGGCGATCGCCAGGTACTGCCAAATTGCAACTGCTGATCCTGATGTTGCTATTTTAATATTAAAGGGCGGGAAATATACCGCAAAAGGAAATATCATTAGTGTTATTGGCTTTTGCTTTGATCGTTGTTTTTGACAAGCATTTTAAGGCCTATCCACTCCAAGGTACTCCTTAATGGCTGCCTGGGTAATCTGTGAAAAGTTCACTCCTTGTTTTTCAGCAAGTTCCTTTAACCAAGCCGGTAACGTTATATTTGTCTTTACGGACCGATTATCCATCTCATTCTTCACGACTTCTGGAAACACGGTAATAGGAGCAATTATAGATCCTACAGGAGTGTCCTCAAAAGGCGGCTGCGTAGGAGTTGGAATTATGTCCCCGTCTTTCTCCATACCCCAAAGATGTAGCCCCAAAGCTTCTTTTGCCATAGCCTGAGCGTGCTGAAAATCATCGCCCATTGAAATACAGCCCGGTAGATCTGGAAAATACACACCAAATGCCCCATGGGTAGACGGCTCAAAAATAGCAAAATAAGTTAATTTACGCAAGTTAATCACCTCTAAAAGATTAATTATTTAAGAGCAGGTGCGGGTTTATTTCAACCCCGCCTGCTTCCATATGCTGTTAACTGTACCTATTGGAATGTCGCCCTTGTGGTTCGGTAATGTTACCTTTCCTGATTTTGTTGGGTGTATTAGCTGGATATATGAGCCCTTAGTTTCTTTCTCTATCCAACCTTCCTGCTTCAGAATCTTTAGGACTTCCCGAACCGTCATTATGTTCTCCTCCTTTCAATGATATTATACGCATAATTTATGCGTATAATATATTATGGAGTATTTTTTATGAATAATCAAAACTGAAGTTTAGCAGGGTAATACCTCCCTTAATTCGAGTTGTTTATGGCCTTACCTAACATAAAGAGATTGCCGCTCTACGTTTTCGTATAAACGTTTTGCGACCACGCCCTTCAGACCGCAGCCAAAAAAAGAGCTTACGCATACCGATCCAGTCATTTGGGCTTCTTGTTGTATCAATTGTTAAGATGGGGTGGAGGCCTGCATTTATAGACCCTTTTGTTATCCGGTGTTATAATCAACTGTGTAAATCAACTTAGAAAATATATCAATTAACCGAAGTAATACTAAAAATAATCACAGAAGGAACGTAACCTTATGGAAAAAGCAAAGCTGATTGAAATGATCAAGAATAATCCTAATGCCATAGCCTATATAACTAATCCCACCGATGAGATCAAGTTATTGGCTGTAGGGAAAAATGGACTTACCTTAAAATATATTAATAATCCAACCAGAGAGATGCAAGAATTAGCTCTAAACAATAATGGCCGAGCGATTCAATTTATAGATGACCCTACAGAAGATATGATGATCAAAGCGCTCAATGATGGCTGGGTTAACTTAGAGTATCTTAAAAATCCCAGCGATGAGTTAATCAAATTAGCGATCAATCGAGCCGGCTGGGCTATTAAATATGTTAAGAATCCAAGTGAGGAATTGCAATTATTAGCCGTAAGAAAAAATTACGATTCAATAAAATTTATCGAAGAACCTTGCGCAAGTGTCCAGGAAGAGGCTGTAAACATCAGTTATGATGCCTTGAGATATATCAATTCTCCTACCCCTCAGGCCGAGCTTCTAGCGATCAAGAATAATGAAAACGCTATTACCTTTATCAATGATTTAGATCAACATAAAATCTTAGAATTTTTGAAAGTCAATAGTTTAGTGATTAACTATGTTATGAACCAAATCACTCAAGATGAATTAGAACACGTGTTAAAGGAAGCCTTAGCCAATGAAGAGGTTGAAGAAAGATATGTCAGAGATTTTTTAAATTGCAGTTACCTCAATCAAAACTGTGTCCTTATGCCCATGGACAAGCTCATGTTTATTTATAAATATGGCAGTAAAAAGGCCAAAAAAATAGCTGTCGATGAAAAGCTGAAGATGCTATAGGAGTGAGACACCATGAATTTTACGGACACCTTAAAAAGTGTTGACTTAGTACTATCGACGGGAGAAGTCCCCTTAATCGTTGGGGAAAGCGGAATCGGCAAAACAGCATTAGCCCAGGAAATTGCTCAAGAAAATCAGTGGAGTTTAATTGTGATTAATGGGAATCTCCTTAAAGAAGGTGAAATCGGCGGTCTACCAACCATCGAAGCTTATGCAGGCGTCAATAATCAAGAAGATCAGGTTGAAAAGAAAGCGACAGTATATGCTGTTCATCATAAGCTCAGGGAAATTGATGAAGAAATATCTCAAGGAAAAAACCGTCCTGTTATTTATCGACGAGATCAATCGCTGTGAACATACCGTCCAACAGGAACTTATGAATTTAATCTTAAATCGAGAAATCAATGGCTATAAGTTACCTGAAGGTGTAAAAATATTAGCCGCTATGAACCCTTCCAGTAAATATGGTTCGGATTTTGATTACCATGTCGTTGATATGGATGCCGCCCAAGAAAATCGGTTTGTCTGGTTATCGATGGAGCCTGATTATAATCAGTGGATAGATTGGGCCATAGAGGCCGGAATTGAGCAAAAGGTTGTCGAGTTTATCTCCACCTTCCCCGATTATTTGCATAAGATCAACGAAGACGATCTAAGAGCAACTCCCAGAAGCTATGAGCGAATTTCCAGCAGTTATAAAATGTATAAAGAGAAAAAAGATTCCATACCTCGCTCCGTGTTTTTAAATGTTATCAAAGGAAATGTCGGGCGATTAATCGCCGAAGAGTTTGTGAGCTTTGTGGAATCCGATCATCGTTCCCTCATATCCTATCAGGATGTTTTTTCAGGAAATTCTCTTCACGAATCGCTCAGAGAAAGAGTGAAAAACGAAAACCATACCAGGCTTTATCTATCCGCCAAGAATATTCTCAAAAGCTTAGAAGCAACTATCTTAAATGATCGTGATGATTCAAATTTTTATATGGAGAGGCTGATTGAGTTTTTGGAACTATATCCTGTCGATTTAAAGATAGGACTCATGAAGGATATTAAAAACAGTTATCCTAAAATATACAGACATGCCCTAGGGAATGAAGGGTTTATCGTTGTCGATAAAGTTAATCTCAGCCTTATGGAAGACATAGATAATTTCTACGGCTATTTTTTGATGCAAATGTCCAGAGAGATACGCTTTGATATCAGCAGCCCTACTGCTGTGAATTTTAAAGGGGCTAAGTATGTTATCTATTTTAATCCCATCATCTTCTTAAATCTTAATATCAAACAAATGGAAAGTACCATTAAACACGAAATACTCCATATAGTATCCCTGCATTTAATAAGGGCCAAAGAATTTAAGGCTAGTTACAGCACATTAGCTATCAATATGGCCATGAATATCGTCGTCAATACCTATTTAGATTATCTCCCCCCCTATTCTGTTACCTTAGAATGGGTAAATTTAAATTATTCGTTAAAACTCCTGCCCTTCAAACCTTTTGAATATTATCTAGAAGAGATCCAAACTTCCCTTGACTTGTTGGAAGCAGATCAGAATGCGGCCGATGAATGTGATACTGATGACTCCCATGTTGAAAGCACAGATGAGCTGTTGACCAGCTTATGAATTGCAGGAACATCTGTCAGATCTAAAATCTCGCAGGTGAAGGCGTTGGGATACTTCTTGATGAGACCGTTAACCTTGCTCTGGTTGCGGACGGTTCCGATGACCTTGTCACCCTTCTCAAGAAGCTGCCGACACAGTTCATAGCCGAAGCCGCTGCTGACACCGGTAATCAGCCATGTGCGATTTATCATAGTTTAATTCCTCCAAAAAAGTTATTTGTTAACCATGCGCATGTGCTCCGGAGAATACCGTTCCCCGAACACAGGTATTTTCGAGATAGACATATTACGCACCTCCCTTACTTTCCCAGACCTGTCAGAAACTCCACCGTCTGCGGATCATAGTGGGAGAAGAAAGCGCTTTCACTTTCGTCCAGCGCGGCAACTGCTTTCATGTCTTCGGCAGCCAGGGCAAAGTCAAATACATTGAAGTTTTCGATCATACGCTCCTTATGGGTGGATTTTGGAATCACCACCACATCGCTCTGAATCAGGAAGCGCAGAATCACCTGGGCCACCGACTTGCCGTATTTGTCACCAATGGCCTTGATGACCGGGTTGGTGAACATATCCTTCCGACCCTCAGCAAACGGTCCCCAGGACTCGTGCTGCACGCCATATTTCTTCATAATATCGTGCGCTGCTTTCTGCTGCTGGAAGGGATGGGTTTCCACCTGGTTGACCGCCGGGACAACCTCTTGAAACTGACAGAAATCAATCAGGCGGTCTGGATAGAAGTTGCTGACCCCGATGGCTCGGATTCTGCCGGCCTTGTAAGCCTCCGTCATAGCGCGGTAAGTGCCGTAGTAATCGTTGAACGGCTGGTGGATCAGCAACAGGTCGATATAATCGGTTTTCAGTTTCTTCAGCGAATCCGCAAGGGAAGCCTTGGCTTTTTCGTAGCCGCCGTTAGAAATCCAAACCTTGGTGGTTATAAACAGTTCCGCGCGCTGCACGCCGCATTTTTCAATGGCATTGCCGACGCCTTCCTCGTTGTTATAAGCCTGTGCGGTGTCGATGGAGCGATATCCCGCTGAAATGGCATCCAGTACGCAGCGCTCGCATTCAGCCGGATCGACCTGATAGACGCCATAGCCCAGAATCGGCATTTTGACGCCGTTATTTAAAGTAACATATTTCATATAAATCTCCACTCCTCCTTCGGTTACTTGTAGGACTTTTTATAGATGGCAACGCAGTCCTCGACGCTCAAAGCCACCCTGTCGCATTCAAACAGCCCGCCCATGGTGTCCTTGGCATTTTTCGCAAGAGTCTCAAATTCTTCCGGCTTTATGCCGTAGTCGGACATCTTCAAATCAGCCACGCCGCAGTCTTCCTGCAGCTTGGTCAGCATTGCTATGAAGTCCTCCGGTCTGCTTGTGTCTTCCTTGCCCATCGCTTTGGCCATGCGGATGAAACGCTCGTCACATACATGCTTGTCGATAAAGAAGGTGAAATAGGCCTTGCTCAGCATGATGAGTCCTGCCCCGTGAGGCAGATCCTGATGATAAGCGCTCATGGCATGCTCCAAAGAGTGTTGGCTGCTCGTTGCGCCGACGACCATCTCGATGCCGGAAAGATAATTGCCGAAGGCAACCTTTTCGCGTGCATCCAGATCGCTGCCGTCGTGCACTGCTTTTGCCAGATAGCGGCTTACATTTTCGATGGCGGTGATACCGACCATATCGCTCATCAGATTTGCATATTTGGAAATATAGCCTTCGGCACTGTGGAAGAAGGCATCGAAGCCCTGATAAGCCGTGAATTTCGGCGGTACGCTCATCATCAGTTCGGGATCGATGATCGCGATTTTCGGGAACAACTCGTCAATACCGCCGAAGCCGATCTTTTCGTGTGTCTCCGCATTGGTGATAACACCCCATGCATCCGTTTCGCTGCCGGTGCCTGCGGTGGTTGTGATGGCGATGATGGGCAGAGGCTTATTCTTGATCGGCAGGGCCTTGCCGGTTAATCTAACCTACTATTTATTATTCATGAAATCGGATATACTCGGAATAGAATATTTTCAGACTTTGGAGGGAATTATGTGGCACGCAGTAAGTATACAGAGGTTGAGCTTGGCATGATCGCGGACATTTCTGTCAACCTCAAACAGATCCTACACCTTAAAGGTGTTAGTCAAACCGATCTAAGCAATAAAACTAAATTACCAACAAGCACAATATCAGACTACGTGAATGGAAAAACATTAATTCCCCCTGGTAATCTACAAAAGATTGCCGACTCATTAAATGTCTTAAAGTCTGACATAAATTCATCATTTAAGAAAACTCAGTCATATAAGTCTATCCCCCTTATCGACAGAATCTGTGCTGGTGAAGGATTACTGGCTGAGCAGAATGTTGAGGGCTATATCCATTATCCATTCCAAGATAGTCGTCAACCAGACTATGCCTTGAGGGTGAAGCATGACAGCATGATCGGTGCCGGTATCGAGTCTGGAGATATTGTCTTCATGCGTTATGCGCAGTGGGCAGATTATAATGGTCAAATCGTGGCCGCACTCATCAACAATGATGAAGAGGGAACCCTGAAGCGTATAAAATGGTCGGAAGGATCACCACTAATAAAGTTAATGTCTGGAAATAGCAAGCATAAAGTTATTGAAGTTCTGCCAAATCAAGTGCGTGTATTCGGGGTTTATATGGGTCACTTCAGACCAGAAAATCATCAAGAAACCAGCTAAGGGCTGAGATATCATATTCATGTTAATTTTCCTTTCCAGATGTAAGCACTCCCAGAGGAGTACATCCGTTACTTGGGCTAATTTTGCAGCATTCTTAGTCTGCATCATCTCATTCATGACCGTGGGAACAATCTGCCATGAAAAGCCGTATTTGTCCTTCAACCAACCACATTGTTCTGCTTCAGGGACTGCAGATAACTTATCCCAATATTAGTCGATTTCTTCTTGAGTATCGCACATCACCATCAAGGAAATGGCCTCATTAAAGGTAAAGTTGTGCTCATGAGCGCTGTCCATCGCTGCAAAGATGGTAGAGAATAATTATTGACCATTTGCCAGTTATTAAAACAACAAATTTGGCTGCCTTTGCCCCATCTTACAGGGTCTCTATGAAGTCCAACCGAATCAAATGACATAGAAAACTAAAAAACCCACAATCGCTTGCGGGGTCTAAGTTTCTTATTGAGCTGATGGAACAACAACTGACAGCTCGTGAGCTAGTTGCATATTTTACAATCTATGGGTATAATATTAGAAAAGGACTGACGTGTTACAAGCACACCAGTCCAGCAGGTTGTCTAACCAAACGGTTAGCCCGGATTATAAGTTATAAGAAATAACCGCGATCCTTGCTAGAGGGCGGTTATTTCTTCTTTATGATCAAAACAATAAGTGTTGCAAATGCAATCATGAGATACATTGCCTCAACCATTGAGATCATCATACCACCCCCTTTCTAAAAGGGTGTGGCTAACCGTCCCTCGACAACCTGTTACTACAATTATAGCATAATCTTCCAGACCGAAAAGATAAACTTGTCCCTGACTATTCTCACGACTCACTGCCGCCTCATAAAACGAGGCGGCCTTTTTGCAATTCCCTAGCTATGCTCGTCACAATTCTGAATGGGCTAAGTAGCATGGGGATTAGTAGATGTTCAATGGATCGTGTGATAAGGTCTTGCACATTTACAGGCTCTTTCTTAAACTTAATTGTACCTGCATCAATCTTCGACAGCTTGAGTAGTGATGCCACAAGCCATTGAAGTCTTTCAAGCTGTGAACGAATATTTTGGGTAAATTCCACACGCTTATCCAGGGATAGGTTTTCATCACTGATCAGGTCTGTCATAACAGACATTGAGGTAATAGGCGTTTTAAGCTGATGTGAAATATCCGAGATTGAATCTGCTAGATAACGCTTGTCTTTTTTCAAGAGGCTTGCTTGCTCAGAGAGGGTTACGGTTACTTTATATAGTTCACTTTTAAGGATGCTAAGCTCGCCTTCATCATTATCTCTAATATCAAGGGAGTATTCGCCACCTGCAATTCGCTTTAGATATTCCGTTAGCTTTTCTATTTGCTGATATCTCCATCTCGTAAACATGAAGGATACTGCACCCATTAAAAGCAACGCTAATAAAGCAATGATCCCTGAGACGGGATTAAAAAAATAGCAGGCAACAAAACCTACTATTACAACTGCCGTCAAAAGTGTGATATATAGCTTGATTTCTTTATTTCGCAACAACTTAGCTGCCCCCTTTGTATCCGATTCCACGAACTGTTTTAATAATTGATGGGTTTTGACTATCATCCTCGATCTTTTCGCGCAGACGTTTAATATAGACCGACCATTTACCAGAAAGAACCTTCTGTGCAGTTGTATAAGGGCATATCCCAAATAAATCTTTCTCCAATTCCATAATCTCCTCCCGACAGTATCTAATTAGATACTATGTATCATAAATAATCGTACTTGTTATTTCAAGACTTTTATTGTAAATTTATTGTATAAATTGAAAGGAGATTTCTTTAATGCAAGAAGTTTTTGATTTCTTAAAGAAGTGCCAGACTTATTACTTAGCAACCGTCGATGGAGATCAGCCACGAGTTCGTCCCTTTGGAACTGTCAACATTTTTGAGGGTAAGCTTTATATTCAGACTGGTAAGGTAAAGGACGTTTCAAAACAAATGACAGCAAATCCCAAAATTGAAATTTGCGCATTTAATGGCCAAGAATGGATTCGTATCCAGGCCGTTGCAGTAGAGGATGACCGTGTTGAAGTAAAGGAGAGTATGCTTGAAAGCTATCCTACACTTCAGTCTCGGTACTCTGCAACAGATCCTAACACCCAGGTATTGTATTTGCAGGATGCAGTAGCTACGATAGCTACCTTTACAGGTGAACCTAAAATAATTAAGTTCTAATTTCCATTAAATAGCCACTTAAACATTACAAGCCGCCTGGCACTGTGATATGCTCCCAATTTTCCGTAGTAGGTTGGAATTATTTAACCTGTCTACCTTTATGGAAGCATACCAGTGAACGGCGGCTTGTTGTTTTCACATCTTTAATCACTTTTAGCGTTGACGTATTCAAGGGCTTCCTTGCCAGTTATGTGCTCGACGTCAATTGCAACCATATAAGATTGCGTACATCCGGATATTTCCTTATGCTTGGCTTCTTCAGGTTGATCTGCTGAATACTTTTCAACTAAAGCCTCAAAAGCTTCCAGCCTTTCATCACCTTCTACAATTCTAGCTTTACCAAAAGCAATAACGCTGCGAAAATAAGAAGTAAATTTTTCACTTACTATGGTATCTTCATCTATTACTGAAAAAGATACCTTTGGGTTCTTCGTCAATGCATCGATTTTATGTCCGGCTTTTGCTGAATGAAAATAGATTTTGTCATTCAAATAGACATAGCTAAGTGGAACTGCGTAAGGATAATCTTCATCACCTAAGCACGCCAGGACACCATTTGTGCATCTGTCCATTACAGCTACGGTGTCTTCCATTGATAATAATTGCTTACCTCTTCTCATTTTTCTAAACATTATTATTTCCTCGCTTTCATTGACTAACTTTCATCCCACTATGCTTTAGGGGAACTGGATTGCTCTTCTGCTGTGTGCGGATCGGAGAGAAACTATACAGAAGTAAGTTTTAACCCTATAATACCCACCAGTATCAAGCATAGAAATAAAATTCGCAAGATATTAGCGGGCTCATTGAAAAGGAAAATACCAATCAACACTACACCTAAAGCACCAATTCCTGTCCAAATAGCATATGCTGTGCCAATTGGGAGTGACTTAATAGCAAGTGACAATAAATAAAAGCTGACTACCATGCCTCCCAATGTAATCAAAGATGGGTATAATTTCGTGAATCTAAATCACATCAAAAAGACTCATCTGATCACTTTCCGGAATTCCTTTGAAGCAGCCAAATTTCCGAAGTGAATCGATGGTAGCATTCCCGATTTTAGCCCGTTTCTTGACATCCTCTATGGAGTTGAAGGGCTTTTCTTGGGCCGCGTTATATAGACCTTCGGCTGCCACCGTGCCCATGCCGGATATACTGTTGATGGGCGGCCTTAAGCCCTCCTCCTCGAGCAGAAATCTTGTGGCATGGGATTTGTATAAATCAATGGGCAGGAATTTAAAGCCCCTTTCATACATTTCCAAAACCAATTCCAAGTCATCGTACATATCCTTATCCTTAGGGGTAGCTTGGTTACCCAGCTCCTCAATTTCCTTCATTTTGGCCTTAACCTTTTCTTTGCCGAAGATCATAAATTCAGCCTCAAAGGCCTTTGCTCGAATGGTAAAGTAGGCTGCGTAATAAGCCTGGGGTATGTGCACCTTAAACCAGGCTATGCGGAAGGCCATCATGACATAGGCTGCAGCATGGGCTTTAGGAAACATGTATTTTATTTTACGGCAGGAATCGATATACCATTCCGGTACCTTATGCTCCCTCATCAAAGCTTCATATTCGGCCCATTTTTCAGGGTTCGATAAAGCCTTTCCTTTGCGCACCAGCTCCATGATCTTAAACGCCGTATCGGGCGGCAGGCCCTTACTTATCAAATACGTCATAATATCATCCCGGGTACACACGGCTTCACTTAGAGTCACGGTTCCCGCATCAATTAAGTCCTTGGCATTTCCCAGCCACACATCCGTACCATGAGAAAGTCCGGATATGCAGATTAAATCTGTGAAGGCTTTGGGCCTTGTATCTAGAAGCATTCCTCTGACAAACTTCGTGCCAAACTCAGGAATTCCAAAGGTTCCGACCTTAGAATTGATCTGCTCCGGGGTTACCTCTAAGGCTTCCGTGGAGGAGAAGATCGACATGGTCTCCTGATCATCCATGGGTATCGTTAGAGGATCCACTCCGGTGATATCCTGAAGCATTCGGATGACCGTCGGGTCGTCATGACCCAGGATATCCAGCTTTAAGAGGTTCGAATCAATGGAGTGATAATCGAAATGGGTGGTTATGATCTCCGAATTGGAGTCATCGGCAGGATGCTGGACGGGGCAAAATTCAAAGATTTCTCGTCCCTTCGGCACAACGATGATTCCTCCCGGGTGCTGCCCTGAGGTTCTTTTGATCCCGGTGCAGCCTTTGGAGACTCTCAGAGTTTCTGCCTTGTTTACGGTACGGCTTTTTTCCTCATAATACTTTTTCACGTAGCCGAAGGCTGTTTTTTCGGCGATAGTCCCGATGGTTCCGGCCTTAAAGGTTGTACCCTTGCCAAAGATGACCTCTGTATATTTATGGGCCTTGGCCTGATATTCTCCTGAGAAATTCAAGTCAATATCCGGCTCTTTATCCCCATTGAAGCCTAAGAAGGTCTCGAAGGGGATATCGATGCCATCCTTGGCCAGCTTTTCTCCGCAAACCGGACACACCTTATCCGGCAAGTCAAAGCCGATTTTAACCCCATAATCAGAGAAGTCAGAATACTGGCAGCTGGGACACCGGTAATGGGCCTGCAGGGCATTGACTTCCGTAATACCAGTCATATAGGCCACAACCGAGGAACCCACCGATCCTCGAGAGCCGACCAGATAGCCATCCTCATTGGATTTCCAGACCAGCTTTTGAGCAATGATATACATGACAGAGAAGCCATTTTTGATGATGGAATCCAGCTCTCTATCCAGCCTTTGCTGAACAATTTCCGGCAAGGGGTCTCCATAGAGGGCATGGGCCTTCTCATAGGTAATATCCTTAATCGTCTGCTCGCAGCCTTCAATATGAGGCGCGCACTTCTCCGCTGAAATAGGACTGATCGGCTGGCACATATCGGCCACCAGATTGGTGTTGGTTACCACCACCTCATAAGCCTTTGCCGCTCCTAAATAGGAAAACTCCTCCAGCATCTCCTCGGTGGTTTTTAAATATAAGGGGGCCTGATTATCGGCATCCTTAAAGCCTTGACCAGCTTCCAGGATTCGCCTGTAGATTTCATCTTCCGGATCCAGGAAGTGAACATCCCCGGTGGCGACGACAGGCTTGTTTAATTTTTTACCCAGAGCCACAATTTTGCGGTTGATTTCCTTTAAATAGTCTTTGTCGGGCACCTGCTCTGTTCTGACCAGATAATCGTTGTTCCCGAGAGGCTGGATTTCTAAATAATCGTAGCCCTCGGCAATGGCTTTAATTTCCTCAGCGGATTTTCCCAGTAAGATGGCCTGGTAAAGCTCACCTTCACTGCAGGCACTGCCCAGGATTAAACCTTCAGAGTACTTTTCATAAAGGCTCTTTAAGATCCGTGGTTTTTTATAAAAATAATCTAAGTGGGAATAGGAAACCAGCTTATATAAATTCTTTAATCCCACATAGTCCTTGGCTAAGATGATGGCATGATAGGTTTTAAGCTTCTTATACTCAGCCTTCTTTGCGTCTTCATCGGAGCCAAAGAGATCGATATCCTCAAGGGTTTCTGCTCCCCGTTGCTTAAGCTTTTCAAGCATAACCTTAAAAACTTTGACCGTGGTATCCACATCATCTAAGGCCCTGTGAGCTACCTCCACCTTAAAGCCCAAGTTCTTGGCGATTCTGCCTAATTTATAGGTTTTGTAATCCGGAAAGAGCTCCTTGGCCAAGGACAAGGTATCCAAATAGGTGTAATCAAAGTCACAGCCTAAGGCCTTAGCATTATGCTTTAAGAAACCCAGATCAAATTCAGCATTATGGGCCACCAAAACGCTTCCCTCTATAAATTCCAGCAGTTTAGGAAAGACCTGTTCTATGGTTTCTGCATCGTTTACCATATCATCAGTGATGTTGGTAACCTCTACCACCCTTGCTGGAATCGGCTTTTCAGGATTAACAAAGCAGCTGAACTGGTCGATAACCTTGCCATCTTTGAGTTTCATAATTCCTATTTCTGTGATTTTTTCCGTTACAGCTGAGAAGCCGGTGGTTTCCAAGTCCAACACGCAATAGGCAGTATCAATACTCTGGCCCTTGGCGTTGGTTACCGATGGCTTTTTATCCGGTGCCAAATAGGCTTCCACACCATAGATAACCTTCATGTTCGGATTATCTCGTCCTAAGAGCTTATGGGCCTCAGGAAAAGACTGCACTACGCCATGATCCGTAATGGCAATGGATTTCATACCCCAGCTCATAGCTCTTTTAATCAGATCCGTGGCACTGGTCATGGCATCCATCTGACTCATCTGGGTATGCATATGCAGCTCGACCCGCTTCTCCTCTGCCCTGTCCAGACGTTGAGCCTTCTTCCTGCCTGGTGTTTCTACAATGGTATTGGCAATAAGCTCAATTTCCCCGGAAAACTGGCTAAAGCCGGCATTTCCGGCCAGCTTGACCCCCTTAGCCTTTTTCAGCCTGGCTACTATCTCACCATCTTCACCGGGCTTGAGGAAGGCCTTACAGGTCATGGAACTCGTGCCGTCATATAAATCAAAGGAAATTAAGGTTTTTCCGCTTCTTAATTCCTTGGCTTCGATATTGGATAGTTCACCCTGGATAGCTATCCTGCCCTCATCCGGTGTAATGTCCGTAATTTTAATGACCTTGTCCTTGATAGTCGCGTTTCTGCCTAAGATCAAGGAAGGATCGCCTTTTTTGCCGTCCTTTTCTCCTTTAATTTCCGGCTTTATTGGCCCAGCTTCCTTAGGTAATTCAGAGGCATAATGGCTTGGTGTGGCAGCCGCTTCCTTTTGCAGAAGCAGAATTTCCATTTCTTGTGCATCTTCTTGCAGTCTCATTAATTCTTCACTGCTTACATTATCCACAAAATTGATTTGATAGGTGGCATCGTAGAGGTCTTTTATGGTCTCTTGGATTTTTTTATCGTAACCCCTCGCTTTTAATAAGTAGGAAACTGCCGTTTTAAACGTAAATTTGATCGAATGATTTTGTGCTATTTCATAGTCACAAGTTTTGAGCACTCCATTTAAGACCGGATGCTTATCGGCCATCAGTGACAAAATAGTTTTGAGTTCCTCTTCTAAGGGCTTTCTATGAGTTCCCTCACTGTAAACTACTGTGATGATTGAATCGTCTAAGGCTAATCGTTCCCTGATAAACTGATTTAGGGATTCAATTTCTCTTAGTTCAATATATTGATCAGAGCTGATTTTCATCTCCAGGGTTTTCGTACTTTTAGTTAAGACCACTGCTTGTACAATAGCAGTATTGAGGTTCCCCTCTGCTTCATAATCACTAAAAATTTCACTTATTTTTTTCATGTACTTCGTCAGTCTCTCCTAAGAATTTTTTCTGGTTAAAATAGACACGACTTAGGGTTAAATCGTGTCTTATCTAATCTTATCATCAATGACCGTCCACTGAAAAGGTAAATTTTTCAGAAGAAGGTCCACAAGAATCATCAGACTTTTATATGGCAAAATAAATGTGATAACATAATAACAAAAAGAAACTAAAGAAGCCGAAGGGAAATTTAAGATGACCAATCAAAATTCAGCCGACATCATTGCTAAATTCGATCAAGTTTATCCAGTATATTCCGATTTTGCAAATGTCACCGAAAACTTGTTAAAAGGAATACTTCAGCTTAAGGACATTAACGTTCACTCAATCACTTCCCGGTTAAAAAGCCGAGAAAGCTTAAAGAGAAAGGTAAATCGGGAAGATGATAAATACACAAAACTAGAAGACATCACCGATTTAGCCGGGATTAGGATTATATATTCCAGTTTGGATACTAATAAATCCTACTTTTTTCATCTCCGTTTCTTCATCCATCTTTTTCCTATTCTCTACAAGTTCATTTAACCTTTTAACTTCCTTCACAAATATTTCCCTGCCTATTTCTGTGAGCAAATATTCTTTTTTCTTTCTGGATTCTTTATCCTCACTGTATAAACTTATCCAACCTTTTGTAAGCATAGAGTTAATCGCGCCATACAAGGTCCCGGGGCCTAATACGACCCTACCGCCTGTCATTTCACTTATATCTTGAATTATTCCATATGTTTGGATTTGATGCAGTGAAAGAAAATAAGTCGGATAAGGACAAGAGAGGACGTTTTTGTTGGTCATACAGTTCCCAACAAAACGTCCTCTTCACTGTCTTTCTGCCAATGAAATAGCTCTTCATTGATGGAATACCGGAGTTCTGCTTCTCTGACGGCCGCCATCTCATCTAAAACTGCCTTGCGTCTCGCAAAGTACTCTTTTCTCACAAGCTCCAAACGCCAAACAGTAAAAAAATAATGTACTAATTTAGTCTTGATTGGTTCAAATGTTTGAAAAATTTGCGATTCTTTTAGTTTAAAATTTCCGCTTTAATCTCGGCTCTATTCCAACCTAAGAGCTTCACCATTCCAGATGCTACTAGCAGCATAAGAAACGAATAACCTGTCATTGATGCCTGAAAACTGACGTATGACGCAATTTTAGTTATTATTGGGGGACCGAAAAACATCCCGACACCCCAAAAGAGATAATATGCCCCCGAAATAGTACCCTTTAAAGAGTTGGGCACGATTTCATTCAAGAAGCCCATTGATGCAAGATAGAAAACGCCCATTCCCAAACTCGCGACCGTTAGTGGCAAGAAGATTAGCAGGCTACTTAAGAATGGAGTAATAATTATCCCAACAGCGGCGACAAGAAGTCCTATGATCATAAATGTATTCCAGCCAAATCTGTCCGATAATGAGCCGGTAATAACTTGTGAAAGGCTTATCGCCACATAGAATAATGAGAAGAATAATCCGATAGCCACTGCCATTGGAAATTTTACTGACAGCAATGCTGGGGCTAGCGCCCAAACCGGCGCTTCGCCGACCCCTTGCATAAACCGGGCGAAAAATATCAAGCCTGAACTTGTTGCAAAGAAAAACACCAATCCGGCCAAAAAACACAGCAAATATCCAATGATTAGAAACGGCCTGAAACCTAATTTATCCGACAAACTGCCGATAGGAACTTGGAATAGTATATAGGAAAAGGCGAAAGCCGAAGCCAGATATCCCACTGAATGCGAGTTTCCATCCAAAGACACGATTCGTTGTGGCAATATCACAACTATCATTCCTACTCCGACCATCATGAACAGCACAGCAAGGATTAATCCCCAAAGGGTTTTGTCCCGAAGCATAGTTATCATTCGTAAGCTCCTCCATTTTTAGCCCTTTCGGCCAAGGAGGAGGCCTGTGTTATGGTATAAGCAAGGCAATCCTTCCCCGCCTAAAAGAGATTGTACTTAGTATTGACGTCGCTTACAGGAGGCGGTGGCGGAAGCCTTTTTAACATTAAGGCAGCAATGGTTTTAAACTCAGATTCATAGTTTTTCGACATAAAAAATCTCCTTTCTTATATCTTTGTAGAACTTATAAAAAAGATATATGAATTATTTTCCTAATTAAATCCTAAACATTAACTCCCAGCAATGTAACGAGAGCCCCCTGCTCAAACTCAATGGACTTCCCCTGGGTGGACATTCTGGCGGCCCTGAGCATGCCAGTGAAAGAATTTATTGTAAACAGGAGCAATCAGATTAAATAGTCGAGCATGTTTTTCTAACTCTCCCAAAGTTATCCTTTCCTTTACTTAACAATAGCACTAAGCCAATATTCATTGATTCTCATTTGTTGTATCCCCAAAGGTTTAAGCAGTAATAAGTTTATCTTTTTTCAGTATGTGTTCAAGTATCCAGTTAAAGACAAGCTGGTTGTATATTTTACAATCTATGGGTATAATATAAGAAAAGGACTGACGTGTTGCAAGCACGCCAGCCCAGCAGATTGTCTAACCGAACGGTTAGCCCGAATTGAAGTTATAAGAAATAACCGCAGTCCTTGCTAGGGGCGGTTATTTCTTCTTTATGATCAAAACAACGAGTGTTGCGAATGCAATCATGAGATACATCGCCTCAACCATTGAGATCAAAATATATCAGCTAATGGTTATTATGTATCAACTGTCATTCGAGCATATTTGAGAATTGCTCTATGATGCTTTTTCCTTGAGATCTTTCAGGTGGCTTGGGTGGGATAATACTTTCATATTCGTCTTTTTCGTCATCGTCATCGTCATCGTCGTCATTTTCTTCATCTTCATCAGTTAAGTAACCATATCTTTCCCATACTGCATATAAAGCCCGGTAATCACCTTGCATTAATTGTTCCCTTATTTTGACTAACAGGTTAAGCAATTCATTTTCAGCGACAAATAAACTCTCTGTTTCCCCCTCATCTTCTTCACAGTCGTCATCATCGTCATAGTCGTCATATTTGTCATACGGATCATCGATATAGTACGAATCTAAGCGGCAATTAATCTCAATAATTGTCCGACCATCCTGTTCGTGTACATTGATGCCACAATCGTCCTCACCGTCAAATTCATACTTCTTTAACTCAGCTACCTGCCCCTTTGAAGAATTGAAGGCGATAGCGAACGTCCACCAATCATAAGACTCGCTGTACATAACATCATAATACTTTTCCATTAGCGCCTCCCAGCCGCCTGGAATATCATAGCCGTCTGCGTGATAAATAAAGCTTACTTCTCTGGCAGTCGGATTGGCTCGACTGGACAATGATGCAACCGCTTGCCGGTCCTTTTTGCTCAGCACTTTATCCACTGCCAGAAATTCATAGGAAGTAGAACTGTGGTCTGAGGTGAAACCCTTTTTTACACTGATAATTTTCATAACTGTTGTCCCCTTATTTCTTTTCTAAGCAACCATTTAGGATAAAATTCTTCCTCCAACCAGCCCTGGATTTGCTCAAAGGACGCATAAGGAAAGCCAGCATTTGTAAAACCGATGCTTTCCTGAATATCTAAAATTGTATCATAAAGATCTTCCTTACCATATTTTTTCAGCTTCGCGGGTGATAGGACAGGCTCAGGACAACCCGAATCGGCCCCTAAGGCATCATCGGCAAATACCCTGCACCCTCCGCAATGGATTTTAGCAGTACATTGACCACAGTCGCTATATTTGAAAGGCTTTTTGGTACGAAAACTCCTATATTTTTTTAAAACTTCACTGTTCATCCAGACGTGTTTTAAGTCATCCTCCAATATATTACCTGCAGAGAAGCCTTGTCCAACTAATTGGGAACAAGCATAAATTGAGCCATTTGGTGCTATTGACAAGATCCTATTCGCAGCAGTACATCCCCTGATCCCATGAGCCTCCGCTGTTTGAGGTGACAGTTTTCTTTCCAGAAACGCCAACCCGCAGTCCACCCTGAATTGGATATCTGGATAGGTATCCACAGTTTTAGAAAACTTCCGTTCAAATTCCAAAAGAGTGTACTCATCAGGTTTTTCCTTAAGCCAACGCTGAATGTCTCCAGGTGGTTTATATCGCAGCAGGGTTAACCTCTTAAATCCTACAGCTGCTAGCAAATCAATGATGTGCTCAAATTCGCTAAGCGTAGAGTTAGATAACATCAGATTAGCTCCAATATCAAGGCCGAGCTCACTGGTCATAGCAATGAGCTGGATTAGCTTTTCCTTTTCGTTTTCCGGCTGCGCCAGCAATTCCTCTTGCTTAATTCCGATCTGCAAGCTCTTAATATATTTTGCTAGTTCTCTAAGAGCAGCAGGTTCATGCTGATACCTGCCTGTTGTAACATGAACTACTAGTTTCCTTTCATGAGCCCTAGCAACAATGCTTAGAATATCTTCTCTCAACAAGGGCTCCCCACCGCCGATAGCCAATTGGAAAACCCTGGCGTCAGCTATCTTATCGATGATCGTCAAGGCCTCTATTGTATTAAGTTCAGTCGTAAAATCCTCACGATGTCGTCGTACATAGCAATCCGGACAATCCAATTCACATTTATAGGTAACTGCCCAATGGATAGTTTCCGGTGCGCTAATAAACTGGAGATCAGATCCAGCGATTCTGGTCTGATCCAAGAGGTTAGAACTCACATCGTAATCGTTATTGAGTCGGCCATTTGGCATAACTACCAACATTTTAAACTCAAGTAACTTTTCTATTATCCTAATAACCACTCTTCGATTAATGTGTTTATTATATACGATAAACCAAATCCTATCGAGATCATTAACATCTACTACGCCCATGGTTTGGATAAGTAAAATTAACAAATAGGCTCCCCTGTCAACATCCATCATAGTTCCTGTCCTAGTATTGAAAAGTATTCCACCGAAATATTCCTTTCTGCAGCGGACGCTATCGGAAAGGCTAATATATGGTGATCTCACGTTTCTCACGAAATTGTACCTCCACATCGATTACATTCACGATCATATTTGCAAATACACTGAACTTTTCTCTGTCAGTACTGTGGAAAATCTCCTGTTTCCTTGATACATTTGTACGTTTCAACAAGGGCTTTCCTTTGTTGCACGTTTTGCTGTAATCCAAACTCATATTCCCTTAACCAAAGCGCTTTTTCTCTGTAATTAGATAAATGCCTCAAAAGTACATAGAGCCCTATTTCATTATCAATGTCTTTATTGTTGCTCTTATAATGATTCTCATTCGCCTTTTAAAACCAATTGAACCATGGTATAATTTTACAAAGGGGGTGTTTTATTTGGAAGAAAAACCATTGGAATTCGAGTTTGAACGTTGGGAACGTATTGATAGTGTAATTTACGATATGACACCACCTCCCTCATCCCAACACCAAGCTATTGTCGGAAATTTATATGGTGAGTTTTATACTTATCTAAAGGGTAAACGGTGCAAGGCCTTTCCTGCACCTTTTGGGGTATGGTTGGATGATGAAAATGACAATTATGTTGAACCTGATATAACTGTGATATGTGATCAATCGAAGATACACCAAAAAGGCTGTGTCGGTGTTCCCGACCTTGTAGTGGAGGTCTTGAGTCCATCAACAGCGTTAAAAGACAAACGAGTCAAATTAAGACGCTACCGATTGTCAGGAGTCCGAGAATACTGGATAGTTGATCCATTGAATAAGATTGTGGAAGTTTATAAATTCTCCGAGAATGTATTTACTGAACCAGCAGTGTACGGGAAAGACGAAACAATAAACGATGGGTTATTTGATGACTTAGCAATTGACTTAGGGAACATATTTGACTAGGAACGAAAACTGATCCTTTATCTGATAAATCAGAATTCAGCAAGACAAGACTCCATAATACTTTAATCTACCAGCGACATAAATTGCCCATAATTTTGTTCTTTCATTTGCCCAAGGGGAATAAATCGTATCGAAGCACTGTTAATGCAGTACCTTTTTCCTCTTTTGTCTGCTGGACCGTCATCAAAAACATGTCCCAAGTGGGAATTACCAACTCTGTTGCGCACTTCAGTCCGAACCATGCCAAAGGTTGCATCTTATCAAGTCTGGTAAGGCGCTCACGTTTCCGGGGCTAATACCCATATCCGTACTGATCAGGCGCCTCACCCCGTTTACCAACAATCTTAGGTGTGAGAGGTAATGGCTTTTCCGAGCTTATTTCCTCCACTTCAACCTTAAACTCCCATTCATCACCATAATCGAAGAGGTAAAGAACAACTATGAAATTGAGCGGAGATATTTTGGCTAGTCAATCGTTTTAGTTCCCGTGGCCATCGCAAATCGTGAGACGTTACGATATACTGATGAGCTGAATATGTGTCAAAGACTACAGAGGCAAAACTTCTTTGGTGCTCTTGATCTAACGACGTCAGCGGTTCATCAATTAGGGTAAAGTCAAGCCAATCTCCGCTTGAGCTTTGGTTCCCGACCTTCGATAAAGCGAATACATAAGACCATAATAGAGCTCAGATTCGAGAGGAGTTTAGAAATGGGGCCGCTTCGATAAAATCAATGATAAGTTGGTGTCAGGCACTGGTCCCTGGTCCCCTGTTCATTAAAAGAGCCTTATGGGGCAGTTAAAAAGCTAAAGAATATTGTAATGAAAGATGATTCACTAAATATGAGTGATGTTAAAAGAGATGGATATTCAATGCAAGACCAGGAAAGGATGCAGGAAATCTAAAATATCAATGTTGATGACTGGTATGGTCGAGCAACTAGTGGGATACTTTCTTTTCGCGTGCAATAATGACTTTAAAGACATTCCCTTCGCGATCGTCTATCAATTCAATTGCCGGATAAGCACTAAGTGCTCTTCGGATCCCACTGCCAAGACCACGATAAGGTAGTATTCTTGTGGCAAAAGAAGCCAAAATGGGATTCCGAATATTTGAGATACCCTTCTTGATATTCTCCACCGAGAGATTATTGGGAAGATGACCGGGACTGATAATTTCGATGCGATCCGAAAAGATGAAGATTCGGATCGGAGCAGAAATGAGGTAATCCCTATGGATTAATGCGTTCACCAATAACTCTTCAAATACAATTTTAGGAATTTCTGGTTCTCCTAGTGAATTGACATCTTGCTGATGCTGGATGTAAGCAATGTTGCGTAACATAAAGTTGAGAGTTGACTGAAAAAGATCTGACAATTTTCCCTTTAAATCTGCGCTTTCAATGTAATGAGAGACGTCAATGTCTTTGCTCGGATAGGAAACGGCTTTGACGATGAATATGGGAAGTTTATAATAAGGTGCTTTAGAAAAAAGCAAAGCGGCGGCAAGGTTTAGGTTGCCTTCGCTTGCCAAACTATTGGTGATATTTGCTTTAAATTGATGTTGGCCGTCTTCATCCCTGGCGACGATTTTTAAGAGCTCTTCGCTATCCATAGGTTAGCACTCCTCCCAAACAAAGATAATCAAAGTAGCTGGTGACTGCAATATACGAAGTCATACGGACACCAAATTTCTCCAATTATGCATGTTTATCATAGCATGCTAAAGTGATATTCTCAAGCATTTACTTCATAACGTCCATCTGTGATATGGTTGGCCCTGACCTTGAGCGACGTATTAATGAAGTTCGTTTTCATCCTCTCATAGCCCTTGGCGGATGAGCTTTGTTGGAGCGATTCCAGCGAATCCTTCAGCTGCCTGGCCGTTTTATCGAGCTCCGCTTTGGACGTCTTGACGTTCTCCAATTGAACCTTCAGATTGGCAAGCTCCGTAGTCAGCTCGGTGATGATACCGCTTTGGTCTTCCACTGTCTTCTGGAGGTCCTCGTTCTCCTGCAGGGCCTGGTCTTTTTCCTGTAAGACCTGGTCTTTTTCTTGCCGGGTCTGCGTCCGTTCATTGACCGCTTGCCTGAGTTCCTGATTGGTCATTCGATATCCATATCGATGATGAATTGCGCCCGTTCCTCCTTTGGGATACCTAAAAGAAGCACCGCCTGGCTGTAGTTTAAATTCGGATTCGAATCCGAATTTGAGGAGGTAAGCTGTCCGGCTCCGTACTCTTTGAAGATACGCATCAGTTTATTGGCCCTGCTCTGGGAGAAATCGACCGACTCCTCCAGCCACTTGCCCCATTCTCCATACTTGAGCAGGTCCTTGGCCTCCGTCAGCCGCCTTCCGATCTCAACGGCGGCGGCAAGGTAGATCCTCTCAGCCTGGTATTTGATCATGTTAATTTCAGCCGCGATTACATGCGGCGTGCGTCCGCTGATGACATCAGTTACTGTATCAGTCATGATATCCACACTCCTTGGGGCTAATTTCACTCATAGGATATGTGGTCAGGCTTAAGAGTGTGACAACCTCAGTCGTCAGGCTTTTTAATATAGGGAAGTACCCCGCTGTTTGGTCGAGACAGCAGGGTACTTCCCTTTTTAGAATCTTTTTAATTCCCCCAAACCTGTAGCCGGCGGTTAATAAAAGTATTGAACCATTAATAAGTTGCATCTTTCAATCCATAGAAAACAAGTAACTGCAAAAAGCAATAAAACGCACCTAGGGCTAGGTGCGTTTTATTGGTAGAAGCCGGTTTGATGGAAATTATATGGAATTCTGCTGAGGTGCATTTAGAACCAGTAATCCCCTTTATATAAAACAATTTTAATAATGCATTATATGTATATACACATAATCGTGTAAAAAAACTTCTTAGAGTTTGGCTTCGCGTACTAAATCCTGCAGGTCGCTCAAAAGTACAGTCAAACGTTTATTGTCCATTTTTTCAACCATCTCTATCAACTCAGTGACAACCATAACCTCGCTCTGCAGTTCTTCAGCTTCGGCGTCTAAAGCAGTGGAGTCGGTCAGAATACATCCGGTTCAATTATTGCCGGATGAGCAAATCGTGATACCGACATCGTGATAATCATATCGATTCTGCCATTTAAAGCATCGGCAATCATCCGTTTAAAGCCGTTCCGCCTCTTGGTGTTGGTGGCTGATATACCTTCATCCGTATAAACATTGATAAACTCCCAGTCTTCTTTTCCTGGATAAAGCGTGTGTAATAATTAACCTGGGCTTCATAGCTTGATTGCTGTTCTTCGGAATCCGTCGAAACTCGGGCATAAGCGGCAACTCGTTTCTTGGTTGTTGCACTAACTCGAAGTGGGGAAAATTGGGAGACTGTTGCAGGAATCATAGTAACTGCTCTTACTGCTCTTACTGCTCTCATTTGCTTTCCCTCCTTCTTTGAATTTCCCGATCCCGTGCGTGCTGTTTTAACTCTTCAGTCCACCTTTCGCTTCTAGGGCGGTCTTGCCAAACGCGCTTGATATGTTGGCCGTCATGTAAAACAAAAACCAGAGTGTTAAACTCTGGTACGATAAGTTAGTGTCAGGCACCACAGGCCTATTAAGCCATCAAAATAACGTGTTGACAAAGGAGGTCTATAAAGATAGACTGTAAACCGCGCGTGTTTCTTTACCGAGAGCATTACCAAAAGCCGGCTGAACTTATACCTATTACTTAGATAAAACAAGAGATGGAGATGTATTTGAATATAAAACCGGGATCGGTCAGTGTATTGAATTCGTTTATCGTTATGCTCCCTTCTATGGTTACAGTTTTGCCAGTTTGAGTGAAAGATATGTCACGGCAGGTTTTTATGACGGGTCCGCATGCGTAGAGTCTATCCATGATGACGTGTGGGAAACCTTGTGGATCCACTTGTTCTGTTTGACCATGTAAGGGAGGTGTAACTATGGAATTGCGGCAGTTAGAATACTTTGAAGCGGTAAGTAGATTAAGAAGCTTTACCAAAGCAGCCAGTGAGCTTTGTGTTGCTCAGCCTTCAATAACAGTTGCTATCCGCAAACTGGAGGAAGAGCTTGGCATACCTTTGTTTGAACGCAGTCGAAAAAAGATATCCCTTACTTTGGAAGGGGAGATTTTTCTCCAAAAAGCTAACAGAATTCTTGGGGAAATACAGGATACTTTTAAAGTGATGAATGATTTGCGTCCAGATTTAAAGAGAATTCTTAGGTTAGGTATACCCCCTTCACTTGGTTCTTGGATGTTTCCGCTTATATACTCGGATTATGCTGGTAAATATCCAACTGTAAAGCTGATGGTACATGAAATGGGAACACATGAAATAATTCAGCAACTATTGGATGAAAAGATCGAGCTTGGATTTATTGTCATGTATAAGCCAATGCCTATGTTTGAACTACTTCCTGTCTCAGAGGGGGAACTGCTACTGTTGTTGCCATCAGACCATCCGTTAAAGCAATATGCAAGAGTTCCATTTGAGCTGTTAATCAATGAGCGGTTTATCATGTATTATGAAGGCACCTATATATATAGCAAGGTTATGGAGGAGTGCAACAGGCATCAATTTAAACCTGACGTATTATGCACACCTTCACAGATTGCTACATTATTTAACTTAGTGGCCAACGGGTCAGGCATTTCTTTTATACTGGATGATGCTGTTGCCATATTAAAAGACAACCCTTGTTTTGTCACTAGGCCATTGACTGACGCCATCAACTTTAAAACAGGAATAATATGGAAGAACGACAAATATTTATCCAAAGCAGCTCGGGAATTTATAGAGTTTATGAAAAAAGCAGAATAGAACCCACAGTACCGACCGTTGAAGTGGATATTAGCGAGGCAAGTAGTAATTGTATTTTTGCTACTTGCCTTAAGTCTATGGCCTAAATGAAAATAGATTAAAACTATAAGACTATAGTTCTTGAATATTTTTAATTGCCGGAATATTAAGATATGATTAAATTACTCTAGAGGGTACCCAATTGTGTCGCTAGCGAACATATGTACACGAAAATGGAGGTGTTTCTATGACCCCAGCAACTATTACATTGCTTATCCTTGCGGTGGTTATTGTGCTTTTATCTTCCGGAAAGATATAAGGAAGAGGCTGTCATTCATAGCCCAGAAAAAACAGTGAAAAATCAAGAGAATAGGGGAAGTAAAAATAAACAAATCATTGCTGTTGTAGTCTTTATCATATATATCCTCGGGATAATTTTCGAACCACAAACGAAGATATCTGCTCCATTAATCGGTATTGTGTGTGTTGTTGTTCTGGGTATTGCTGGAGTATTAAATGAAAAACAGATTTATCGAAGTATTGACTGGTCAACGGTTTTCTTCATTGTCGGCATGCTTACTCTAGCTGATGCCTTAGTCAAGTCAGGAGCGAGTAAAGTGATTGCTAATGGTGCCGTTGCTTTGATGGGGAAATCGCCAAGTGGCTATGTTCTTACCGCTGCTCTATTTCTGCTGTCTGCACTGTTAACTCAGTTTATGTCAAATACTGCTACTGCGGGGATGTTGTATCCCATTGGAATCGCAATTGCGCGCGGAATAGGAGCAGACCCCAGTTCAGTAGTAATGGCAATAGCCATAGGATGTTCGTGTGCGTTTGCTACACCGATCGGAACTCCTGCTAATACGATGGTGATGATCCCGGGAAAATACAAGTTTACTGATTGGGTCAAGGTTGGAGCACCCTTGATTATTATTGCTTTGCTTGTTAGCCTAGTTATTCTTCCAGTCGTGTGGCCGTTTTTCAAGTAAGTAATTTACGGGTTTTCAAAGTGAATGAGTTATGGTGCTTCATTCATCATAGACTGGTATGGGGAGTTCAGAGTTTTTGTCAGATCTACTCCCCATACCGCTCATGGTGGTGTTTATTATCTTTACTAAGATGAGACTATTAGATCCCTGAAAAAAGGTGTAGGGTAGTTTTATTGTTACCGATATAATACCGAAGTCTATTTCCGGATAACTAGTTCGGAAATTAATTGAGCGAAAGGATTACAACTATAATAGTTGTTGGAATAATTTCGATTTGTATGATCTGTTCTATAAATAATTGGCGGTGATAATTTGGCAACAAGCGTTTTAGACAATATGTTATACAAAAAAGGCTTTACAAGTGAGACTATGGGAAATATATTTAGTGAAAAAAATTCAATCCAGAAATTATTGGATGTAGAGGCGGTTCTAGCACGTGCCCAAGCAAAAATTGGTATGATTCCCGTTGAAGCAGCTGAAATAATCACTGAAAAAGCCAAGTATGAAATCATCGATTTAGCAGAGCTGGAAAGGCAGTATGCAGTTACCAGTCATCCATTTATACCGCTTTTAAAGGCTTTTACGAAGAATTGTGGAAATGCCGGACAGTATGTTCACTGGGGGGCAACCACTCAGGATATCATGGATACAGCTATGATTCTTCAGGTTAAAGAAGCATACAATGAGATTTTTGAAAAGCTGTTAGAATTAAATAGAAGCCTTGTAAAAATGTCTAAACAACACAGAGATCTGATCATGATGGGACGTACTAATGGTCAGCACGCACTACCTATTACCCTTGGGTTTAAGTTTGCAGTTTGGACAGCAGAAACACAGCGGCATATTTTACGCATAACAGAATGCAAAGATAGATTATTCGTCGGTCAGTTTTCGGGTGCGGTGGGGACACTGGCTTCAATCGGCAAACAGGGCATCAATGTAAGACAGCTTATGTTCCAGGAATTAGGACTTCAGGAACCTGTGATCACATGGAATACCTCCAGAGACAATCTTGTTGAATTTGCATCAGTCGTGGGAATAATGGCATCTACGATGGGCAAGATTGGAAATGAGGTCTATACCCTCCAAAAGCAGGAGTTTTCAGAGCTGGAGGACCATATTGCGGCAGGTTCGGTCGGAAGTAGTACAATGCCTCATAAAAGAAATCCCTTTGAAGCTTTGCAGATAGTATCCTTGTCCAGATTGCTGCGTACAGTTGTTTTTGAAGCTTATGAAACCCTTGAAAACGAGCATGAGCGTGATCCCCGCAGCTTATCTTTGGAATATGACTATATAGGCAGGATGTGCTGTATGGCAGCGGCAGCACTTGATAAGACTATAAGGCTTGTTGACAACTTAGTAGTAAATGAGAAATCTTTCGAAAGAAATATGAGTTTGTTACAAGGGCTTGTTTATTCCGAAGCAGTTATGATGAAATTGGGAGAAGAGATCGGAAGAGAGAATGCTCATGAACTCGTTCATAAGCTGGCAATGCAGGCAACCGAAAAGAGTGTACCTTTCAAAGATGTATTGCTAAGCAGCGAAGTAATATCAGGCAGATTTACAGAGGATGAAATTGATGAATTACTTAAACCAGAGAACTATTTAGGATTGGCTCAACAATTTGTTGATAATGTTCTTAGTAAAAATCATGATTTATTACAAGATACCCAATAAGGTAGCTCCTTGTTTTCGATATAATCGGGTTTAGGGTACAACAAAAAAACAACCGTCGGATTATCCGCCAATTGTTTTTTTGTTTGAGATTTATTTCTAGGATTGTGTTTGCTATGATATTTTCCCTTTACAAGCCGGGTTAATGAATTTTATTATGACAATTGCGATGATATCCACGAATACGAAAGCAATGTAAGCGCCGGTAAAGCTTTTGGTGACAGTCAAGGCAATTCCCAGAGTACCAAATAAGAAGGCGATCAGCGGAACAAATACTGCCGTAGCCAAGGGCATACCCATAGTTGCCCAGCCTAAGGCAAGCCCTTTCTTGGTGGGAAACCAGTTGGTGATAAGGGTGCCCGGGGGAATAAATCGTATCGAAGCACTGTTAATGCAGTACCTTTTTCCTCCTTTGTCTGCTGGACCGTCATCAAAAACATGTCCCAAGTGGAAATTACCAACTCTGCTGCGCACTTCAGTCCGAACCATGCCAAAGGTTGCATCCTTCTGATTGATAATAACCTCCGGAACAATAGGTTTGGTGAAGCTTGGCCAGTTCATTTTACAGAGCAGCAAAAACCGGATTATGATCAATTATCAAGTCTGGTAGGCGCTCACGTTTCCGGGGCTAATACCCATATCCGTACTGATCAGGCGCCTCACCCCGTTTACCAACAATCTTAGGTGTGAGAGGTAATGGCTTTTCCGAGCTTATTTCCTCTACTTCAACCTTAAACTCCCATTCATCACCATAATCGAAGAGGTAAAGAAAGGTTTTGCCAGGGTATAAGCCCAATTCCCCCATTGTGACTTCATCAGCGTGTGGCCCTTCATCAAGGGGTGATTCATAACGATCATGTGACCATTTCTTATTATCCATAAAAAAGCTATACAAGTGATCATCATCAAATTCAAAAGCTTCTTGAATAGCTAAATGCAATTGATGAAGATTATGCTTAGCCGTCAGTTCAATTTTTCGCCATTTCCCCCGACTTAAAGAGACTTTTAATAAATAGGTTCCTTCAACAAAATCCTTCTGATCGCGGGGAAGGGTATGCATTAATTCGCCAGGTACAAACAAAGAGACAAATTTTTTATAAAAGGGTTCAGCCAAACTTTCTTGCCGTGCTCTGGCCAGTTCAGCAAAACCCTGCGGTATCTTACCCATACTCCGGATCATATTCTCCAGCCCGTCAAGGATATCTTGAGAAGTCAAAACACCCTTCCGAAGGTTCACTTGATTCCAGTCCAGATAGTCCCGATATTTGAACAAAATTGGTGCTAAACTTACTCCAAATTCCGTCGGTGTCAGGGTTGAAGCCTCTATCTTACGCCGCGATTCTTTCAGAGCCTCTTCATCTTGAGTAAACTGCCAAAAACCAAAATACGTAAAGTACCACAGAAAATATCCCCAATCCCATAACCAGCTGTGCCAAGAAGACTTAGAATCCTTGACATTTAAAGTCTTTCCAGCTGTGACACGAGCTAGCTCTTGCCAAACAGAGGAAATGAGCCTTACATTTGGGATACGTCCATATGTCGCTTTTTGCAGAGCTTCCCAATCTGCATCGATCCAAAGTGTTTCCAGAAGAAAGAAGTACTGCTCGCACATCGTCAATTTCAAGTATTCTTCGTAGCGATCGGTTACCTTCAAATGAAATTTAACTCCCTTTCCTGGCATCATAACTGCCAGATTGCCTGCCAACGCTAAATGATAAAACATATGTAACAGGGGATATGAGCCTTGATCAAGCTTAGGGTTAGCATTTTCCGTCTTAAAGCTCATGAGTTGATTCAACCCCCATAATTGTTCCCTAGGCATGTACTGGTTTTTGGCTGATAATACCGTATCCTCCTCTTTCAGGCAATCCATGAACCTCAGAAAGTCCTGCAATAAAGGGGTTGGATAAGTTAAGGAAATCTCAAACATTTTTTCTTCTCCTTTTAATAACAGTTTTAATCGCTCAGCTCCAAGCCATCAGAACGAATGCTTCGCGCAATAATTCAGGAGGCACACACGAAGGGTCCTTATTCGTCTTCATCTCTACCTTCGGTAAAAAGCTCATCCAGACACCCGTCATCAATAGCCGACCCTCTATTTTTATAGGGAACTGACCGTGGCCTACCCATTTTATAAAATTTGCATGCCTTAGGTCCATAACAAAAGGGTTTCAAATCGATATTTTTTTATGTTCTTCTCAAAATCCCATTGAATTTCAACATTAGCCATATTGGCCCAAATACATTTATAACATTTTGTTTCCCACAAACGTTTACCATAAGATACCTCCAGACTCTGGTTCTGGGTTGAATAGCTACAATTTCACCTTGCCAATTCACTTTAAATGAAATATTTCCATAAACTCTCTTATTCATCTTCACTCTTCATCCTTTAAATTGATACCTCTGCCCTGTCAGGGATTCCACTGTCGTACGGCTTTGCGACTGCCAATGAAACAGCTCTTCATTGATGGAATAATCCTGATACATCCTTCTGGAGGTGAAGGTGAACTAATTGGCTTTTAATCTGGTCCATATTTTCAATGGTATCCGAAAGAGGACGTAGTTCATCATCCGACAAAGAAAGCAGGGCCTCGTCTAAGATCTCGTAAACCACGGTGGGCCGAAAATCCTTGGCTTTAGAATTGCCTTATATCCCCATAGTTAAAACTAGGGGCTTTACGGCAACAAGTTGTAATCTTTAGGTTGTCGCAGTGACGGGGTTACTGACAACTCTTTCGGTGTTGTGAGTAACCCCGTCACTGCGACATCATGGAACTAAGCGTTGCTTTTGCTAACTTGGCATCGTGTGAATTATCTGGCCCAAGAGTAAAAGGAAAATATAATTGCTTGCGAATGTGCCAAGAAAATAAGTTAATATTTAGAAGGCTATTTTGCACATTGACTTATTCACTATACCGAAAGAAGGGAACTGGGACTGATTTATTTTAGAACCGGATTGCTTAGGTCTGGAAAAAAGTACGAAACCATCACTTCGTATTGGTCCTGTGATGATAGGCAAGTATCCCTGAGAAATCCCTTTTCAGATTTGTATTCCTTCAGACCGCGGTAGTAAAACAGCTTATGTTCATGGTCAATGATAAAAGGGAGGATATCATTTTTAAGGCATTCTTTAAACATAATGATACGCCCTACTCGGCCGTTGCCGTCCTGAAAAGGATGGATGCTTTCGAACCTGAAATGGAAGTCCACGATATCTTCAACTTTAATATCCTTTTTTTGATGGTAATCGGCAAGCAGTTTTTGAATTTCTCCGGCCACCTTTGAGGGAGCAGTTGTTTTCATATCACCGACTACGTTCGGTCTGGCTTTGTATTCTCCGACACGAAACCACTCTTTGCGTTCATCGGAAGTATTTCTTTTTAGAAGCCGGTGGAATTCCTTAATCATATCCTCTGTCAGTTCCTCGTCCGCATGGGTAAGCATATAATCAAAGCAGGAAAAATGATTTACTGTTTCAATGATATCGTCAACATTTGCCACTTCATCCGGTTCCATATTGACTGTGTTTGTCTCATAAATGTATCGGGTCTGATCCTCGGACAGGAGGCTGCCTTCGATCCGGTTCGAATTGAAAGCGAGTTTGACCTGAGTCTGATGGTACAGACCACCCTTTAGCTTCATCTCTTTTTCTTCCCACAATCGTTCCAGTAACCTCTGCATTAGAAGTATCACTCTTTTCTATACTGTATTATACTAATTATACCACATTTTTACTTAATTTCACTTGGTTTTTGCTCTGAGTCATGCAAACTCAACGGTTTTAGTTCTACTGATATTTCCCAACCACATGCATCTTTACAAAGTTACGGTAATACCGTATTACCGGAAGGATGAGGCCCCCCGAAGCCAGAGTGCGACAGGACGTCGCACCCTTAAGATCAACGCAGACAAGATAATGAAGCATAATACAAATTCTCTCAACCAATTAGGATTCCAAGTGTCATTGTTACCTCGCAAGTCCCCATGCTAGATTAGCTCCTCAGCATTTGACTCAAGCCTATCGAATTCTTTCCTGCATTGACTGTTTCACATCACACCACAAGTCACTTAGAATCCCTTCTTGATAACCCGCTAGAGCGGTTTTAAGAAGTTTTTCTTTGAGAGGAGCGAGTTCAGGAGAGGAGACTCTGTCGAGTTGTTTCAAGCGCTGAGGACTTAGGGGCTGATCCGAGCGCGAAAGCTGATAATCTTCGGGGGTGTAATGCCAAGCTTTTGCTTGCCCGGGGTAGCGCAGTAAAAGCCGTTCTGCCATGGATAAGCCTTCAGGGTCGAAGTCCCCCGAGTTGGTTACTATCAATAATTTCCTCTAATACCACTGCTGCCTTTTGACGAAAGTTAGATCCTATCTTCTTCGTCTAAGCGCCGTTCAATCTCTTCATCAGTCAAGTCAAACTGGCGAGCGTATTCTCGTGCCCGTTGTCTCTGGGCATAATAATCCTGTTTGCGTTGCTCTCTTTCAAGTAAAGGATTCTGCTTCCCACGCCCTACATTTCGTAAGCTTCGATAAATAGCGTAACTGATGAGTGAAGTGAATAGCAGCATGATAATACTCTGAAGTGGATTTCCAAAGCCAAAACCTATGATCACACTGTTCACCTCCGAAAAGTCTTGTTTCCTTATATTCTACCATAGCGGTACTAAAGCCTTCTAAAGAATTTTCTTCACTTAGCACGCAGAAACCGTTGCCGGCCCAGAAATCATCCGACAGATGCGGAGTGTCTCATGGAGATCCTCCGGCGGCGACGACAATGGTTTTCGATTCCTTATCATTGATGATTTTTAGTTGTGTCGGTGATAATTCGCCAAACAGCTGTTTGAACTTTGATGGTGTAATGTTTCGTTTGATTTCGTCCTGACGGCTGCCCGAAAAATATTTATGCAGAAAGGACTGACAATCTGGATGACGTCCTCTTTCACAATGCCCAAATGATCGGAGATATAATCGATCCTTGCTTCCGCGACTTCATCACCGGAGCGTCCTTTGCTTTTACTGGAGATCAGTTTCTTAATGATCCTCGTGGCCTGTTCCTTTTGCTTATCACTAAAACGACTGGAACTGTAAATCTTCTGAACGGCCTCTTCTGCATTTTTGGCCAAAATACTGTTCGCTTAGAGCCTCGGGCTATTCTGACCTCTTTTCAGATAGCCTGCGTTTTCCAAGGCCGCAATAGCCGTGGTCACTCTGGTGCCAATGTCCATGATACTATCATCCCAACCGGCCTTTCGGGCAATCTCCAACGTGGATTGGGATGCCTTGGCCCGTGATTTGGTGATATCTTTAACAGCCTTCCAGATCTGTTGGATTTCCTGGATACTCAGCTTGGTCTGATTCAACATCACAAAATGCTTACTCAGGTCATCGTCATTAAACAGCACAAAACAGGCGGCCGAAATAGTTTCGTCCCGTCCTGCTCTTCCTGCTTCCTGAATGTAATTTTCCAGGGAATCGGAGATGTCGTAATGAATTACCAAACCAACATCTTTCTTATCCACCCCCATGCCAAAAGCAGAGGTGGCTACCATGATCTGAATCTCTCCTCGCATAAAGACATCCTGATTTTCTGTTTTCTCCTGTTTATCCATCTGACCATGGTAGGCTCTGGCCTGATAACCGTCTTGGCTTAATCTTTGCGCCAATACTTCTGCTTTACGGGTACGTGAAACATAAATGATCGTCGGACAATTCTTTTCTTCGATCATATTCCTAAGGGTGTTGTACTTTTCCTCCTCATCATGCTTTTCGAACATCTGATAATGAAGATTGGTTCTGGAGGCATTGGAACTAAATACTTCCAATTCCAGGGATAATTTTTCTTTAAAATAATCCCGGATATCTTCTATCACCTTCTGCTTGGCTGTCGCCGTAAAACAAGAAACAGGGATCCCTTCCGGAAGACTTTTCTTTTCCTGAAAGCTTTTGATAAAGTCCCCAATATATAAATAGTCCACCCGGAAATCTTGACCCCATGATGAAAAACAGTGAGCTTCATCGATCACGAAACGGACCACATTTCTCCCTAAAAGCAAACGTTCAATGGTCCTGGAACGCAACGATTCCGGCGAGATATAAAGAATAGAGGCTGAACCATTTTCTACTCTTTCCAAGGCTTTGGCTCTTTCGATCGGGTCCAACAAACCATTAATCGTCACACCATCTGTGATATTCAATTTTTCCAGGTTATCCACCTGGTCTTTCATTAAGGACTGCAATGGGGAGATGATGACGGTCAGCCCCTTGGGGTTGATCCCACTCATTAAGGCCGGCACCTGAAAGGTGATAGACTTCCCGCCACCGGTGGGAAAGATGGCCAAAAGAGATTTGTTGTCCACGGCGGCTTGGACGGCCTTCTTCTGTAAAGGTTCCCCTGCATAGGTTCGGTAATCATCAAAGCCGAAGAAACGTTTCAGCCCTTGATGAACGTCAAGCGCCTGATCACAATACCCACAGCCTGTCAGGCACGGGCTGCTTCTTAATAAAAACATGATCCATTCTACTGCCGGATAGCTCTTCAAAACCCAGGGCGGTGTAATAGAATACCGGTTATCCGTATTGATCAACGCCAGACAGTAGGACAGTTCGATGGGATAGTCTACGACTATCTTGGCCAGATCACTGTCTGCACTCCATCATCTGCCTGCTGAAAAGCTGCAATCTCATCAAAGAAAAGGTCTTTTGCTTTGATGGAATCATTCAGCGGATTATTGGTGTCTTCTGTTTGCAGCTTATCGTCCTTAAGCAGCTTATGCAAACATATTCCGACCCATAGAGAAACTTGGCGAAGTCAACCATAGAATTGGAGTGAAATGAACTGCCAACGCCCTTGACACCGCCGATATCAAGTATTTTTCCACTTTTCGGTTCAATTTCGGTATCGATAAAGACGATGGGTTTCAGGTTCTTTCCCTCCTTTAAATACTTGGTGTAGCGAATGATGAGGAGTTTTGCTTTATAAATGAGGCAAAGTAAGGCCTTCGGTTAATTAAGACCAATTGACTTCGGATTTGTAGACATAAGAATCTAAAGAGTCCATAAGAAGATAATATAAATAATCATACCTGCTTATGTTTAACTAAATATTTATCTACTTCATTATACAGCCCACTTTGATTAGAATATTTCACATAATTTTTAATGGTTCTTAACCAATCCAGTGTTGTTGGAGTGGATTTTTCAATTGCTTCAAGAAGATCATCCATCATAATCGGTCTTTCAATCTCAGATCTCATTATTTCTGTAATTACTACTTCAGTTGATAATTCAACAACATTTTCAATATCTGCTCCTGAATACAATTCCGTTTTCGCAGCTAATACTTGATAATTGATATCCTGGTGCAATGGTTTTTCGGCAAGTTTAAGTTTAAAAATAGCTTCCCTAGCTAATTGATCCGGAGGTGGTACAAAAATAAGCTTGTCAAATCGTCCCGGGCGCTTAAAGGCAGGATCTACATCCCAAGGCATATTGGTTGCCCCAATTACCAGGAGTTTGTCAGTTGATGTATCTATGCCTTCCATCTCAGTTAGCAGTTGATCGACGATCGAGCGTCGGTGTTCGGAAGTTCCCTTCCCTCTATGAAAACCAACAGCATCAAGTTCATCGAAAAAAAGCACAGAAGGCGCTTGTTGCCTTGCTGAAGAGAAGATATCCGCAATATTTTTCTCACTAATCCCAATATAAGGATCGATAATGTCCGTTATATGTACCGGGATAAATTTCGCCTGACATTCTGCAGATGTTGCTTTCGCTATAAAAGTTTTACCACAACCTGGAGGACCAAATAATAATATTCCACCTCCGGTTTTCTTCTTGAATTTCGAGAATAACGAAGGATTAATAAAAGGTTTTACAATTTTCATTTGTATTGTTTCTTTAAGTTCTTCCAGTCCTCCTACATCTGCAAAAGTGATCTTCTCAGCAAGTTTCTGTTTTATGTCTGTAACTTTTTCTTTTTTATTTCCAGGAATAACCTTAAGCCTAATACTGCCGTCTGCGCTATCTGTATCAATATCTGTATCAATATCTCTATTCTCTATCGCCTCTACACTGACATAGCTTTCTTCATCTTCATCGCTATAATCGGAGTCGACTACTGATAAATCTGATTTACTAACTATTCCTGCAATTTTTTCTGCGATCTGAAGTTTTAATTCTTCATTACAATACTGAAGGGATCTCGAGAAAGCTTGCAGCGCTCTATCCTTTGAATCTGACTCTAAATATTCCATGCCTAATAAATACCATACATTGGCGTTATTAGGGTCAAGTCGAAGCATATCTTCTAAAACGGTTAATTTACTCATAGAAATCACCTCTTAATAAAGCGTTTATAAATAAAAGGGGTTACCCAGGTATAGATACAAAGCACTATATATATTACCGCTAGAATTCCAGCGAGATTGATTAAACCCAAAAATCGAAGAGCAACTATGATAACAATCATACCAATCCAAACTACGGCTGGCCCGCCAATTTTTTGGATTGCCCTCTGTGGAAGAAAGATCACATGATAATCTCTGTCTATTTCCTCAATTACTGATAAAAGATCCTGATCAGTAGGATCTAACAAGTATGCTTGGACAAAATTCTCCCTGGCAGACTTATGATTATTTTGCAGTAGCTCGGTTAGAGCGATCTTCGTCAGTTTTCCAATTTGGTTATTCGATTGTTGAAAATATCTGTATAAAAAATGAAGCTGTTGTTCTTTTTTATTTTTGATCAAATAATATTGAAAACCAATTTCTAATACCGCAGGATCATCTGGATCAATTCTCAATGCTTCTTTTATTAGCTTCTCTGCTTTCTCATCATAGCCTGTTATTAACATTAAATATCCATACTTTGCTAAAACTCTGGGATTCTCAGGGTTAAGCCGTAAACTTTCCAGTAAGTTTTTTTCTGCTTCTACATAATTTTTTCGCTCAATATTAATTACCCCTAGAAGATGGTATCCCTCTTCATTATCGGCTTCCGTTCTCATCGATTCTAAACAGAATTTCTCTGCTAAATCCAAATTACCCAAATTAAGTTGAATATTGGACATAAAGCTGAGAAACTGAGGATTCTCCGGACTATTCTCCAGCAGTTTTTGCATATATTCTTCAGCTTTATTATACTTTCCTATTTCAACATAATGTTGTACGATCGCTAGATCGTTATCTTCAAAATCAAATGACATAATCGAATATCACCTTTCCTATGAGTAATAAAACAAATTCGCCAATACTAGCTATTATGATAATGATAATGATAACCGCATCCTTTAAAAGCGGTTCGTCCTGACCACCAAGCATATGATGTTTTTGGTATTTTTGTTTCATCACTTGAAAATACCCAAAATATAACAATAAAGCTAGTATACGAAATCCCCAACGCAAATATCTCAGATTTTCTGGAGTAGAAAAGAGAATTAAATTATTTGACACTGCAACTGATAAAAATACTTTTACAAGCAATAATCCAATTCCTACTCCTATTAGAAGATAGATAGTTTGTTTAGTAATTTTAAGCCATTTAGCATTTCTGGTAGATACGATGATTGTCGCTAGAATTCCTCCAAAAAAAGCAACGTAAAATAACTTATTAATGTCATACGATTTAGTTGCCTCAAACTGCCCTTCCTGAATTGTTGGTTTAAAAAGATTCTCTTCCATGTTTTTACCTCAATTCTTAACTCATTTTCTTAAAAGATCTGAACTGGATAATCCCCACCACCAGGACAGCCAAACCTAAGGCCAGGGGTAAAAGAAAGGGAAAGCGCTCTGTTAGGGGGAGCTTGGCCTCTTTGTACTGGGAGTTTACGCTGTAACTTTTTAAAAACAGGATCTGGAGGCTGTCTTCCCTGATTTTGCTCTGCAGGAAGACCTCCCGGGCATCATATGTGGGGAAGGCCATTTGCTCATTGCCCCAGAATATCTTGAAGGGCCCATTATCCGCTTCGTCCTTGACCAGGAGGCGGACAGGTACCAGCCCTACCTGGGCCTGGGAAAACTTCACGGGCTGATTGTCATCATTCTGCAGGGTAACCCGTAGGTAGCGGGCCTGGGTCAGGGGGTATTCCAAGGAAAGGCTCTCATCCCCCCGCTCTGTTCCTCTGTAGAGATAGCAGGAGGTGACCCTTCGCCACTGCCGGCCGTCATTGCTGGCTTCCAGGTAAGCCCGGCGGTAAAAACCCTTCTCCTCGGTGATGAGCTTCATGGTCCTGCTGTTTTGATTGGCGTATTTCAGGTCCAGGGTAAGGGTGGTGGTTTTTTCATTCTCCTCCTGGAGAATGGGAAAAGAACTATATTCAACCTCCAGGTTGTCTTTTTTCAAGTTTCTGTATCCAGCACCGAAGACATTCAAATTCTCACCTTTGGGCTGGGCAAACTCGAACTTAAGAAAGGAATACTCCACTCCCCTCAATGAAAACTGGTTATTGCTGTCATTAATCCCGTAGAGGGTCTGGACCCCAATTTCCTGCCATTTCTTATTGTCATTGCTTCCCAAAATATGAGCCTTAACTAGGTATTCAGGTTTATCCAGCCTGATGGTAATTTCAGCCCCGTCGGCGGGGATATCCTTGAGGGTAAAGCTGTATTGATCCGTACCCTGAATGCTACCTTTGTTGATGATTTCCAGGGGTATGAAGCTCTCCCTGGATTCCTTAGTCTGGAGCCTGGTATACCCTGTTTCGCGGCCCTCCTTGTTGAATATCCGTAGATCCCGTACGGAGGCGTCCATCACGGAATTAGGTTCAGCCTCAATCTCCAGGATGAAAAAACCCGTGGAATTAGGGGAGCCGGGGCTTACTTCGCCCACATAGTGGAAATCCTCCGGACCTGCAGCCAGTATATTAGGCGAACAGAGCATCGGAATTAGAAATAGAATCAAAACCATCATCAGGACCAGGGTTATCGTTTTTCCGGCGGCCCGGCCTGTGCACCTCATTGTGATTCGCCCCTGTCAAAGAGATTTTGCTTCTTCTGGTAAGCAAAGGAGATGCCTAGAAGGATTAAGCCTAAAATGATAAAAAGAACAATTCTATAAATGGTTGCTAAATGGGCTAAATCCATCAGGAAAGCTTTAATCATGGTGACGGACGTTAAACCTAAAGCGGCATATCTCATTCCCTTGATATTTCTTTTTAAGCCCCAGCTAAAGAGGACAATAGCATAAATCATCCATAAGAGGCTTAAGCTTAACTGTTCCGGAGAGAGGAAGTATTTGTAGGGGTGGAGTTGGAAAAAGTGCATGTTTTCAAAGGTCAAGAAAACAAATATTAAGATAAGGGCCCATACTCCTACTCCTGTTTTCACGTATTTCTCTTTCTCCAGGACCAGGCGGTTATAGAGGTAATAGATGGTTCCCGAGACAGAGACGGCCAAAAGCAGTGCCAAGGACGGCCAGTTCAGGAGGAAAACCTTGGCCATATACATTTGATAACCGCTGGCATTCCCTAGGGCCGCGATGCTCCCTAGGAACAGGACGGCCATACCACAGAAGCGGATTTCCGGAATTTTCAGCTTATATCCCATTAGGAACAGGCCCAGAGCTTCCCCTAGCCAGGAAATAGCTATGTAATTTTCATTTCTGGACCACGCGGGTATTGCCATATTGCCCAGGACCAGCACAATAATACCGACCAGGACCAGAAAACGGTTTTTCAATAGACTTCCCAAAAAGAAAATCCCGCAGGCTTCCAGGACCCAGGCATAACCCACATATTTGTGACTTAACTGCAGATAGATAGCCACGGTGATAAGTTTGATTGCTACGACAAAGAGGGTATAGAGACGGAGAAATATAGAGCCAGGCTCCCAGCCCCTATCAGTCCTTGGGAATAGATAACATATTTCTTCTTCAGCCTTTCCCCTGCGCCCAGCATGACCAGGCCCACCATAATACCCAGGACAATGCGCCCTGTAGGACCAATCCACTGGTTATCAAAGCTGTATTTCAGGAAATAAACCAGTCCCAGAATAACGGCTCCCGCCCCCAGGCGGTTGAACCAGGTCCTGCCTATTTCGAACTCAATATTCCCTTGTTCCCTGCCCATGCGCTCCGGTATAGCTTTCAGGTCTGATAGTGACTCCGGTTTCACCTTCATCTGCACCTGTACCCCGGCATCTTCCCTTAAGGGTTTGGCCGGTATCTGGGTTTGGGGCGATTCTTTAACGGCAGAAGGGGATGCAGGGGGTTCAATCCCCAGTTTGTTCTCGATGGCTTCCAGCCTGTCGGCCAGAAGTCTCTGACTGTTGATGATTCCCTCCTGCTGGCGCCGCATTCTTTCCAGCATTTCCCGGGTCTTCTTGTTTACTCCAAACATTTATTACCTCCACTAATTATATTTTTTTAAATCCTGGCTGATCTAATAGACTAAGAAATTAACGCTAAGAATAAAGCAGGACAGTGGGTGTGCTAAGGACGATCTACAGAATTTATCCTTCAATAGCCATTTTCTGGTGTATTATAACTATTCTATGTAGATTTAGACATACCTTCTATTTATATGCCTTTTTTTCAAACTAAGGTGGTGAATTGTGATGTATGAGGATTTATTTTACGAAAGATTAACCACGCTCCGCACACAAAAAGGAGTTTCTGCTAGGGATATGAGCCTGTCTTTGGGTCAAAGTGAAAGCTATATCAATAAAATTGAGAACAAAAAGTCGCTGCCATCCATGACAGGATTTTTTTATATCTGCGAATACCTAAATGTCCCTCCTAAGGATTTCTTTAATGACGAAGTTAGCTTTCCGACTCGCATCTTCCATTAACAGCAGGGACGCCAACTTATGCACCAGAATCCGCGTCTTACCGCTTCGGCTTACGTGTAAGCGTTTTATATCCTATTCCGGTCAATATTTTCTGATGCAAATGTTCGATTGCCACAGCTTGATTTTCTTCAGGCTTAACGAGTATCTCGAACTGATCATCGCCCTCCAATTCTTCTGCTTTCCATACAGAAAATCCAGGCATAATCATATTAGAAATCTCAAATCGATGTATCATTCCGTCAACATCGAGGGTTGAGATAATCTTGAAAAAATCATCTCTTATAACTTACTCTTCCTAACCTCATCAATAAATGCCGGTCTTTTCTTAAACTCCATAAGCAGTTTACTGAGCATATGTGTCCAACCATCCTTGTCCTTTAAATGCTTTAAATAGATTGCTTTAACTTTCCCAAGATATTTTACAGCTTCTTTGTATGTTTTTCTATCTCCATTTGGAATTCTACGATATGCTTTTTTGTAGTAGTACTCCAGAATTTCTTTTGGATATTCTTTTTCAAGTTTTTGTGCGAATATGTCGAAATCAGAAAAACTGGCATATCCCCATTTATATATTCTTCAAAATACCTTTTGTGATGGGTCGTTTTATATACTAGAATCAGCTTCTCTTTCGCCTTTTCATAGTCACCATTTTTATAAAATGAAAATAGTCTTTCCAAAACATAGCTTTCATCATTTTTTCTTTGCATTGCAATTTCAGCAATCGATTCAAGATGGTCCTTATCCTGTTGCTTCGAATAATGGTCAATTAGATAATCATAAAGCTCGGTTAGTCTTCCGTCTCCCTGCTCGATACCCTTTTGTGCTATTTCAAGCGCCAATTTCGTATTTCGTTTGCCGATATAATATTGGGCTAAATCCCAATAATCCATTCCATAATGAAGGTTTTTAAATCTCTCCTCCAAGTATCTGGAATCATCCTTTAGCTGATCCCTGTAAATCCCCATGACAAGCGTCTTTCTCCAATCTGACTTCCTACGATTAAGCTTTTGCACAAGAAATTCCCATTCATCTTTTTCTTTGCACAATTCAAAAAACAAATCCATCAGACCGTCGTCAAAACCGGAATTACCTGCATCATATTCAACAAAAGCTTCCTCCATGAATCGGTGCTTTGCTTCAGGTGTAATCTTATCATCCTTTATCAAGTCAGAAATCTTCTCTAACCATTCATAAACCTCCTCTTCTTCCTCCTCAGGTCCTCCTCCGTAGCAATTAAATTCAGAAATTATGCTCTGAGCATTGTTCCAATATTCGAATAACAGCTCATCATGAATTTTGGGAGATTTACTTTTCTTGTTTGAATTTGAAGCTTTCTTATTTGTATCGCAATTTTGTTCAAGCCATTCCAGCACATGCAATCTTGCCTGTCCTTCTCTTTGTATGAGATTCATGATTAACTTTATGAGTTCATTTGAATTCAAACCCTCTAGCCCGTCTTTAATCGAAAACTCACTCATTTTTTGTTCCATCCTCTACGATTAAAATGCGATTCATTATGTAACTCCAGTAATAACACAAAGCACCTCTTTTTTTCCTCTTCAGTTATATCAGAAATTCCGTAGAAAAGGCCCCCACCGTTTCGATGAGAGCCGAATGATTAGGATAGCTTCGCTTGGACAACTTGGCTAGGAAATACTTCTCATCATTTCTTCTGTAGTAGGTACCTTTAAAAACCTATTGCGAACAGCCATTAAAGAAAATATCTTATATTCAAGGAACCTGAGTGCTGAGTTAGTCATCCAGTAAACACTAAGGACAGCAGGAGCTTTCCAAAGAAATACTAGTCCAATCGCTACTGGTACAATAAACATTAGAAACGATTTGACTTCTGCTGTAAAACCACCTAATGCTTGGAAGACACCCGCCAAGATAGGAAGAACGTGTAATGAATCGGGAGCATGAACACTTAATACCCAAGGGACCAACATGCTTCCCACTGAAGTACTTAAATTAATGATCGAAGCGTACAGAGAAAATAGGATCGGGGCTTGAACTACAAGCAACAACGCAGATAGGAAAGTGTTCACCTTATATTTAGAGGCGATCTTCAATAATTCTTTATCAATCTTTTCCGTCTGATTCTTGAATTTAGTGGTTAAAAAAGACTTGACCTGATTAAGATTAGACATTGTGAATTGATCTTTATGTTGTTTTGCGGATAAAGGAAGGAGACATAACCTTATCACCAAGGTTACTAGAATCACAGCGATAAACCAATCCCCTGTCAAACCAATAAATTTTGTCAATAAGATAGTAAATGAAGAACTAAAAATACTCATGTTTTTCCTCCTTAGTTTTTATGACTATAAACTAAGGAGAAGATGTGGCGGATCATCATCAGTATCAATCTTAATCATTCTTCGAACAATCAAATACTTATTTGCTAAAATAGTCAACCCATTTGAGATAAGTCGTGAAATACCAATGTTCTTGCTCTCTGATGCTTTAAAACAATGGGCGCCACGTTTAATGAAGGTAAAACCTAGCCAAGATAAAGCCAGTACGATTGTAACGTTGAAAAGTAGTAATAACCAAACATGATTATCTATTGGCACTGGCTCACCTCCAAAAACAGCTTTATTTAGATAATTATATACTCACTATCAAACGTTCACAAGTTAATTAATACGTCTATTTAATACGTAATTTTGCGCTAGGAGATACCGGTTGAGCCCAGTACCCCCTTTGCTTAGGCAAATAAATCGTCAAAAAATTTGGTACTGAAAAGTGAGCCATTAAAACAGCCAGTATCAATGACAGCAAGAATGGTTATGACAATATTTTCTCAAAGGAAAGCTCTGGTAAAACAATTCTAACCTCGCGCTCTGAGTTTTCTTTCTGCCAGTAGACAATGAATCTTATTTTGGCTGTTTTCGGCACATAATTCTTTTGCCTCATCGACTCTATTTGTATTAATAATTGTTTGGAGAATCTGACAACTGCTTGTCCCTTGGAATTATTACAGCCATTCTCGTCAAAACCAAGGAACTCCCCGCTATTCAGATCCTTAATCAAAGGCCGGCAGTATAGGAAAAAATCCAACTGAACATCCCGATGGGATAATTGCATAACCAATTCTTGGGGTGGAAGATAGGTTTGGGAATCAACAACCACTTGCATATCCTCGGCTTTAATGGAATTCAAATAGTTCCCGTTATCGTAAAGGGTAAGATTGTGCTTTGCCCTAGTCATGGCAACATAAAGCTGGCGTTTGGCCTCGTTCGTTCCAGGGCATCTTGTTCCCTAATCAGGTTCTCCATATATTTGGAACTTGCGCCCCTGAATTCAAAAATATTCTGGTCATCATCACCAACGGCAATGATCCGCATCCCCTCGTTCTGTTCCATCAAAGCCTTGACCAAGGCAAATTCATGGGCATCCATGTCCTGCGCCTCATCAATGACCAAGACCGTTTTCGTAATCCTGCCCGGTTCAACTTGTCCGTTCCTGATCCGCTTAATCGTTTCCTGAATGATATCACCTGACTTTTCCAGTGAGCCAACTCTTCCCAATAAGTCAAAGCAGTAGGAATGAAAGGTTTTGATCTCGATGAAGTTGGCGGCATTACCGATCAGCTTTAACAAACGCTTCTTGAATTCCGTAGCAGCCGATCTTGAAAATGTCACCATCAGCAATTGCTCATGCTTGACATCTTCCATTAACAATAGAGACGCCAACTTATGCACCAGAATCCGCGTCTTACCGCTTCCTGGTCCGGCGGCAACGACAATGGTTTTCGATTCCTTATCATTGATGATTTTTAGTTGGGTCGGTGATAATTCGCCAAACAGCTGTTTGAACTTTGATGGTGTAATATTTCTTTTGATTTCGTCCTGACGGCTGCCCGGAAAATATTTATGCAGAAAAGATAGGTAATTCAACTTAAAATAATCATCAACAAATTGAAGGGCCTCTTGATAATTCCTGATCATTTTCCGGGCATATTCTCCAACAATATGGATTTGCTGGACTTTATTCTGGTAATACTGTTCCAGTCTCTGGTAATCCTCTACTTTGTAACGCTTTTTGTTGTCCTTCTCCAGACGTTCAATCGTCAGCGCATTATAAACCACCATAAAGCCGCCCTCTATCTTCAATGCTTCGATTCTGGAAAGATGGAAAAGTGCATCCTCGATCTCTTCCGTCGTCACGCTAGTCCGAAAGAGGGTGGATCTCTTGGAATATTTATCTTTCAATTCCAAAACAGAAAAAGCAACCGGCACTTCCTCCTGACTGCTTTCATCCGTACCTGTATCTGCTTTGCTTAGATCATAAAGAACATCCAAAATAAATTGGGCGATATCATTCCGTTTTTCGAGCTTTGCTGTCAAGGTTTCAGAATCAAAAAGCGTAAGAACGGCAAGATGGTTTTTAGAATGGGGTGTCGTCTGTCGTTTGATCCAGTTTTTGATCGCCCAAAGATTCAGAATGGTTTTGATCTTATTAGGCGAGACATCTTCACAGGCCGAAGCTTCAGCCTGCTCATTCAGCTCCTTAAGGTGAATGATTTTCTCCTCATCGCTGATTATTGTGAGTAGAAATTTTTCGATTTGCCCATAGGTCTTCAGGATACTCAGGGAATTTTTCTTGCTATCCTTTTTCTTAATAAAGGCATTCAGGTCTTTGGAATCTGCTAAAATCTTTTCGTCCCGCAAAAGACTGACAATCTGGATGACTTCCTCTTTCACAATGCCCAAATGATCGGAGATATAATCGATCCTTGCTTCCGCCACTTCATCACCGGAGCGTCCTTTGCTTTTACTGGAGATCAGTTTCTTAATGATCCTCGTGGCCTGTTCCTTTTGCTTATCACTAAAACGACGGGAACTGTAAATCTTCTCAACGGCCTCTTCTGCATTTTTGGCCAAAATACTGTTCGCGTAGAGCCTCGGGCTATTCTGACCTCTTTTCAAATAGCCTGCGTTTTCCAAGGCAGCAATTGCCGTGGTCACTCTGGTGCCAATGTCCATGATGCTATCATCCCAACCGGCCTTGCGGGCAATCTCTAAGGTGGATTGGGATGCCTTGGCCCGTGATTTGGTGATATCTTTAACAGCCTTCCAGATCTGTTGGACTTCCTGGATACTCAGCTTGGTCTGATTCAACATCTCAAAATGCTTACTCAGGTCATCGTCATTAAACAGCACAAAACAGGCGGCCGAAATAGTTTCGTCCCGTCCTGCTCTTCCTGCCTCCTGTATGTAATTTTCCAAGGAATCGGAGATGTCGTAATGAATTACTAAACCAACATCTTTCTTATCCACCCCCATGCCAAAAGCAGAGGTGGCCACCATGATCTGAATCTCTCCTCGCATAAAGAGATCCTGATTTTCGGTTTTCTCCTGCTTATCCATCTGACCATGGTAGGCTC